>Ga0315314_1002366_pt1 | contig 15633 bp, 16 predicted proteins | sample TDP9_MG_FD_203631 | JGI IMG/M metagenome (GOLD analysis project Ga0315314, IMG submission 203631) | Freshwater sediment microbial communities from Lake Towuti, South Sulawesi, Indonesia - TDP9 | ecosystem: Environmental > Aquatic > Freshwater > Lake > Sediment | place: Indonesia: South Sulawesi...
CGGCCGTCTGTATCAGGTAGCAGCTCTCAAAGCCCGGCTCGGTCCGCAGCCTTGCCAGGTGTGCAGGCAGCTCAGCCATCGCGGCAGCGTGCGCCTCCGTTACGGCTGTCGGATTGGTGCCGTCCACGCCGCGCCGCCCCGGTCCCCAGATGGTGGCCATCTTGCCGATGGTGAGCCACGGCCTGTTGAACCGCTCCGGTTCGACGCCTGCGACGCGGTACATAAGGTTGACCGCCATCAGGTGCGCGTCTTCCGGCGACGCCTGCATCACAGGCGCGCCGGCGCGGGCAGCCATGTCGCCGTCCCCAGTGGCGTCCACCGTCACCTTCGCCTCGATGGCCTGACGGCCTGCCTTGCTCTCCGTAATGAGGGCCTTCAGCGTGCCATCCTCCACGATAGCCCCAGCGATGAACGTGTGCAGCTTGAGCCGCACTCCGGCCTCGCGGATCATGGCAAGGGCGACCATCTTGAGGGCCTCCGGGTCAAAGCTGACGGCGTAGGGCGCCCCGCCGGGCTGCAACTGGCCCCAGTCGCCGTGTGCCGTCCGACCGCAGGCCCCGCCGACGGCGATGAGGCGGTCCACGACTTCCTGTGCGATGCCCTTGGCCGTCTGAAGGTTGCAGGGCGGGCGCTCGTTCCGGAAGCCGTTGAAGCTGGTCATGAGCCCCGCCGTTGCCGTGCCGCCCAGGACGCCGGATGATTCCAGGAGGAGGGCGTCTGCGCCGTTGCGTCCCGCAGCCACGGCCGCCACTACGCCGGCCAGTCCCCCGCCTGCAACCACCACCTCGGCCGCATCCGCCACAGATGTGTCGCGTTCTGGTTCTCTGTAGCTCCTCATGACTGCCTCCGTATCGAAAGGGGAGTGAGTCGGTCTTGCCGTTCCCGACGCCTTCGCCTGGGGCGGCAGCATGTCTACCACGCATGCGCGGCGGAGTCCAACGCGGCGCCTCCTTCCTAAGGGCCTCAGGCGCTCGTTGGAAACGCTGCTGCCTTGCGGTACAATCCGGCCCGTCACTGCCAGCGAGGAGCTGCGATGGGCCTTCCCCCGCAGTTGGGTGAGCTTCAGGAGCGGTTTGTGCGCGAGTTCGGAGGCCGCAGGCCCGCGTGGTTCATCAGCGCTCCAGGCCGCATCAACCTCATCGGTGAGCACACTGATTACAACGGTTTCCCCGTCATGCCGATGGCAATCCCGCGGGCCATCAGGATGCTGGTGGCTTCGCGCGAAGACGGGCAGGTGGAAGTCAGGAACGTCGCCGCCGAGCTTTACGGCCCCAGAGAGTTCGCCGTCTTGGAGGGCATCGCGCCGTTCCCGGATGGGGATTGGGGCAACTACGTGAAGGCGGCGGTCCAGTCTCTCGCTCAGCTTGGCCTTGAGCAGGGAAGGGGTCTGGACAAGCTCAGGGGCATGTCATGTCTGGTGGAGGGGGACATACCGCCGGCGGCAGGCCTTTCCTCGTCCACGGCCTTAGTGGTGGCATCGGGTCTGGCCTTCAGCGCCGTGAACCGCTTGGGCTTGGGGCGGAACAGCCTGGCTGAGCGGATGGCCGAGGCCGAGCACTATGTAGGCACCCAGGGCGGCGGCATGGACCAGGCCGTCTGCCTCCTGGCCCGCCCCGGCGAGGTCCTGAAGATAGACTTCTTCCCGCTCAGGGCCAGGCGGCTGCCATTCCCCGAGGATCACGTCGTGCTGGCCGCTCATAGCACTATCAGCGCACGCAAGACGGCCGAGCAGCGGATGCATTACAACCGCCGCGTGCTCGAGTGCAGCGTGGGCGCCCATTTGCTGGCCCGGCGGCTCGACATGGACAGCCCACAAAGGCTGGCAGACGTGGCCACGCGCAGCCATAGGCCGCTGGCCGAGCTTCTGACCGTCCTGGAAGGAGCGCTGGGCGGGCCGGAAGGCGTGACGCTGCGGCGAGGAGCGGCCCTCTTTGACACGGACCCGGGGCGGTTCGCCCGACAGTTCCTGCGGATGCAGGATGGGCGCCTCCTCCCCATGCCGGGCGACGGGCTCAAGGTGCTGCAACGGTGCCGACACGTCTTCGCGGAAGCGGAACGCACCGAGATGGCAGCGGGCTGCCTCCTGAGCGGCGACATGTCAGGCTTCGGCCGCCTGATGGATGAATCGCACCATAGCTGTGACCGCGATTACGAGATAAGCTGCTATGAGCTGGACCAGCTCGTGTCCTTGATGCGCGGCGCCGGTGCGCTGGGCGCCCGGCTGACGGGTGCAGGCTTCGGCGGGTTTGCCGTGGCCCTGGTCCACCGTGACAGGGCCGAGGCGGTGACGGCGGCCCTGGCCGAGAGGTTCTACAAACCGCGGCGGCTGACGGCGGAAGGGCATGTGTTCGCCTTCCAACCCGCCGCCGGAGCCGGCCTGGAGCCCCTCGCCTGAGGCGACCCTGCTGGATGTGCGGCCAGTAGTCCGCCTAGGGCGTTATGTGGCTTGCTCTGCCTGTCGGGACATATGGAGATTCAAGCCATGGAGCTTGCTGCTACTTGCCTTCTGTGCGTAGCTGCTGGCGTTCTGACGGCGGCCCAGGTGCCGGTGACCGTGGACACTGCGGCGGACGTCCGGCCCATCAGCCCTTACGTCTACGGTTCAAACGGGCACGACGGCGATGCCGAGGCAAACGTGGCCGCCGTGCGTTCCGGCGGCAACCGCACGACCGGCTACAACTGGGAGACGAACTACTCCAGCGCCGGCAAGGACTGGCAGCACAGCAGCGATGATTACCTGCTGCGGGATGTGCCGGCGGACCAGTGGCGCGTGCCAGGCATCGTGGTCACCCGTTTCCACGACTGGGCAGCTTCCCTCGGTGCTGCAGACGTGGTGACCCTTCAGATGGCCGGCTATGTGTCCGCGGACAACAAGGGGCCCGTCGCTGCCGAGGAGACGGCGCCCTCCCCGCGCTGGCTGCGCGTCGAGTACCGAAAGCTGGGGGCGTTCTCAAGCCGCCCGGACACCTCGGACGGCGTGGTGTACATGGACGAGTTCGTCCACTTCCTGGTGCAGCGGTACGGGCGTGCTGCTGATGGCGGCGTGAAGATGTACTCCCTTGACAACGAACCTGCCCTCTGGGCATCCACCCATCCGCGCATACACCCGAGCCCCGTGACGTGCGACGAGCTCATTGAGCGTTCGGTGTTACTTTGCTTGGCTGTAAAGGACGTGGACCCTACGGCCGAGGTCATTGGCCCCGCCCTGTTCGGGTGGACGGCTTTTGAGTCCCTTCAGGCTGCGCCGGCGCAGACGGGATGGGACCGTTACGCGGCGCAGTACGAGGACTGGTTCATCAACTTCTACCTTGACCGGATGCGCCAGGCCGAGCGGCAACACGGCCGGCGCCTGCTGGACGTGCTGGACGTGCACTGGTACCCGGAGGCGCGGGCGGACGGCGTGCGCATCGCTCTGGAGCGGGGCGCGGCGAGCGAGGCGCTAATGAGGGAACGCATCCATGCGCCGCGGTCCCTGTGGGATGAGACCTACCGTGAGAACTCCTGGCTGGGCCAGTGGCGCCACCCGATCCGTCTGCTCCCCAGGCTCAGGGAGAACATCGAGAAGCACTATCCCGGCACGAAGCTCTCCATCAGCGAGTTCGACTACGGCGGGGCTGGCGACATGTCGGGCGCCATCGCGCACTCGGACGTGCTCGGCCTGTTCGGCAAGCACGGCGTCTACATGTCCAACCACTGGGGTGCCCTGCGCGGCTACGTGCTCGCGGCCTACAGGATATATCGCAACTATGACGGCAAGAACTCCACGTTCGGCGCCATGTCCGTCCGTGCTGAGACCGCCGACCCCGCCAACACGTCTGCCCATGCCTCGCTGGATGACCGCGGCCGCGTGCACCTGATCCTAATCAACAAGGACATGGAGGTTCCGACGGCCTTCGATGTGAGCATCGCCCATGCCGGTCCCCTCGCGGCGGCCGAGGCCTATGCCGTGGACGCGTCAGGAGGTGAGGTGAGGCCCCTTCCCGGCGTGGCTGACATCCGGGACAACCGGTTCACATTCACGGCATCCGCTCTGAGCGTTAACCACCTGGTGCTGCATCCCGGGCCGTGAGCCCGTGCAGGCTGCGTGGCTTGCGCGGGGCCTTTGCACCCTGGATGCCAGAGAGGACGGAACGTATGAAGGTCTACGTCCAGACGGACCTGGAAGGTGTGGCCGGGGTCATCAACGTGGACGACTACCTGGCGCCTTCGGGGCGTTACTACGATAAGGCGCGCAGGCTCCTTACCGAGGAAGTCAACGCCGCCGTGCGCGGCTTCGTCCGGGGAGGCTTCGACGCCATCGTTGTGGCCGACGGGCACGGCCAGGGCGGGATTGACATGGAGATCCTGGACAGCCGGGCGCGCCTGATGCGCGGCTGGCCGACGGGCTGGCCCCTTCTGCTGGATCGGTCTTACGACGCCCTCGCCTTCGTCGGACAGCACGCCAAGGCTGGCACTGAGCACGCCCATATCCCGCACACGCAGTGGTGGAACTATATTGACCTGAGCATCAACGGGATGTCCATCGGCGAGTACGGCCAACTGGTGCTCTGCGCCAACGAACTGGACATCCCGGTCATCTTCGCAGCGGGGGACGCCGCCTTCTGCCGCGAGGCGAAGGGACTTGCACCTTGGATAGAGACTGTTGCAGGGAAGGATGGAACGGCTCCTGGCAGCGGCGACGAGCTGGACTCGGAGGCCTACAGCCATTCCCACGAGGCGGCCATCCATCTCCACCCGGAGGTCGTGCGGCGGGCCATAGAAGAAGCTGCCTTCGAGGTCGCGCGGCGCTTCGTTGCTGACCTGGCCAGTTTCGGTCGCGTCGCCGTCGAGCCCCCTTACCGGCTCGTGGCGCGTTTCCGAAAGCACGGCGACCGGCCGCCTGACGAGGTCCAGCGCGAGCATCCTTCCAGCATAATCCAGCTCCTTAACATGCTCTGAGCAGGTCGGCGCCGTTTCCGCGGCGCAGGGAGTGTCGGACGTGGAGATCATACCCCAGTACGGCAGATGGAGCAGGGAGTTCGACATAGAGCGCCGGATAGACCGCGTGGGATTTGTGTCGCCCGATGGCGCGCTGGAGACGCGCGTCACGTTCGCTCACGAGCCGGCCGAGTTGGCCTATAACCGCCACGGTTACGAGGCCCTAAGGCCCTCTGGGCGGCGCCTGACGGGCGTCCGGTTCACTCCCGTCCAGCCGGGCAGGCATCGCTATCGGGCCCTCTCCGAGGGCAAGGTGGTTGAAGAGGGCGAGTTCGTCTGCGAGGAGTCGGACCATCCCGGCTATGTCGAGGTCAGCAAGCGTGACTCGCGCTATTTCGCTTTCTCCAACGGCTCATCCTTCTGCCCGATAGGGCTGAACCTCGCCTTTCCGCCCATGTACGCCCTGCCGCGGGGTTCGGAGCATTTTCTCGTCTCCGACAAGCGCGCCACGCTGGGAGTCGGCGAGTACCGTCGCTGGTTCGAAGAGCTGGCACGCAGCGGTGGGAACCTCGCCCGCATCTACCTGAGCTGGGACTACTTCAACCCGGAGACGGACGTTGCGGGCCAGTTGGAGCCGGCGCGCCTCGCTCGCCTGGACGCCGTCGTGGAGGCTGCCCGGCAGCACGGCATCCGACTCAAGTTATGCCTGGAGCACTTCCGCACCTTTGAGCCGGGCTCGCCCTTCCTCAAGGTGCTTAAGCATCCCGAAGATGGGCGCACGCCGCGGGATATGGACGAGTGGTTCCGCAGCAAGGCGTGGCAGGACCTCTGGATGCGCAAGGTGCGCGCGTGGTTCGCCCGATACGGGGACGACCCGACGGTCATGGCCTGGGAGCTTTGGAACGAGTTGGAGTGCTGCGCCACGCAGGACTGGCCGATGCTGCGCGAGTGGGCGCGCGGGATGCTGCGCGTTATGAAGGAGATGGCCCCGCGCCAGCTTGTGACAAACACTCTGGGCAGCCTGGACAGGGAGAGCCAGCTCCGCCCCTACGGCGATTTCCACATGGACGAGATGGACTTCCAGCAGGTCCACCGCTACCTGGACCAGGGCGCGGACCTGGAGATCTGTCACAATGACCCCATAGCCTTCTGCGCCGATGCCATCCGCATCGCCAGGCGGCCGGACCGCCCCATCCTGATGTCCGAGACCGGCGGCGTGAACGATTGCCACACCGGGCCGTTCCGCTATTACCGCATGGACTCGCGGGGCATCATCTTCCACGACGTGACGTTCGCGCCCTTCTTCGCCGGTTCTGCCGGCACCGGCCAGATATGGCACTGGTTCGAGTACGTGGACCAGAAGGACCTCTGGGCTGGCTATCGGCCCTTTGCAGACCTGGTGCAGGGCGTCCAACTGGACGCAGAGGATTTCAGGACTGCCGACCTTTCCACGGACCAGGCCTGGTTCCTGTGCCTGCGCGGGGACGAACACCTGCTGGCTTACGTGCGCAACAGGGAGGATAGCTGGCACGCCGTCCTGAGGGACGGCCGCGAGCCGGAGGCGCTCAGCGGCCAGAGCTTCGACCTGTCCGGGCTCGGCGTTCGCTCGGGCAAAGTGACGCTGTACCGGCCCTGGCCCGAGCCGGACGGCGAGGCAACGCTCAGGGGCGGCCGGCTGCGGCTGCCGCCCTTCCGGTACGGCTTCTTGCTCAAGGTCCGTCTGGGGAGCGGCTAAGAGGGCGACGGCGCTCTCCATCATCGAGGAACCTGAGAGCATCGGAGCGAGGAGAGGCAGAGGTGACACCAGAGCCACTGACGACGCTGCGGTTCATCGGCGTGCATAGCTGCGTGCCGCCGCCCGGCGGCGAGACCGCCTGCTGCCTTATCAACGACACGGTGCTTGTTGACGCCGGCTGGAACGCTGCTCTCCAGATGCGGCGCTTCGGATGCGATCCGCTGGCGCTCACCCACGTGTTCATCACGCACTGTCATCACGACCATTACATGGGCCTGGCGCCCCTGATCTACTACCGGGCGATGGTGACGCGGGGCGCGCGCAGCCCCGGCCCGCTTGTGGTCGCCGGACCGCACATCGAGATCGGCCGCGCCGTGCGGGGCGCGCTCGACTACCTCCAGACGGACCGCTATCCGGATGTGGCTTCCCCCCTGGAGGTCGTGCCGCTTCGCCCCGGAGAGCCGTACGAGACGGACCGGCTGCGCGTGCGCACCGTGCAGGCCGTCCATCCCACGCTGGCCGTCTGCTACCGTCTCGAGGACAAGCAGAGCGGCGCTTCCGTCGCCATCTCAGGCGACACGGCGTACTACGAGCCACTTGGTCGCTTCGCCGCTGGAGCAGACGTGCTGGTCCACGAGGCAAGCGCCGGCGCCGTCAGCCGCGACCCGCTCCTTGCGTGGGGCCATGCGGGCGCTCGGGACGCCGCCCGCATCGCGCAGGCGGCCGGGGTGTGCCGGCTCTACCTCGTCCATTACGATGAGGCGGAGCGGGAGGGTACCCTTGCTGCGGCGCGTGAGGTGTTTGCCGAGACCTATGCCCCTTGCGAGGGCGAGGTGGTTCACCTGCCCGTCGGGTGATCCTCGGCCCAGTCCTCCTTGTGGCGTGCACCCGGACGCGCCGCTTCGTCAGAGGCCAATTGATGATCACGGGAGAGTATTGGAAGCTTCACGATGACGCCACCCTCCGGAAGCTGGACGCAGCCGCCGTGGGTCTGTTGGAGACGGGCGGTGTGCGGGTGCATCACGAAGGCCTGCTGAAGCAGCTTGAGGGGGCTGGCTGCCGCGTGGCGTGGAACGAGGGCCGCGCTTACATCCCGGAGAGGCTTATCCGCGAGGCGCTGTCAGCGCTTGGCGCACGACCCGGCGAGACGGTGCAGATACCCGTCGGCTTCAATCCGCAGCGGCATATGACACACGGCGGCAGCCATCCGCACATTCTGGAGTGGCCGTCCTGCCGCAGGCGTCTGGCTACGCGCAAGGACGCGCGGGATATGGCGATGATGGCCCACGTGTTGGAGGAGTTCGAGTCCGTCGGCAAGGTGCTCACGTGTTGCGAGGTGGACCAGCGCGTCGAGCCCCTGTGGGCCGCCCTGGAAATGTCTCAGATCACGAACAAACCTATCTACGGAGGCGAGATCCTGCATGCCGAATACATCGAGCCTCTGGTGCGGATGGGTGAGGTGCTGAGCGCACGCCCCGGGGACACGCGGCTGGTGGCGGCGTGCGACTTTTTCATTCCGCCCCTCATCTTCGACCGACAGCAGGCGGAGTGCTTTCTGGAGAAGCGCCGCTTTGGCATGCCCAACGTCCCCGGCAGCATGCCTGTCTCTGGGCTGAGCGGCCCTGTCACAATTGCGGGCACGGTGACAATCGTCCTGGCGGAACTCCTGGCCGGGTGGGTGTTCGGGTACGTGGTGCGCCCTGACCTGCCCGCGCGCGGCATCGCTGCGTCGGGCTCGTTCGACATGAAATCAGCCTGCGTATCCTTCGGGAGCCCGGAGGCCCTCTTGCAGGACGCCGCTGCTGTTCAAGTGTGCCGCCGCCTCTACGGCATTCCCGTCTGGGCTGCCACCACATATGTGGACTGCAAGCGGCCGGGCCTGGAAGCCACGTTCCAGAAGATGCTGCCGCTTGTGAGCATGGCCTTTGGCACCGGCCACAGCGTGGGGGGCGATGGGCTCCTTTCGGCCGGGCAGGACTACAGCCCCGTCCAGCAGATGCTCGACCATGAGATGACCAAGGCCGTGGAACGCTTCCTCGGCCACTATGAGGTGACGGATGAGACAGTCACGACGGACCTGATCCTGCAGGTCATGCGCGCCGAGACGGCGAGCTTCCTCGAGGCCAGCCACACAGCTCAGCACTACCGGCGAGAGCAGTGGTACCCACGCTGGTTCGATCGGAGCCTGTGGCGCGCTGACGAGATTGAGCGCGACAGCGAGCATCGGATGCTGAGCGCGATAGACCGCTATTGTAGGGACGCCATAGCCCAGTATGAGCCGCCTGACCTCGACCAGGCATGCATCCGAGAGCTCCGCCGCATCTACGAAGCAGCGGAGCGGTCCCTCCTGCGCTGAGCATCACTGGCTGAACTGCTCGTCGAGCCTTCACGGGAGACACAGACGCCAAAGCAGCCCCGCGTGGCCCCCCGGCATACCCGCGTCGGACCGCGGCGGTGCCCGCCGTAGTGTTCAATGCCTTCAGCTCAGGATGGCTTTCAGGTCCTCCTGCGGCGCCGAGATGGGCTTGATGCCGAACTTGTCCACCAACACCTGCAGCACGGGCGGGGTAACGAACGCCGGCAGGCCGGGGCCCAGCCGGATGTTCTTGATCCCCAGGTGCAGGAGCGTGAGCAGGATGGCAACGGCCTTCTGCTCGTACCACGAGCAGACGATGGACAGGGGCAGGCTGTTGACGTCCGTGTTGAACGCCTTCGCCAGCGCCAGCGCGATCTGGACCGCCGAGTAAGCGTCGTTGCACTGCCCCACGTCCAGCAGCCGCGGGATGCCGCCTATGTCGCCGAACTCCAGCTTGTTGAACCGGTACTTGCCGCAGGCGAGCGTGAGGATGACGCAGTCCCTCGGCACGGCCTGGGCCAGTTCGGTGTAGTAGTTGCGGCCGGGCTTCGCCCCGTCGCAGCCGCCTATGAGGAAGAAGTGGCGGACGGCGCCGGCCTTCACGGCTTCGATCACCTTGCCTGCCACGCTCATGACGGCCTGGCGCGCGAAGCCTACCAGGATGGCCTTCTCGGGCGCGTCGTCCTTGAACCCCTCGGCCGCCTGCGCAGCGCGGATGAGCGGAGCGAAGTTGCGGTCGCTGATGTGCGTCACGCCGGGCCAGCCGACCACGCCGCTGGTGAAGAGGCGGCCCTTGTAGGTGTCCTTCGGCTTCTGGAGGCAGTTTGTGGTCATCAGGATGGCCCCCGGGAAGGCGTCGAACTCCTGGCGCTGGTCCTGCCAGGCTCCGCCATAATTGCCAACCAGGTGCTTGTGCCTCTTCAGGCCGGGATAGGCGTGGGCGGGCAGCATCTCGCCGTGCGTGTACACGTTCACGCCCTTGCCCGCGGTCTGCTTAAGCAGCTCGTCCAGGTCCTTCAGGTCGTGGCCGGATACGAGGATGGCCTTCCCCTTGACGGGCGTGATGCGCACCGGCGTGGGCTGGGGGTGGCCGTAAGTGCCCGTGTTGGCTTCGTCTAAGAGCGCCATCGCCTTCAGGTTCAGTTCGCCCGCCTTGAGCGCCCGGCCGAGCAGCTCGCCGCTCTCGACGGGGTCAGCGGCCAGGAAGTCCAGCAGTTCGTGGACTGCGCCGTAGACGGCATCATCCTTCTTGCCCAGTATCTGGGCATGGTCCGTGTATGCGGCCGCTCCCTTCACGCCGTAGAGGACGACCTCCTGGAGTCCTGTCACGTCCGCGCCCAGCGTCTCGATGCGCTTCTGGATGGTGACCTCTTCGCCCTGGCGGATCAGGCCGTTCAGGTCGCTGGCCGGCGTCCAGGCGGCAGGGCCGGACAGCTTCTCCGGCGCGCGGCCTGCCTTGGCACAGGCCTTCTCGTAAAGGCCCCTGGCCCGGTCCCGTAGCTGCGCCGCGCGCAGGATCAGCCGCTGGAGCGCCTGCGGGTCGAAGTTCACGTTCGTCAGCGTCGCAAAGAGCGCCTTCACTGTGAACTCGTTCACCTCGCCGTCCGTGGCGCCGAGCTGGCGGGCCCTGTGTGCGTACATCGAGAGCCCCTTCGCGGCGTGCACCAGCAGGTTCTGAAGCGCCGAGGTCTCCGGATCTTTGCCGCACACGCCGTGTGCGGTGCAGCCCGTCCCTTTGGCCGTCTGCTCGCACTGATAACAGAACATGCTCATCCGCGTCCTCCTCCTTTGTTGAGGTCCGCCCGGTAGGTGGGCAACGCCCCCTTAGGCCCGCTTTGTGGCCTCGCCGATTTCGCGTCCGAACGCGCGGCACGCCTCCAGCTCGGCGGGCCGAGGCTGCCACTTGCACCTTATGCCCTCCCTGATGAGCGGGATCCTGCACCGCCCGAAGTGTTCCTCGATGATCTTCACCGCCTCGCCGCTCCAGCCGTAGCACCCGAAGGCCGCGCCCAGCTTGTTCTTGAACTTGAGGCCCTTCAGGTCTTCCAGGATCGGCGTGATTGTGGGCAGCAGGCCGCTGTTGAACGTCGGCGAGCCGACCGCCACGGTCCGCGCGTTGAAGACCTCCACGAGTGCGTCGTTGCGGTCCGTCACTGCCGCGTGCAGGGCCTTGTACGGGACGCCTTCGTCTGCCACGCCCTGCCCGATGGCCTCGGCCATCCGGCGCGTCCCGTTCCACATCGTGTCATAGATGATCACGGCCTGCGGCCTGGGCCGCTGCTCGGCCCACTCCTGGTACTTCCGCACGATCTGGAGCGGGTCCTGCCGCCAGATGACGCCGTGGCTCGGCGCGATCATGTCCACAGGCAGGCCGAGCTTGAGCACCCCCTGGATCTTCTTTGTGACGTGGGCGCTGAACGGCGTCAGGATGTTCACATAGTACTTCAGCGCCTCCTCGTACAGCTCCTCCTGGTTCACCTGGTCGTTGAACCGGAAGGCTGTCGCGTAGTGCTGTCCGAAGCCGTCGTTCGGCATCAGCACGTTCAGCCCCGTCAGGTAGGTGAACATGCTGTCGGGCCAGTGCAACATCGGCGCTTCCACGAACACGAGCTCGTGACGGCCGATGCTGATGCGGTCGCCGGTCTGGACGGGCCCGAAGTTCCAGGGCTGGTGGAAGTGCCCTTCCACGCTCTCCGCCCCGTGCCGGGAGACGACCACTGTGGCGCGCGGCGCGTGCCGCATCACGGCCGCCAGGCCGCCCGAGTGGTCCATCTCGGAGTGGTTGGCCACCACGATGTCAATCTGCGCCGGGTCCATGACCTCGCGGATGTTCTCGATCAGGCGGTCCTGGAAGGGGTCCCACACTGTGTCCACCAGTACCTTCTTCTCATCCAGGATCAGGTAAGCGTTGTAGGACGACCCCCTGTGCGTGGACAGCTCGTGGCCGTGGAAGCGCCTCAGTTCCCAGTCCACCACGCCCACCCAGTACAGCCCTTCTTTGATTTCCGTCACCATCGCAGCCTCCGCACAAACGGACTTTGACCTCTGGCCCCCCGCCTTCAGGCAGCCTCCCTCACCATGTCGCGGTTGCAGCAGCGGGGGAGGAACCGACCCTCGCCGGCCTTCAGCACCGCAAGCTCGGCGCCGCAGACCGGGCAGACGTAGAAGCCGAGCCGCCGCCCCAGCGGCAACATATCCCTGTTGCAGCATCTGGGCGCGAACCGGCTCGTGGTCCGTGCCAACACCGCCACCTCTGCTCCGCAGACGGGGCAGCGGTAGACCGTGCCCCGCAGGTTCCCTGTCATCGTGCCGGCTCCCGCCTCTCGGCCTCACCGCCTGGCCCCACGCGTTCCATCGGCCTGCCGCAGCAGACGAGCTGCATGATGCCCACGCCGCCGCGCGTCACCATCACCAGGTTCTCGCACTGGCGGCACGCGTATGCCGAGCCCACCTTGATCGTCAACACGCGTTCCCAATCGCCGAGGTTCCACTCGGCCGGAGGCCTTTCGGGGAATTGTCTCATCTGCCTCCTCCTGTCCGGCGTACGGCCCGGCCCTTTCGCGTCCCGCGCTGTGCCGCTTCGATCAACCGCTTCAGGATGGAGCGGTGGCAGCGGCCCTCGTCGCGACAACTGCAAAGGAGCGTCACCGTCCCCTCTGTTGCCGCTGCCGTCAACTGCGCGATCCTCTCCTTCTGCGATGCAACGGCTGTGCGGTAGCGCCGTGAGAACTCCTGCCACGTGACGCGCCCCGCCTTCCAGTCTTTGATCAGGTCCGCCGGAGTGCCCAGTTCCTTCTCCCAGCCGTTCACGGACTCCTTGCGGACGCCGCGCGGCCAGAAGCGCATCACCAGCACGCGCCGCCCGTCGCCAGGGCCCGCCTTCTCGTAGACTGTCTTTGTCCTGACAGCCATCGTGGCCAGCACCGTCCCCGCAAAGCCTCAGCCCCCCAGGCTTGCGGCTTCCAGTTTTATGGCGCGCGGGAACAGGTGTTGTTCTCAAGGTGGATGTGTTCGTGCAGGTCGGCGTCCAGCGCCTGCAGGCCCTCATAGAGCGCGCGGAACGACTCACAGGCGTCCTTGGGCAGCCGGTAGTCCGGCGTCAACTGCCGCATCCGCGCCAGCGCCTGGGCCGCGTTCTCGTGCTCCAACTTCATCTGCCGGATGGGGTTGCGCACCGTAAGGCATTCGATAACCGGTTCCGGCCCACCCTCCCGCGCGAACGCCTCGATCCCGCGGATGCACGAGAACAGTATCTGCTCCTCTTTGAGCAGATGCATCTGGATCTCGCCTTTCAGGGACGCATACGTCTCGGCCACCTGCCGCAGCATCGCTCCGTGCCTGGCTTCGTGCGCCTTCAGCACCCTGGCCACCAGCGCCTACAGACGCGCCAGTTGCTCCTTCATGAACTTGTGATGCTTCGCCTCGATGTAGTCGGCGAGCTCCCCGAGCGTGGCCGCAGACCAATCCTTCTGGCCTTCCGCGCGCCGGGGCGGCGCTTCGGCAGCCTGCCGTAGTTCGGCAAGCAGCGTCTCGAGTTTCACGCCTTTCCGCATGGCTGCCGTCCGCAGGTCGCTGTCCCCGCCGCAGCAATAGTCTATGCCGAAGCGGTCGAACACCTCCCGTGCGCCGGGCACACTCGCCGCTAACTCGCCCACGCGCACATCCTCTTGGTTGGCCCTGCTCATCTCCTCACCCTCTTGGCGCGGCGGGCGTGTGCGGCTCCTTCACCTCGCCCCGCACGCTCACGATGACCTCCTCGACCGGCACCGGCCTTCCGGACTCTGCCACGGCGCGCCTGGCCAGCGCCATCAACCCGAAGCAGCACGGCACCTCCATGTGCGCCACCGTCAGCGACTTCACCTCATTCTGCCTGAATATGTCAGCCAACTTCTCTGCGTAGAAGGCGCTGTCGTCAAGTTTGGGGCAGCCGATCAACAGCTTCCGCCCGCGCAGCAGCCTGCCGTGGGAGTCTGCCATCGCGAATGGCACGCAGTCGGCAGCCAGCAGCAGGTCCGCCCCTTGCAGGAACGGCGCGTTGGTTGGCACCAGGTGAAGCTGCACCGGCCACTGGCTGAGCGCGGACGCCCCTCGCCCTTCCGCGGCCGGCGCGCGCTCCTCGCTCTGCCACAGGTTCACAAGGGGTGCGCCGGGACAGCCGGTGCCGTGCACGGCCTGATGCGCCCCGCCCTGCCTCTCTGCTCTCTGCATCGCTGCCACCGCCTGCTCGTCGAACTCACCCGCTTCGCGCTCGATGACGGTGATGGCGTCCTCCGGGCAGATCCCCAAGCAAGCCCCCAGGCCGTCGCAGTACCGGTCGCTCACGAGACGCGCCTTCCCGTCAACGATCCTCAGCGCCCCCTCCGGGCAGTTCGGGATGCACGCCCCGCAGCCGTTGCACTTCTCCTCTGCGATATGGACGACCTTCCTGAGTGCCATCTTAGCGCCTCTCCGTGTGGGCTTGCCAGTTGCGTCAGCGCAGGCGCGCCCGGCCGACGCGCTTGCCCGCCTCCGTCAGCGCCTCGCGCTCAAGGACAGAGGCGGCGTCAGGCTGCCCGCCCTCCTGAAGGTTCACTACCAGGTCCGCGTCGAACAGCGCCGCCCCGTTCGCTGTGGTCATCCGGCCGCGCTCGTGGTGGTGCTCGATGAGTCCCAGTATCTCCTCCTGCACGGCGCCGGGGATGTGCAGGTCGGATAGCAGCTCAGCCGTCAGGCGCCGCCCTTCGGGCCCGTGCTCAGCGTCCCCACAGTGGGGGATAGAACGACCCACGTCGTGGAAGACCGCCGCCGGCGCCAGCACAAACGGGTCGGCACCCGCCTCGCGCCCTATCTCCTCGGCTGCGCCCAGCACGGCCAATGCGTGCTGGATACGGCGTGCGTCAGGGCCGAACGCCTTCTTCATCCGCTCGATGAACTCCTCGCGTAAGGGGCCGACCCATGAGTCGTCCCCGCTGCTGATGGCGGCCAGGCACTGCGCCGCGTACCTACACCACTCGAGGCACTTCATCGAGTTCTGAGGGTTCTGCACCCGCTGCCCGCACGCCCGGCACTTGCGCATCAACTCGTCGGGCCAGAACTCAACCTTCTGCCCGCAGTGCGGGCAGTCCGCCTCCACGATGTCCTGCGCTTTCAGGAACATCGGGTCCTGTCCCGGACACTTGATCGTGCTCATCTTGCCGCCCCCTGTATCCGACGAAGCCGCCTGGCGATGTCGGCGATGCTGATGTCCGCCAGTTGCGCGTTCAGCTCCACCTGCAGCTCGACCAGCCGCGACCGGACGGGGCAGAAGTCCACCCTCTTGCAGACCTCGGCCTCGGTGAAGCACTCGTTCATAACGAGCGGTCCCTGAACGGTCTCGACCACGTCTAGCAGGCTCACGTCGCGCGCGGGCACGGCCAGCTTGTAGCCCCCTAAGAGCCCCTGCCTGCTCTCCACGATGCGCGCTGCGTGGAGCCGCTGCATGATCTTCCGCAGGAAAACCGGCGGCACGTCCACCTCCTCGGCCAGGGCGGTGACGGAAAGGAACCCGTCCGACTGGGCCAGCGCGGCCAGCGCTCTGAACGCGTAGTCCGTTTCCCGCCTGATGATGGCCATGCTCCTATGGGACCTCCTCGATCCTATAATATAG
>Ga0315314_1002367_pt1 | contig 15632 bp, 17 predicted proteins | sample TDP9_MG_FD_203631 | JGI IMG/M metagenome (GOLD analysis project Ga0315314, IMG submission 203631) | Freshwater sediment microbial communities from Lake Towuti, South Sulawesi, Indonesia - TDP9 | ecosystem: Environmental > Aquatic > Freshwater > Lake > Sediment | place: Indonesia: South Sulawesi...
ACTTGGCCTTTCTTGGTAATGTCTGGAACAGACTTCATCAGCGCTTGCGTGTAGGGGTGCATTGGTTTCTCGAATAGTCCTTCGGTTCCACCTAGCTCAGCAATTCTTCCAGCATACATTACAGCAACTCGGTCAGCGGTTTCTGCCACGATACCGATGTTGTGCGTGATCAGAATCAATGTCAGTTTAAGACTCTTCTTGAGTTCTCTTAGCAGCTCAATGATCTGTGCCTCGACTATCACGTCAAGAGACGTCGTCGGCTCATCCGCAATCAAGAGGTCAGGATCGAGTGCGAGAGCAAGTCCGATCATTACTCTCTGCCTCATTCCACCGCTGAATTGATGCGGGAAGTCATCGATTCGTTCAGGAAGTATGCCAAGACGCTCCAATGCCTGCTTCGCTCGTTTCAGGGCATCTTCCTCGCTCACTTCGGGTTCATGAGTGCGGATCGTCTCTACGAAGTGAGCTCCGATCCTCTTTACAGGGTTGAGTGAAGTCATCGGGTCTTGAAAGATGTAACCGACCCGTTTTCCTCTGACCTGGCGTATTTCCTTCTCCGAGCAATTGACAACATCGATCTCGTCAAGAACTATTCGACCGCCTGTGATCTCGCCAGGAGGAGGAACAAGACGCACGGTCGAGAGCCCAAGAGTCGATTTCCCGCATCCCGACTCACCGACCAAGCCGAGAGTGTATCCCTTCTCCATCGACAAGGAGACACGGTCAACGGCTTTCACGTTTGCCTTGAGCGTGTGGTACTCGACGATCAATGAATCAACGTCAAGTAGCGCCATAGCTTTCAGCTCATCTCTGCAGGCGCGGGTTGAAGAGTTCGCTGAGTCCCTCGCCCATCAATGTGAACCCAAGAGCAAGCAGGACAACCATCGTACCCGGGAAAGCTATCACCCACCAAGCACCGATTGGCAGAAGGCGTCTTCCGTAGGTCAAGTCCCATCCCCAATCCGGAGTCGAGACCGGCAGGCCCAGCCCGACGAACGTTAGGCCCGCGGCTGTGAGAATTGCATCGGCGAAGTTTATCGTCATGATCGCAACAATGGAAGGGACAACATTCGGAAGAATGTAAGTGAGCAGTGTGGTTCTTGACTTGGCGCCCATCATGTGGGCCGCCTCCACGTATGGGAGTTCCTTGATCGTGAGGACTTGGCTGCGGATTATCCGGAAGTACGACGGCACATACACGACGGCGATCGAGAGCGCCATGTTGACTACCCCAGGTCCAAGCATCGCCGCGATGGCGATTGCCAACACGAGGCCTGGAAACGCGTAGATGCTGTCCATTACAAGCGAAGCGATCTTGTCAGTGTAGCCACCGGTGTAGGACGCGAAGAGCCCAATTGGTACTCCGATCGCAACACAGACGAGGACGGACAGTATGGCAACTTGGAACATTACGGCGCCGCCGGAATACACTCTGCTGAGCATGTCTTGGCCAAGATGGTTCGTGCCTAGCGGATACTTGGTCGAAGGCGGAGACAGGATCGGACCCACGTTTATCGCGATGGGGTTATACGGCGAGATCCAAGGCGAGAGCACCGTCATGACCGCGATCAGGGCGACGACTGCTCCCCCGATCAGAATAGCCCACCCAGCCAGCCCTCTCTTTGTGAGTTTGCCCAGTCCCGGAACGAGTTGGACCACGATTCTTCCTCGAGGCTTCTCCATGTCCATACCATTCATCTCCTAGAATCTGATCCGCGGGTCAAGATACGCGTAGATCACATCAACAACCAAGCTGACCGTCGCAACTAACAGTCCAAAGAAAACGACCACTCCCTGTATTGCAGTGTAGTCCCGGAAGGAAATCCTGTCAACAAGGTAACGGCCGAGTCCCGGCCAAGAGAACGTGGTCTCAGTCAGCACGGCGCCTGCCAAGAGCGCTGCAAACTGGAGTCCCATCATGGTGAGTATTGGAAGGAATGCGTTCCGGAGCGCGTATCCATATACGACCGTCCGCTCCTTCAATCCTCGTGCTCGAGCCGCTGTCACGAAATCCAGCTGGAGTGTCTCAAGCATGTTGCCTCGCGTCAGTCTGATGAAGATCCCGCAAAGCACTGTGCCCAAGGTGACTGAGGGCAGGAACAGGTAACGAAGTGACATGAGAAGTTTTTCGGGGTTTCCTTCCAGAATACTGTCAAGAAGGAAGAGCCCTGTTCTGACATTCATGTCTCCTATTGTCAGCCCAGTTGGGGTCATTCCGGCGTAGATACGGTCTCCGGAGGGGAAGATATGTAGATAGATTGCGAACACCATGATCAGTACCTCGCCGAGGAAGAATACCGGAATCGCATAGGAGATCGTTCCAAATACCCGGATTGTATGGTCGGACGGGGAGTTGTATGACCGGGAAGCTTGTACTCCAAGCACGACTCCGAGCAAGATCATGATGATTGTCGCGGAGATTGCAAGTTCTAGTGTGGCGGGGAACGCCGAGAATATCTGCTGTGAGACAGGAGAGTAGTCCTGCATCGATTTTCCGAAGTCGCCCCTAAGCAGTCCCGCGAAATAGTCGACGAACTGGATTTCGATAGGCTTGTCGAGGCCTAGTTGTCGCTTGAACTCCTGTAGGACTTGGGGATTTACTTGTTTTTCGAAGTGAAGCATTGCTGGGTCTCCGGGCAAGACCCTGATTAGGAGAAAGACGAAAGTCAGCAGTAGTAAGATCATTGGGATGGTCAGTAGAATCCTCGCGATGATGTACGAACGAAGGGACATGAAAAAAGGGGGAAAGCGGGCTACGTAGTTAAGAGTTGCTGGAGTCGCTCCTAACCGTAACCCAATTCCTGCAGTAAGCTAACGGTCAGTGTGATATTTGCGTCGCCCAGACTCTTGTACGGGTCCTCGTGGAAGGCCATGCCGATCGGTATCTGGCTGTACAGTGGCGTTCCTTGGCCTAGGAACACGGTGTCAACGATCTCTTGCCTGTCGAGTGCTGCTGCAATGGCGCGTCTGGCTTTCGGGTCGTCGAAGGGCGGTATCCGTTCTTGGAAGCAGATGTACTGTATGAACGCGCCCGTGCCCTCCCATACTTTCAGGTTGGGGTCGGTCTGCATGCTCTTGATGTCGGTCGCGGCCAGTTGCCTGAAAGCCATGTCAACTTCTCCGGACTTGATTGCCAATGCCAGTGCGGTCGAGTCGCTGTAGAACTTCATTATGATGCTCTTGGCCTTCGGGTATCCGTCAGCCTGGCCGAAGTAGTTGGGGTTCGCGTCAAGCTTCATCTCGTAGTCTTTGCCACCCTTTCGGGTCCACTCTTTTAGTATGAAGGGTCCCAGATCGTTGGGATTGCTTGCCTTCGCGTTTCCTTCGGTGTACTGAACAGCCTGTCCTGGCGTGTTCGGCGCTCGGCTCGGGTTGACTATGAATGATCCCGAGAAGGCTAACAGCGCCAAGAATGGCGCGAATGGGTGCTTCAGCGTGATGACCACTTGGTACTTTGATGGCGCTTCGACACCGGCGATGATGTCGCCATAGCCCAGGCCCAGTTGGGGCCCGTCAGGCATGGCAAGGTTGATGTTTCTCTCGAAGCTGTACTTGACGGCATCGGATGTGAATTCTTTGCCGTCAGAGAATTTGACGCCTTGTCTGAGCTCGAAAGTGTAGGTCAATGCATCATCGCTGACTGACCAACTCGTTGCCAAAGCAGGAACAAAGTCGTTTGGACCAGCCGAGGAGCCAGGCCGGATGTAGACCAACGGCGCGCCCAGGTTGTAGATCATCGATGCGCCGAAGAAGTCCCATACCTCAGCCGGGTCGAGGCTTGTCTCGATCGAGTCGGTTGTGCCCACGATCAAAGTGTCCTTGCCCTGAGGCGGGGTGACGAGCCAGTAGTACATGTTCTGCGTAATGTCCAAGTTTACTCCGGTCACGTCGGGCTTCGTTACCGCCCACGCTTTGCCCTGATACACCGGAACAATCGGAGCATCTTGGACCATGATTTCTTGGATCTTCTTGTATAGTTCAGCTCTCTTTGATGCGTCCAAAGTGGATCTGGCCTGCTGTATGAGACTGTCCATCTCGGGATTGCTGTACCCGGTACCCAGCCATCCTGCTCCCACTGAATCGAAGAATGGCTGAACATAGTTGTCGGGGTCTATGTAGTCGGGGTACCATCCGTAGACGTAGACTTGCATGCTGTACGCGTTTCTGTTCTTCTTGTAGCTCGGCCAATCGGCGGCGTGCAGGTTGACCTCGATGATTCCGGTGCGTTCCATCTGGGCCTTGAACACCGCAGCTAGGTCCGCACTTTGTGGATAGTGTCCAGACGATTCGTACCACCAATCAAGCACTAGCTTCTTCACTTCCTTAGTAGTGGTAGGCCCTGGACCAGGCGCTGGAAGCGTGGCGTAGTAGCCGACGGCAGCGACTATGACAAGGATTACTATGATTAGGATGCCCTGCATTCGTGTTATTGCTTTCTTGTTCAATCGAAATATCATCATATTTCCCTTGAGAAGGAAGGTATTGGCTCCAGTGCGAATATAAACCTACGCAGCTAGGCTCGCCCCGCAACCCGGCGAATGTTCGTAGAAGGCGAGGACTTGAAAATACCTGCTCTAGTTACTCGAAGCCTTCCAAGAAGCTCACAATCGAGTTTCCCAGCGTGTTGTGATTGTATCCGCCCTCTAGGATGGCGAATCTTCTTCCGTGAGATTTCTCTTCCGAGAATCGTTTCAACACTCTTCCAATCTGCCGATAGTCTTCATCGCTCAGCGTGCCGCCCCAGTCTGCGATGCCTTTGTCAAAACCCGCTGAGACTCCCAGCATATCGAAATCTCCGATGCTTGAAAGGAAGCTTTGAAGTTCTCTTTGGCTTGGGCCCATGTGATGATAGAGAACGCTCGCGTCTCCCGCAAACGTGTTGCTCGTTCCATCTCCGAAGTGAAGGTCGAAGTCGACGATCAGTGCTTTCACGATCTCGCCCCGGTGAATCAATCTCTTGATCGCGATCGCCATGTTGTTGAAGTAGCAGAATCCCCAACAGGAATTCGGGCTTGCGTGATGTCCCGGCGGTCTGATCAGTCCGAATGCTGGTTCGCCAGCGAGTGCGGCCACGGACGAGCAAATTGCCCCTCCTGCGGCGAGAGACGCTGCTTCGAACAAACGGCCATCTTGTTTCACATGCTCGACATGTGCTAGGGTGTGCACGAGCAGAAGATCCTTCTCACCTGCAGGTTCGGGTGTCACGAACTTGAATCTGTCTCTCAAGGCTTTGTAGGCATAATCCAGTCTTCCCTCCGTTGAGGCCGGGTCCCCGCTGTAGACATCGAAGTATCTTTCATGAAAAACGACGTTCAAACCAGCTCATCGTCCCAAGTGTGGAACCTGCTCTGCGGCTCGTTGCTGCCTACTGCGTGTCTGGCTAATATTCGCACCTAGCGAGATTTGTGGCCACGAGATCGTTCCTCTGGACGCGCGGTCTGGTTGCCGGGTGTTGAGAGAAGGACCGATGTCGCTCACTATGCATGATGAGAATCTCGGTCCTGTCATGCGTTGCTTTGTGTCCCCACAACAGAAAACGATAGAAGTAACAACAGAGGTGTGAATGCAACGCGTTCTTGAGGCGAAGCCATCTTGCTCAAGCTCTTCAACACGCTCACAATGCGCAAAGAAGAGCTTCCGGACGCAAGTGGCCAAGAGATCCGGATATTTGTCTGCGGGCCCACAGTATACGACTATGCGCACCTCGGTCACGCAAGAACCTACCTTGCCGTGGATACGATGGTCAGATACCTCCGTTTCAGAGGATATCGACCCTATGTTCTCATGAACATCACAGATATCGATGAGCGCGTAATCAAGAAATCCGAAGAGACAGGCAGGAGCGCTCAGGAGATAGCACGTGAATTCGAGAAGTCATTCTTGGAGGACATCAAGGCACTCGGGATTGAGACGATCAATCAATTGGAGCGGGCCACTGACCATATTCCCGACATCATCGTGCAGATTGCGCAGCTGATTTCCACCGGCTACGCATACGAGACAGACACAGGTGTCTATTTTGATGTGTCAAAGGCAGCGTCGTATGGACAACTTTCCAATCAAACCAAAGCCGAGCTGAAACTTCGACGCCTCGAGCTATGTTCGACAAAACGTCATCCGGAGGATTTCTCGCTGTGGAGGAAATTCGACGAGGAGCCTCTGTGGGATTCACCTTGGGGCAGGGGGCGGCCGGGCTGGCACATAGAGGACACCGCGATCTCCATGAATCGTTTTGGTTCATCTTACGACATCCATGCCGGCGGAGCCGAACTCGTCTTTCCGCACCATGAAGCCGAGATCGCGCAGGGGGAGGCGTTGAGTGGCAGGAGGCCTTTCGTCAAGTACTGGGTACACACGGGTATGCTCGATGTCGGTGGAGTGAAGATGAGCAAGTCGCTTGGCAACGTCGTAAGAATCAGGGACGCGCTGTCTACCTACACTCAGAAGGAGTTGAGACATTTCTTTGCGAAGACTCACTATCGGCGAACTGCAAACTTCTCCAAGAACGCGCTTCTGCAGTCGAGAAAGGAACTGGAATCCATGGGAGAGGCCGTTGAGCAGTTACGGGCTCATTCATCCGGAAGTGCCGCTGGAAAATCAGACATGAGATTGCTGAGGGGCCTCTCACGGTTTGAGTCGGCTTTCAGAGCAGCTATGGACGATGATCTCGATACGGCAAGAGCCCTGACGCTTCTGTCAAGGTTCCTCCGTATAGTGAGCAGCGAGATCAAGTCCAGGACAAGATTTGCCTTCAGCACTTGTGACGCTGCGGTAAAGAGGATACGGGCCGCGTCTGCTGTTGTCGGGGTACTTGCTCCCTAGTAGAGCCAAGCTCGGAGCGGCTTCCGAATGAGCGGCCTTAGGAATTTCCAAAGGCCTGAAGTCTTTTCGAAGTAAAACCATCTGTCGTTAGATCCAACTGTGTACTTCTGGGACTGCTTGTCTCGGATGCGATCGCAGAGGTTCACACAGTAGCTGCCCCTGTAGAATCCAACGAAAATGTATCCGCCGTTTTCCAAGTCGGGCAGGTTTCCTTCTATTCGTATCCCCTCGTCTTCATCGAGCGCTTGCATGAACCTTCTCAAGAGTCCTAGGTTCGGGATTCTTCTTTCCACATATATTGAGCGCCCGCGCTTCGTGTCTACCCACCAGCTCGACCATGGTGCCCGCTTGCCGGCTCAAAAACCCTTTACCAGTCCTTGATGAGTGCTACCCCACTTTGATACGCCGTCAAGAAAGAAGGGAAAGCTGACCGGATCGTGAAAGCGCACAAGGAGAAGCAGAATGCCGCAGTATCATCATTGATAGCGGCTATCGCGCTGACGAGCTTGAAGGCCATCGTCGGCATCTTGACGAACAGTCTAGGGATAATCTCCGAGGCGCTGCACTCAGGCCTGGACCTACTGGCAGCGAGTACAACCGTCTACGCGGTAAGAACTTCGAGCAAACCCCCTGACAGAGATCACCTTTACGGCCACGGTAAGTACGAGAGCCTGTCCGCTCTTGTCGAGACACTCTTGTTGCTCGCAACTTGCACTTGGATAACCTACGAGGCAATTCTCCGTCTGTTCTTTAAGGAATCTGAAGTTGAACCTAGCTTGGCCGCCTTTGTGGTCATGACGATCTCAATTGTCGTGGATGTCTCGAGATCGCGTGTTCTATATCGAGTCGCAAAGAGATACCAGAGTCAAGCGCTAGAAGCAGACGCTCTTCACTTCAGTAGCGACATATTGAGTTCTAGCGTGGTTATCCTTGGCTTATTATTTCTGATGCTTGGTTACTCGATGGCAGATCCACTTGCAGCGCTGGGAGTTGTCGTGATAGTTGTTGCCCTGAGCTTTCGGCTCGGAAGGCGAACTCTTTTCGCGCTTCTGGACCGAGCCCCTGAAGGGCAGGCGGACGCGATCCGGAAAAATGTTTCTGAAGTCCCCGGGGTTCAATCATGCGGCCGAGTCAGAGTTAGGCCGTCTGGACCGCAGACCTTCGTTGATCTCGAGGTTCTTGTTGATGACTCAACGAGCTTTGAAAGAGTAAACGCTATCGCGGTAGGTGTTGAGAACGTAATTCGAGAGCTCATACCGAATGCCGACATTGTCGTGAAAACCCGGCCGACCGCGAAACATGAGGCAGGATTAGCCGAGAAAGTCAGAAGCCTCTCATCTCAGATTGACGGAATAAGAGGGCTTCACAATATCGTGGTCCACGACGCAGACAACGGTCTTCACGTTGAGATGCATCTTGAGACCGATCCGGATGCGAGCCTAGAAACTGCGCACGAAATTGCTAGTAGACTCGAATGGGCGATAAGGTCGAACATCAACGAGGTTGCTGAAGTTGTGACACATATAGAATCGGCGGATATGATGGCAGTCACCAGTGCGGACGTGACGATGGAATCTCAGCGTATTGTGACAGCCGTCCGAGAGGCGACTCTTCAGGTCCCTGGGGTCAAGAGCTGCCGTGGCGTCGCGGTTCACAGCGCCGAAGATGGCCTTCATCTGACTGCCACGTGTGTTCTAGACGCAAGCCTTTCAGTTTCGGAGGCGCATGAGATCTCTACAAAGATAGAGGAAGCCTTGCGCGCAAGAATCGAAGGGGTTTCCAAAGCCTTGGTCCATGTGGAGCCGGACGTGCAGAAGACTCGAGCCTAAATTCTCACTCCAATCGGTTTCTCCAGAACTCGGTTCAAGCTGACCGATTTTCCGCCAACAACCTTCAGCTTGGCTCTCACTTCGTCTTTGCTGAGTTCCACTATGTTGTATGAGTTGTGGAAGAATCCCCTAAGTCGTTCTGAGGAGACGCTCCCAGCGTGTATTATCGAGAGGCTCTGAACGTTCCACATCCACGGTCTGTGTCTGTGCCCGCCAAGGACTACGTCGGCTTTGGATCTGATGAGAGCTCGCAAGACATCGCCTGCATCTATGATTGGAATCGTGTCAGGTCCGGTGTCAGGCACTTGGACTAGATGATGATGCATCATGATGACCGTGCGCTTTCGTCTGTGTCTACTCAGCGTATTCTGGAGCCAGACGACCTGACGGTGGCCAATCTCTCCTTCGTCCCTCTCTGGCCTAGCCGTACCGACCACGACGATCACTGTATCACCAATCGTCACTGTTCTTCTGAACTTGAAGGCCTGCTTGAAGAGCAGGTAGCCTGTTGAACGATAGTCGTGGTTTCCGCTCGTAACCACCAGGTTCCTGCAACGGATGGTATCGAGCCTCTTCTTCGCCTCCCTATACTGGCCCAGAAGGCCATTGTCTGTGAGATCTCCCGTGACCACTACAACATCAGGATCCAGCGAGTTGATCTCCTGCGTGGCTTGTGCAAATACCGTTGGTTGAAACTCATGTCCGCAGTGGAGGTCGGATATGTGAGCTATCAGCAAGTAGTATCGACTCTACGATACAAAATGAGAACCCGACCGAGCATATGAGTCTGTGCATTAAGTCACGACATCAATCTGCAAGCAACGAATCAGTCAGGTTCTGTTTCCGGAAAATCGGCGGGTTCTTGCTTCTCATGGAGTCCTTTTCCCTCAAGACTTGAGGCTCGCTCGAGTGCTTCGGACAGAGCAGCTTTGGGAATGAGGACGCTCATGTGCTTCTTCTCGTCGCCCGAATCATTTCTAAGCCTCAGCATAATCCAGTAGGTCTTGGATTCCTTGTCCACGCAAAGATCAATCCTAGCTTGCCAAAGGTCAGAAGACAAGTCAGAACCTCCGATAGTTCCATTGACTAAGCAGTGAGTGGCACACTTAAGCGAATTCATCTTGGCCTGCGATAGTGGAGACCATAAGGAATCGAGAGAGGTGATGGAGGAGGATCGTGACCCCGGGGGAAATCAAGGGGTCACGATCCATGTGGGTCGATGTCTGGCTGGGTCTGGTGGCTATATCGAATCTTGACGGATCATCAGGGCGTTCGCCAAAGCCAAGCAATCATGGCACGAAACTTGGGCACTGGTACGGGTCTTGTTCTCAGATGTGTTGGCACAGGAAATCCGCACCTGCTCGTTCGCTGCTGCAGAGACAAGATCGAGGCTATCGCTGGTCGCTGTGTCGGTGGTCTCATCGGCCGTGGCATTCCCCGCGTAGTTCTTGGAAGCCTCAGTCATCGCGTCGATCGATTTTGCTGAAGTGTTACTCGCTCTTGTTGGCTGAATAGTCATCGTGCGCGAGTATGTGTGAGCCGTTGTAGCCATGCTGCGGTTCAGCACTTTTCCCCAGCTCAATGGCATGGGGGTGTGATATATTAACGTACCGAAATCGGTACGCTCGCGTGCTGCGCGGAATAAATCGTCCTCCAGCAGTATCGGGGGCTCTCTTGTTTAACGTAACTAGGTCGAGTCGAGGGGTCTACTTCTTCTCCTTCTCTTTCTCTTCGAGAGTCTTGCCGCATTTCTGGCAAAACTTCGCGTCAAGTAGGTTCTTGTGTTTGCATACCGGACAAGTTCTCATTGGAACCGATTCTAGCCCGCTTGCCGATTTTATGAAGACCACGTCTCCGATCTTCTCGACCTGGTCAAAGGGAAGGTAGGACTCCTCCTCTCTGCCTCTCTCAACAACGATTGCCAGCTTTCCATCATTCGACCAAGCGAGGTCCTTGACGTTTCCCACTTTCTTTGCTTCGCCATTGATGATTTCTTTGCCGACTACCTCTTCTCGGCGATGCCACTTGACCAAGAAAGTCTCTCCGTCACGGATTGGGAGCCGCTCACCATATTTAGCGTTGTCGCGCACAGGGAACTCAAGCATGTGTCAGAGAAGATTGAGATGGTGAAGGCGCACGCTCTCTTGATCGCTCCCGATAAGGGTCAAGTTGCCGTAGATCTAGCCAGAAGGATGCGACTGATCGACCATTCTTTGAGAATCTTCTCGACAGAGAAGGAGCTTTGCGTTCCGCTTCTGCGCGCTATCGAGGAGTCAGAGGCTAGGCGCCTGTCGCTTGAACTGGGTCAGTTCAGGGTCGGAGAACGAGAGTTCGTTGAAAGACGTCCGGTGCATCACACACTGATCGAAGCAGTTCAAGATCATCTGCCGGCTCATCTTCTCGCCGTCGTTCCCAAGTCGCTTGATGTCATTGGGCACGTCGCAATCGTTGAGCTGCCCGGCGAGCTCGCTGCTTTTGACAAACTGATCGGCGACGCCGTGTTGGAGACTCATCCCGGTATTCGGACGGTGATGGCTAAGGCAGGCGTCTTCTCATCCGACTTCAGAGTGAGAGATTTGAGACTGATAGCGGGCGAGGACAAACCAGTGACGCGCCATAGAGAACACGGATGCGTATTCGACCTTGACGTTAGAACAGTCTTCTTCAGTCCACGACTGAGCTACGAACGTCTACGCGTCGCCTCGTTCGTTCAACCGGGCGAAACCGTAGTTGACATGTTCGCGGGAGTTGGGCCGTACTCGATACTCATAGCCAAGAGTCAGCCTGCAAGCAACGTATATGCTGTGGATGCGAATCCCTCAGCGTTCAAGTTCTTGGTATCGAATATACTCGCCAACAAGGTCCTCGCGAACGTCAAGGCGATCATGGGAGATACTCGAGAAGTAGTTCGATCTACTCTTTCTCATGCGGCGGACAGGGTCATAATGAATCTGCCAGGGAGCGCATTGGACTTCATGCATGAAGCTTGCCTATGCTTGAAGGACAGAGGCGGGGTCATCCACTTCTACTCCTTTGAATCCGACGAAAAGCCCCAAGATACCGCTTCTCTAAAGCTGCGAGAGCGCGTGGAGACATCGGGTCGCGAAATCAAGGCGGTCCTGACCTCTCGGGTCGTGAAGGCGGTCGCCCCCTATCGGGTTCAAGTGGCTGTAGATGCCCTCATAGTCTAGGGCTAGTCTTCGACTGGGACTTCGGCAACTATTTCGATGATGATCCCCGACGTTCGCTCTCGAAGAACCTTGACGAATCTTCGGCTTAGGTCTGAAGCTGATTTGTTAGCTTGGATCATGAGTGTCTTGGGGCAGACGTAGTTGCTCTTGCGCAGGACAAGGTCGGTTGGATGAGTCAGCGTCATTCGTGGGTCACCTCGTCCCGTGATAGCCTCAGACAGGTCAGCAGCCTTGACTGTAAGCGTTATCTGCGCGGCGTTGTTCCTGACAAGCCTGGCAAACTCAGGAGATAAATCAGCAGCACCCTTCGATGCGTTGACAGCGACTATGCACTCGCCCCTTTCGGTAAGGTGGGTATCCTTTGTGATCTCAAGTGTCGTCCTGTGACTTGCCCTGATCTTTGGGTGTCCCGACGCTTGGAGTGTCTCAGCTATTCGCATTCATTTTCGTTCTCTGACGTGATAGGGCGTGCTCTAAGGCTTTTATCACTGGTCACCGTAGCCGCTACGTGGATCGGGCGCTATCTTTCATGGACTTCTCTGAGAGACGGAGAAGAGCTGTCGAAGCGCTTCGATCCGAGGGCGTTCTGCGCAACGCCCGCGTCATTCGAGCGATGTTGACAGTGCCGCGCGAGCTCTTCCTTCGACCGGAGGAGGCCCCCTACGCCTACGTTGATTCGCCACTTCCAATAGGACATGGGCAGACGACGAGCGCGCTCCACATGACGGCTTTGTTCTGCGAATATGCTGACCTGACGTCGGGCCAGAAAGTACTCGAGGTCGGCGGCGGTTGTGGATACATGAGCTGCGTCTACGCGGAGGTGGTCGCTCCAAGCGACTTGCCCGAAAACGAGTGGGGTCATGTCTGGTCAGTGGAGATAGTGAGAGAATTGGCGGAACTCGCAAAGTTCAATGTAGAAAGAGCTGGGTACGCGAAGAGAGTGACTATGATCCACGGGGACGCATCTGTAGGTCTCAAGGACCACTCTCCGTACGATGCAATAATTGTCACCAGCGCCGCGCCTGATATTCCGACTCCACTTATCGAACAGCTTGGCCCTCGAGGTGTCCTCTTGATACCTGTGGGAATGCCGCGCTTCTTCCAAGAACTGCTACGCGTCAGGAAATCCCACGATGGCAACATAACTCGCGAGAATTTGGGCGGCGTTGCTTTTGTCCCACTTAGAGGAAGACACGGCTGGCAATGAAAGCACAGCCTCACTGTAGTCACGCAAAGTCAGACCTGCCAGCAAAGTGAAAGACCATGACATTTCCTGAGTATTTTTTGGCTGCGCAAGAGAAGAACTCTATCAGAAACGAAGTCTGGGCTAGACTAGGAGAACAGAATATCGCGAGATTTCCTCGCCCAGTATTCAACCGCATCCCGAACTTCGTAGGCGCAGAAGAAGCCGGCAGAAGAGTCGCAGCCATGAAAGAGTTTCAAGAGGCCAAAGCAGTGAAAGTGAATCCAGACTCTCCGCAAAGGCAAGTGAGGCTGGAGGTGCTCTCACGTAGGAAGACTCTCCTGATGCCAACTCCACGTCTTCGCAGCGGTTTCATTCTTCTCGATCATGCGGTACCCAGGGATCGGCTGAGGCTTGCGTCAAGCATACGCGGTGCATTCATGCTAGGAAGGAAGATCTCACTCGACTGCCTTCCAAGGATTGACCTTGCAGTTGTGGGGTCGGTGGCTGTTTCGCCCGACGGCGGAAGAATAGGAAAGGGGGAAGGGTACAGCGAGATGGAATACGCAATCCTTCGCGAACTGAATGTTGTCAGGGATTCTATCCTAATCATTACGACGGTGCACGATTCGCAAATTGTTCCATCGGTTCCACAGGAAGACCACGATATTGCCGTCGATTACATAGTGACCCCGACCCGTGTCTTGGCCACCAACCGCACAAGGCCGCGACCCGCGGGAATCATCTGGAGCAAGGTATCCGCAGAAATGATGGAGAAAATGCCGATCCTGACAGAACTCTGGGAAAGCCGGGCTCGTCAACCGAAATAGCGGTCAAGCGTAGGTCTGGCAGCCGGTCTTGCTTGGCCCGCCTCGATCCTGTCCAGAGCTTTTCTGACGCGGTCTTCACTGAAGTCACGCTCTTTGCAGAGAAAATCTACCACTTCTCCAACATCGGGTTTTCCCCAGCTGAGCGTGTAATCGGATCGAACTGTTGGTCTAAGGAAGAACGCTTTGATCTTATCGACGTTCTCTGGGAGGTCAAGGTCTGGAGCTCGAGACGCAACAGTCGATAGGTCTCGGAACTCTTTGATCAATTTCAACGCGGTCTTGGGACCAATTCCCTTGACGCCGTCGGGATTGTAGTCCGTGCCAACGAGTATTCCAACATCCACAAGTTGTTCACGACTAATACCTAATTCCTCAAGAGTCTCAGCGAGGTCGACGATCTCTGGTTCGACCTCGACGTATGCCTGTCGCCTAGGAAGTTTCCTTCTTCCGGATATTGTGAGGTTCTTGACCATGCGGGGTGTTCCGAACAGTAGCGAGTCATGGTCTTGGGACGCCGCGGCCCACACATCGCCTCTGGCAGCCATGTGCGCCGCCTGTGCTTCACCCTCTGAGGGCGCATCTACCCAAGGTATGCCAAGACCCTTCAACAGTCTCTTTGAGTCTTCAACCATGAGTTTCTTGAGCGTTGCTGTTGCCTGGGCGAACTTTCTCGCGTCCTCGATGCTTCCAGCCTTCATCGCTGCCTCATACTTGACGGCGGCTTCTTCTCTTACTCTGCGACGGCGCTTGATCTCCATTTCTTTTAGTTCTGGAGGTTCGCCATCGAAAACGTAGGCAATTCGAATCCCCTTTTCGATCAAGTTCGCAGTCCTGTAGAGGATTCCGCTGAGGTGGCTGGTAACTCTCCCCTGCCTGTCCATCAGAGGCGTACCGTCAGGTTGTCTGATTATCGCAAGGAACTGGTAGAGGGTGTTGTATGCGTCCACAGCGAGGCTTCTGCCCGACAAATCGTCTAGGACGATCTTGCGCTTTCGAAGAACTTCGCTGAGGTCTACTCCCAAAACGGCACCCCGTCATGAGTTCATTGGAACTCCGTAAAGGCCATTGCGAATACTATTGGCACGAGATGTGAAGAACGTCTCTAGATGCCGCGCGGGACCATTATCGGAACATGCTTGCCGAAGGGCTCGGGAAGGTAGATATGGGCTGCATCAGGAGGAATTCTCCCTCTCGCGAGGAATGGAATGCTGTTTTTCCTAAGTATTGCCAACAAAGGCCAGTAGTACGACCCAGGCCTCGCGGCAAGGTGTTGGAATCGCTTGCGTGAGATTTCGACTTCGGAGTCTAGTGTTCCATCCCCAAACCCGCGCACATGCCACTCTAGCACATTCGTCAGGGGTCTTGAGAGCCCAAATCTCTGTCCAATCCTCCATTCCTGCAAGAACGGATCCGCAAACCCCATTCGACAGAGTATCATAGCCACCTGCGGAACATACTGCGAAGGTACTCGTACAGCGTTTCTTGAATGCAAGGCTATCATGCTATCTCGACTCTGATGGATGAGCTGCGCTAACCTTCATGTTCCCTGAAGTAGCTGAATGGTTCGGTAAGTGGTTCTGCTACTCCCAGAATCCCCAGGCGTTGAATCCTTCGTAGTTCCAACAGGACGTGCAGTACCATCTTCCGACCTGAGGAACCCAGACCATAGGGGTCCCGCACCAATGCATCCTAGCGTTCGCAGGTAGAGGAGGGTATGGCATCGTCCAGTATCCAGGTCCACAACATCCGCAAGACATTGCTATGTTCCCGGAGCACG
>Ga0315314_1002368_pt1 | contig 15631 bp, 14 predicted proteins | sample TDP9_MG_FD_203631 | JGI IMG/M metagenome (GOLD analysis project Ga0315314, IMG submission 203631) | Freshwater sediment microbial communities from Lake Towuti, South Sulawesi, Indonesia - TDP9 | ecosystem: Environmental > Aquatic > Freshwater > Lake > Sediment | place: Indonesia: South Sulawesi...
GCATGTTTACTGGTAAGTAAACTCCATTCGGACACAACCTATACGCCCTCGATATCGGCATTCCCGATCTAACGCCGTATCTTCTAGCTTCATATGAGCAGGTTGAGACAACTCCTCTTCCTGTTCCCGCCTTCGGGTCTGCGCCTATTATGACTGGCTTGTCTTTAAGACTTGGATTCCGCTGTATTTCAACAGAGGCATAAAAAGAATCCATATCTATGTGAAAGATGATTCTAGGCTTTGCTACCAACAGTATTCCCGAGCTAATCTACTCGAAGATAAGCCTCCAAGATAAAGATTGAGAAGTGAATGTTGTGCGATAATTTGTAATTGACAAACTTTTTGTCGCGATTTCGGTTATCTTATGCCTGCTAATGAGCAACGTCAGAGTGACTTCGGAATGAATAGCATTGAATGGCTTGAGTGGGGTGAGAATGCTTTTAAGAAAGCGAGGGAGTCTGGAAGGCTAATTTTGCTCTCAATCAGCGCCTCGTGGTGTCACTGGTGCCATGTTATGGATAGGGCTTCTTACTCTGACGAGGAAGTGAAACGTTTAGTTAATGAAAAGTTCGTTCCTGTTAGAGTTGATAATGATAAGCGTCCTGATGTAAACAGGCGCTATAACATGGGCGGTTGGCCGACTGTGGCATTTCTTACGCCTGAAGGTGAACCTATTGGTGGTGGAACTTACTACCCGCCAGATCAGCTAAAAGAGATTCTGAGCGCGATAAGTCGCTTCTATGAAACGAATAAAGATAGAGTTAATGCTGATTCTCGAAAGTGGGCGTCTCAAATTGAGAAAGGAAAGCGATTTGAAAAGGCTGCTCAAGGGTTGAGTTACTCGATAGTTGATGAAATCATTCTATGGATCGTGGAGAGTTTCGATCAAGTGTACGGGGGATTTGGTGACCGACCGAAGTTTCCGAGTTCTGAGGCGTTGGAGTTAGCTCTATCTTGTTATTGGCATACAGGTGAAAAGGGTCTCCTAAACATCGTGACGAAATCTCTCGATCAGATGGCTGACGGAGAAATTAATGATCAGGAGACAGGGGGGTTCTTCCGTTATTCGACTGCTAGAGATTGGCGAGCTCCTCATTATGAGAAAATGTGCGAAGACAATGCGAGGCTTATTTCAAACTACCTACACGCTTTCCAAGTGACTGAGAATATCAGATTCAAGGAGGTCGCCCAGAAGATACTGGAATACGTCGACAGCATTCTATCCAACAGGGAGGACGGGGGATTCTATGGCAGCCAAACAGCTGACGAGAAATACTATAGTCTAAGCAGGCAGGAGAGACAAAAGAGAACTCCCCCAGTCGTTGATAAGACTATCTACACACACTGGAACGCCATAATGATCTCATCCTATCTTCTAGCCTCAATCTTACTCGGCAAGACTGAATATCAAGAGTTCGCTTTGAAGACTATTTCCATGCTATTAAAGAAAAACTATGTTCCGGGTGGTGGGATGTTGCACTATTGCGCAGAAGCCGGCTCACAGGTTCTTGGAATGCTTGTAGATCAAGCCTACATGGCTCGTTGTCTACTTGACGCCTATCAAATCTCTCTCGAGAAGAGTTATCTGGAGGCAGCTCAGGACCTTGCTGAGTTTATGCTCCGTAGACTATATGATAGCGAGGAAGGGGGTTTCTTTGATAAGGTTAGAGATTCAAGTGAGCTCGGAGCTCTTAGAGGCCCCGTCAAGCCTATTGACGAGAACGCTGTTGCAGCCGATATTCTAACGGTATTGTACTATTTAACTAGTGAAGAGAACTATCTGAACAAAGCCGATGAGACTTTGCAGTTATTCAGCGAGAGCTTCCGTGAGGTTGGCATATTTTCAGCAGGATACGGTCTATCAGTTGACCGTATCTTGAATCCTGTACACCTATGTGTGACAGGTCCTATGAACGATTTAGTGACGAGAGAGACGTTCTACGAGTGCTTGAGATTATACGAGCCTAGGAAGATCGTTGAATTTCTTGATCCAACTCTCGCCCATGACAGGATGCGCAAGCTCGGCTATTCCTTCGAGGGAAATACTCTAGTTTACGTTTGTATTGGAAAGACTTGTTTGAGACCGATAACAGATCCTAAGGAGATCTCTAAGCAGATTCGCAGATTCAGTCGCGGTGGCTGATCGAATCGAGAAGACTTTGTGAGGGCGAGGCTCATGGCTCCAAGCCCAGAAGCTGCTGTATGGATTGCTTTTAAAAAGTGCGTCGGGACTAACAATAATTAGGGTTATTGTAAACAGAATAGAGAGCGTTCAAGATATTGTTAAGCGCTGAGGCAAAAAAGGGATAGGGTTTTACTTGCCTTTAGGCTTTACATAAACTTCTTTTCCCTTGACTTGGATCTCGTAGACTGGAACTGGCTTCAGTTGAGTGACGTTGTAGGGAAGGTACATGGCATTTCCTGTTACCAAATCGAATGTTCCGTCGTGCAATGGGCAAGTGACTGTTAAGCCTTCGAGGATGCCGTGTGAGAGTTCGGCATTAAGATGTGTACAACGATTCCCTATAGCGTATAGTTTTCCTTCAACATTCGCGACTAGGATCTCCTCGTTGCTTACAATTACTTTCTTCACAACTTCGCTCAAGAAGACTCCTCCTAGCTGTTATATTCCCTTAAAGTGTTCTATCGCCCTGTTAGGCTCTCCACCATCTTGGCGTCGAGTTTCTCCACGAGTTCAACCGTAAGCTTCGCTGCGTTTGAACAGTCTTCTAGGCTGAGCAGTCCTACATGTGAGTGGATATGTCTAGTTGGAACGCCTATTACAATTGAGGGGCATCCGACTTTGTATATATGAATTCTTCCGGCATCTGTTCCTCCTCTAGCTGTAAAAGAGAGTTGATATGGGATCTTCTTCTCTTCAGCCGTTCTAATCGCTAACTCTTTCAAGGTTTGATTCGGGATCATTGAGGCGTCGTAAGTCAGTATTGAGGGGCCTTTTCCCATCCTCGCCGGCGCTTCACGGCTCTTTATTTCCGGAACATCGCCAGCTATATCGACTTCGAGGACAACTGCGACATCAGGGTCTACAACATGCGAGACCGTTGTCGCACCTCTAGCTCCCACCTCCTCCTGTACTGTGGCTGCACCGAATATCGTGTTAGGATGGTCTATTCTGCTCTCCTTTAATTCGCGTATGACTTGGGTGGCGATGAACGCGCCGACTCTATCGTCGAATGCTTTTCCCAAAGCAACATTGCCATCTCTAACCGTCGTGAAGGGCGACCACGGAACTACTGGATCGCCGATTCTGATACCCATCTTCTCTGCCTCTTCTCGTGAGATCGCTCCAACATCAATGAACATCTTATCTCGTTTCACCACTTTTTCCAGTTCTTCAGGTGGGAGAAGATGCGGTGGCTTGGCCGCGATCACTCCGGGTATATCTCCTTTCAACGTTCTAACGACCACACGTTGTGATAGGAGGACTTGATCGAACCAACCGCCTAGCGCGTCGAAGGTTAGGAACCCTGTTTCCTTCTCTATTCCTGAGATAACGAAGCCAACTTCGTCTATGTGTCCGGCGAGAAGCACGTGCGGTCTTTCAGCCATTCCTTTCTTTTTGAATATTACTGAGCCTAGTTTGTCTCTAAGAATCTCGTCAGCGTAAGAGCTGACATATCCTTCTATTATACGGGCAGATTCTCTCTCGAAGCCAGCTGGGCCGAAAGATTCTGTCAACTCCTTCAGGAAGTTTAGCGCTGTTCTATCCATCTCGAAACCTCTCTTAGGGATACTTTCTTTGAGGCTATAAATTGTTGGAGTAGAAGAAGATATCTTATTGAGCGAATAATCTTTGATTAGATTCTCAACTTGATGGACAATGCCCCTTAATCGAGATTTCGTTTCAATTTGTTATCTCAAGTCAAAGAGTTTCCTGTTCACTTTTATAAGCGCTTCTTCTATCTCATTGGCGCATTTCTCGTATTGTTCGATCGGTTGACTAACAGGATCCTCTACGTCAAGTTCATCGTAGTTCCCTGCATACTCTTTCAACGTGAATATCTTCGCCGCAGATTCAGGAAACATGTTGATTATAGCTTTCTTGTTGCGCCTATCCATCGCTAGGACTAGGTCTGCCCAATCGACTAGTTCGGGTGATATTTGTTTTGCTCGGAAGCCTACTAGATCTATTCCTCTTCCACGCATAACCTCAACCGTCTTTCTTGAAGCTTGGGCACCGTTGTACATGCCTGTGCTTGCCGATGTTACAGCTATCTCTTTGGCTTTTGGGTTCGGGCTTCTCGCTAGGATCTGCTTGAATAGATGTTCAGCCATCGGGCTTCTGCATTGATTTCCCGAGCAGACGAAGAGAATCTTCCTGATAGGGCGATCCAACATCTACGTTCCTCTTGTCTTAGGCGAGAGAGATTCAATCGATTTAGCTATAGGTTTTATTCAGTCAACTCAAAGTAGACGCGTCTATTGTTCTTCCCCTTATTTTCAGCTTTCACGAATCTAATTTGTCCAACTTCCTTCAAGTTCTTCACATGCGTTCCGCCGTCTGCTTGTTTGTCTACACCTTCGATCTCGACGATTCTGAGGATCGGGATATCGGGCGGCGCCGCTTCAGCCAATTTCACCATCCCAGGCATTTTCAACGCCTCCACTCGAGGGAGGTTATAGCATTTGACTGGAAGGTCCTGCATTAAGAACTTATTTGTCATCGTGACGTACTTCTGGAACGCGTCTCTGTCAAAGTTCTCTAGGTTGAAGTCGAATCTAGTTCTGTCTATTGCCAGCTCGTTTCCTGTGATTAGAGCGCCTGTCTCTCTGCATAGGACCGCGGCGAGTACGTGCGCTGCAGTGTGGCTGCGCATAAGTTTGTAGCGTCTACTCCAATCTAAGACGCAATGTACCTTATCCCCTTCTTTGAGTCCAAGTTTGTCGACCTCATGAGAGACCTCGCCTTCAAACTTTCCTGCGTAGACAACGTTGAACTCATCTGGCCCTCGAATGATTTTTCCAGTATCCCACGGTTGCCCTCCGCCTTTGGGGTAGAATATTGTTTGATCAAGCACTACATACTTGCCTTCTTTGACTAACGTGACCGTAGCATCGCACTCTCTAAGGTAGCTATCTTCAAGATACAGAGCCTTCGCCATTTTTTCACCGACTGATTTCAAACTTGATTGAAAGTCCAGTATTATTCTTTTCTCTAAAGCTCTTGGTGGACAAGCTTATTGGGCGCGTTCACCTCGTTCGTCTTATAGTGGACAGAATTGGGCAAGTGCAAAGTTTGCGGCAACTCCGGGCGCTTGATCACGGTTGGGCTCGGTGTATGCTTACGTTGCATTCGACAGCGTACTGAAGACGCCTTGCACATTACTGAGATCGCTCATATTAAGGCTAGGGAATCCTACGGGCTGCCGGGTTTTCCGCCGAAATCAGAAGGAGGCGTTCCTTGCGGAGTCTGTTGGAACGATTGCAAAATTGGAGTTGGCGAGGCTGGGTTTTGCGGTTTAGTCTCAAATATTGGGGGTACACTTGTAAGGCACGGTGGCACGGCCTCCAGCGGTGTTCTAGAATGGTACTATGATCCGTTGCCCACCAATTGTGTTGCATGGTGGTTCTGTCCAGGATGCACAGGAGCTGGCTACCGTAAGTATTCTTGGAGTAGTTCAGGGCCTGAACGTGGGCACTCGAACCTCGCGGTATTCTATGGGGCATGTTCTCATGACTGTCTCTTCTGCCAAAACTACCATTTTCGCCTTTTATCAGCGAAGAAGCAACCTGCGGTTTCGGCTGAAAGCCTTGCTTCAAGGGCTTCTGGTAATGTTTCTTGTATCTGTTATTTCGGTGGAGATCCTTCTCCTCAGATGCCGCACGCTATCCGAACCAGTGAGCTTGCTGTTGAGAAAGCGAAAGCAAACGGGAGAATCATGAGGGTTTGTTGGGAGACGAATGGTTATATGAAACCGCAGTTTCTTGAGCGTGCGGTTGAACTTTCATTTATGAGCGGCGGGAATATAAAGTTCGATTTGAAATGTTGGGATGAGAATCTCGCGAAGGCGATGTGCGGTGTGTCAAATAAGCCTTCGCTGGAGAACTTCAAGATCGTCGGCGAAAGATTCTATAAGAGAAGATCTGAGCTTCCGGTTTTGACTGCGAGTACTCTACTGGTGCCGGGTTACGTGGATGTTGACGAGGTTAGGAACATCTCCTCATTCATCAGCAGAATAGATGATTCTATACCGTACACTTTGCTCGCTTTTGCGCCGAACTATGAGATGTACGACCTCCCGACTACGAGTCGAGAGCATGCTTATGAATGCCTAGAAGCTGCGAGAAGAGAAGGCCTTCAGAACGTTCGATTAGGCAATCTTCAACTTCTATCTTGAATGAGTTAGTATGGCAACTGTTTCTTCAGGTAATCTACATACTCTTTGAATTTCTCGTAGCTGAATTCAACGTGAACCAGATGGTCGACTCCAGGGATGTATCCGCCTAATTCTTTCAGTATTGGAACTTTGGAGTCGATCTCTCTCCGCATCGCGTCTCCTCCTTTAGCTAATTCTCTCTTGTCAAGATTCCCCGCTAGGAAGAGTTTACTTCCATACTTCTTCTTCACGGCTATAGCATCCATACCTGAATTGACTTCGAGAGGCCAAGTCCCCGTAATTCCAGCTTCGATTACCAAGTCTAGGAGCGGGTTCATGTTTCCGTCGCTGTCCATTAGTATTCTATCGATATTGTTCTTGTTTAGGAAGCTTGTGACTCTCTTATAGTGTGGTAACAGGAATTCTTTGTAGAGTTTGGGTGAGATACATGGTCCATGTTTATCAGCCATGTCTTCCCACCAATAGATCATATCTATTCTATCTTTCAGTGTCTCAACAGCGTTTCTAATCGTCTCTGTGATGAAGTATTCCCAGTGTTCAGCCATCTCATGTATGAGTTCAGGGTCCTTGTAGAACATGACGTTGAATGTTGGGATGCCCATTATCTCAGCGCCGAACCCGTAGAAGCCGCTGAAGACGAGTAAAGTGTTTCCAGCTTGATAGCTCTCGAAGACCTTCACGTACGCGTCCTTATCCCAGTCTTTCGGGTATCTCCTCTGATCTTCGGGATTCAATCTTTTCTTGTATGCTTCCCAGCTATCACTGTCCTTGACTGGAAACTCTATAAACATGGGCATGTTGTACCATTTGTACTCTGCTTTCTTGAATCGCCTCGCTACAGCCCCAGTTTCCGTTATAAACTCCTCATAGCCATCTGTTTCTCTCAAAAGTCTCTGCTTGAACCTCGGTATCGGCCCTATGTCCAAAGGCACGTAGCATCCTGAGACATTCTGACATCCAAAATATGAATGAGCATTGAAACCCATGACTGTGGGCCAGTTCAGCAATAGTACTCCGTCGCGAGCAGACATCACCCACTCGATTACTGTTACTTCATCAGCCGGAAAACCTTCCTTGAACCACTTCACCAAAGTCTCATCATAGAACTCTTCGAACCAAGGCAAAACATCCGGCTTCTTGAAATTGACCACGGCTTTGATTCTCTCTCTCGGAGTCATGACCTTTCAACCTGTTTACTAGATTACTCCAATTCCAAGAATTGTTAAAATTGACTTAAAGCGTTTAGCCTCTTTCAACAGTTAGACCAAGTTGCATATCTTCACTGCTCGAAAGTCTTATTTTCGGACTACGATCAACTAGTTACTTAGCTTCATAAGTTCATGATGCAGATCGTTCAAAACGTAATCTGAGAAACTGGAAAGGGTGAGTGTTAGGGATGGGAGAGTGGCGGCCTCAGCAGTCAAGATGGATTCCACGGCTTTCAACTAGGATGGTGCTTGAGATTCAACAGAAGAAGGTAGGCGTTGACCCGCCGCTTAACGCGCATCCAGAATTTAAAGTCAAAGTGTGGGATGATACCCACCAGTTCTACTCAGCCTTCGCTAGGGATATGACAAAGCGGGTTCTAGCAGCTTTCTCGGAAAAGCGTGAGATCTGGATGATTGCGCCCACCGGGCCTGTTCCTCAATGGGAGATTTTCGCCAAGAATTTAAATGAGTATAGTCGGCTCTTCAAAGATTTTGATCCGGACCATGTGCATATAGTGATGATGGACGACTACTCTGATCCGCAGGGACGGACGCCTTCGGTAGATGTGCTGGGAAGTTTCCAAAATACAATTCGAGTCAAATTCTGGGATCAGCTCGATGAGAAGATTCGAATGCCTTGGGAGCAGATTCTTTTTCCTACAGGTGAACTTGTGGAAGAGATTCCTCAAAAGATAATTGATGGTGGAGGGGTCGTCGACGTCGTGTACGGCGGCATCGGTTGGGGTCTTCACTTCGCGTTCGTCGATCGTGAGGCCTTTACCTCAGAACGGTGGGCCAATGGTGACCTTTCGAAATGGAAGAAGCTTAGAGTCTTGAAGGCAATCGAGCTTGATGCATCAACGATCTACCAGAATGCACTTCACACATGGGGAAGCAACCAATGGGCTGTTCCAAGCCATGCGAATACAGTTGGACCAGCGCTAATCCTCGGCGACGAAGAGATCCAGGTGAAATACAGGTCATTCTGGTGCGACGGCCTCTGTGCCGGACCTGAGATGACATGGCAACAGATGGCTGTTCACGTCGCGTTATACGCCGATCCTAATCCCGAGCTACCGGCAACATTCCTCAAGACACTGCCTGGCGAAGTGAACGTCATGACGCCCTTGGATCAGCCCATAAGCATTGTACCCCGATAGGCCGGCATCAAGTAAGGGAACTGAGGCGCTCATAACTCGTCCAAATAACACAAGCGACTAGCGTATCTTCACTATTTCTTTCTGGATGATTGCGTGCGATCTTGCGTAGGTCATCAATGTCGGTTCACATGTACATGTCACAGTCATTCTTTCCGGAGAAAGTTTCTCAGAGAAATCATGCGCTCCTCTAATGGCGTCATTAGCTATTACCTTTGCGCAATAATTTTAGCAGTTCTTCTAGTTCAGCTATACTTGGCTCTATTTTAAAAGTCTCGCCGCATATCTTCATCGACGCTGTAGGATCTTTCAAACCCGACCCGGTCACAACACAGACTACTACATCCTTCTTCTCTAATTTTCCTTCACCAGTCAATTTATCAAGGGCTGCGATGGGGGCGGCTCCAGCAGGCTCAGCAAATATGCCTTCAGTTTCGGCGAGCCATTTTACAGCCTGAAGTATCTCGTAGTCGCTACATGCTTCAGCAAGCCCATTCGATTTTCTTATCGTATTCAAAGTCAAAGTCCCGTCTTGAGGGTAACCTTGTAACGGGTCTGCAATCGCAGAGACTACTGTTCTTGGGTTTCCCCAAGGCTCTACGGTCGATCTTCCCACCTTAAATGCCTTGACTATGGGGGAGCATCCTTCAGCTTGAACCCCCACCATTGAAGGCGACCTATTGACCCAACCTAGCCTTTTCATTTCCATAAATCCTCTCCAAGATCCAACCAGTAAAGGTCCAGCGCCTACGGGTATGAGAACCCAATCTGGAGCATCATAGTGCAACTGCTCTAGTATCTCGTATCCAACGGTCTTATCGCCTTCGACAGTGTAAGGGTTACAGAAAGTAGAGGTCACGTTAAACCATCCCAATTCCTCGGCGCAAGTTCTAGCGAGTTTGAAAGCATCGCTATACGTTCCATTTATGATGACCAGTTTAGAACCGTGTACCCTCATCTGACAAGTTTTTTCCTGGGGGACGCCTGCTGGAGCAAAAATCCAGCATTCGATCCCTGCTTTTGCTGCATAAGCCGAAAGCGATGCTCCTGCGTTCCCGCTAGATGCCGAAACCATCGTCTTCGCAGAGAATTCCTTAGCTTTCGTAACTGCGACACTTATCGGTCTATCTTTAAACGAGCCGGTAGGGTTCGTGGTTTCATCCTTTACATACAGTTTCTCGATCCCTAATCTTCTTCCTAGTCTTTTGCACCGAAGAAGCTTCGTTCCACCTTCGTGAAGCGAGATCATCTTCGAGTAATCTTGAATAGGCAGAAATTCCTTGTACTTCCATATTCCAATGCCCTTTTTCTTCACCATCCTCGGCTTCTGTCTCTCTGAAAGACGTTGATAATCATAGTCTACTTGCAGAATTCCACCACATTTCCGGCAACTATAATACCCGACTTTCATAGGATATTGCTCGTGACATTGAATGCAACTCAACCCGGTGGCAAACAATTGTCATCCTCTCCTTAATGGACGAGACGTACTCTCTGGTAACTCTAGAATTGCTTGGATGTTAAAGATATGGTAGGCGTATGTTATGTTTCTCCAGTTTCAAAATATATATTTCGGCATTCGTCGGTGTTCGAGAATATTGCCTACGGCCTTAGAGTTAGAATGATGCCTGAGTCTCAAAAAACATAAATAGCGATAGGCAAGAAGACACTTACTGAAAAATATGGTGATACATTTTGAGTGAAGAAGAGAAAGTTTCGAGGCGCGGCTATGTTAAGTATGTCGGCGGTATCGTCGTCGTCGCGGTTGTAGCTGCTGCCGGATACGGTATCTATGAAGCGACCAAGCCAATAACGCCTACCCCTACGCCCACACCAACACCTACACCCACCCCTACTCCAACACCCACGCCTACCCCTAGTAAGGTCTTGGAGCTAACCTACTGGCACCATGAGGCGCCTACGCATAGAGTTGCAGCGCATCAAAAGGTTCTAGATCTGTTCAATAAAGAGAATCCGAACATCAAGATAACTCAAGAGGTTGTCTTATGGGGTGATGCTTGGCCTAAGACTTTAGCTGCGATAAAGGCAGGGAACCCACCTGACTTTCAATTCTCAATTCCAGATTTGACCATCACCGCCTACCAGGCCGGAGGAATAATTCCCGTGGATGACGTGATCAAGGAGATAGACAGTAAATACACGATTATTCCATCTTCCATACTTCCGCAATATTGGGAAGGCCACTACTGGGGGAGTCCATGGTGCGCGATGACTGGGGCATTACTGTATAGACCGAGTCGTCTTAAGAAGTACGTTGGAACGACTGAACCTCCGAAGACATGGGACGAAATGAAAGACTACGCAAACAAATTGACCAAGGATGGTTATTACGGTATGGGTATTGGAGGAGCTAAAAACCTCTGGACTCAGGAATGCGCTTACAACTTTATGACGGAGGTCGGTGCCACAATTTTCGATGAGGATGGAAAGCTGATATTCAATAACCCCCGAACCATAAAGGCAATGAAATACTACAAAGAACTTTGGAAATTCAACCCGCCAGGGGCTTTGGAATGGAGCTGGGGCGAGATAGAGATGGGACTTGTGGACCTCATCTCTATGGCACCGTACTTTCCGACGATGCAGAAGCGCTTCTACGAGAACCCCGACCCCGCGATCAAGAAGGATATAATGGCTGCTCCTATGCCTTATCCCAAGGAAGACCCGGACGGCAGGCCTGGAAATATTATCTATCCAAATGATGTACACGTTTACAAGAAGACAGCTGAAGATCCAGAGCGTCTAGAGGCAGTAAAGAAATTCATGGTATTTGTCAACAGACCAGATGTTGCCGCCATACTGACTGCTGAGCAAGAGCCAGGCGCTTTCTATCCAGCTACCGAAGCCGGGGTCGCTCCAGATGCTCCATTTTGGAAAGATCCCATAATATCTTTCTATCCAGAATTCAACAAAGTGGCTGTATACAACATCAGTATTGGTAAGCTTTATGTCGCCGAATGGCCGAAAGGGGTCGTCAATCTCGCAATCGGTGATATATCAGGAGCGTTGATTCTAGCTGAAGTTGTTCACAAGATCGTGTCTGGAGCTATGTCGGTTGAGAATGCTGTAGCCTGGGGACACAAAGAAATGGAAACTTACCTTTAAGAACGAAATCCCACAATCTTCTCTCTTTTTTTGAAAAACGTGAACCAGGAAAAATCATAGCTATGAAAATAACAAGTAAGAGCTTGCCTTACCTTCTTCTACTGCCCACGCTTATCTGGGTCTTTATGTTGGTTGTATATCCATTTCTCTCGGCAGCTCAACTGTCTTTCTATTCCTCAAAGTACGGAGTGACGTTGGGAGAATTCGTCGGCTTCAAGAACTTCTATAAGCTTCTATTTGAGGATGATCTGTTCTGGATTGCTTTTAAGAACTCAATCATTTGGACGGTCGGTAATCTGGCCATCCAAACCGTGTTTGGTTTGGGAGGGGCTCTCCTTCTCAACCAGAAATTCAGAGCTAGAAACGCATCTAGAACTCTAGTGATAATACCTTGGGTCATACCTACAGTTGTAATTTCCTTGATATGGAGATGGATGTTAGAACCATCCATGGGGATAGTAAACGCTATTCTTACGTGGGTTGGGATCATGAACCCCAACGAACCCTTTCTGTATCTAGGATCGCTATCCTACGCTATGCCCGTTATGACAATAATCAACTCTTGGAGGTTCACTCCATTTGCAATAGTGCTGATCCTCGCAGGACTACAGACAATTCCCATTGAGCTCTACGAGTCTAGTGACATAGACGGTGCTTCCGGACTGCAGAAATTTCGTTTCGTAACATTTCCTCTTATAGCCCCTATCCTAGGATTTGTTGGTTTGTTCGCTTTCGTATGGACATTCAATATGTTTGACCTCATTTGGCTAATAACTCAAGGAGGACCCGCGGATACTACCGAGACTCTGCCTCTTTTGATTTATAGAAGGGGATTTACACAGTTCAAGATGAGCGAAGCGGCGGCGATCTCCGTCATAATGTTCCTGTTTCTCGCGGTCTTTAGCATAATATACTTCAGACGCATGGTAAGGAGGTCAGAGTGAAACGAAATCTCAACTGAGAAGCATCATAGTATATATTCTCGTGATAGTCCTGCTTACCGTGATTCTTTTTCCATTTTACTGGATGTTCACCTCATCTCTGAAGCCAATTGAAGAGATCCTGACTAGAAATCCAACGCTTGTGCCAATACATCCTACACTTAGTCATTACATAGATTTGATTAATCCTACTGCACTGTACGGAGGCTGGGAGAGAGGTGGAAGGTTTTTCCTGATTTTCATTCAAAACAGCTTGATTGTGGCAGGAGGCTCAACGGTCATATCGGTGTTCCTTTCAGTCCTAGGAGGATATAGTTTAGCCAGATTTCGATATAAAGGGAGAGAACTGATAGCGGGTTCAATGCTATTTGTCTATATGTTTCCAGGCGTTCTGTTGCTAGTTCCCATGTATGAACTCATGTCCAAGGCTCACTTACTTGATACTCATTTGAGCTTGATAATCGTCTATGTAACTTTTTCAGCTCCATTCTCTGTGTGGTTGTTAAGATCATTTCTAGAGACTATACCGATTGAAATAGAGGAGGCTGCGATGGTTGATGGAACATCGCGTTTGGGAGCCTTTTTCCGTGTAATACTGCCGCTTGCCGGCCCTGGGATCGTTACGGTGGCAACTTTTTCGTTCATTACGGCTTGGGGCGAATATATGTTTTCAGCCATCTTGATGTTTAAGGACACTATGAAAACTGTACCTACAGGACTCGCAATGTATATGGGATATCAATATATTGAGTGGGGGATGCTACTAACGGGTTCAGTAATCGCTGTCATTCCGGTGTTGTTGCTGTTTCTGCCCTTAGCCAATCTTTTCCTAAAGGGACTGACGGCAGGTGCTGTAAAGGGATAATCCTTCTTCCAAGGGAGCGAGGGAAGATTCGCGCAATTCATTGTGAGACCCTTGCTGAGAACGGACGTAAAGGAACATTCGCATCGGGACAAATGTCGTAGACCATAACTGGCTAAGACTTGTTGCGGCAAGAGAATAACGTTTCATTTGCAAGATCAGAGAGAGAAGTGGGGATACAGATGAGAAAGATGACAGTTTTGGCAGCGGGCGCACATCCCGATGACATAGAATTGGTATGCGCAGGAACCTTGGCTAGATACGCAGATAGGGGAGACAAAGTCGTTATGGCCTATGTTACAAACGGGAACATGGGACACTATAGAATAGCGCCTACCGAGCTTGCGAGGATAAGAGAAAAGGAAGCTAGAGAAGCCGCGGCTGTAATAGGTGCTGAAGTTATATGGGTCGGGTTGCCGGATGAGAAGATCTTCGATGATCAGGAAACGAGACTCAAAATCGTTGATGCAATAAGGGCTTGCAAGCCAGACTTGATAATAACACACTCACCGAGTGACTATCACCCTGACCATCGGATAACCAGCAAGCTGTTTTTTGACGCAAGCTTCGTATGCACAATTCCTCATATAGAAACAAAATATTCCTTTCATGAACGGGTTGTACCAATCGCGTATATGGATACGTTAGCTGGTTTGGGCTTTCTACCAGACACTTACGTAGATATCACAGATACATTTGAAAAGAAGAAGGAAATGCTTTCAAAGCACGCAAGTCAGATAACTTGGCTGAAGGAACATGATAAGATCGACCTCATTGACTTCATGAAAACAATTGCCGCTTTTCGAGGACTGCAATGTAATACTAGATATGCTGAAGGATTCAGAATGTTAGAAACTTGGCCGAGAATACTTTCCAAAAGATTACTACCTTAGATTTCATTGCAGCTATTCGCGTGACGGCTCGGAAAGGCATATATAGCATTTTGTCAGCAGCAATATGAATCGGTGAGGAAAGATGAAATTTTCTGCGGAAGGTCAAAAGTTTCTTCAGATATCGAAGGATCTTTTAGATAGGCTCGAAAGAGAGCAAGCGCAGAATATAGATAAGGCCGCCGACTTGATCGCGAACGCCATCGCTCAAGATAGGTTGATACACCTTCTCGGGGCGGGTGGTCACACATGGATGCCCGTGATGGAATTCTTCTATAGAGCTGGCGGTTTGGCATGCGTTAACCCTCTGTTCGACCTAGGAATAACTGTGTACAATAAGGCTTGGCATGGGATGCTGCTCGAAAGGCTCCCTGGATATGGTAAGAGCATAATCGATTACTACAGCCACTTCTTCAAATCTGGAGATGTAATCGTCATAACAACCAATATACCCTTCATGATGGTAACTGTAGAAGCCGCCCTAGAATGCAAGAAGAGAGGTTTGAAGGTTATAAGTATAGGCTCGAAAGAATGGCAGGAAAAGGCTCCAAGGGATCTGCCCCCTAGGCACCCGAGTGGACAAAGCTTGGTTGAAATCGCCGACATATTCATAGATGACTACAATCCATATGGAGACGCCAATATAAAGATCGAGGGTTGCGTGCAACCAGTAGGTTCTACATCTAACATCGCAGACTGCTATATCGTACAACGCCTAGTCATGGAAGTGGTTAAGAAACTGATCGCTAAAGGTGTGGACCCACCCATATACAGGAGCGGGAACATACCGGGTGGAGACGAGTACAACAAGAGACTTCTAGGGAAATACATTCCAAGAGTAAAATGGCTCTAAAGAACCATCATTAACTCTTTTTTGAAAAAACGTTTTGAGATTGTTTTTTATTTATACGAAGCCTGTCTGCTCGATTAGTTCTGCATAAAACGCATTACTTTAGCAAAGCAACTCTGTATTTCCGCGAGACCATCGATGTATATCGTGTCTTTAAGCTCGTCTCTTGGGCTTCTTCAGGTAGTATGCGGCTCCAACAATCGCTACGACTACGACCACTGCGATGATGGCGATCACA
>Ga0315314_1002370_pt1 | contig 15620 bp, 14 predicted proteins | sample TDP9_MG_FD_203631 | JGI IMG/M metagenome (GOLD analysis project Ga0315314, IMG submission 203631) | Freshwater sediment microbial communities from Lake Towuti, South Sulawesi, Indonesia - TDP9 | ecosystem: Environmental > Aquatic > Freshwater > Lake > Sediment | place: Indonesia: South Sulawesi...
TATGAAGAAAAAAGGGAGTTTAGGCTGGCAGTAACCCAGCCTTCTCCCTCAGTTGCTTGATGTATTCCGCATATCTTCCATACTTCTGATCTGCCTGTCTCGCCAGAGCCATTTAATGCTTAGCTCCTATCCTCGTTGGAACCCTCCCTTCAATGAAATCCGCTATACTCTCTGAAATATCCAGCTCAATCATCTTGTCAAAAGCAAACTTCCGCAAATACTTCGGCGACGTAAAACCATACTTGCAATAGTAATGACTTGCATCAGGGCGGTCAAACTTCTCGCTGTTGACGCTTTGAATAAGCCTCAATGTGTATTCTGTGAAGTATCCGAAGTAAGCCTGTTTGCTGCCTCTAAACTCTCCGACCTTATAGCGATAAAATCCGTTGACTTGCTGAAGATTTCCTAAGTCAAACCCACTGATTAAATGTATAGCCTCTATAAACCGCAACATACAAAAGCCCTTATTAAGTGCACGTTAAATCACCCACAAAACACCCTTAAACCCAAACCAAACACAACCCAAAACAACAACCAAACCAAAAACAAAAACCAAACAACAACCCTCAACCCAAACCTTTAACACACACATTTTTATCTCTCAAACCCCCTCTATTATTAAGAACCCCCACAAGGAACAAAGATACACATGCCCAGACGAGACGACATGGAACACAAAGCCCTACAGTTCATAGTCACCACAAGAAATGACGGCGTGCTCCAGTCTGAACTATGGCGAAAACTCGACGCCAGCAGCAGAGAAGGCTCTCGAATATCCCTAAAACTCGAAAAAAAAGGCTTGATTCGTCGCGAACGAGAACTCCGTGACGGAAGATGGACGTATCGACTCTACCCCAAAAGGCAACCTCCATCCATAAACTCCATAATCGACTGCCCCTGCCTAATGTGCCCAGAGGATCCTCGGTGCGGCGCCTGGAGCAACGTATCACCCAACAACTGCAGGAAACTCACCAACTGGATCCTAGGGATTGAAGTTAATGAAATGAACCCCACCGGTGACAGTTGATCTTGCCAAAGGCGTGGATAAAAGAACGAAAGAGAGAATATTATTATCGAAAGGCGAAGGAAGAAGAATACCGATCACGCGCTGCTTACAAACTCCTTCAAGCCGCGGAAAAATATCGGTTCATAAAACCTGGCTATGTAGTTGTTGACCTGGGAGCAGCGCCTGGAGGTTGGTTACAAGTTTCTCGGGAATTGGTTGGGGAGAAGGGCTTCGTTCTTGGAGTTGACTTGAAGCAGATTCTGCCTTTTGATTTATCTAATGTTTGCACAATTGTTGGGGACATAACTGATCCCCAAACAATCTCGGCGATAAGGGAAGTTTTACCTTCTCCAGCAGATGTGGTGCTCTCCGATGTTTCACCGAACATATCTGGAATTTGGGAACTTGATCATGCCCGTCAAATCGACCTTGCCAGAAAATCTTTACAGATCGCCCTTTCCACCCTAAAACCGAGAGGGAATTTTTTTGTGAAAGTCTTCCAAGGTGATATGCTTAATGACTTCTTTAAGGAAGTGAAACAGCATTTCGTTTTTGTGAAGCTGATTAAGCCGAAAGCCAGCAGAGCAAAAAGCTCAGAATTATACATTTTGGCATTGGATTTTTTCAAAAAATCGTGATGGGGCTGAGGGCTTTTTAAGGGTTCTAGCCTTACGATCGCAGATTTCAGTAATAGAGACTCATCATCTTTGCTCAGAGTAACTCTGAATCATCACTAGGCATTAATAATGAAAACGGAATCATAAAAATCTTTTGAGAAAAACATTCGTTTGGTTGTAGGTAGCTTTTTAACTGTGAAACATAAATCTCTCCAGAAACACGTAGATTCGGTGAAAACACTATGAAAATAGTTGCGGCAGATTCCGGTGCTGCCCTCTTAAACGACCGCTTTGAACCCAAACTCATTGTTGCTACAGTTGCGGGGTTGATGGAACCCCCCTACAGAAAGACCAGTCTTTGCTTAGCTAAGCCCATTTTTGCCAATGTGGAGGACGGCCATGTTTTGATTATCCAGGAACTTGAGATGTGCCAAAACCTTCTAAAAGAGGTTAAGGCGGATGTCGTTCATTTGGATATGTCGCTCGGTGGGCTCCCTCTGGAAGAACTTTCGGTGGTAGGGCTCTCCAGAATAAAGGTTTCAAGCAAGGCGCGACAGCACATATTGAAGATTTTGCCAAAGTTGAGAAAAATCGCCTCTGACATCAAACGTGTTTATGGAATCGAGGTCTTGGCTCTGGGGAAAGAAAGCATTCCGGTGAGAATTGCGGAATTATCGTGTGGTGCCTACGGTGTTCTGTACACGGCGGAAAAGGCGGTTAGGGATGGGGTTGATTTAAGGTTAGGGTTGCCAGCGAAATGCAGTGTAAATGTTTCAGAAGAGGGTGTTTCACTGAAATCCCTAGCCCCTGGAGAGCATGACCTTCTAAGTTTTGTTAAGGACTCTGAAAGGACTTTAGAGAGAGTTACGATGTCAGAAATGCTCAATCCTCGTGCCCTCGGTTTCCGAGTGTTAGAGATCAAACCCAAATTTGAGTCAGTGTAGATTCCGCTTATGTTTTTCAAAAACAAATCAAAGTTATTTTTCTTTTACCTTTCTTATTTCGAGACTTATGTCTATGGCTTTTGTGCTGTCGGTTATTTCGCCTAGGCTGACGATATCAACTCCTGTGGCAGCGTATTCGAGGATGTTCTGTTCGTTTATTCCTCCGCTTGCTTCAATCAAAACTCTGTCTCGAAGTCGGTTCTTCTTAAGCAAGGATATTGTCGCTCTTACTTCTTTCGGAGAGAAGTTGTCAAGCATGACTATGTCAGCCCCCGATTTCGTTGCTTCCAAAGCCTCTTCAGCCTCAGAAACTTCGATTTCAATTTTCTTAGAAAAGGATGTTGATTCTTGAGCCTTTTTTATTGCTTCTTTGATGTCTCCTATTATTGCTATGTGGTTGTCTTTTATGAGAATCATGTCGTCTAAGTGTAGGCGGTGAGGGTCGCCTCCTCCAATCATCACAGCCTTCTTATCGAAGTATAAGAGTCCAGGCGCCACTTTTCGTGTACATGCAATTCGAGTTTTGTAGCCGGCGTTTCGAGTTTTCTCGATTAGAAGGTGGGTTTTTGTTGCTATGCCGCTCATTCTCGAAAGCAAGTTCAAGAGGGTTCTTTCTGTGGATAGTAGGGTTCGTGCGTTGCCTACTATTCTTAGTATGAGTGTCTTTTTCTTGACGCTTTCTCCATCTGATACTAGAGGTTTGACTTGGAAGTCTTGGCTCTGCAGAAAAGCGAGACTTTCTTCTATTCCAGCTATTATTCCATCTTCTTTGGCAATTACTTCTGCTTCGGCGATTGTGTTTGGTGGAATTAGGGAAGTTGATATGTCACCTTGCCCAATGTCTTCCTGTAGAAACTTGTTAATCTTTTTCGCCAGAGTTTTTTTGGGGAGAAACATTTGCTTTCTCCTTCTTCTTTGCTATTTTCTTTTTCTTTCTTTTTTCTCTTGTTCTCGACCAATATGTGACTACGGCTAATGCCAGACCGCCTATCCCAATTACTACTTGGATTATTGTCAATAGGTTTGCTTGCAACCATGGAACTTCAACGTTGTTAACTGTTACTGTTATGTCTTTGGTTTTGACGTTTCCGATTGTGTCATAGGCTTTGATTGTTATGGTGTATACTCCGTTGGGGTATCTGGTTGTGTCCCAAGCCCACTGATAAGGCGCAAAGTTTACTGTGCTTACGAGCACTTGACCTAAATAGAATTCGACTCTTGATACGCCTGAAATGTCGCTTGCTTGGGTCATGACGGTGAGCGTCAGGCCTACTGTGATACCGCTTTGAGGGTGTTGGATTGTCAATGTGGGCGGTGTGTTCTCAGTAATGAATGCAATGTTTGTTGTGGCTAGGCTGCTTACTTTATCTAACGCTTTAACTGTGAGTGTGTGTTGTCCATCGGAAAAGGGTGTTGTGTTCAGATCGTATTTCCAAAGAAGACTTGCAGAGTCGTAAGTCATTTCTAACCATCCTATGTCATCAACTGTGACTTGAACTTTGTCTATTTCTTTGTTGTCTGATGCTTTTGCGCTTACTCTTATTACTCCACAGTATGTGTCGTTTGGTGTTGGTTCTTCTATTGAAACTGTTGGCGGTGTGTTGTCAACAAAAACTGTTATAGATGTGGAAGCCTTTAGTCCAAACGTGTCGTATGCTTCTACTGTTATTTTGTGTGTTGTTTCACTACATTGTGTGGTATTCCAATTCCATTCGTATGGAGCATTAGCGTCGGCATATTTCCATTGGTCATCCATGTAAAATTCCACCTTGTCTGCACCGTTTGGAGCATCAACTTCAGCTGACACTCTAGTCGTAGATGAGACTATTCCGCCTGAAAGTGGACTGGTGATCTGGATAGAGGGAGCGATTGATTCTGTTAGCCACGGATTGTAGAGAGCGTTTTTGGGTATTTGCACTGGTCCGTTTGCACTTCCCCAGTAATTGTAGGTTGCGTTAACGGTTACTGAGGGGTCCTCGTTATTTACGCTTAAGCTGTTGCTGTAGATGTCGTTCCAATGAATTTCTGGTTTTGAGTTGTCGCCACACACAATGCCTCTGTAATTTGCTGTTATTATGTTCCCTTGAACAGTTGGATTAGAACCTACAACACGGATACCAATTGTATGATTTGTTACTGTGTTTCCTTCGACAAAACCACTACTTCCAGTGACAAGGACGCCACCTTCATTTGATGCTATATAGTTAGCCCTGATCGTTGGGTTAGATTCATCTGTTATCATGATGCCTGCTGAATTTTTTTCTATTATATTTCCCTGAATCGTTCCAATGCCATGATCTCCTACAGTGACGCCGCCATTATTGTTTGATGCTATTATGTTATCGAGGATCATGGGATTAGCATGAGAATAAAGATTGATTCCAACTCCTGCATTTTTGCTTATATTATTGTTTCTGATGATGGGAGTGGCCTCTGCGATGCCTATACCACTGCCCGAATTGTATTCAATAACATTGTCATAGATAGTTGGGCTACATGCCCCGCCCATATGGATGCCGTCTCCATTTTTTGATATGTAATTATTATAAATGAGAGCTGCACCGCCAATGCGTAAACCTTCGTAGTTCTCTGTTATGTTATTGTTTCGGATGACAACCCCGTCGCCATTAGTAAAGATGCTATGGCTATTATTAGATATCAGACAATTCTCAACCACTGCATCGTCCGAGAGAATATGTAGCCCCATATGTTCCTCCACGAAAGGAATTCTCCATCCAGCGGAATGAAGTTCACTGCGGCTCATTCTAAAAGTCGAATTGGACAGAACAAAAAATGAGTATGCGTTTGAAGGAACATGTGAAGTAATCACAGAGCCATCGAGAACATAGAATTTTCCGCCAGGATTAACCGAAATATTATACTCGCCATCAAAATGGCAATTGAGCTCAAATCTAACATTCTCAAAAGTTAGGTTTCCACCATTTTCAATTACTAGGTTTCCACTCAGCACAATAGTCTGATCGCTATAACTCTCTGTCCCAGTAACAATCCAGTCTCCACTAGACGGCGGACCAGCAACAACAAACACTCTTCCAACTGAAAAAACAGCAACAACGAAAACCATTATGCATAACACTGCTAACAACTTTCCAAGGAACGTATGAAGTTTGCCCAAACCCTGTTCCTTCCCTTCCCCGCCCTCCCTCAACCAGAATAATTAGAAAACTTCACAATTATAAGTATACATCAACCTACAATTCTTTTCGCACGATCTTACCGTTAGGTTCCAACTCTTCGAAGATAATCGCCTGAAACTTGTAAATCTTTGTCTCTTTAAGCAACCAGTTGTCTGGCGGTAAGCCTGCTTTTATGCAACATTGGCAGAGAAACTCTCCCTCGTTCCATTTCCATTCCACGGGCACTTGAGGAAGAAGCAAACCCTTATAGTAGCCTCTTTCTATAATCAGCCCATCTTTTCCAACTTCGATTTTGGAGGGATACTCGGTAGGTTTTTCCACCTCGATGAGTTTGGGAGGGGTAAGAACACTCACCTCAAAAACTACGCTGTTGAGTTCGTCGTAAGAAACGGGTTGAAATCGAGGGTCCTGAGTGGCAGAATCGATAGCCGAATCAACCACCGCTCTTACCAACGGAAGGGTCGGATACGGAAAACCGATGCATCCCCTCAACTCCTTCTCTCTGCCCCTTACACTGTTTAACGTGACAAAAACTCCACATTTCTCCATGAACTTTGAGGGGACATCATTAGGCGGCGACATCACCTTTCCGTTTTGAAGATACTGCTCAACAGCGTTTCTGGCGAGTCTTACAAGAGATTCGCCATCCTTAAGCGTTAACCGAAATGACACGTCATTCGCCTCGATTTCTGGCAATGCGGACCTAGTTCTAACTAAAGCTCTAAGTCACCCTTATTATTTTATCTAAAGTTCAATTGCTGCAAAAACTGATGAGAAGCAGAAAAGGCTAAACGCTTAGAATTTCATGGATTCCTCTTTGATTCCTTCTTTTGTGATCATGAGAAAGTCTATGCCATCGCCGCTCATCACGTCTCGGCTTATCGCGGACTTTATGGCTCGAACTGTGAGTTGCTTTGCCTCTTCCATGTTCATGTTCTCTTTGTATCCTTCTTCTAAAACTCCAACGGCGATTTCTGCTCCAGAACCAACTGCGGCATATTTGTCGGGTATAAGAGAACCGAGCACATCCAACACATAGATTGATGCCCCTTCTTCGTCCACTCCACCCACTATGGTTTGAGTGATTAACGGGAAAAGTCGCCTACTGAAGAGAAGATTTGACATAAGCTTTGCGGCGGATTTTACGGGAAGCATTCTTCCAGCATCAATTCGGAACAGGTTGGCGTAGGCTTCAACTTCTCTCACCAAAATCTGCATGTCAGAAACCAGTCCTGCGCATGCGGCTCCGATTCTGGCGGTTATTTTGAAGACTTTTTTGCCAACACGACTAACCACCAGATAGCCATAAGAGACCCTCTTTTCAGAGGCTAAAATGACACCGTCGGAGCAGACAACACCCAATGTGGTAGCGCCTGGAACATAGAGATACTGGGGCTGTGTTTGTTCGTTCATGAGTTATTCCTCAGGTTTATGCACTAATATGCCGACTGACTATTAAGTTTAATCATAAAATCTTAAATCTGTGGTGTGCACTCCTTATGCCTAATCATTCCTGAAAAACTCTACTTGAGGAAACTTCCATGATAAACATTGTGACTAAGAATATCGATGGAATATGGTATGGGGCTGCCGTAGAGGCAGAGAAGGTTCTAGCAACAACTTTCACACAAAAAGAAACAGAAGCTCTAAGATATCTTCTAGGAAGTTTGCCATACGAGGCACAGTTCCAAGTTAACGAAAAAATAACCCCTTCTTCTGAGAGATTGCTGGAAACCTTGAAAAAAATTTATGACGGAGAGGACGTTTCCCTCAGTTTTGAGATGTCAATGGATCACCTGTCAGATTATGCTCAGAAAGTTCTCAAATGTGTGTCATCGATCCCAGTCGGGTATTTTACCACGTACGGAGCTGTGGCGAAGGCTTGTGGTGGAAGCGCGAGAGCTGTGGGGCAGATTATGGCTAAGAACCCTTTCCCTCCATTAGTTCCATGTCATCGAGTAGTGCGCTCAGATTTCAGTGTTGGGGAATACGGGGGAGGAAGAGAGCTTAAGTGGGAGATGTTGAAAAGAGAAGACAGAGGCTACACCGAGTCTAAACAGATAGGGATAGGCAAGGGATTTTTGTCTGTGTTTCCCATCAAGTGCCTTCGGAGAGTTTGAAATCAGGGCAAAAATTAAGTTTAATGGCGTGTGCCAACTACTTTAGAAAAGAGGAACACGCATGATAAGGCGAGGGCTTTTCGTAGGAAGATTCCAACCCTTTCACAAGGGTCATTTGAAAGCTATGAAGGGCATCTTGAAAGAGGTTGATGAACTTGTGATTGTGGTCGGTAGTTCCCAGTACAGCCACACGATAGAGAACCCGTTCACCACTGGCGAACGCGTTGTCATGATCAGACGGGCACTCATAGAAGAAAGGGTTGATTCCTCTCGATATTGGATCATTCCAATACCAGACATGCACATACACATGATATGGGTCGCGGAAGTCGTTGGCTACACCCCGAAATTCGACACTGTCTACACGAACGAACCTCTTACACGTCGACTCTTCATTGAAGGCGGTTTCAAGGTAAAACCAGTGCCCTTCTACCGGCGAGAAGAATACTCCTCCACCGAGATAAGACAAAGAATACTACATAGAGAGAATTGGGAGGAACTCGTCCCAGAAGCGGTGGCACAGTTCATCAAGGAAATCGACGGCGCAGAGAGATTGCGCGACTTAGCGAAGACAGACAAAGCCAAAAAAGCAATTAAACTTCACCTAATCTTCTAGAGCTTTTTCTCAGTTCTTCGCATACGCATGTTTTTGATTAACTTCACTGTTGAGTTCAACGGAAACAGATTCTGAAAGAGTCTCCTATGTTCAGATTAAGTGTTTTAGAGGCGTTTCCCTGATTTACGGAAATTTCGAGAAAGTCGTGACTGCCAACAATAGCGAGTGGCGTTCTTGCAGGAACGTCGCCATAGGCTGAACAGAATCTAATTTCAAACCTTCTTCCTCCAATTCTCACATGAAGTAAATCACTTACGTGCGTTTCTAGTTTTTCAAGGTCTTTCGATGAAATGTTAGTGACGATGTTCCCGAAGTCATCCACATAGATGACTTCCCCAATCAGTTTATCCTTTTTCATTAATGGTTCTGCAAATTGCGGAACAACATAGTCCATGATCTCAGGACCAAACTGGGAAGGAGGGCATCCCATCGATAGGTATGCGGCTGCAGGCGCGAAAACGTCTCTTCCGTGAAAGGTTGTCGAGATTTTTGGGTGCATGTATTTGGGGTTTCTTATATGATAAACGTGACTGACTTCTTCCTTTCGAGCCGATAAGATGAGAAGCCCGTTGTCTGGTCCAACGTAAAGGCTTCGTTTGGTCTGAATTATTATTGGGCGTCTCTTTGTCCCGACTCCAGGATCTACTACCGCAACGTGAACTGTGCCCTCTGGGAAGTAAGGTGCTGCGGAGGCTAGGGTGAAGGCGCCCATGCGTATGTCAAACTTTTCGACTTCATGACTGATATCCACTATACGAGCGTTTGAATTCACTGAGAGTATCACAGCCTTCATTTCCGCAACATAAGCGTCTCTTAATCCAAAATCGGATAGCAGTGTTATAATCGGCGTAGTTGCCTTCGCAGTATTCATGCCTTCAACTCTCCCAACTTGCTACAATACTTTCAAACCATCCATTCCACATGAGTTAGAGGTCAACTCACGTATAGAAGATTTCTCCCTAAACTTGAGATTCTCAACATGAAAAGATATCTGGGATGCGTGTCCGCTTTCAAAAACGCGGAGAGAAAGGAGAGAGTTTCTTTATACACGCATTCCCTTCATCAGAATCAAGAGTGTGCTACTATTTCTATATATACTTTTCGTAGCAATTTGAGAACCAGAAAAACGAATACGAATTTTTGCAAAAAGAAATCTGGCACTTATGCTATTCGTTGTTTCATGAAAGCCATAAAACTTAATAAAAGGGCGAATTAATGCTCTTAACTCCTCACCATTTTAAAGGGCGAAAAACCTTGAAAGAAGAAAGAAATCTCATAATGTTGCCGGGACCCACCAACGTGCCAGACAGAGTCATGCGGGCAATGATGAAACCCATCATAAACCACAGAGGACCAGACTTCGCCTCACTTTACGAAAGCATAGAAGAGAATCTCAAATACGTTTTCCAAACAAAGAATGACGTTTTTGTGTTAACTTCATCTGGAACAGGCGGAGTCACCTGTGCGGTTGGCAACATTGTCAATCCTGGCGATAAGATAATCACACCCGTTTATGGCGTTTTCAGCGAGCGACTAAAGGAGAAGGTTGTCTCCTTTGATGGAAAACCAATCGAACTTCCGATCGAATGGGGTGACGCCCCATCAACCGAACAAATTGCAAAGGTTGTGGAAAAAGAAAAGGACGCGAAGGCGATAGCCATCATCTACAATGAGACATCAACAGGAGCCACAGTGCGCAATCTTCCAGAGATCGGAGAGATAGCCAAGGAAAGCGACATGCTTCTAATCGTGGATGCCATCTCAATTTTGGGTGGAGACCAATTGCCAGTGGATGAATGGGGCGTAGACATTTGTGTAACAGGAAGCCAGAAATGCATAGCTTGCCCTCCAGGATTAGCGATGATTTCTGTAAGCCCGAAAGCTTGGGAGGTTGTGGAAGAAACTAAAGTCAGACCTTACTACTTCGATTTGCCTGGAATTAAGGAGTTTGGTGATAAAGGGGCTACTCCATTCACTCCAGCAATACCCATCTTTTATGCTCTTGATGAAGCACTAAAAATGATACGGGAAGAGGGACTTGAAAAAAGATTCAAGCGACACGAAACATGTGCTAAAGCTTTTTACAAGGCTTTTGGTGTTCTTAAAATAAAGCCTTATCCGAAGGAGAAAGTTTTGTCAAACACTGTTCTTGCTATCAACGCGCCCCCTAAAGTTAACATCGATGAGGTTAGAGAGGTTATGAGAGAAAGATACAAGGTTGAAGTGGCTGGAGGCATGGGCGAAATCAAAGACGTGATATTTAGGATTGGCTGCATGGGAGTCATCTCTGAAGCAGAAACGCTCCAAACGATAAGTGCTCTAGAAAACGCGTTAAACGACGTGAATCACTCTGTTAAAATTGGAAGCGGTGTCGAAGCGGCGAAACAAATGTTTCCATAATAGGCTCTAACTCATAGGTAAGGGCCTTCTGTTACACTTTATCTTTCGTACGTATTATATGATTAGGGGGCTTCCTTGCAAAATAGCAACCGCATTTCCCTAGAGCGACTAAATGAAGAAGCCTACGGTCGAGTCATATGCTATCCCAGATATGATGTGAAGGAGTTGAGAAGGCGCCTAAAAGAACTAAAGAAACTTGGAGTAACAGCGGTAGAGTTTTCGGGTAGAAAGATGGTTGCTGACCTGTCAGTATTGGGTAAGGGGTGCGTAGGTATCGTCGTTATGGCTTATAAAAAAGATGAGAGGATTGCCATGAAAATTCGTAGAGTGGATGCTGATCGCTTAAAGATGCAGCTTGAAGCAGAAATGTTGAAGAAAGCAAACACAGTGGATATCGGACCCAAGATGCTCGATGTTACAGATAATTTCCTTGTCATGGAATTTATCGAGGGAGTGTTGCTTCCAGAGTGGATTAATGCGTTGAGGGGAAGAGGAACAAAATCCAGGGTTAAACGAGTTTTGCGGGCTGTTCTGGAGCAATCGTGGAGTCTGGATGAACTGGGCTTGGATCACGGGGAACTAAGCAGAGCCCCTAAGCACGTGATCGTAGATCCGAAAGGAAAGCCTTGGATAGTGGACTTTGAGACCGCGAGTGTCAATCGAAAAGTCTCAAACGTAACATCGATTTGCCAGTATCTTTTTATAGGTAGCCAAATCGCAAGAACGATACAGAAGAAACTTGGCGGAATTGATAGAGCAAGATTGATGCAAGCCTTAAGAGGTTATAAACAAGAAAGAACAAGAGGAGGTTTCAAGAAAGTACTGAAGACATGCACGCTCCATAATGTTTAGGAGGAAAAAGAATAAGAGTAGTGAGTAAGGTTTTGGGTCATGGTCCAGTTTGGTCTAAATTCGCTTATTATTATCAGTTTTGGATAATCCTCTTTCATTGCTTCTCGGATGGTTATCATCAAATCATCACAATAAAGCTGTGTTTACGAAGACTTAACGAATCTCTTTCTTAATTTCTCTCATGTAGTTTCCAGCTAGCATTCCCAACATATTCCAAGTTATGGAAGAAAGCAATCTAGATGGGATTATTGCTAATATTCCTAAGTGCAATATGGGAAATTGAGGAAGCTGGAACTGCCTAACTGCATAGCCTAGAAATTGACCGAGAAGAGTGGAGACGATTAGTAGAAAGATGTAAACTATCGTTGATTCTCTGGTAAGCTTGTACTTCTTGCCTAGAAAGTAGTTCAGCAAAAGTAACCCAATTAGAAGTGCCTATACCGAAAACTCCCAAAATAATACTCGTGGTGAAGTACATTGCAGCAATTTCTTCAAAGGAAAATCCAGCATCTCTCAATATGATGGTCTTATATGGGCTATCTGCAACCCACCAACTTGTTCCAAACTGTGTTAGAAAGACAGCTAACATAACAATTATCAAAATCTTTCCTTCAGAAATCCCATTCTCCCCCATAAACCTCACATAGAGACACTGGTCCATTCCAAGAAAATAACAGTTTCTCTTTCTATCTAACCATCGTTACTTTAAAATCGCCACACCGTTAAACCACATCCTTCTTTTTTGCGGCAAATCTTTTTTGTTTTCATTTCAACTTGCATTAATAATTTAAGGATAAAAGTTCTAGTCTATTTTTGTTTGTGTTATCAGATGTTTTTGTCTAATGGTCCTTTTATTGGAGCTTTATTTTTTAAAGAATACAGAGCCCCATAACACATCAAGGTCTAGGTTTTCTTCTCCACTCTTCTTGTCCTTTGGTATCTTCTACTCTTCTTCTTTTTGAAGAAATCAGGATACCTTCGTAGGTCCTCATATAGAGGTCTCGGAATCTTAGTTCTAGGGAAATAGGAATCCTCCATTCTTCCTTCTGGCGGAACTATTGGATATCTGGTTCTAGTTTTCTTGTAAACGACATGGTAAAGAAAGTAACAGTATGTAAAGAAGATTACAGAATAGATAATAGACCAAAAGTAGTTCCGAGCAGCAACAGTGAAATAGAAATAAGGTGTAAACACAGAGATTCCAAACAAGAGTAGAATCCAGAACATGACTCTTCTGTTCAACACTTCTCCTCATTGTACTGTAATCTAATTGCTCCAATTATACTTAACTAATAGAGTTTTGGAAGGAACAGAAAAATAGAAATCGCGACTTTAGCAAAAGGTGATGAGTTATCATCCAACATTGGAATAGTAATAGTATTTATTATGATTCCCTATTTTCCTACGACTTTAACAAAAACCACTAGCTTAATTCTCCTATTATCTGGTGCACGCATGCATAGTACATACTCGTTTTAGAATTCAGTCGAACACAAAGAACTAATAAATCAGAAACGAAAAGGTTTACCTGAGTCACAGACATTAACTATATTGCCTTTCACAGCGGATAGGTTGTAGTCCAGTTGTTGGGGTCGTGGTCCAGTTTGGACACGCCCGTTACTGGCGATGTCTCCCGCAAAACTCCCCCTTTTTCTGTTTTAGTTTGGCTGGTTAGGTTTTGGAGAAGGGAAAGGAGGTTAGTATATGCCTGTGATTTGTAGGAAGTGCGGGCGGTTCTTTTTGAGTGTGCGAGGCTGGAAAACGCATGTGTGCAAGCCGAAAGGAGGCTCTCAACGTGAAACTTCGCCTTAGTGAAGACTATGTGATCGATACTGACGATTATCGTAAGGAAGGGCTTCGTATTGCAATTTTAGCTATGTCAGGTCATGGGAAGTCTAATGCTGCTGCCGATGTTGTTGAAGATGTTTTAGATCAGAAAGGGCAGGCATTAATTCTGGAGCCTATCACTGAGTGGCATACGCTTAAGGCACGCTATAACAATGTGGTGACTGTTGGCGGTGAGTTTCAAGACTTACCATTAGAGCACGACTTCGCCAAAGAATATGTGCATGCCAGCCTAGAAAACGGCGTGAACCTCGTAGTAAATGTTAGCGATCTGGAAGAGGAAGCTGAGCAGCGCAAGTTTATTGCTGATTTCTTGTGGAATCTTTATCGCAGTGAGCAGAAGTATCGGCGAGTTGTCTTTTTGGCGATTGAGGAAGCTGACACTTGGGCTCCTCAGATGTGGGATCAAACGAGCAAGCAGAGCTTGGCTAGAGTGAGCCTCATCGCTAAGCATGGACGCAAGATTGGTATTTTTCCGATTTTTATTACGCAGCGACCTGCTGACTTTCATAAATCGCCTCTTTCTCAGTGTAATGTGATTCTTTTCGGTAAGTTCACTAGCTCAGCTGACTTGGACCCTAAGACTGGTATTATGTACGTGGTGAAGAAGCTTCACATTCCTATTGAAGAGAAAGACATCATCGGCTTAGAGACAGGCGAATTTATTGTCTGGGATAAGTTTGGTGTGCATAGGATTAAGGCTAGAAAGAGAACATGTCCTCATGGGGCTGATACTCCGCTTGTGGCGCCTGTTCCATTTGCAGCGGGTATTAAGCAAACTCTTGGTTCACTGAAAGAGGCCATTCTGAAGGCAGTCGAAGCCAAAAAGAAAGAAAAGTCGTTAGTGGAACGCCTTCAAGCGGAATTAGCAGCAAAAGACGAGAAGATAAAGGAGCTTGAGAAGAAAGCCGACATCAAAATTGCTATTTCAGAGATGCTGAAAGGAGAAAGACCAGCACGAGAAACGCCCGATCTCACAGCCAAACTTGAACAGTTAACGAGGACTTACGAGGACCGAATAGCAACTTTAGAGCAGGAGAAGAAAGACAAAACCGAGAGGATCCTTGCTCTCGAATCTGAGAAGGCAGAGCTGGTAGAGAAGTTTAAAGTCTATGAGCCTCTTGACAAGGCTTTAACCACAATTATCGACAGTAAGTTTGCTGCGCACCTACCTGTGAATGCAAGGGGTCTACCAAGCGAAGTGCCTTCTGAAATTGTTGTAAGCCAAGAGATTCCGCAGGTCACTGTGTCAGTTAGAAAGCCTGTTGTTGAAACTGATGAAGGCAATTGGCGTGGTCGATTGATTCTGTTGATTGCTGATGGCTATTTTGATGAGCCTAGACGGTTAACGCCTATTCGGGAGCGCTTGCAGCAGGATTATGGTACTCTGCCTAATGCTGCCTTAATCAGCAACGAGCTTGTTGAACTGATGAGGATGCATCTTCTTCAGAGGCGACAAGAAGGCGGACAATGGGTTTACAGCGTATATCCAGAAGCGAAAGAGCGAATAGAACGTAGAGAGGTTAAGGTCTAATGAGTGAAAACTTGCCCAAAAAAGAAGGCATGGCTCATAAGCAGAAGTCTTTGTTTCCAGAGTCTGAAAAATCGGGTGCGCTAAATGTGTTGCGTGGTCTTGATAGGGCTGAGGTTGAGCCTTTAGCTTTCAAGATTGTGAGCGCGATAGGTCCGTTTTGCATTCGAACAGAAGTCGCAGGTAGCATTAGGAGACGCAAACCTACAGTTAACGATATTGACGTTGTGGTTCAGCCCAAGCCGCAGTCTTGGATTCAAGTGATCAAGGAGATTAGGCGTGCATTTGGTGCCATAACTGAAAAGCAAGGAGAAAAGTTAGCGACGCTTTACGCGCCCTTTGAGAGCAAGCAGGGCAAGGGCTATGTGGAAGTAGACTTGTATCGTGCTTCTGAGGGCACATGGGGGATTTTGCTCCTCATCCGTACTGGAAGTGCTGAGCACAACATCTATCTCTGCAATCTTGCAATTCGCAAAGGCTATCGTCTAGCCTATTCTCACGGGTTGCTCAACGAAAAGGGCGAGGTTATTG
>Ga0315314_1002371_pt1 | contig 15615 bp, 18 predicted proteins | sample TDP9_MG_FD_203631 | JGI IMG/M metagenome (GOLD analysis project Ga0315314, IMG submission 203631) | Freshwater sediment microbial communities from Lake Towuti, South Sulawesi, Indonesia - TDP9 | ecosystem: Environmental > Aquatic > Freshwater > Lake > Sediment | place: Indonesia: South Sulawesi...
TGAGCCTCGGCGCAGACGTTAGGTTGTTGAGGACAGAGATCGATTCAAAGTGGAGGATCGACGCCGAAAAATTGAAAAGCCTGATCGACGAAAGGACGCGGTTAATAGTTTTAAACAGCCCCAACAACCCCACAAGCAAAGCTGTGGACGACGATGCGTTAAAGTCGATAGTCCAGGTTGCAAACGATTACGGGATAACGATATTATCCGACGAGGTCTACTCTGACCTAAGCTTCGTAAAAACGAAGAGCATACTGGATTTCGAAGGCGAATACATACTCATTCACAGCTTTTCCAAAACGTTTGCGATGACGGGTTGGAGGATCGGCTATGCCATTGCGAAAGAGGACCTTGCCCAGAAAATGACGAAGCTGAACCAGATAACTTTGACAAACGTTCCAGTCTTCATCCAACAAGCGGCCTTAAAGGCTTTAGAACTGAAGAAGGAGATAGCGGAGAGGATGAGGGAGGAGTACAAGCGAAGGGCAGATCTGGCATGTAACGTCCTCTCAAGGGCAAAACTGAAATTCACGGAGCCAGACGCCGCCTTCTACCTCTTTCCAAAACGTGACGGCTTAGATTCTGAAAGGTTTGCCTTCGACTTGCTCGACGAGGGAGTGGCTATAGCTCCAGGCACCGCCTTCGGCGACTACGGGGAACACTTTAGAATAGCTCTAACCGTGCCGGACGACGAAATTAGAGTGGGCTTGGAAAAGATTTGCGAGGCGTCGGAATGAGGGTTGCGATAATAGGCGGAGCGGGAAAAATGGGTAGATGGTTCGCCAAGTTCTTCACAGAGGAAGGCATGTCCGTCGTAGCCATAGATAAAGACGAGGAAAAGCTATCGAAACTAAAGGATGAAACTCGAGTTGATACCTCCAACAACACGGCAGCTGTCGAAAACGCAGACAGGATCCTGATATCCGTACCCATAGACGATTTCGAAGGTGTCGTGAGAGAAATCCATTCCCGCATCCGTCCCAACCAGGTAATTATGGACGTATGCTCGGTCAAGGAGTTTCCAGTCCAGGTAATGCATCATTACATAAAGACCGGAATAACTTTGGGGACGCATCCGATGTTTGGCCCAGGCGCGAAGAACGTCAGAAACCAGAATTTCATATTCACGCCAACCAACCAGAGAGAAGAGATATTTGCAGGGAGCCTCGGGGGATGGTTGGAGGAGAGGGGGGCTAACGTTTTCATCATGTCTCCAAGAAGACACGACGAGCTAATGTCGGTGGTTTTGGGGCTACCCCACCTCATCGGCATAGTCGTCTGCGACACTTTGCTAAGTCGCCCAGACCTCGCCGAGACCAGGAAGGTTGCCGGAATCACCTACAAACTGTTGCTGACGCTGGCGGAAGCCGTTGCCTCGGAAGAGCCAGTTTTTTACGCAGACCTTCAGATGCGTTTGCCGGAAATAGAGGAGATCGAAGGCCTTTTTTGCAAGAAGTCGATGGAATGGGTTGACCTGGTTAAGAAAAGGAACAAGTCCGAATTCACCGAGAAGATGAGGCTTATCCAAGAGAAGCTTGGAAAGACGAACCCGAACTACCGGAAGTCATATGACGTTATGTATAAGCTACTGGATACCATTCACTAGTTACGGAAGAATCTTTAAGAGGTCTGCTTTAGTCACGATGCCTGCAACCTTTCCCTTGTTTGAAACCAAGACGGCGGGGTAGACCTGCAGGAGATCTGAAACCAAGCCTAAGGGCGCGTCTTCTCCAACCTGTGGAAAGGCTTCATCCATAATTTCTTCTACGAGCACGTTAGATAACTGAGCCAGATCCTTGCCAGCGAGGATTTGGCCTAAAATCGTTTTCTCGGAGATGCTTCCAACAGCATGCGCCCCATCAAAGACTGGCAGTTGTGAATAGCCATGTTCCCTCATCAGCCGTACCGCTTTGGAGACCATTTCGTTTTTCTGGACGCCCACAACCCTTTCATGGAGTATCTCTCTGGCGTGAACGTTCATTTTCGCCTCCAGTTGCTGCAGAACCTCAAAGATAGCTTTAACCTTTGTATAAGACGGGTCGATCTTCCCCGATTCCATTTTAGCAATCAGAGACTGGCTGACGCCAGCTATCTTCGCCAACTGTTTCTGTGTTAAGTTCAGCATTTTCCTTTTTCTCGAGACTTCGTTAAGGGCAGGTAACATGAGATCTGAATTTCCCGGATCTCCTTATATTCTTTTTGGAATAAAAAATTCAAAAATATATTAATATTAGAATTGTGTCTACGTAGACGTTCCAGCAGGAGGCGTTAGGACTCAGGACACTTGCAGCAGCAGAAAGGTACATATGCACGATATTGGTGGGTCTTCGGTCAGCTAAACTATTATCATATTGACGGGATATTCTTTACTTGAAGTGTTTGAGGCAGGTTTATATATTAAAATGAATAAATTTAATACGGAGGCGTTCGGATGCCTGTTACTGTAACCACGAGGGTTGAGGACGAGCTGGCTAAGGTAATAGATGAAGTGGCGAAGAGGGAAGGGATGGACAGGTCTACAGTCATTAGAAGGTTCCTGTCAAGGGCCGCGAAGGACTGGTTGATTGAAAAAAGTTTAGAAGATTATGAAGAGGGTAAAGTAACTCTCTGGCAAGCTGCTGCAAGGTGTGACCTATCTCTATGGGAGATGATCAATGAACTCAAGAAGAGAGAAGTCCACGTTCCCTATACGTTGGAGGAGCTTAGAGAAGACCTAAAGGGTTTAAGATGAGCGGCATCGTTTCTAACGCCACCCCTCTTATCCACTTGGCCAAGGCTGGAAGAATAGACTTACTGAGGAAGGCCTTCGGAGAAGTTTTCATACCTGAGGAAGTAAAAATTGAAGTCGTTGATAATGGGAAACAGCTAGGGGAAAGAGACGCCTATATTATTGAAAGAGCGATTGATGAGGGCTGGATCAAAGTTTTGAACTCTGGGATCATTGAAGTTCCAATAAAACTAGAGCCAGGAGAAGTTGCTGTTCTCTCTCTTACAAAGAAGTTAGGACTACGAGAAGTCTTAATGGATGAAGTTTCTGCAAGGGTGGCTGCAAGGCTGCTAGACTTAACGCCTAGAGGAACCATCTTTATTCTGTTCAAGGCTTTGGAGAGAAGAGATATAGACCTGAATGGGTTTCTTGAAGCTCTCAACCAGATGATGAAACACGGCTTCAGGCTAAAGGAAGAGGTCTACATAGAAGCTATAAGAGAAGCGAGGAGAATAGCAGAGACCTAGTCAAGTGGACCACTTTAGAATTGGATGAAGGAACTCGAACCCGTGAAGTGCTTTTATACTTCAGGCTTAAAGCCTACCCGCAGCTCCACATGGAACCTCTCATTACTAGAGAGGATAATGAGCTAAACATGATTTAGAAGTTCAAAAATGGGGGAAGCATCTTGATACACATGTAGCAATTTTCTCATGGCTACCAATTTATACGAGCATGGCGCAGGTCATTTCTGTATTCTTTTTGGAATATAATTTTCAGGAAGGTATTAATACAGGAATAGTGGGTTAGTAGCTTTAAAATTCGGGAAGAATCAGGGAAGGAGTAGTGAGTATGAGAAACGGTCGTTCCGTAGCCGAGATAAACAAAAAGATAAAGAATAGAGATATCCAAGTCCTAACGGTTGAGGAAATGAAGAAGCTTGTGGAGAGTAGCGGTGTGGAGGTTGCGTATAAAGAGGTCGATGTCGTCACAACAGGGACTTTTGGGGCCATGTGCTCCTCCGGAGCCGTCATCAACCTCGGACACGCAGACCCGCCGATAAAGATCCACAAGGCCTGGATAAACGACGTGGAGGTTTGCCACCCAGGTGCGGCTGTGGATCTATTTATCGGCGCCACGATCATGTCTGAGACACGGCCCTTCGAATACGGCGGCGGTCACGTGATAGAAGACTTGATCCGGGGAAAAGAGGTTGAGCTCAGAGCTACGGCGTATGGAACGGACTGCTACCCAAGAACGAGGCTCGAAACGACGCTGACAAAGGAGGATTTGAACCAGTTTTGCCTACTGAACTTCCGAAACTGCTATCAACGCTACAACTGCGCGACGAACAGCCGAGACGAAACCATATACACCTACATGGGTAAGCTTCTCCCCCGCTTCAGAAACGCAACCTTCTCTGGGGCAGGAGACCTAAACCCCTTGGTGAACGATCCGGATTATGAGACCATAGGCGTTGGAACCCGCATCTTCTTGGGAGGCGCCCAAGGCTACGTGATAGGGGAGGGCACGCAACACGAGCCTGGAAACGGTCTCGGCACCCTGATGGTTCGAGGAGACTGTAAAAAGATGAGCCCAGAGTTCATCCGAGGAGCAACCTTCACCAAGTACGGCACAACCCTTTACGTCGGCATAGGCGTACCTATCCCGATATTGAACGAGGGGTTAGCCAAAAAGGTAGCTGTAAAAGACGAGGAGGTCTTCACCGACGTGGTTGACTATGGCGTTCCGAGAAGGAGTCGCCCAAAGCTTGGAAGAGTAAGCTATGAAGAGTTGAAGTCTGGCAGCATCGCCGTCAAAGACAAAAAGGTAAGGGTTAGTCCGCTCTCAAGCCTGAAAAAGGCAAAGGAGATTTCCGAAACGCTGAAATCTTGGATCGAAGACGCTTCCTTCTACTTGTCTGCCCCGGTCGAACGCCTCCCAACGGACACGGTTTTTAGACCCATGAAACAAACAAGGGAAATCTCTTTCGTTGAGAGCCTCATGCATCCAGCCGTCACCTGCAAAGAAAGCGAGGAAATAAGGGCCGTTGCCCAGCGGATCATAAACCGTTCGGTCAACCACATAGTCGTAGTCGATGACCAAGAAAAGCTCAGAGGCATAGTGACTTCGTGGGACATAACCAGGGCGACAGCCGAGGGTAAGACGAAGCTGAGAGAAGTAATCGTTAGGAGAGTTGTGACTACGACGCCAGACGAACCCGTGGAAGCGGCTTCGAGAAAGATGGGAAGCCACAACATATCTGCCTTGCCTGTGATTAGCCGTGACGGAAGAGTCCTTGGAATAATTACCTCTGAGGACATCTCCAAACTCGTGGGGGTATAAAAATGGTGAGGCTTCTGCTAAGGTTCTCAGAGAAGGTAGTCAACGAGCCCATAACGTCGCGGGTTATCCTCCAGCAAGGGGTCCTCATAAACATTCTGAGCGCCCACATCAATCAGCAGGGTGGAGAGATACTCGTGGAAGTGCCTCCAACTCACCTTGAGAAAGTGGTTGAAGCCTTCCGTGAAAGTGGTGTGGATGTCTTTATCCGCAAGCTCATCGAGGTGGACAACGAAAGATGCTTCGCTTGCGGCGCATGCCTCTCTCTTTGCCCTGTAAACGCCATCACTCTCGAGGAAGGCTTTTCGGTGGTCTTCAACGAAGAAAAGTGCGTCGGGAGTACTTGCGGTCTATGCGTTGACGCTTGTCCAGCAAGAGCCATAACGCTTGTCAAATAACAACCCTGATGGATCAAATCCGTTGTTGGCAAGCAGTCAAGCAGATACTGACATAGTTATCTTTGAGGAAGCTATGAAGAGTGAAAACAAAAGAATACAGACAGGTCTTTAACTATAAGGAGACGAACTGCCTCATAACCGCGGACAGTGAAGTTGCCATAGATGCGGCGGTGTCGTCCATTAAATACCACAGGAGTCAGCTCGAAAAGTATGTTCGAGGTCACCAAAGATTTCTCTACTCTCTTCAACCCATTCACGTGGATGATGGCCCCCTAGTAGTCAAGTTGATGGCTGAAGCGGCTGAAAAGGCGAATGTAGGACCCATGGCGGCTGTTGCTGGCGTGTTAGCCGACCTAGCAGTCGAGAGCATGACTTCGAATGGAGCTGAATTGGCGATCGTTGAGGACGGGGGGGAAGTATCAGCCATCTCGAACAGGCCGGTGAACGTTGCTCTTTCGGCGGGGGATTCTCCTCTCTCTAGGCACATGGGCTTTAGGTTGGAGAGCTTTCCTACAGGCGTTGCCACGAGCTCAGGCATGTTTAGCCACGCATTAAGTTTAGGAGAGGCTGATGCCGTGACGGTCTTTGCCATAAACGCGGGGATAGCGGACGCTGCAGCTACGGCTGTTTGCAACGTCGTCAAGGGCAAAGACCGTCGTAAGGCTGTTGAACTCGGGATAGATGAAGCCTTATCCATAGAGGAGGTTAAGGGAGCGTTCATCATCTATAGGAGGATCGTTGGAAGGGCTGGGCAAGTTCCCCAGATAATCAAGGTCACCACGGACGACAAAAATCTAGACGATGAAACTTGTCACCTCTGACCCTTAGACAGAAAGGTCAGCTTATTTTAAACAGGGAACGGCTCTACCTCCGCACTCCACTGATAGTTGATAGCTTTATTCAGTAAGGTGTTACGTAAAACCGTTCGCATAGGAAACTATTGGAAAACCCCTAAGCTTAAAACTCTTGAAACTCCTTAAAAGGAAAGGGAAGGACATAGTAGTTTCCTGAGTTTTAATTGGTGAATCCTTAAAAGGGAATACAGCCTTAAACCATATGCTGGCCACACCGCGAAGATTCGGAGGCGTCGACTATGGAAACGCGCTATGAGGAAATGCTGAAGCGGGCATATTCAAAGCTTCCTCCTAAGGTTTTTGAGTACAAAAGGTTTGAGGTTCCCAAGCCTCGATCATCCGTCATCGGAATGAGGACGACCCTACACAACTTCATAGAAATCTCGGACGCCCTCAACCGGGATCCACAGCATTTATTGAGGTTTCTATCCAAAGAGATGGCTACCTCCGGCAACACATACGGTTCCAGAGCGATTTTTCAGGGAAAGTTTTCAGATGAGACCTTGAAGCGATTGATCAATAGGTATGTTAACGAGTTCGTTATGTGCCCAGTTTGCAAGCGCCCAGACACCAAGATTGTAAAGGAGGAGCGTTTCCACTTCATGGTGTGCGAAGCGTGCGGGGCAAAAACGCCCATAAGGCCGTCCTAGAAGTGAAAACGGTGGATGCATACATTAACGTTCGGAGAATTGGAAAAACCGTACTTCTCGCGATCTGTGACGTTGAACTCCTTGGCAAAACTCTGAGAGATGGCAAAATCACCTTTGAAATCCGAGAGGATTTTTATAAAGGGTTGATGGTGAGCGTGGAGGAAGCCATAGAGCTTGTTAAGCAATCCACCGTCGTGAACATGGTCGGTCGACGTATAGTGGAGAAGGCTATAGAGGAAGGCCTGGTTCATCCGGAGGCTGTTTTGAAAATTTCAGGAGTCCCCCATGCGCAAATAGTCAAAATGTGACACCGAATCTATTTAAGGAAGGACACGTTTTTTATACAGGAAAAGTTTCAAAGGTGCCTCTTCTGGGAAAGAAGAAAGTCATAAGCGAAGATGAGATCAAGATGGTGCTTCCCGCGAGCACGGATGTGCTCTGCATAGCTACGAAGCTGTTGGGCTTTGACAGGCTTTTGGTGAGATGCCAAGACGGTCACGAACGTCTCTGTCGAATTAGAGGCAAAATGAAAAGGAGAGTGTGGATAAGGGAGGGGGATGTTGTTCTGGTTTCTCCATGGGACTTCCAGTCTGATAAAAGGGGAGATGTCTTCTGGCGATACACGAAGGGACAGGCGGAGTGGTTAAGAAAGAACGGGTACCTCAAGCTTTGAGAAAACCCTTTAATTACTCACATTAGAAGCACGGAAAACTTCGGCGAAAAAGAGAGGTTGTATGAAACCGAGCGGTTTATAAAGGGGAAACGAAGCGAGAGACGCGAAGTTTTGAAAGATGTTTCGACCTCCATCAATAGGCTTAAAATCGACAACTCGAGAAAATGTTTATTTACCATTTAGCTCTTTTGGCTTTATCTATGAAGTGGTTCATAGGATTCTTCTTTCATGAGATGGCGTTCGGTCTACTCTCTGTTTTTCTACCGCTCTACGTTGTAAAATGGCTCGGTGGAAGCTTAATTGACGTGGGATTGATGGTAGGATTATCAAACTTCATCGCGGTACCCTCCGCCTTTCTATGGGGTTACCTCTGCGACAAAACGGAACGGTACAGACAGCTAATCCTTCTGTCGTTCTTCGCCTTAGCCATCCTCTTATACTTTTTCAGTAAAACCACGGTGATCGCTGTGCTCATTTTTTTGAATATGTTGGTAGGAATCTTCCATGTTGGGCACGAGCCTCCTAAAAATGTTCTCATCGCTGAATATTACTCCCGTGGTGAGTGGGAGTGGGGGTTTACCCTCTATGAAGCCCTAACTGAGCTGGGGTGGGCTTCAGGCCTCCTCTTGGGCTTCATCTTATCCAATTACGGATACAGCAGCGTCTCACTGCTATTATTCAGCTCTTTCCTAAGCCTCATCGCATCACTCACTTCCGTTATACTTGTCAAGAACCCTGTCTTGAGTGTGGAGAGGGGCCTCGTAAGCATAGAACGTGCGGTGGGCCTTGCGTATCGAGGCTCTTTTCTCTTGTCCAAAGCAGAAACAGGACGCCTGTCCAAGTCAGAACTGGCCGGCGATAGCCTCCCAATCTTTTCGATAGGGCTTGCTCTCTTTTCCTTAGCCGCCGGCATGTTCTTCACGCCTCTACCAGTATTTCTCTACAAAAACTTATCTATAACCCCCACCACGGTGTTCGCCGTATTCTTTTTTAACTCCCTAGCAAACTTTGTAGGTTACATCTATGCTGGACGCCGCTCGGAACGGATCGGAGACAGGACCATACTAAAATATGCGAGCGTTATTAGGGCCTTCCTATGCGCATCCTTTTCGACAATTTTTTTCTCACCCCTAGCCATCGCACCGGCTATGTCGGCAGTGGGGTTAATTTTCATGGGGTTTGCTTACGGTCTTTTTGCGATCTCCTCTATGTCGCTGTCCATGGAGATAGTCCCAAGAGGTAGAGCCGGTTTATACAACGCCTTGATAGGCCTTGGTGGAGCCTTGGGCTGCCTTATAGGACCGCTCCTAGCAAGCTACTTAGGCTTCTTACACCTTTTCGTATCTTGTGGCTTCCTGTTCTTCTTGAGTTATGTAGCCTTTAAACTCGGTTTAAAGGATCATTTTACCTATTAACAAAGCCTACACTTCTGAATAATGAAGATGTGCTGTCCACAAATTGTTAGCTTTATTAAGTGTGGCGTTTTGACACGTTCGGTTCAAAATCAAGGCTAACTAACTAAGTTATTCATACATCCCTTAGTCGAAGGGCTTTTAACCCGCGGCGATACTACACCTTCAAGGACCAGTTTATGAGCGACCGAGAAGAAACCCTAAAGCCACAAGTGCGAAGGCGTATGGAGCGACAGGAGCGTCGACTTGAGCGGGAGCAACGAATGCTGATAAAAGATTTTTCGTCCGAACGGGCGGTTATGGAGGAAGTTTTCGACCGTTCCACTCTCATGATCATCTACAAATTTTTGAACGAAAAAACAATTGAAGAAATTCATGGAATTGTAAAGGCTGGAAAGGAAGCTCGGATATACTGGGGGAAAGGTTTGGGAGGGAGAGACCTTGCGATAAAGATTTACCTGACGGTCTCAAAGGAGTTCCGGAAGGGTATGCTTCTTTACATAGAGGGAGACCCGAGGTTTGCTCACGTTCGACGAGATACCCGTTCCCTCGTTTACGCTTGGGCTCAGAAAGAGTTCAAAAACCTGCAACGGGCATACGAGGCTGGAGTCAAGGTGCCCAAGCCTATAACTGTTCAGAAAAACGTTTTGATAATGGAATTCGTCGGCGAAAACGGCGTTAGTGCACCCCTCTTGAAGGAAACTCATCTACACAACCCGAGCCGGATTTACCGCCGACTTTTGGCTCACGTGAAGAGACTGTATCGAAAAGCCAGACTTGTCCATGCTGACCTAAGCGAGTACAACATCATGATTTGGAAGGATATGCCAGTAATCTTCGACTTATCTCAAGCGGTTCCCCTTGAACACCCCATGGCGAATCAGTTTCTAAGGAAAGACGTGGAAAGGTTGCATCGCTACTTTAGTAAACTGGGCGTGAATGTGTTGTCGGTGGAGGACATGTATAGGAGGATCACCGTTGGCTAGAAATAGCACCTTCATAAAAATTCCTAAGGAACGCGTCGGGGCACTCATAGGTCCTGACGGCCACGTGAAACAGAACATTGAAAAAAGGCTGTCTGTTGAACTTCAGGTGGACAGCCAAAGTGGCGACATTATAGCTGTGTTAAACCCTGAAGCCGAAGATCCCTCGGTTCTTTTCAGAGTCAAGGATGTTGTCACTGCCATCGGAAGGGGCTTTTCGCCTGAACGCGCGTATCGATTGCTGGAAGACGAGGATGCCATGCTGGAGGTTCTAGACTTAAGAGATGTCGTAGGGAGGTCTGAATCCGATTTAAAGCGGTTGAAGGGGAGAATCATCGGAAAGGAAGGAAAGACCAGAAGGATCATCGAAGAATTGACCGAGGCAGAAGTGTCTGTCTACGGGCATACCGTTTCCATCATAGGGAACGTTGATCAGACTGAAGTGGCAAGGAAAGCTATACAAATGTTGATAAAGGGGAGCCAGCACAGCACTGTACATCAGTTCCTGCACAAAAAGAGGAGGGAACTCAAGAAAAAGAAAATGGAGCTATGGGAAGCCACAGAAGAAAGATTAAGGCTGTAAGACAGTAAGGCAAAAATTCGAGGAGGTCACGATACCGAAGGTTGAAGGAAAGGATTATGACGAATTAAAGGAGGATGAAATTTGACAGAAGTCTTCGAAGAGATTAGCGCCGCCGATTTTTTCTATAGAAATCGGGACATAGCAGGCTTCACCAACCCGGCAAGGGCAATTTTTTCATCCGTAAGGGAGCTTGTGGAAAACTCCCTCGACGCCTCTGAACTAGTAAGGGCCCCACCTGAGATTTATATTCGGTTATCCTATGAGGGTGAGGCAGGCCCGGAGGCTGCCATCTATAAGATGAGAGTTGAGGATAATGGGTCAGGTGTTCCAGCCCGTCACATACCTTCAGCGTTTGGCCAAGTCCTCTTTGGATCCAAGTTTAAGCTGAAGCAGGCCAGAGGCACATTTGGACTTGGCGGGAAGATGGCGATTCTCTATGGGCAGATCACAACCCACGAACCCGCCTATGTTGCCTCAAGCACAGGAACATTAAAGGTTTATTCGTACAAGATGATGATTGATATTCAGAGGAACTGCCCCATAATCCTTGATCGTAAAATCCATGTGAATAATGAGCGATGGCGTGGCACTATTGTTGAATTTTGTCTAAAGGGGGACTATTTCAGAGCCATGACCAAGATTTTGGAGTACCTGAAGCAGACAGCGGTGATGAACCCCTATGCGAACATCACCTTTGTTGATCCCAAGGGGCGCCTATACAAATTCACCCGCGTGACCACTAAGATGCCGCCTTCACCAAAAGAGACCTCCCCGCATCCCCATGGGGTGGATGTGGAAACCATTCAACGCCTCATACAGATCACACCCTGTAAAAACATGCTCGACTTCATGAAAACCCACTTTCATCGTGTTGGTGAAACAATCGCGCTTCGTTTTCTATGGTCCACAGGGTTTATTGAGAGGATGGATCCGAAAAGCCTGAAGCCCGAGGAAATGGACAGGCTCTTGGAAGCAATGAAGAAATCTGATGAGTTTCTTAAGGGAATTGATATGGAATATCTGCGGAGCCTTATCGAAACCACCGGATGCCAAGATATGTTGGACTTTATGAAGACACACATCAATATGACTGATGAGATCGCTGTCCTCCGCCTTTTGTTGCTCGCTGGATTAATCAAAACAAAGGACCCTAGAAAGTTGAAGCCTGGCGAGATCGTGAAACTTGTGCGCATGATGGAACAATTTGATGGCTTTCTTCCCCCAGATCCAAGTTGCCTTTCACCGATAGGGGAAGAATTGTTGGAGGCTGGGGTCCTAAAGGAGATGAAGCCCGAGTTTGTCGCTGTTTATCAGCGTAAGCCCTCCACCTATTCCGGTCACCCGTTCATCGTGGAAACGGCGATTGCGTATGGTGGAAACGTGCCAAAGAAGGGTGACATCACTCTATATCGATTTGCAAACAGAATCCCGCTATTATATGATGAAGCCAGCGACGTTTCATGGAGGATTATTAAGGATATCAATTGGCGAAGGTATAGGGTTACACCTGACATGCCCATCGCCGTCTTGGTGCACATCTGCAGCACGAAGATACCCTACAAGACCGTCGGTAAGGAGTTCGTCGCCGACCGACCAGAGGTGAAAAGGGAGATCTTGAACGGGATGCGAGAAGTGGCCCGACAACTACAGCATTTCCTAACCAAGCAAGAACACATAGAAACGGAAAGAAAACGATTAACAACCTTTTCCAAGTACCTGCCCAAGATCGCCCAGTTTTCCACGGAGTTGGCTGGAAAAGAGGAACCTCCTGACATTACCGAATTATTGAGGAGCGTGAGAAGATTTGAAAGAGAAGGAGATTAGGAGCTCTGCGAAGGAAAGAAAAAAGGAAGTTATGACAAGCCTGGAAGAGTTAGGCACAACCCTCTACAGTCAAATGGAGAAAGGCACCTTCCCCTGGATTGAGATGCCGAGCAGATCCATTGAAAACATATACTACAGCCCAGAACTTCGCCAATACGTTTTGGGCGACAAAAGGACACGGAGAAGTTCTCGGAACATACGCCACATACGCCCCTTCACTCAGCTGGTTTGGGCAGCTTATTTTACCCACGAACTCGCAGAAAACAGAAAGACCTCGACTCTGAGAGACGTGTACTACTCAGCGCAAGCCTACGATGTCTCGTTCAAGGATCAACAGGAATCCAACAGCATCATCACCGACTTGGAGACCGTGGCTGACTTCGCTCGAGAGGACTTCAACGTCTTTCCGGAGGAACGCTCGGCCATCTTCGGCGACCTAACCATAGAGTACACCGTGCCAGGCTACGAAGGAAGAACGCTGAACCTAACGTCCCACCCAGACGGCGTGATGATCGGTCCGGCTCTCACGTCTGCCGAGTTCGTGGAAACCAAAGCCGACAAGGTTATCGTCATCGAGAAAGGCGGGCTTTTCACCCGCTTCATCGAAGAACAGGTTCACAACAGATTCAACTCGCTCTTGATACTCACAGCCGGCCAAGCCCCACGGGCCACAAGACACTTCATCCACAGGCTCAACAAGGAACTAGACCTTCCGGTGTTTGTCTTCGCAGACGGGGACCCGTGGGGAATGCACATCGCAATGGTCATCATCTCAGGGTCAGCGAACACCGCCCATCTGAGGGAGCTCACCACCCCGGACGCGAGGTGGTCGGGTGTGTGGGCCACGGACATCGAAGATTATAAGCTGCCCAGCGAGCCGTTGACCGACATGGATGTAAAACGCCTCTACGAGCTGCAGAAGGACCCGCGCTACAAGGGGGAGCTGTGGGAGAGGGAGATCAAGACCTTCCTGAAAAACAGGAGGAAAGCCGAGCAGGAGGCCTTCAGTCGATACGGCTTGACGTACATTGTAGACGAGTACCTGCCGGCGAAGCTGGAGAAAGCACCGTAAAAACGCGTTAGGCCTGAACTTAACAAATTTAAATAAGACATGGAAGACTAAGATTAGCCTCTATGGGGGACGCGGCTTGAGCAGGGAAGCTCCGATGGGACTGACGATCGTGGAGAAGCTTATCGGTTTGACGCTCCTTATCGTAGGCGCGATCACGGTGTACGTGACGTACACCAACCCGCCCATAGGACAATCGGGAAAAGCCGAACCTTACACTAGCTTTTTCATGGTTGGCGGTTTTCTGTTGATATCTTTAGGCGTCTTTCTTATGCTGGCGAAAGCCGAATGAGGTTTTGGAGCCGCCGAACTGATTCCCAGCTGATGAAATTTAGGGAGTACCTCTTTTAATCAAGGAAAGAATATATTCTTCGACAGAAAAACATAGTAAAACCCAGCTAAAATTATACGAAACACATACGCACTACAGCACACCGAAGAGGGCCTCACACTCTCAGAGAGAAGATTGGGAATTCTTCCTCAACCTGCTCGCTCATAGCTTGCTTCAATCTTATTAGGCTTTTTCCATTTAATTATTTGGCAAAGCCAGAGGATAGGATAAGGCAAAAAGAAAAGAGAAGGCTAGGCAGCTTCAATGGATAGATAATCTTCTGAGGAGACGGATAAAGGAGAACTTTCCAGCCCATTTGATGGTGCAGCCAACTGGAGAAGTCTCCTCTACTGGGACCTTCCCTCCCTCAAGTATGGCATCAAGGGCATCGCGAAGATAGTGAACCTTAACGCCCTTGGGATTCCACACGTTGTCGTCAATCCGACCATGATATCTAAGGACTCGTTTCTCGTCAAAGACGAAGGCTTCAGGAGTCCGTCCAGCTCCATAAGCCTTCGCCACACTCTGGTCTTCATCCCTAAGGTACGGGAAGTTGAAGCCCTTCTTCTCAGCCTGGACCACCATGTTCTTGAAGCTGTCTTCAGGATAGACACTGTCATCGTTTGGATTGATCGCCACAATTACAACTCCTTTATCAGCGTAGTCCCTCTGGATCACCACAAACCTGTCCTCATAGGCCTTTACGTAGGGGCAATGGTTGCAGCTGAACATCACCACAACAACCTTCCTATCCCTATACTCCTCAAGGCTGTGATCCTTTCCATCGACACCAGGCAGGTTGAAGCTGAGGATCGGGTCACCGATCTTCATTACATCAATCCCTATCCTTAAAAAGGCTGTTAACATTATTAAGGATACCGAATAGCCGACCAAATTGATAACATAGAATGGACAATGATGCCAGATGCGGGCGGGTTACGATGAAGAAATTGGACGAAGAGGAAGCCTTAGCCTCGGTCACTAGGACAGTCACCGCGTATGCTGAGCGTGGCCCCTATTTTCTCAATCCAGATGAAGTAGTTGTGAGGAACATCCTATTGGGTTTGGCTAGGAATCTAGTGGAATACAGCTATGCCTACTGTCCCTGTCGCCAAGTCCAAGGGATCCCTGAGAAGGACTTTAAGAACATCTGTCCCTGCAAGACGCATAAGAAGGAGATAGCCCAAACTGGCAGCTGCGAATGCGGACTTTTCGTCAGCAAGGCCTACTTGAAGAGACGAAACACCAAACGCGACGCAAAACAATACTGAAGATTACTCGAAAATCAACCGAAATAGGGTTTTGGCGCCGCCGGACGGATTCCCGGGCTTTCCACCACTCGGACCGTCGACCAACGGGTTAACAGCCTCAGCCTCCATGGACCCGCAGTCCACCGGAGCCCGCTGCTCTACCTAACTGAGCTCTCGTCCACGCTTGGTTGCACATGCGCGTACGGCGGCTCGATGGCTTGGCGGCGCAGTAAAATCTACGAACCACAGCCATATTTAAGGTTTTTAACCGAAGCGAAAAACGCTTAAATCAGAATACGCATATCGAATGTTTAGGGGGCCCGTAGCTCAGTCGGATGGGAGCCAAACCAGCTCGATCCTGAAGAGGTTAGAGCGACAGAAAAGCCTGTCGAAGCTCATAACCTGTAGGGTGTGGGCGGCTCCCACACTCGGGGCATGGTCGCCGGTCCGAATCCGGCCGGGCCCACCACCAACTTTCTTTTCTTAGCGTGTGGCAAATTAAACTCTCTCAGTATATAAGCATAATATGCCTACGGAA
>Ga0315314_1002372_pt1 | contig 15613 bp, 14 predicted proteins | sample TDP9_MG_FD_203631 | JGI IMG/M metagenome (GOLD analysis project Ga0315314, IMG submission 203631) | Freshwater sediment microbial communities from Lake Towuti, South Sulawesi, Indonesia - TDP9 | ecosystem: Environmental > Aquatic > Freshwater > Lake > Sediment | place: Indonesia: South Sulawesi...
TTTTGCAGGGTTCATGCCAATCTGCAGTATTCCTTCAAATATGGGAATTTCAAGGTTGAATTCTCTACCCCGACTCCGATCCCCGTCTCCAATTCGCCACGCTCCAGTGGCCTCTCTGCTACAGCATTCGCTGCCTCAGGGCGGCGGAGGCCTCCCTCTCCGCAATCTTTCGCTTCTCCTCTTCTCGCTTGTCGTAGAGCTTTTTCCCCCGTGCCAGGGCCAACTCCACCTTGGCTTTCGTCCCCTTAAAATAGAGGCTCAGCGGGATCAGCGTCCACCCCTTCTCCGCTACCTTCCCTAACAGATAGCGGATCTGCCTCTTGTGAAGCAGCAAGGCCCGGGGACGGAGCGGATCATGGTTGGCCCGGCTGGCCGCCTGGTAGGGGGAGATGTGACAGCCCAAGAGCAAGACCTGCCCTCCCCTCACCTCCCCGTAGGCCTCCTTCAGATTGGCTTTGCCCGACCGCAGGGACTTCACCTCCGTCCCCTTCAGGACGATCCCGGCCTCAAAGACCTCCTCGATGTGATAATCATGCCGCGCCCGGCGATTGAGGGCGATGATCTTCCGCTCCTCCATCTTCTCTCCCTCCGAAGAGGAGCCTCCCTGATTCTACATCCTATGTTTTTCTGATTTACAGGGCGGATCTCAGGATGGCCTCCAGATCCTCCACGCCAATGCGGCGCGGATTCCCTCTCATCAGGCGGGTGATGGCCGCCGTGGATTCGGCGATCCACTTGATATCCTTCTCCTTCACTCCCAGATCGGTCAGGGTCTGCGGAAAACGGATATCCCGCATGAGACTCCTCACCGCTTCCACCCCCCTCTGCGCCGCCTCCCTCAAAGAAAGGCCTTCCACCTCTTCTCCCATGAGGTGAGCGATGTTCGCCATCTCCTCCATACAGAGGGGAAGATTATACTGCATCAGGCAGGGCAGCATCACCCCATTGCAGGCCCCATGGGTCGCCTTGGTCAGGCCTCCGATGGGAAAGGAGAGGGCGTGGATGGAAGCCACTCCCGCGTTGGAGAAGGCCATCCCCGCGATCAGGCTGCCCAGCGCCATCTGGGTTCGGGCCTCTAAATTGGCTCCCTGGTCCACCGCGAAGCGCAGGTTTGCTCCGATCAGCTCGATGGCTCGCTCGGCCAGACAGTCGGCCAGGGGCTGCTTTCCGGAGAAGACGATCTCTGCATCCTCGGGGACGGGGAGATAAGGGTGGGGAATGTTGGTGTAGCACTCGATGGCATGGCAGAGGGCGTCCATGCCCGTATCGGCGGTCACCTTGGGCGGCATGGTGAGGCAGAGTTCAGGGTCCACCAGGGCCACCCTGGGCCGCAGGAGATTGTCGGAGATTCCGATCTTGATCTTCTTCTCCTCATCGGTCAGGACGGAGACGGGCGAGACCTCGGAACCGGTGCCTGAGGTGGTGGGTACCGCGATGTGGGGAAGGACGGGGCCGGGAACCTTGAATTCCCCGAAATAGTCGTGGAAGCTCCCTCCATAGCGAAGGACCACTGCAGTCGCCTTGGCCAGATCGATATTGCTGCCGCCCCCCAGGCCAATGATCAGATCGAAATCCTCCCCCTTGGCAAAGGCCACACACTCCTCGGCCACCCGGATGGGGGGATCCTCCTTGCCCCCATCGAAGACCTTGATCAAGATGCCCTCCTCGGAGAGCGGCCTTTCGATCCTCTCCCCCATACCCAATTTGACCAGCACCTGATCCGTGACCAAGAGGGCCTTGGATGCCTTCAGACGGCGGGCGATCTTGCCAATCTTCTTGCACGCCCCCGGACCAAAGACCACCTCCTGCGCAATGCTGAATTGCCAAACGGGCCTCATCGCCGACTCCTTTCCTCAAAATGGCTGGATGAATCCAAAAAGCGATTTTGAAGGGTTTATTATCCCATCAGGCTCCAGCCGTCAAGGAATTTCGAAGCTCTTAAATCATTGCATCTGGCGATGCGATACTCGATCCTGGAGCCGTCGCAGGCTTCCTTACCTTATTGGTGTCTGGCCAGGGCAGGGAGGCGGCGATCTGGAGGGGATATGGCGTTCTTCCCTATTGCGAAAATGCTTTGACCTTTTCCATCAGAACTGGTATTTCTCTGGGCCATGATCCATCTGCTCTGCTCCCGGTGTGAAAGGTGCTATCCGGAGGAGGCTTTACGCTGGCTCTGCGAGTGCGGGTCCCCTCTGGATCTCTCCGCCCCCTTCGCCTTTCCCAAATCATCAATCTCCTCTCGTGCCTCCGATCTCTGGCGCTATCGTGAGGCCCTGGCCCTCTCCCCAAAAAGCCAGCCCGTGAGCCTGGGGGAGGCTCTCACTCCCCTCATCCAGCCGGATCCCGCATTTCCCCGCCTCTTCTTCAAGCTCGACTTCCTCTTTCCCACCGGCTCCTTCAAGGATCGGGGTTCCGCGCTGCTGATCAGCAAGGCAAAAGAGTTGGGCATCCCCTTCGTGATCGAGGACTCCTCCGGCAACGCCGGCGCCTCCATGGCCGCTTACTGTGCAGCGGCAGGGATTACCTCCAAGATCTTCGTCCCCGCCTCCACCTCGGAGGCGAAACTGACCCAGATCCGGGCCTACGGGGCGCAGTTAGCCAAGGTGGAGGGATCCCGGGAAGAGACAGCCAGGGTGGCAAGGGAGGCGGCCCAGGAGGCTTACTACGCCAGCCATTCCTTGAACCCCTACTTCCTGGAAGGAACCAAGACCTTCGCCTTCGAGGTATGGGAGCAGTTAGGGTGGAGGGCGCCCGATCTCTTGATCCTGCCGGTAGGGAATGGAACCCTGCTCCTGGGCGCCTACCTCGGCTTTTCTCAATTGAAGGAGGCCGGGGAAATCACCAGGCTCCCCCGGATCATTGGAGTCCAGTCTGAACATTGCCCACCGCTCTACATGGCTTACATGGAAGGGCGGGAGGAGGTTCCCCGCGTCCAGAAAACGGAAACGATTGCCGAGGGAATCAGCGTCTCCCAGCCCGTCCGAGGGCGCCAGATCCTGGAGGCGGTGAGAAGGAGCGGGGGATTCTTCGTGGCCGTGAAGGACGAGGAAGTGATCGCCTCCCTCCGCCAGATGGCCAGGAAGGGCCTCTATATCGAGCCCACCTCGGCCACCGCCACTTCGGCATGGCAGAAGATCCGGGGGGAGGAGGGGATGGCGGAGCAGACGGTCCTGATCCCCCTCACCGGCTCCGGACTCAAGGCAGGCCACACCATTGCCAGACTCCTCGGTTAGTTGGAATGCCCTATCCCAATCCCTTTGAAAGGGAAGAGGTAGCCCTCACATATCACCGATGGTATGAGAGGCCACCAGGCTCCATCCTGGCGGGCCTGGAGAAGAAGGCCCTCTTTCATCTCCTCTCCCCCGTGGAGAAAGGTTCCCTCCTGGAGGTAGGATGCGGTACCGGCTACTTCACGGCCTGGCTGGCTGAGCTGGGCTTTGATGCCGTGGGATTGGATCGCTCCGCCCCCATGCTGAAGGCAGCGCGGGAAAGATACCCAAAGATCCCCTTTCTCCTTGCCTCCGGGAAGTCCCTTCCCTTCCTAAGCCGTTCTTTTGCTGTGGTGGCCTTCATCACCTCCCTGGAGTTCATCGGCTACCCAGGGATCGCCCTGCGCGAGGCCTCCCGGGTAGCAAAGAAGGCTATCCTGTTGGGTGTCATGAATCGGCTCTCCCCCTATCTCCTTTATCGCCGCCTCCGCAACCTGTCTATGTTCGCACAGGCAGAGGCGTCGCCCTGCTCTCAGGCCAGGTTTTATACCATCGGGGAATTGAAAGGTCTGCTTCGATCCTGCCTGGATCGACCCTTTCGAGCCGTCTGGACCACCGCTATTCTTTCTCCCCGCTTCGGTTATGCCCCTTCCCGCTTTTACGGGGGAGGTTTTATTGCCATGCGGGTCGACTTGTCAGAAAGAGATATACAGTAGATACCCCCGGGCAAGCCCAGGGGACTTTATCCCGCCGGTCCGGCCGGCCCCTGAGCGACCTCGGGCGCTGATGAGCGAGGAGAGCTCGGAGAGGTCAGGCCGAGCTGTCTGAGCCCTCCGATCGGCTCTTGAGGAGGGCGAGTTCTCGGCCTGCCGAGCTCGCACGAGCGAATGCGCGCGGGAGCGAAGGGGATGGCCGGACCGAGGCGCCTTCGGCGCCAAGAAGCTTCCACTCCCGGCTAAAGCCGGGGAACTCAAAGCGGCTGTTAGAAAGGAGGCCTCATCATGGCCCAGTACGAGATCTATGCACTGTGGCTGGGAGAGAAGACAGCGGACAACGCTCGCTTCATGTACCTGACCCATCCGGGTAGGCAAACCACGATCTTTTACTATCTGTGGCTGATCAAAGGAGAAGAGGAGTCCGTTCTGGTGGATACCGGATTCGGGCCAGAGGCCGCCCAGAGGCGGGGATTGACCAATTATTCTGACCCCCTGGAGCGTCTGGCTCAGATGCGGCTGAGCCCCATCTCCGTACCGATGGTGATCATCAGCCATCTGCACTGGGACCATTTCGCCACCCCCGAATTCTTTCCCCAGGCCACCTTTTACCTCCAGGAGAGGGAGGTCCAGTTCTTCACTGGGCCTTTCGCCCGTTATCGGGCCTTCAACGAATTTATCGATCCAGAATCGGTGGGCAAGATGGTGGATTTGAATTATCAGGGCCGGATCCACCTCATCGAGGGAAGCCGGGAGATCCTGCCTGGCCTCCGTTTGCACCTCACTGGAGGCCACACCCCCGGCCATCAAATCGTGGAGGTGGATACGGCGAAGGGGAGGGCGATCCTCGGCATGGATGCCTGCCACCTCTACCGCAATCTGGAGGAGATGGTCCCAGGAGGGGTGATCGTCGATCTTCGGGAGATGGTAAGGGGTCTGGAGATGGTGAAGGATTTGGCCAGCGCGCCTGATTTGGCCTTCCCCGGACATGATTCCGCCCTGCTCAGGAAATATCCCCAGGTGGCCGAGGGGATCGCGCGATTAGCCTGAGAAGGTAAGATCAGTCCCCGTCGGCCGGAGTGTCTGAATGACCGGCAGCTTTTGCTGATCCCGCTCTCCGGCAGAGGAGGACGACTTTTTCCGAGAAGAGCCAGACCACGGGGGTCCATTTCACCAGAGAAAGTCCAGCCCTCTGGATCTCCCTCGAGATCTGGGAGAGGGAGTAACGGGGGCGCAGCGGTTTCGCCAGTCCCAGGCGATGGCGGATCCATCGGGACAGGGACCGGAAGGCGTACTTATACCGATAATCGAGGATCAAGGCCCCTCGGCTCACCCGGGCCAGCTCCCGCAGGACCCGTTCCCTCGACTGCAAAGGCAGATGGGGCAGAAAGCGAAAGCAGAGGAGGCAATCGAAGGCCCCGTCCCGGAACGGCAAGGCCTCCGCATCGCAGCGGACGGAGCCCAAGATCCCCCGGGAAAGATCCGTTCTCTTTTTGGCAAATTGAATCATTTTCAGGGAGATATCCGCCCCTACCAGCTTATCTCCTCTCTCTATCAGCAGGGAGGCAAACCGCCCGGTGCCGCAGGGCATATCCAGGATGCTCAAGCCCTTTTGCAGCTGGGCCAAGGCCTTCTTGACCGCTCTCCGCTCCAGGTGAATCCTCAGCCATCCCGAGAGGCCAGAGAAGCGCTTCTCTTCATATCCCTCCACGATGCGGGCATCCTGATAGTGTCCCCTGGCCTTATATTCTCCCATCAAGATTCCCTATCTTCCCTTACTCCCCTTCAAGGCCTCAGCAACTCGATGCTGGAGAGCTCACAGAATTGGGCCAGCTCTTCCATGCAGTCTCCATAGACCAGCACCGGATGATGCTCCACCCCCTCCCGCAGCATCCTGTCGATGAAGGCGGCGGGCGAGGGCTCCACCTTCACCGTGGCGACCGCTCCGCGAACCCCCTCTGCCGTGGGAATGGCCTTTCCTTTCGCCGCGAATATCTTCACCTTCCCATCGAGGGGCCGGAGCAGCTTGGCCAAGGTGACTGTTCCCTCCTTGAATCCGAACTCCAACATGGCCCCTGCCCCGGTGCGCATATGGCCCCGAAGGAAGGCCTTCTTCGGATCCCTTGCCAGAGAGAGGGCGGCGGATCCGCAGTGGGCGAACTGGAGGGTCCCCTCCTCTTCCAGATAGGCCGTGATGTCGAAGCAGTAAGCGGGCGTTCCTGCCAACCGATTCAGGAGATAGGCGGTAATCAGGGCAGCCAGATCCACCTCGCAGACGCTGGGGATCCCCTCCTCCGCCATCTGGGAGAGGGTAAGGCAGATGGTGGTCTTATACTGGTCGCGCAACTCCGGCCAGCAGCGGACGCAGAAGGCATCCAGCCTGTTCTTCTCCACCAGTGCCCTCATCCCCAGATAGAGGCGATAGTGCTCCGCCACCTTTTCCTGCCCTAACTCTTCCATGCCTCCGGTCTTAGAGACGAGATCCTTCGCCAGTTGAGAGGCCCGATGGGCCGAGGCCTCAGAGGATGCCTTCAGCAAGGCATCCAGGTCCAGATGGATGGCGGTGGCCCCCACCGCCTTCTGCATCAGGGCCTCGTCGCACCCGGCATCGATCATCCCCGGGCAGGGATAGCCCACCAGCCCAAATCGGGCTCTGCGCAGCCCCCTCATAGTCGCCGCCACCCTGGCCGTCCGGACCGCCCCCTGGATCTTTTCGGGGGTGACCTGGCCGATCTGATAGATATAGGGCTTCCCCAGCCGGCGGATGTTGCATCCGGAGGTGGTAAGGCCGGTCATGGGGGATGGAATGGGGGTCTCCTTATCCAGATAGGGCAGCGCCCACATTAATAGAGGGATATGCGCCAGCTCCTTGGCGAGAGCCAGGGGAATCTCCTCGGCCACCCAGGTGCAGAAGAAGAGGAGAATCAGATCCACCTCCTCCTTCTTCATCTGGCTGGCGATCTCCAGGGCATCCAGCGAGGTGCGAGGGATCGAAGTCGGGACTACCTCACAGCCCGCCTCCTTCAGGCCGGAGATGGCCCGATCTCTATGTTCCATGATCGCCGGCAGTTCATAGACGGGGTGAACGCAGGTCAGGAAGCCAATCTTGGGGCGATCCATGGGAAAACTCCTTTCTGGGTCTCTCTAAACTCTGGGTCGAATCCATGCGCGGGGCAAGGACGGGGACACTTTCTCGCGCCGGTCCGGCCATCTCCCTCGCTCCCGCGGGCATTCGCTCGTGCGAGCTCGGCAGGCCGAGAACTCACCCTCCTGAAAAGCGAATCGGAGGGTTCAGACAGCTCGGCCTTCACATCGCCGAGCCCTCCTCGCTCATAGACGCCCAAGGTTGCTCAGGAGCCGCCCGGACCGGCGCGTCTTCGGTCGCGAAGAAACCATATGCCCCCCCCGGCTGAAGCCGGGGAACTCGAAGCGGCGATCAGTTCCGAATCGAGTGGATCGCGGGAGGAAAGGTGCCTCCCCGGCGAATGAACTTTTGGGGAGAGAAAGAACTCACCGACATCACCACCGCGGATCCGAAGAGCCCGCCGAACTCCACCCTCTCCCCGGCCTTCGCCCCTGGGACCGGAATCAGCCGCGCCCCAGTGGCCTTATTGTTCATCACCCCGATGGCCATCTCGTCCGCGATGAGCCCGGAAATGGTCTCTGCTGGCGTATCCCCCGGGATCGCCACCATATCCAGGCCCACCGAGCAGACGGAGGTCATCGCCTCCAACTTTTCCAGGGAGAGAGCGCCGCTGGAGGCCGCAGCCACCATTCCCAGATCCTCACTCACCGGGATGAAGGCCCCCGAATATCCGCCCACGGCGGAGGTGGCCATGGCACCCCCCATCTTCACCGCATTGGTGAGCAGGGCCAGCGCGGCGGTGGATCCGGGTGCCCCCACCCTCTCAATTCCCATCGCCTCCAGGATCTCGGCCACCGAATCCCCCACCTTGAAGGTGGGGGCCAGGGAGAGGTCCACCGCGCCCAGGCGCGATCCGATCGCCTCGGCCATCTCCTTCCCGATCAATTCCCCCATCCGGGTGATCTTGAAGGCTCGCTTCTTGATCTCCTCCGCCAGTTCGTGCAGGGCTAGATCCCCCTTCGATTCCAGGGCCGATTTGACCACTCCGGGACCGGAGATGCCGATGTTGATCGCCGTCTCGGGATTGCCGAACCCATGAAAGGCACCCGCCATAAAGGGGATGTTCTCCGGGGCATTGCACAGGACCACCAGGCGGGCACATCCGCTGCCCATCGAGGTGCGCTCGGAGGTCTCCTTGATGATCTCCCCCATGATCCTGACCGCATCCATATTGATGCCGCTGGCGGTGGTGGCGACCTGGAGGGAGGCACAAAGGCGAGAGGTCGAGGAGAGGACTGCGGGGAGAGAATGGATCAGGATCTCATCCGCCTGGGTGAGGCCGGCGTGAACCAGGGCCGAGTATCCCCCCATCAGATCGATCTCCATCTCCTGCGAGATCTGATCGAGCTGATCTGCGAATCTTACGCAGAAGGAAAGGGCCTCTTCCCGGCCCATCCTGGCCAGGGGAGCTGCCATGATGGCGGAGAGCGGGGTCAGGGAGATCCGAAGATTGACAATGGGGATGCCATACTTTCTCTCCAGGTGGCGGGCAGAGGGGACCAGGAGGCCGGCAGTTCGCTGAATCTTCTCTCGAACCTTGAGGGTCATCTGGGACGGATCGGGATCGATGCAGTCCAGGAGGGAGATCCCCAGGGTGACGGTGCGGATATCCAGGTTCTCCAGGCTGATCATCCGGATGGTTTCCAGGATCTCTTCCTTGCTATAGATCAACGCCTTTCCCCCTCAGATGCGATGCATGAAGTCGAAGATCTTCTTGTGCTGCATCAAGACCTTCACCCCCAGGGCATTCCCCTCCCGCGCCAATGCCTCCTGCAGCGCCTCGAAGCTTACCGTAGAGGCCGAGAGGTCCACGATCAGGATCATGCTGAACATGTCCTGGAGGATGGTCTGGCTTATGTCCTCGATGTTGACTCCATGTTCCGCCAGGACCCGGGAGATGCCGGCCACCAGGCCCGGGCGGTCCTTCCCCATCACCGTGATGATCGCCAATTCCTTTTCGCTCATTCCCCCGCAGCCCCTCCCCTCCTCACATGCCTAAATAGGCGACCTTGATGGCAGGATCGTCCAGCAGTTGCTGGCCTTTGCCCTCCATCATGACCTCTCCTCGCTCCAGCACATATCCGCGATCGGCGGCCTTCAGGGCGCGCCGCACATCTTGCTCTACCAGGAGGATGGTGACCCCCTCCGCCTGGATACGAGCCAAAAGCGCGAACAGCTCGTTCACCACCAGGGGAGCCAGTCCCAAGGAGGGCTCGTCCAGCATGAGGAGGCGAGGGCGGGCCATGAGGCCCCTTCCGATCGCCAGCATCTGCTGCTCTCCCCCGCTCAGGGAGCGGACGAGCTGACCCTTCCTCTCCCGCAGGAGGGGAAGGATTTCGAAGACCATCTCCAACATCTGCTTCGCTCCTTTTCGAGCCCGGTGATTGTAGGAGCCCAATTCGAGGTTCTCCTGAACCGTCATGAAGGGAAAGAGCCGCCGCGCCTCCGGGATCTGAATCAGGCCCATCTTTACGATCTGGTGGGGAGCCATCCCTTCGATGGCGCAACCGGAGAAGAGGATGCGGCCCCCTTTCGGGTGCAGGAGCCCGGAGATGGCTTTAAGCAGGGTGCTCTTGCCCACCCCGTTGGCCCCCACGATGCTCACCAATTCCCCCTCCTCCACCCGCAAGGAGACCTGGCGCAGGGCCTGGGCATCCTTATAGAAGACATCGACCTTCTCAACTACAAGCAAGGACATACTCTTCCCCCAGGTAGGCCTGGATCACCTTGGGATCGCAGGCCACCTCGGCCGGCCTCCCCTCCATGATCTTCTCCCCATGGTGAAGGATCGCAATTCGGTCAGAAAGGCTCATCACCGATTGCATCACATGCTCAATGAGGAACACGGTAATTCCCCGCGCCCGGATCGACCGAATCATCTCCTCCACCTGCTCGGCTTCGACCCGGTTGAGCCCGGCAACCACCTCATCCAGCAGGAGCAAATCCGGCTTCGTGGCCAGGGCCCGGGCAAACTCCAGGCGCTTGCGATCCGCAATGGTGAGGCAGTGAGCCGGGAGGGTGGCGTGATCCTCCAGGCCGGTGAAGGCGATGATCTTGAGGGCCTCCTCCTCCGCTATCCGGGGATCCTTCTCCCGACAGAACGCTCCCACCATCACATTCTCCAGTACGCTCATATGGCCGAACGGCTTCACCACCTGAAAGGTGCGGGCAATTCCCCGCCGGCAAACCTGATGCGGCGGTCGCAGACCGGAGATCTCCTGGCCGCCAAAGTAAATGCTCCCCGAGCTGAGGCGATGGAAGCCGGCGATGAGGTTAAAGAGGGTGGTTTTGCCTGCCCCATTGGGGCCGATGAGACCAAAGATCTCTCCTCTGCGGATTTTCAGATCCACCCCGGAAAGGGCCACTAACCCCCCGAAATCCTTGGTCACCCCTTTACACTCCAGGAGGATCTCCTCCTGGGCAGAAGAGGAGACCGGAGAAGGCGGAATAAGCCGATCCATCTCCCTGCCCACCCGGGCTGGGGCCAGGGGCAGGAAAAGCCGACGCCAACCCTCGGGAAGGCAGATCCTCCGGGCCCGTAAGAACCCCACCAGGCCCTGGGGCATGAAGATCACCACCAGGATCAGAACCAGACCATAGGCCACCCAATGGAGCCCCAGAAACCTCCCCCCCAACCAGGCCCGAATCAGCTCCTGCAGGGGGGTCAGGATAAAGGAACCGATGACCGGGCCAATGGAAGTGCCCATCCCCCCCACCATGGGAATCATGGCAAACTGGATGGAATTTTCCAGGGAGAATTCGCTGTAGGGCTCGATGAAATGGACGAACTGGGTATAGAAGACGCCGGCCAGAGCGGTGAAGAAGGCGCTGATCATGAGGGCTACCATCTTGACCCAGGTGGTGTTAATGCCCAGGGCCTCCGCCGCATCGGGATCCTCTCGCAGGGCGATCAGGGATGAGCCCAGCCAAGACCTCTCCACCAGCAGGGAGAGGAGAAGGACACCCAGCAATATCCCCCAGGCGATGAAGAGATAGGGAATCCGACTCTCGAACACGAAATGGGCCAAGGAGGGCGATACATTGACCTGAATCCCCACCGAGCCCCCGGTCAGATCCTTGAAGTAGATGGCCAGGATGCGCAGTACCTCGGCAGAGGCGATGGTGGAGAGGGTGAAGAAGGGGCCTCGCAGGCGAAAGCAAGGAAAGCCGATGATCAGGGCGAAGAGGACTGCCACCGCCCCTCCTGCCAGCATGCCGATCCAGGGGCTGATCTGGAAATGCAAGAAGAGGAGGGCGGAGGTGTAGGCCCCCAGTCCGTAGAAGGCGGCATGTCCCAGGGAGAGCTGTCCGGCGAAGCCCCCGATCAGATTCCAGGAGAGCCCGAGGGAGGCATAAAAAAAAGTCCAGATGACGAGATTGGTAAAGAACTCGTTTCGGACGAAGAGTGCTGCGACGGACGCCACCCCGGAGAGAGAGAGGGCGATATACAGGTCCGGATAGAAGATCCTCTTCCACTTCATCTCTTGGCCGAATCCACCGCTATCCCAGCTCCTCCGCCCCGATCTGGCCAAAGAGGCCGGAAGGACGCACCAGCAGAACGGCAAGGAAGATCAGAAAATAGATGGCCTCCTTCAGTTGGGGGGAGACGAAGAAACCGGCCAGGGACTCTACCACCCCGATGACCAGTCCCCCCAGGAAGGCCCCGGGAAGGCTTCCCAGCCCACCTAATACCACTACCACAAAGGCGGTGAGAACGAAATAGACGCCTACGGTGGGAAAGACGGTATAGATGGGCGCCATGAGCGTCCCTGCTACCCCCACACAGGCGCACCCCAGGCCGAAGGTCAAGAGGTAAATCCGGTGGATGTCAATGCCCATGAGCTGGGCGGCCTCCCGATCCTGAACCACCGCCCTGATGGCCTTCCCCAGGTAGGTCTTCTTCAGGAAGAGGTGCAAGGCAGCGGTGGTGAGGGCCGAGGCGGCAAAGGCAATGAGCTTGGGGGCCCCGCATAGAAGGGCGACGATCTTGACCGTGCTACTGCTGCAGAAGGAGTCCACCGAACGAAAGTCAGCCTTCCAGAGGAAGAGGGCCAAATTTTGCAGCATCACCGAGAGGCCTACCGTGATGAAGATCTGCATGTAGGAGGGGGCACCCAGGATGGGATGGATGACCAGGCGATGGGCCACCAGACCGGCCACGAAGAGGAGGGGGACGACCACCACGAAGGAAAGGTAAGGATCGATCCCTTGCAGGCTATTGAGCCAGAAGGTGATATACATGGCCAACATCAAGAACTCGCCATGGGCGAAGTTCACGATGCGGGTCACCCCGAAGATGAGGGTCAATCCGATGCTGATGAGGGAATAGATACCCCCCAGCAGGACGCCATTCAGGATGAGCTGGCCCAGCACAGACGCCATATCCGGGATCCCCAGGGTTTAGGGAACCCCCTCGATTCCTGATCTCCTCCATTCCCGACGACACCTGATCCTCATCACCGTTTGTCCCAGGAGGGAAGGGGCACCATGATCATCTCCTTCTCTTTGAACTTCGGCGGGCTCACGATATAGAGTTGCCCTCCCTGCCATTGCATCACCATGGGAAAACATTGCAGATTCTGTCCTGCGGCGGCATGTCCGGGCGGGGCGAACTTGACGCCCCAGCCTTGCCAGGTTCCACCCGCCGGGATATTCAAGGAGAGGGCTGCCTTTCTTAGCTCCTCCGGGTTCAGCGATCCGGCCTTGGGGATGACCTGTTGGAAGAGGACCATGGCTCCCACAAAGCCCGCAGTGGCATGAACGGCGGCATCCCGGCCATGCTTCCTCCGGAAGGCCTCACGAAACTCAGATAGGCTGGGCCTGAGCTTTGGATCGAGGACCCTGGGGTCCTTGATCACCGGGAAGTCCACATTGAAGACGCCGTCCGAATACTTGCCAAAGGTCTCATAAAAGTCCATCATCCCATGGCCTGCCCCTGTTCCCACCAGGGCCTTGATCTGAAGATTGAGCTCCTTCGCCTGACGCCAGAAGAGGACGGCATCGGTCATATAGGAGGTGGCGATGACCACATCCGGACTCTTTGCCTGCAGCTTCATGATCAGAGAGGAGAGGTCCACCGCCTTGGCACTATAGGGCTCTGTTGCCACCACATTCAAGCCCATTTCCTTGGCCTCCTCCTGCGCTGCAGTCCCCACGCTGGTGCCATAAAGGGTATCTTCGTGCACGATGGCGATCTTCATCTCTTTGGCCTTCATCCCTAATTTGGGGGCCAAATCCTGGGCAGTGAACTCCACCGCTATCGCTCCGAAGCTCGAGGCCCGTGGGCAAGTCCGGAAGAGATACTGGAAGCCGCGGGCCGTGATCTTGTCAGCAATGGCCCCCTGTTCCCAGTAGATCACCTTATGGCGCTCCGCCACCTCGCTGGCCGCAAGGGAAAGGGAGCTGGAATAGGTGCCGAAGAGCACCGATACCTTCTCCACGGTGATCAACCGCTCTGCCTCGCCCACCGCAGCCTTGGCATCGACGGCATCCCCTTTGACCCACTCCACCTGCCTACCCAGGACCCCCCCATGCCGATTGATCCACTCCCGGGCGATGTCGGCCCCGTGAAAGGTCTCATTGCCGAGCTTGGCCAGATTTCCCGTATAGGGAAAGAGCGCCCCGATCCGGATCGGTTCCGCAGCATAGGGTGAGCCCGCGGCCAGCCATAATCCACAAGCCAACATCAGAGGGATCACCAAGACATATTTTCTCATGGCCATTTCTCCCTATTCACCTGATTAAAACTCTTGCGACATTGCCCATCTATACTATTCCTTAAGCAAAGCACCCGCTTCTTTGATCCAATCGCCTCGGCTCAATGGTTCACAATCTCTTCCCAAACACGAAATAGAGATAAGCGATGCTCATGGCCACATAGCAGGCGGTGCACAAAACCATGAGGGCCCGGGTCACCGGGTGCGGCTTGGCCCACCGAGGGAAGGCCTTGGGAACCAGGTAGTAGTTCAGATAGATCAGCCCTGGGGCGAAGACCGACATGGCGAGGAAGGAGATGATGCCCCGAAGCATGATCAGTCTTCCTGGCTGGGCCAGGGTCATGGTGAAAATGGTGGTCACGGAGAAGACCGTCACGAAGATGTAATACCAGGTGCGGAAGTGGTATTTGCGGGCCGGCTTGATATTGGAATAGACGAAGTCCGCCCATAGCCGGGAGAACCCATCGGTGAGCTGCAGCCAGGCGTCGCAGAGGAAGGCGGCCGCCACGATCAAGAACAGGGCCCTCCCGACCCTGCCCCAGGCCACCTCGAAGAAGGCGGACTGCACCACCGCGATCTCCCAGCCCTTGGGTACCTTGTGCTCGGGGAGGAGCAGGGCAAAGGAGAGCCAACACATGATGGCCGTGGTCAGGGTATTCAGGAAGATCCCCACAAAGTTCTCACTGGAGATATAGCGCACCCATCCCTTGTAGTTCCTCTTGTTCTCCTCGGTGTCTCGGAAGGCGAAGCCCGTCGCCGGAATGGCCTCCTTCTCCCCGGTGATGGGGCTGGTCACCCGGCCAATGAGCCCGCCCATACCGGCACCCTTATCCCGCATCCAGTAGCCGATGAAGAGCTGGCCAAAACCTCCTGCCCCGGCATAGGCGATGCTGGTAACCAGGATTCCCAGGTCCTTGGGGTCCCAGTTGCTGGGCCAGGAAAGATGGGGAAGCAGGGCCGGCAGAAATTGGCCCGCCACCGAATAGACCTTCGGCTGAAACAGGGCGGCGGTGATTCCCCCCACGGTGATCAGCACGATCAGCATAGAAAACTTCTCTATCACATAATAGACCACCCGGCCGAAGATGAGGGCAATCAGGTAGATGCCTATGGTGAGGTAGCCCCAGAAGAGGGCCCTGCCTGCCGGACTCCATCCTGGAGGAAACTGAGTAAGGGATCCCAGGGCCGTCCCACCAGCCGCGGCGTAGGCCCCAAACCAGGCGTTTTCCACAAAAACCCCCACGAAGATGATCATGGCGTACCATTTTCCCACCCGGGTGAAGCCGGTCATGGGGGTCTCACCCGTAAGGACGACATACCTCATGATTTCAAGATTGATCCAGTACTGAAGCATGGAGGCGGGAATCAAAAGGCCCAGGAAGGCCGCTCCATATTTCGCTGTCATGTAGGGCCACCAGATCAGCTCTCCGCTCCCCTGGGCCAAGGCAGCCCAGAGGATTCCCGGGCCTATGTAGGCGAAGACGCCCAAAAATGTGGGCACCGCCGCCAGCTTCAGGGGCTCCAATTTCCCCATGGAGACTTCACCCCCTATCGGGTGCCCCTCACTTGATCCCGTATGCTTGGTCTCCGCGCTCATCTCTGTTCCCTCCTTTCCCCAAAACAGAAATCCCCGCAATCCTGTTCTGGATGCGGGGACTCACCGAGAGTGCCCAGGAAAGCAGCTTGCTGTCCCGAATGGAGTCGCTTCACATGGCCATGCTGGCCCTTCTCAGATAAGCCATTGAGCATGCAGCAACTCCTATATGATGGACTCATGGCTGTCAAGCAAAAACTGGGCTTCTCCGGCGTGCTCCGGGCAGCCTCGCCCTC
>Ga0315314_1002373_pt1 | contig 15612 bp, 9 predicted proteins | sample TDP9_MG_FD_203631 | JGI IMG/M metagenome (GOLD analysis project Ga0315314, IMG submission 203631) | Freshwater sediment microbial communities from Lake Towuti, South Sulawesi, Indonesia - TDP9 | ecosystem: Environmental > Aquatic > Freshwater > Lake > Sediment | place: Indonesia: South Sulawesi...
ATCAACACGTAGGGCCGTCCGCCGATGTAGTACTTAGTGTCTCCGCGCAGATTGGAGTTCTGATTCGTGGCTCGAGGGAGGACCAGGGTATAGACGCCGTCGGCGGGCGTGAGAGTCTGCGTGCGAGTGATGCCCGTCGTGCCCAGGGGGGAGGCGGTCGGCTCGACCCACTTGAGTTGCGCCTGTTCGCCGGTGGAGTTGACCGTCGCTGTGGCAGACACGCCCCCGGTGGCCCATAGCACCACCACGCGCGACCGGTCGTCTGCCCGGTAAAACGCAACCTGGTCCTGCCACGCCCATTTCTTACGCCAGAGGGGGACGAGACCGCGGAACTCCTCGCTAGCCATCTGGTAAGCGACGTAGGAGGGGCGGTGTTTGCCCTGAGCCGGGTTGCAGACGTGCGGCGAGAAGTTCTGCCGCAGTCCGAAGGCATCGGGAGGGGCGTTGCCGCAGTCGTCGTGAAGCATGAAGTGATAGTACCGCTTCATGCCGTGGTAGAAGGCCAATGCTGCGTTCTGGATGACATAGGCTGCCTGCTCTTCCATTGTGCCCCGGTATGGACTGTCAGGCGGCACACTGTAGGGTGTGGCTGGATAGTCATCCCACACCGGCACACCGCTTTCCGTGACCCAAATGGGCACGCGAGACAGCTTGTGGGCGTCCAGCACGGCACGCGCCTGGAGCATCCAGGATTCGCCGTGATAGATGCTCCAGTAATAGTGGAACGATAGCACATCGAAGTAGGCCCTCGCCGGGTCGCCGCCGGTCCGCGCGAGCAGATCGGATAGCCAGGTGGGCTTCTCGTAGAAAGCCAGCCCGCCGAGCAACACCGTCGCCCCCGCATCGGCAGCCTTCACAGTGAGATAGGCAACCTCCAACAAACGGTAGTATTCCTGCACCGTGCCGGTCCAGAACTGGTTCAGGTCTGGCTCGTTCCACACCTCCCAATGGCGCACGCCAACCGTCCCGGCCCACCCTTCCCGCGCGGCCAGGATGCCGCCAGGCTTGTACCGCTGGACGGTGTTGTAGACGAAATCGGCCCAGTAGTTGGCCTGATTGATGGCCTTGCCAGGCCCGGGGACGTCCGTGCCATCGGCGAAGATGGGCTCATGAAGCCCCAGGGGAGGCGACGCCGCAGTGCTGCCCTCGCGCTGCTGCGCCGGGACCTGCCCAGGCAACAGGAAAAGCTTCTCCTGTACGCGGGGCGGAGGGACATCCGAGGAGCCGGCAGTGGCCCGCCTGTCAGGGGTCCCCAGGAGAATGGCGATAGGGGTGATCCCATGGACCACTTCCTGGACAATCAGTGTGTCGTAGTCGTGATAGCCACCAGTGTGGGAACCCACGTATCCGCCCTCGTCCACCCAGTGCCAGTAGAGAGGCCAGCGGCCCCAAGCTGCACCTGTCGCAAGCGCGCCTCCGTAGCGGATCTCCTGAGCCAGGTTGTCAGCGGCGCTGATGAAGCAAAGGCCAAAACGGTCATTGCGCGGAGGCGCATCCGCCACGACTGGCATGCGGCCTACATTGACCAAGAGGAGAGCCACAAGTAGCGATGCAATGGCGATCCTGAATAGGTATTCCTCTGAGGTCATTCCGTTTCCTCTGAACGCGTTGCCCTCGGGCCCGGGGCCCATCCCTATGCACTGATTGATGGCTGGGATCTTGAGGCGGCTTCGCTGGGCTGCACTCTGGAGAAGCTTCGCCCCCAACCGTCAAAGCATGTCATTCCGAGCGGCCGAAGCAAGCGAAGCCTGCACTGAGCGCAATCGAAGGGAATCTCGTCCCGCAGGCTGGAAAGGAAACCCTTCGGCAGGCTCGGGGCAGGCTCTTCGCTTTGCTCAGCATGATAGCAGACACCTTGTTGTTCATTCGCCCAGGATCCGACTCGTGAGGATCCCTAGTGGCCAGCCCCATGGCCTGACTCTGTGGGGGAGAATGGATGTGAGGTTGACGACAGTTCGCAGCGCCGGAATAGGTCATATAGACGGCAAGACTGAACGGAAAGGGCATCGCCATATGTCGCTCGGCAGCCTCCTGCCTCTTCTTGGCGCCACAGGTCGTCCGTTGTGCACATGGCGCGTCTGGCCGGCCATGATCTCAGATGGCGAGATGACACCAGGAACGCCAAGGTCTGGCCGTGCTCTTACTGAGGCTCTAGCCCAGCCAGCGCTTCCATCATCCTGGGCAGGATTCCCAGTGTACGCTAGATGCCATCGACTATATGAGTGTCGCCGCATCCGCCCGGGCAAAATGTGCGCGATAGGCCGCCGTCTCCTCCAGCAACGCTTTCAGTTCGGTGAGCAGCCTGGGCAGATCAGGAGTGACCCTTCGGCTGCCCGCGCCCAGGTGTATCTCGTCACCCTCCTCACTGATGACAGCGAGGTGCCCGCCGGCTGAAAGGCAGGCGATGCCCACCCGCACGGTTGCCTGGCGCTGCGCCGTGGCCACTGCGAAGGTCGAGATGCTGGCGCGACCGTCATGCGACTCGAGCGCTCGCTTGGCCAGGCCGGCCAGATGCCTCAGGAAGCTATCTGGTTGATCCAGACGGGGATGTATCCCAAACAGGTACACCTTCTCTGGTGAGACCTTCCTCAGCACCGCCTGCAACTCCCCAGGGCCAGGAGGCGTAGTCCAGATGACCAGACCTTCCGCTGGGCCTAGGCCATAGCGGTCCTGGCCCGCGACCTCCGCCCTGGCTCCGGCCTCGCTCCACACCTGTAGGTCTCCCTGCATGCGCAGACGCTCCAGGAGCTGCCGAGGATCACACTCCCGCCTATGGTCCACAACTTCGATTGCTCGTGGCACCGGAAGTGACACAGTGATGAGGGTTTCCGCCGGGCGAGCCTCCACCCACTCCACCTGCACGTCCCGCTGGCCCCGATAGTCGCTGGCCCGCACGATGTAGGCCAGATCAAATCGGGCTTCCGGGAGCGACCAGTTCTCCCCCTGCCACCAGATCACCTTCTGTGCCCTGCCCTCCTCGGCCTCCACAATCAACTGCAAGTGCTCGCCGGTGCGGCCCACTAAGGTGTGGCTCTTCAAAACAAGCCCCTTGCTGACTAGCACGGGCGGGGGATTACCGGCTCCAAAGGGCGCCAGTCGCTCCAACTCCTCCACTAGGCCGAGGGACAGGTCAGCCAATGGCAGGTAACCGTCTATCTGGAGAGTCGCCCGTCGTTCCACCTCTCCCAGCATCTCCGATACACGTCGGGACAGGGCGCGGCGGAACTCGGGGATCCGCTCTGGGTCAATGGCCAGCCCGGCGGCCATGGGATGGCCACCGAAAGTGGCTAGCATGTCAGCGCTGGCGGCAATGGCCGCAGTGATGTTGCAGCCTTCGACGGAGCGGGCGGACCCGCGACCTATCTCACCAGGCGGGGTTGCTATGAGGACGGTTGGCCGACCGTAGCGTTCCGCGAGACGGCCGGCTACGATGCCGATGACCCCGGCCGGCCACGCGGGGTGGCTCAACACTAGGGCCGCGTACTCCAGCAGGGAGGGCTGGCGATCGATCTGTGCCTGGGCGCCTTGGCTCACCTGATCGCACAGCAGCCTGCGCTGCGCGTTCAGGCCCTCCAGCTCGGTGGCCAGGATACGCGCCTGTGCAAGATCCTCGGTGGTGAGAAGCTCGACGGCGACATTGGCATCGGCCAGCCGACCTAACGCATTCAGGCGGGGAGCCAGGACGAAGCTGATGTGATCCTCCGTGAGCCAGGCGGGAGTGAGTTCGGCCATCCCTATCATCACCTGGAGGCCGAGTCGATGGCTGTGACGCAGGGCCTGAAGCCCTCGCTGGAGCAGATAGCGCGTGTCTCCGGTCTGCACTGAGACGTCGGCTACAATCCCCAGAGCCACCAGGTCAAGATACTGGGCCACCTCTTCCGCGTGGCCTGCTCGGCTGTACAGCTCCTCCGCTAGCTTGTAGGCGCATCCCACGCCAGGCAGCTCACGCAGGGGGTGGCCCAGTGGAAGCATCTTAGGGTTTGTCACTGCGTAAGCTTGAGGCAGATTGGGGGGAAGATCGTGGTGATCGGTCACGACCACGTCCACACCCTGCTCTCGGGCGTAGGCGATGGCCTCGTGCGCGGTGACGCCGGTGTCACAGGTTAGCAGAAGACTGACACCCTGCGCAATCAGTTGGCGCAGGACGGGGAGATTGACGCCATGAGACTCTGCGCGGCGGTTCGGAATGTGATGCTGCACTGCAGCTCCCAGGTCGCTCAGAGTGGAAAGGAGAAGGGTCGTTGCTGTCTGTCCATCCACGTCGAAGTCGCCCCAGACACAGATCCTCTCTCCCTGCTGGATAGCTCTCTCCAGCCGCTGCACTGCCCTGGCCAGGTTAGGCAGATCAGTGGGTGGAGCCGGCACGTAGCGATCTGGATCGAGGAACCGCCTGGCCGCATCGACTTCAGCGAGTCCACGCCGGACCAGCATCTGGGTCACCAGCGGGTGCCCGCCAATGGCAGCCTGCAGCTCTTCAGGCACTCTGGTCTCTTGGGGGTCAAGCCACTCTTTCACTGTGTGCGCTGTCTGCGGGAAGGTGGAACGCTCCACCTTTCACCGGTCAGTACTCGATCTCCGCGATCTGCTCGAACTCGAGGCCCAGATCCACGTCCCACTCCGACTCATCTTCAGCCTCGCCAAACATGCCAGCCCTGACCCCTCGTCTACAGAAAGAACGATAGGTGCAGAAGCGGCAGTGTCTCTCGTCGGTAGTCAGCGCGAAGTCCTCGTCTTCGAGGCTCTCGATCTCCTCAATGAGCGAAGCCAGGTAGGCACGGTCTGCCTCGTGCTGAGATGCGTCATAGGCGAAATGCTCGGGCTGTGTCGGGAAGTTGGCAAACCAGTAGAGCATCTCTACCTGCTTGGGCTCCAAGGGCTGGCCATCATTGAGATGCGCCCCAGCGCACATCAGCACGTAGGGATAGACCCTGGTCTGTAGCCGGTGGCCCAGCCACTCTCGCGACGGCCTTCGGAGAGAAGTCTTCCAGTCCACGATGACGGCTCGACTGAGCCCTTGGCCCGAAGGCTCGGCGAGGTCGGCCGGTCGTCCCGAGTCCACAGCGATGAGATCATACTTGGCCACCAGGCGATAGCCGCTCACCGGGGCGGACAGGACGACCTCAGGATAGCGCGAGGCTGGTAGATCAGCCGGGCCCTTGTCCAGGTAGTTCTGCCACCAGCGCCGCAGATCTTCATTCGTGACTGTAAGCGATAGCCGCTCCCGCGGAATCCCCAACAGATGCTGATGGACCAGACGGTGAAATGCCACTCCCTGCCGCAGGTGCTCCTCGTTCTCCAGGACGGGTTCCGCCTCCACCGCTGGCCAGGCGACGCCTAGAAGGTAGCGCAGTTGGAACCGTCGAGGGCAGTCCGCGTAGTCTTGGAGGCTCCCCTGGGTGAACTGAAAATCAGCCGCCAGCGTCATCCGTCTGTCCCTCCCAGAAAGTCTGCAAAGCGATGAAGGGAACGGCTGGCTGCCGATCGCCGCGTCTGCCCGTGTTCCAAGTGATTATCAACTCCTTCTTGGCCCGCGTCATGCCCACATACAGCAGTCGCAGCCGCTCGGCAGCGTAGTCCAGACGCGCTTCCTGGGTTGCCTGGCCCTCCTCGTACACAGCGCCCTCCGAAAGCAGGGCCTTCAACTGGGCCAGGGCCTCCGCCTCTAGGTTGAGACTGTCGCGTACGAACCACTTCTCTGAGATATAAGTGTCGTAGGGCAGACCCGAGGGGAAGTCATAGTTGTTCACCGACATCAGATGAACTCGGTCCCACTCCAGCCCTTTTGCTTTGTGGACAGTGGCCACGACCACCCGCCCTTTGTAGCGCTCGGGGTCGAACCCAGTGTCGTCTCCACCCAGGCCCAGGAAGCGGCGTTCATTCCGGGCAATCACTGCCAGCTCCTGCGTGAGTTCTGCCAGCCGCCAATCGGGGTGGCTATCACTCACCCGCCGCAAGACCATAGCCAGCTTGTGCGCCAGGGCTAGGTCAGCGGGCTCGTCGAACAGGTCTTGAGCCAAGGTCAGGATGATCTGGTCTATGGGCAACAACACTGCTCCATGCCAGCGCTGGACCAGGTCACGGAACGCAACCAGCTCATCACGGGCCTCTAGGGGGCCATTGGCCAGCTCCACACCCTTCAGCCAGTCCCGACCTGCCCTGGGCCACAGAAAATCCTCGACTTGCTGACACCTTCGTAACGCCCTAGCGATCCTCTCGACGCCCGTGTCGGCTTCCTCCTCCGTACAGGTGTAGTGCCGCCACATTCTGTACATGTTCGCCAGTTTGACCGGCGAGGGGGGATCGGCCAGGTGGTTCAGGACGGCACCCAGGCCGGCCGCCGTCTCCCGGGTAGACCTGGTGCTGCGGAGCAGCTCCACATACTCCAGGCCGCGCTTCCGCAATTCACTGACCACCTCAAAGCCTCGTTCGTTCCGCGGCACCAAGACTGCCACGGTCTGATCCTGGTTCTCCGGCAGCCAGCGTGCGAGCGAGTCCGCGACGGCACGCAGTTCCTCTGCCGGCGTGAACTTCCGGTCAACGAGGAGCACCTGGCCCGGGGCATCGGGTGGATTGGGCTGCGGGTCACCGGGCGGGCTGGGCTCGATGTGTGGCAGCGACAGAGCATCTCGGACAGTCGTGACGGGATGCCTTTCCCGTGCCCAATCAACCAGGTAGTTGGCCAAGTTCATGATGCTATGGGTGGAACGGCCGGAGTTGGGCAGTTGTCGAGCTTCGACATCCGGCTCCTTTAGGAAGTCGCGCAGAAAGTGAGGGCTGGCGGTGGTGAAGGTCTCATAGATGGCCTGGTTGGGGTCGCCGACGCGCACCCAGTTGCCATTGGAGCCGACTAGTAGCCTCAGGATCTCCTCCTGCAAGTGGCTGCTGTCCTGTGCCTCGTCCTCCAGGATGAAGGGCCAACGATAGCGCAGTCGCTCCAGGTAGGCAGGGTCCAGCTTCAGCGCCAGCAGTGCCAGGCGGATGAGATCGTCGAAGTCCACAGCTCCACGGTAAACCAGCGCACGCTGGTAGTCAGAGTAGACAGCCCAGCCCATCTCCGCCAGGGGAAGCGGGTAGGGGAATCCGTCCAGGCTGTGGCGAAGCTCGCTGGGCGTGACTTGCAGGTCCTTGGCCTGCCGTACGAAACTGCCTGTGATGTCGTTCACCAGCTCAGGCCACTGAGCTCGGCGCACCCAATTTCGCCTCCCCTCCTCCAGGTCAAGGGACAGGAACTCGTCGGCCGCGTAAGGGCTGCCGCGCAGCCACGCCTCCGCCGCGCTCTGCCGGATCTGGTCCGCCTCCCGCTCATCCACGATCTGGAACCCGTCCGATAGGCCGACCAGAGCCGGTCGCTCGCGTACAATGTCGTGGGCCAGGCCGTGCAGAGTTCGCACACGGTAGCCCAAGTGAGGTAGCAGACCGCGCCGCTGAACGAAGGCGGCTACCCGGCTGGTGAAGTTATCCACAGCGGAGTTGACGAGGGTCACGACCAGCACTTCCTGCTCCTCCTCCAGCACCCCACTCGCGACGAGTTGGGCGGCGAGAAGCGAGAGTATGCGCGTCTTGCCGCTACCCGGGACGGCCGAAACCCCCATCTTTCCGCCGCTGTAGTCCAGCACTTCCTGCTGCTTGGGGCGGGGTCTAAACACCGACCACCTCCCCCTCGGCTGGGAAGCGGCGCAGTATGCGCTGGATGGCTTGAAGCAGCGGCCCCTTCTGCTCGTAGCCCTGCTCGCCCAACTCGCTGAGGCCCAGGTAGATCTTGCGACGACAGCGCCGAATCAGGCCCAGGGCGAGATGATAGAGCGCCTCCTGCCTGGCCTCGACCTCGTCGCTGTCCGTCCAGACCGCAACTTGGGGCCACTGCCGACTGAGCACGTAGGGATGGGTGAGGGGCTGATAGAGCCGCTCCCACCAGCCCCGGCTACCGATGCCAAGCCAGAACTGGTAGTCCACCGGTCGGTTGCCTATGACGAAGGTGTAAGCGGGGGCCAGCAACACTGCGTCCTCAGGCTGAACCTGCCAACTGCGAATGTACTGGGCGGCGATCACCCCATCCTGCACCATCTCTAGGTATTCCTGCCCCAGGGAAACCCTTCCGCAGGTTGTAGGAGAATTGCTCCCAGGAGGCCAACCGTCTGGTGTCAAGACGGTTTCACCACCACTGGCACTTGACCCGTGGGAGGATTCGGTCACCCATCGGAACTTCTGCACCGACTCGATCAGCCTGGCGGCCACCTGTCCGGCGTCGTGGTGGCGATGAAAGCCGTACCCCTCCTGGGACAGCACTTCGCCGAAGAGCCGGCTCAGGAAGTGGTCCAGGTGTACGGCACCCTGTCTCGGCTCCCTCTCCGTTTGGGCCCGGGGAGTCTGCGAAGCAGCGACGTAGTCCTCGATCCAGATGCGCAGCCGCTCGTAGCGGCCGCCGAGCACGAAGGTCAGGCGCTCCTGCATGGTGACGCCGATCCGGTCAAAGGAACTCAGCGTGGGCGCTCTATCCCGGACGTGGTACACGATCTCGGCCAGGAGCTGGGCTCGCACCAGGTCCATCCCCTCAATGGCCTGCATCAGCGCGTAAGCCACGTCGAACCGGGTGGGGCAGATACTCCACTGCGGATGGGCGATGGCCGCCAGAGTCAGCAGGCACCGCGTGGCGGGTTCCTCCCGCAGAGCCCTTGAGGGGCGATGGGAGCGGGCCGCAACCCCTTGTTGCTCCAGCCTGTTCATCAAGGAGAAGCGCAGCGCGTCAGTCATGAAGGGGGCGACGACGGCGATCTCTCGTGGCGGGACGGCCTCCTCGTGCACCAATCTGGCGATCTCACCGGCCACCCAGTCGAGCATCTGAGGATGGTAACGATGATACTCGTAGTCCAGGGCGGTGCGCACCTCTGCCGATGCTGTTTCCCCTTGCCCTGATGGCGCCTGAAGGGATGACCGGTTGAAACTGTGGGCCAGCTCACAGGCCAAGGCCCGCAGTCCGGGGCAGGTGACGAGGGACTCGGTGAAAGCGATCCTCTCCTCACACAGTTCCCGGAGGGAGTAGGCACTTTCGGTATCAGCGCCCAGGAAACGGCGGTAGCCCGCCTCCTGGTCGTAGACGAGGAGCGCCGACCGGCAGTGCGGCAGCCATTCCCTGAGCAGATCGTGGGCCACTGGCGTGTCTTCTTCGACGTTGTCCACGATCAAATGAGCGTACCGAGTCAGCAGGTATTCCCGACACAGTGGCAGAGGCCACAGGTGCTTGACAAACACCTCAAGCTGGAGCGAGAAGTCGAGCAGGTTGTGGGCCAAGCAGTACTCGCGGAAGCGGGTCGCGCAGGCCTGGGCCTCGTCGTAGATCCGCTTCTGGCTCGGCTCGCCCGCCCAGGCTGCCTTGAGCCGCTCCCCGATCTCGGTGTGGCGAAAGCCGACCACGGCCGCCTTGTTGAGGTCATCGAGGATCTGACTGTAGAGGCGGTTCCGGTCGATGGTCACCGTCTCGAAGTACCCCTGGTCAAGCAGGGGGCGGACGAGGCGGGCCATGTAGTACTGGGCCGTCTCCAGAGTGAGGAAGGTGGGCGGTTGATCGGGGTGGCCGAAGCCCGCCTCCTGCGCAATCAGTGGCCAGAATATATCAACCATCTGCTGGGCCAGCCCACCGACGGTGGAGATGGTCACCTGGCCGGCGGGTCCCACGGTGGGGCTGCGCAGGGCTTCGTAGTAGGGCGTGGCGAGCGTGCGCTGGGGCACGAGCACCAGGATGGACCTGGCCCGCACGCGGGAGTCGAGCAGGTGGAGGAGGTGCCGGACAGCGGCAGTCGTCTTGCCCGTGCCGGCCGGACCTTCGAGGAAGATCTTGGTCTCGATGGGGAGGTCAAGGAGAGCGAGTTGGTGGTCAGAAGGGGTCACAGAGATCATGTCGCTTGGAGAACCTCGCGGTATGCCGGCTGTGCAGAGAGCCGAATTCACTCGCTAGAGGAAGTACTCGCTCCCCAGATCGTCCAAATCATCGGAATCTTCGTAGAACTCAACTAGCTCCAATCCCGGAGGTGGATTGTAGTAGTGATACGTCGGAGCGGACAGCGATTGGATGTATTCCGCTGTCATGTTGACAGCATGGGAAGTACCGACGACGCTGCGATAGAAGTTGTCACGCTCGCTCTTCTGCATCTCTTGGACGGCTACGACAATAGTTCGACGCACATCTTCGCTCGATTCATTGTAGTAGATTGACCGAATCTCCCTTCTATCGGCATAGTCACCGTTCTTACCCCAAAGCAGTAGAGCCTTTGCGGCACAGGCGCGGTGGCTACGGGACGTACACGCTATGCTGCGTGCCAGGCCCATGGTACGGTCGAGCAAGGCAGGGCTTATCCTGCAGCGGATCAGTAGCTCCAGCAAGTGCATCTCTTGCCATGGGTATACGTTGTACGGGCCCTCGAGAAAATCGAGAACTGAGGCTTGCACCCTGTCATCCTCTGGGAACATGGACAGGTAATCCACAAACACGTCGGTGGCATCCGGCATGTCCCTCAGACGCTCGAGGACTTGGCCGATGATACGACTATGCATGTCCCCACCCAGACCAGACGCCGCCAGCCTCTTGAAGCGGTTGACGCAGTATCGGAAATGGCGATCATTGAAGTTGTCAGCATCCTCTACGACCTCATCGAAGAAGCTCTCTAGTTGCCGAGACGCCGCTTCGATTCGATCAGGTACTCCAGATTCAAGGCCCTGCTCGATGGCATCTATTTGCCTTCTGCCTTCTCCTAACTCATTCAAGACTTCGTCGGATTCCCTGACAGCAGTCTTCTTCGATACTACGTATAGTCCCATCTCCCGGAGCTTAACGATTAGGTCGGCTAGGGCCTTGCGAGCACTTGGCTCATCCGACACAAAGACGCACATGTCATCCACGTACCGCAGAAACACATACCCACGCCTACACATCCACTTGTCGAGCTCATCCAAGTAGAGATTCCCAAAGAATGAGGATGGATCATTCACTTGGGGAATCCCCGACCGATGGGGACTCCTGCTCCATCGTGTCCAAAGCCTTTTCAGTAGCACTTTGATGTCATTCAAAATCGCCCTCTCAAGTCGATCTCGGAATAGGTCATCTATCCTGCGCACAAGCAAATCGTGATTGATGTAGTCGAAATAAGCAGCAATATCAGTTTCGACCATATGAGGATACTCGCGACACAGTGCGGCCTGCTGATCTTGAAACTGGAGCCAGAGGCGCACACCCCGGACAAACATGCGTGGGGACTCGGGATTACTTGACAGACGATTGCTGTAGACACAAGGTTCAGCTTGAAAGTGGGGCGCAAGCAGATCAGCGACGGCCTGGTAGAGAATCCGGTCCTCAAGCCGCGGCCTCGTGCCCGCGCGCAGAGTGAATCCTCTCTTTGGCAAATCAATGCTCAGTGGCAGACTTGCTTGATAGGACGTCGCGTCCCCGATTCTATCCTTGAGGTGCTCGACATTCACCTCAAGCTGACGAGCGTAGTCGCGATGACCAACAACATCTGGCCACGCGTCATCACGCTGGTCTTGTCGCAGCCGGCGGAAGGCTTTCTTAAGATGCAATGCTTCAGTGAGAGACACTTGATTCTCCTTTCGCTTAGGCCGAGCATGTCTGCCGTACACAATTGATAGGATCGTTGCGGATCGAGCGCTGTGCCCACTGCCAGAGATAGTACGCCCAGCTCAGATAGCTCTGCCAGCCGACATCAGTCCTGGCAGCGCTCTCACACGCCCCGTGAACTGCTGCACCGGCTAGTTCCGCATCCCAGCCTCGCCTTGTGCTACGAGGTTCGGTCCGCTCAACGGGCCCGCTTCGTCTTTGCCAGACGAAAGGCAGGTCCGCAGGAGCGACGTCGCGCCCAGTGTTTGTGTCAAGGTCGATGGACAGAACGGGCACCCGGTGCGCGCCCCCCCGTGCGCGTCCAGGGCCTGCCAAGAGCATCTAGCAGACGAGCCGACATGACCGGCGCTGGAATAGCCAGCCCTGCGTGCCCGCCTACACCCTCGCGCCCTTCCGCCGCACCTTGGGGATGCCTGGACGCCGTCGCAGAGCGAGCGCCAGCCTCTTGTTGCCGGTGTATATTATACTGCAATCTCCACAGAACGACAATGCGGAGCGCAAGTAAGGGGTGTACATTCTGTCAAGCGGCCCCCCCCCCGCACATTGCTGACCCACTGTCAGGGGTTGAGCCCTATCCAGCCAGTCTCCGACCAAGCCCGCTACCCTCGCCGACGTTCTTGCTCCCGCCGGTACGCAATCGACTGACCCATTGAGATGTCTCCCGCCGGGGGCACTCGCAGACTTGGGAGGGTTGAATTTGTCAAGTGCTCTGATCCTGGTATAATCAGGCAGGGTCTGACGGGGCAGCGTCTGCCCCTCATTTTGTGTTGGAGCAACGATCACTCGCCTGGGCGGACCTAATGAGCAAGGCCAAGGGTCGTCCTGGTGTTCGCGGAAAGGGTATGAGGAAGAAAACCCAATGAACGTCCTATTGATCTACCCCGAGTTCCCAGACACATTCTGGGGTTTCAAGCACGCCCTCAGATTCATACGCAAGAAGGCCTCCTCGCCGCCGCTGGGCCTGTTGACAGTGGCGGCCATGCTGCCGTCACAATGGGGAAAGCGCTTGGTGGACGCGAATGTGGCGACGCTAACGCAGGAAGATCTGGCCTGGGCTGATTGCGCCTTCGTCAGCGCCATGGTTGTCCAAAGAGAGTCGGCACGTCAGATCATTGGGCGTTGCAAGCGGGCGGGTGTCACGGTCGTCGCCGGGGGACCGCTCTTCACGAGCGAGCACGAGGATTTCGAGGAGGTGGACCACTTCGTGCTGAATGAGGCTGAGCTGACCCTCCCTCCCTTTCTGGCCGATCTGGAGCAGGGGTGCGCAAGGCGTGTGTACACGACGTCGGAGTTCCCCGATATCCGGGAGACTCCTGTTCCCCTATGGGAATTGGTTGATCTGAGGCGCTACGCCTCTATGAGTATCCAGTTCTCGCGAGGTTGCCCCTACAATTGCGAGTTCTGCAACGTGACAGCCTTGTTTGGCCACCGACCCCGCACCAAGACGGCCGGGCAGATCATTGCCGAGTTGGACAGTCTCTATGATTTGGGCTGGCGTGGCCAGGTCTTCTTCGTGGATGACAACTTCATCGGGAACAAGAAGTGTCTCAAGACCGAGCTGTTGCCTGCCCTAGTTGAATGGCAGAACGAGAAGGGGAAGATGCCCTTCAACACTGAGGTCTCCATCAATCTGGCCGACGACGCAGAACTGATGCAGATGATGGTCGAGGCGGGCTTCAACACGGTCTTCATCGGGATTGAGACGCCGAATGAGGACAGCCTGACGGAATGCAGCAAAGGGCAGAACAAGAACCGCGACCTGGTTGAGGACGTGAAACGTATCCAACGGGCCGGCTTGCAGGTGCAGGGAGGGTTCATCGTCGGCTTTGACCATGATACACCCTCCATCTTCAAGCGGCAGATTGATCTCATCCAGAGGAGCGGCATCGCAACGGCGATGGTCGGCCTGCTCCAGGCTCCGCCTGGCACGCGGCTCTACGAACGTTTGAGGCGAGAGGGCCGCCTGCGCGATAGAATCTCGGGGGACAACGTAGACGGCACAACGAACATCATTCCCAAGATGAACCTCGATCTGTTGCGCGCAGGTTACAGGAGCATACTTCGACAGATCTACTCTCCAGAGCACTACTACCAACGGGTCAGGACCTTCTTGCGGGAGTATAAGCCACCGAGGATCAAGGCCGCGCTCGAGTTTCAACACATCCTGGCGTTCTTTCGCTCTGTCTACCACCTGGGCATAGTAGGCAGGGAGCGGGTCCATTACTGGAAGCTCCTGCTATGGACGCTATTCCGCCGTCCCAAGTTGCTCCCGCTGGCCACCACGCTTGCTGTGTACGGCCACCACTTCCGGAAGATCTGCGAATCGCACCTCGGATAGGCAGTTCACGGTACGCGGCGAACAGGCCTTCGGCCGAAACGGGAACAGCACCCGACAAGTGACAGGGGCAAGGGAGCGCAGGTCATGTGGGGCAAACCGTGGTAGGGGCGTCATTCAACGACGCCCCTACTGTGAGGAGCCTGAGAGAGCCGGACAGGACCAGGACAACGCTGCCGGAAGGATAGTGTGCTAGCTGGCGGGCACATGAGTGCGGCCAGGGTTCGAGAACCATATCCAGTTGTGGCCCGCCAGAGGTCCCCGGCCGAGTCTCATGTCTTCCTTTCCGAGGTGGCCCGCTTGACCAGCTCCACAATGTCCAGCACCTCGATTGGCGCACTATTTCGACGCGCTGCCGCAGCCAAGGCGCGCCTACACCGTGCACAGGCCGTCACCAGAACCTGGGCTTCAGTAGCCTGCGCCAGCGCGACGCGATGTCCAGCCACGGCCCTACTCAGTTCAGGGTCCAAGATGTCCAAGTTGCCGCCCCCGCCGCAGCAGAATGCATCGGCCCGGTTCGCAGCCATCTCTACCAGCCTCAGTCCTGGGATAGCGCCGAGCGCCTGCCGCGGGGCGTCGTAGACTCCGCTTGTGCGTCCGAGGTAGCAGGGATCATGGTAGGTGACCATCCACGGTAACGGCTGCACCCCCAGCTTCTCATTGGCCAGAAGCTCGGCCAGAAGCTGCGAGGCGTGGGTAACCTCCACGCCCAAGTCTCCCAGCTCCTGAGAGTAGACATGAGCCCAAGTGTGGTAGCAGGAGGCGCAGGTGAACACGACCTTTTCGGCGCCGGTAGAGCGCACCGCCTCCATGTTGTGCGCCATCAGCTCCCTGGCCTCACTCCTCTGCCCATTCGCGAGCAGAGGATACCCGCAGCACCACTCCTCGCCGCCTAGCAGGGCATATCTCTGCTCTGCCCGCTCCAACACCTCCACAAAGGCTCGGGCCACGGATTGGGCCTCGGGAAAGCCGGAAGCCACACAGCCGACGAAGTAGACGAGTTCTGCCCTGTCTCCTGGCCCCGCAGGTCGCTGCGGCACGTCTTGGGCCCAGGCCAGCGGTGCCAGGGCCGTGTCCTCTGACAGATGGTGGCTGGTCTGCACTGTGTGGTTTAGCTCCTGCAGCACAGCGGGAAGCATTCCTCGCTTCACCAGATCATCGCGCGCCGCCTGCAGGATTGAATCAACCGCTACCCCACTCGGGCAGGTAGTGGTGCAAACGCCACACAGGGAGCAGCAGCAGACGCGCTGAGAGTAGCCACCGCTGGGCAATAGATCACCTTCGGATAAGGCGCGGATCAACCGCAGCTGCCCGCGCGGTGACGATGCCTCGTCGCGACGCACATCGTACAGGGGACAGGTGGCCAGACAGAAGCCACACCTGTTGCAGCGAACGATGTCCTCGGCGTGGACCTCAAGTGCATTACTCACCGTCGCCTCCCACGATCTTGCCCGGATTGAGGATGCAATACGGGTCGAGGAGACCCTTCAGCCCCCTGGTCAACTCCATCTCCCGATCACTGAGCGCTTGGGGCAGGTATTTCCGCTTGGTCAGGCCGATGCCATGCTCGCCCGTGAGGGTGCCCTTCAACTCCAACGAGGCGGTGAAGATGGCTGCCTCCGCCTCCTGCTCCCGAGCCAGCTCCTCTTCG
>Ga0315314_1002375_pt1 | contig 15611 bp, 15 predicted proteins | sample TDP9_MG_FD_203631 | JGI IMG/M metagenome (GOLD analysis project Ga0315314, IMG submission 203631) | Freshwater sediment microbial communities from Lake Towuti, South Sulawesi, Indonesia - TDP9 | ecosystem: Environmental > Aquatic > Freshwater > Lake > Sediment | place: Indonesia: South Sulawesi...
CTTTCTCCAAATATATGAGTATTTATACTCATATACTCAATAACAAAAAAACGCCCACAAGTCAAGAAAATTGTGGGCGCATGACTAAAAAAGCTCCAAAAGGGCTAAACTGTTACGAAATTATCAATGCTATACTGCGAACCCGACCTCCGGGAGCGACGCACTGGAGTTGTCGGACGATGGCCGAAAAGCATGGCGTAAGCAAGGCAACGATCAATCGGATCTGGCAAAGTCATGGGCTTCAGCCACACCGGACAAAGCGGTTCAAGCTGTCGCGGGATTCCAAGTTTTTGGAGAAACTGACGGATGTGGTGGGTCTGTACCTGAATCCTCCGGACAAAGCATTGGTGCTCTGCGTGGACGAGAAAAGTCAAATTCAGGCCTTGGATCGCACGCAACCGGGACTGCCTTTGAAAAAAGGCCGCTGTGGAACCATGACCCATGACTACAAGCGCCATGGCACCACGACGCTCTTTGCAGCCCTCGAATTGGCTCAAGGTAAAGTCATTGGGCAGTGTTTTGCTCGGCATCGCCATCAGGAGTTTCTCAAATTCTTGAAACGTTTGGATGCTGAATTCCCGGTCGAACTGAAACTGCACTTAGTCATGGACAACTACGGGACCCATAAGCACCCCAAAGTCCAGGCCTGGTTACAGCGGCATCCGCGTTTTGTACCTCACTACATTCCGACCAGCTCAAGTTGGTTAAATTTGATAGAGCGCTGGTTTGGAGAACTGACGGGAAAACGCATACCTCGTGGCGCCTTCGTCAGTGTCGATGATCTCGTTGCTGCCATCGAAGAATATCTTGCGGCTTGGAATACAAACCCCAAACCGTTCATCTGGACGGCAACAGTAGAATCAATCGTCAACAAACTCGCCCGTTGCAAGCAAACTTTGGAAAAAATTCAGCCGGGCTGTACATTACCACGGTCTCGTAAACGAAAGAAATAAATCCAGTCGTTTGTGAGACACCACACTAGCGAAGTGTTAGATTACGTTTCATTTTTTTGTGTCCCATATGGGTAGGGCATCGGCGGCATTCCAAGCTCTTCTAGTGCCTTATCCCTTAATGCCATCAAACCTGAACGGAGTTGCCGGCGTTTTTTTTCTGAAAGCACAGACATTATCTTGTGGATCGACTCCCTCTTATTAGAGTGGTCAAAAGCATGCTTTCCCTTCTCTGTTAAGGTAATCCTCACGAGATTCTTTCTGTCAAAATTCTTGACTTTCTTCACAAACCCATCCTTTTCCATCCTGCTCAGGAGCTCAGAAACCGAGTGAGGTTCCCGAAAAAGCCACCGTGCTATCTCAGCTGGGTTTGCCTTATCGCCAACGGCCAAAACAGTGAACAAAACGGCAGCCTGATTCACAGAAGTGCCGTATTGACTCAATTCCTTCTGCCTAGCCTTGTATATTGCCTCCATCGTCCTATAGAGCAATACCCACATGTTATAGTCATCGTCCCTGAGCAAACTGTCGCTCATAATCTACTTACCTCCTTGATTGACCGCGCCTGACACCGACTCCCACATTTTGCCTTCCATTAAGTGCCGGCCGATAAATGTTTGATCAGAGTCTAATTAGTAATTTTATCACAAAATTAAAAATAATCCGCTTATTTTTGCAAGTAATCGCACGACTCTTCAGATTTTTTAGAAACCCTTACCCTAAAATAGACATTACATTCTTTAAAAATGGGAAACCCCTCTGGGGTTGATGGTTTCAGTGAGGTATAATCCTCACCTGTTGGGTGAAACCAATAAACCAAAAAGGGGTGAGAAGATGATACGACAAACGGTATTACCTTTCAAGCTAAAAAGGACGGAGGAGAAGATTACTGCGAGGAGTGGGCTTGTTCTTTATGAAGAATTTATGAGAGCGATGGGAGTGGAGGCGTTGGTGGGTCGGTATATGCCTCGGCCTGGTTCAGGGAGGGGATTTGAAGCTATCCGTTATATGAAGCCTCTTTCGATGACCTTGTATGGGGGTGGAGAGAGTATTGAGGATGTTCGAGAGATAAGAGAGGATTATTCATTGAGAGAGGTTGTTGGATTTAGGGAGATTCCATCTTCTTCAGCTATTTGGGATTGGCTTAAGCGGATGGGGGAGGGGGGGTGGCATCGTGGGGATGGAGAGGGTCAATGATGCGATTGGGAGGAAGGTGTTGAGGAGGGATGATCGGAAGGGTTACACGTTGATTGTGGACCCGACGATGATTGAGTCAGGGAAGAGAGAGGCCCAGATGAGTTATCTGGGGTTTAAGGGGTATCGGCCTGTGATCGCTACTCTTAAGGAGATCGGTTTGGTCATTGCCTACGAGTTCAGAGAGGGAAACGACAATGGTGGGAGAGTGGAGAATCTGAAGAAGGCTTTTAGTAAGATGCCCAGGGGCAAGGAGATTGAGGAGGTTTTGTGAGATGCGGAGTATTACACTTATGAAGTGATTGATTATTTGGAGGAGAGGAAGGTTCGGTGGGCGATAGCGGTGGACAAGGATGTTTCTGTGGTGGAGATGATCAAGTCCATTTCGGAAGAGGAGTGGAGGCCTCTTAAGGCGCAAGATGGGATCATGACGGATCGGGAGGTGGCAGAGACGGTCCATACGATGAATAAAGGGAAGATTGCCTTCCGTCTGGTCGTCTTGAGGTGGAAGGATAGGCAGGGAGACCTTTTTAAGGATGCTTATAATTATCATTGCATTGCTACGAACATGGTGGAAGAGAGGGAGGAGGAAGTGGTTTGGCGGTACAATGGGAGGGCGCAGATTGAGAATCACATCAAAGAGATCAGGGTTGGATTTGGGATGGGGAAGTTGCCGAACGGAGACTTTTTGGCCAATGCGGTTCATTTTGGGATTGGGATTATGACCTACAATCTTTTTATTGCCCAGAAGCTTCTGACGATGCCACAGGAATGGAAGACGAAGACCATAAAGACTCTCAGGTGGTTATTGGTCGAAGTAGCAGGAAGGCTCATATCCCATGGCAGAAGAATGATTCTCAAGATAGCGATCAGCATTGATAAATTCAGGATCTATCTGGAGATGAGAAGAAGGACTTATGAATTGTTGGAATGAAAATAGTTTATTTCTTAGGAGAGGAAAAATAAGGTAGATTAAGGCGGAAGCGAAGAGGAGTATCCAAAAATATCAAATTTTATTCTTTGAGCAGGTCACTCAGCCTCTAAGAGGCTGGAACATAAGTACCAATAATATGGTCCACCCATTTTAAAAGCCTTTAAAAAACTAAAATGAGAAGGCTGATTAAACCAATCTCTATTTTTCGGCCTTACTGAAATTCCGCCATAAGAAATTCGTGAATAATATCTTTAGAAATCCATACGTTAGGAGAGAAATTGACTTTTTCGAAGAAAAAGCTTGACCTTCTCTTTTTTTTCTGTTTTAATCCTATATGTAATAAATATTTTAAGATATAGGATAGAGATGGGTAAGATAAGCCGGTGGCGTCAACGGATTAGCCAGCTTGGTAAGATTCGGGGGGGCTTAGAGTATCAGCTCATGAGGCCGAAGTCGATGCGGGTGGGCTCCGTGGTGAAGCAGTACATGTTTTGCGGGAAGGCTTCTTGCGCTTGTCATCGGGATCCGCAGAAGAAGCATGGCCCCTATTATTATCTTTCTTACAAAGAAAAGGGCCAGAGCCGTTATAAGTATTTGGGGAAGGCGACGAGTCCGGAGGTGGAGCGGGCAAGGAACTATCAGGTGTTTCAGCGGGGGGTGGCGCAATTGGGAAAGGTTCACCGGGAGATCATCGAGCTGTTGTGGAAGATAGGGGAGACGCAGATGAAGGAGGGAGATGAAGAAAAGTAGCTGGCAGTTTTATGAACGGGCTCAGCGAGAGGTTTATCGGAATTTGAAACGGAGAGAGAGGCCCGAGGCGGTAGTGGGGGCGGGCTGGGGATTTTTGGATCATTTTTTCATTTTTCTGTTTAGTTTGGGTTTCTTTGCACGGGTCGATTTTCGTCCTAAGAGAGTGAAGCGTGTGATGATCCCCACGGTATTGATGATTTTGACTTACGAGATGAAGCAGTTGATGGGGATCTCGAGTATGAATCAGTTGGAGCAGCATCTGTTTCGGGATACTGCCTTGCTGAAGATCATTGGATTTACGGCCCGTCAGATTCAGGGTGGATTTTGTCGAAGGGGGAAGGGAAAGCGCCGGGGTCCCATGCATCGGGACACGCTCACCGATTTTCTTTCGAAGTTTTCCTCCAAGGAGGTGGATTTCATTTTAAGGGAGGCCGTGGGGGTCTTGGTCAAGCACAAGTTGATTCGGGGCAGGACCTATATTCTGGATGCCACGGATTTACCCACAACGAAGCGCTACAAGGGATGTGGGGTGAAGAAAGTGGTGAGGAGAGAATGGAGCGGCAAAGAGGGCAAGGAAGTGGAGGTGGTGAAGTATGTGTATGGTTATAAATTATTGGTTTTGTTGGAGGCGAAGCATAAGATCGTGGTAGCGGCCCGGGTCGTCAAGATCAACGAGCATGAGAAGCACTTTACCAAGGAGATGATCAAAGAAGCTCAGCATAGAACGGGTGGGAAGCTGAAGGTGTTATTGGTCGACCGAGGGTTCATTGACGGAACACTTCTGTGGTGGTTATCGAAGAAGATGGGGATCAAATTTGTCATACCGGCCCGAAGCAATATGGAGGTGAGCCAGGATATAAGGGGGTTTCGTTCGGAGAGGGCCGATGGACAGAGGATTTTCATAGAGCAGAGCCAAGCAATGAAGGTGATGGGTGTCCGGGGGCTTCTCTCTTATGATCAATTTGGGGAGGAGGAGCACCGGAGAAAAAAAGGGCGTAAGGAGTTCAAATCCAATCCGATCAATGCGGTGATGGTCATTCGGTGGGACGGGAAAGACTATGAAGCCGGGAAAGAAAAGGTCTTCTTGACCAACCTTTCTGTCTCTGGACCTATGCGGATTATCAATCAATACGATCTGCGTTCAGAGATTGAAAACCGGGGGTTCCGAGAGCTGAAGCAAGGGTATCATTTATTGAAGTATCCTCAGAAGAGCATCGCTGCGGTTCAGGCTCATGCGGTACTGACACTTATCATTTATAGTATGGTCAATGCCTACAAAAGCGAGCAGGGACAGCGATTCGCCCATCTTGGGATTCGCCGCTGGAGAGGGAAGCAGATGGGCGACAGCATCCATAAAATGATCGTCTACTATGAAGGGATCTATGGAATCGTTGATGTCGAGGAATTGTTTTACCTTATCGATATGACGCCTAAGGAGCTGTATCGACTTAAGGTCAAACAGCTTCAGCAAGAGATCGAATAGGACAGGTAGCTTTCGCCTCGTGAAAGCCAAAGGGATTTTTATCCACTAAATCCAACGCTCCCATTCTCCACTCCTCTCTCACCCCCCCTCAACCTCCCTCCAGATATATCAACCCCACCGCCGCCCCCTATCCGATTTCCTTATGGCAGAATTTCAAAACGGCCTTAAAAAAAACTTGACATTATGTAAAGGAGTTGATATATTCCGCGCTAAGATGGAAGATCGGATACGAGCATCGTCTCCGACTGTCAGTCGTATAAAATTAAGGGTGTCCAGAATTTGTTGAAGGATCATACTTAGTAATTTCAAATTTGCGTGCTCGATACAAAATGACACTACTCATAACTATGTGTTCTGATTTAGATGTGGGATCAGGTTTAGCACTGGAACTTCTTCTAAAGTGTAGTGTGGCAGAAGAGGAGGTCGCTAGTGGAAGAAAGTATCATTGTTATAGCATTGGGCGGTAACGCCATTCTGCAAGTTGGGCAGACAGGAACTATACGGGAGCAGCTGGAAAACGTCGACACTGCCTGTCGACACCTCGTAGACGTAATCTCAAGTGGCAAATACAGAATGGTTATTACCCATGGAAATGGTCCGCAGGTTGGCAATATACTTTTACAAAACGAGCTGGCAAGCAGTTTAATACCACCCATGCCACTGGACGTATGCGTAGCTGCCACCCAAGGCTTTATGGGATACATCATTCAGCAAACCCTAGCCAATCGCTTGAGAGCCGCTGGTCTAAAACACTATATTACCACTGTCTTGACTCAGGTAATAGTTGATAAGAACGATCCCGCCTTTAAGAAACCAACCAAACCCATTGGTCCTTTCTATAGCTTGAGTGAGGCAGAGAAGCAACGCCAAGACAGAGGCTGGAACATGATTAAGGTTAATGCTCACGACTATCGACGAGTAGTTCCTTCCCCTAGACCTCTAAATATTCAAGAGACCAGAATTATTAGAAACATGCTGGATAATGGTGAAGTCGTAATTGCCGTTGGTGGAGGTGGTATCCCGGTGGTCAGAGGAACGGACAGAAGCCTGCGAGGTATCGAGGCAGTAATTGACAAAGATCTGGCTGCAGCGAGTTTAGCTGAGGATATTAAGGCAAAAATATTTATGATCCTAACAGATGTTGAACACGTCATGCTTAATTACGGTGGTGTGAGTGAAGTGGGAATCGATCGGATGACGGCTGATGAGGCTGAGAATTACATGAAGGAGGGTCACTTTGGTGAGGGAAGTATGAAGCCGAAGGTAGAGGCAAGTATTAACTTCGTTAGAGCTGGTGGGGAGAGAGCGATAATAACCGCACTAAACAAAGCTTTAGAGGCGCTAGAAGAAAAAGCAGGCACGATAATAACTCGCTAATTAAAGGTTAACTGAAAGGAGGCTTATCCGTGAAACCACTAATGAAAGGTAGAGATTTTCTAACTTTAATGGATTTTGACAAGAAAGAGGTCGAATTCTTCTTGGATACTGCCGCTGAGCTAAAGCACCTGCATAGAACGAGAACACCTCATGAATACCTTAAAGGTAGAACTGTAGCCCTAATCTTTGAAAAGCTATCAACGCGAACTAGAACCTCTTTCCAGGCCGCAGTCGCCCACCTCGGGGCGCAGAGCTTCTACATGAGACCTGACGAGATGCAACTTGCTAGAGGTGAGCCTATCAAAGATACAGCAAGAGTAATTGACAGATACTGTGACGCATTGGTTATCAGAACATATGGCCAGGAGAGGGCAGAGGAGTATGCTCAATACATGGAGAATCCTGTAATAAATGCTTTGACCGACCTTACACATCCATGCCAAGGCCTGGCTGATCTGCTGACGATCCGAGAAAAAAAGGGTTCTTTTGATGGGCTGAAGCTATTCTATGTAGGAGACATATTTAATGTGGCTCACACTCTGATGGTTATGTGCACAATGATGGGGATAGACATTTATATCGCACAACCAGCAGGTTATGAACCAGATACTCGCATCTTAAAGTTTGCCAAGGAAAAGGCTGTAGAGACAAGCGCAAAACTCGTGTTGACAAATAACTTGGAGGAAGGAATTACAGGTGCAGATATAGTTTATGCCAATACGGTTCACAGTATGGGACAACCCGATATACAAAAAAGAATAGGAGACTTTGCTCCCTTCCAGATTAGTGAAAGTGTTTTGTCGAAGGCTAAAGACGATGTAATATTCATGCATCCGCTGCCCGCATATAGGGGGGAGGAGGTAACTGACGACGTTATGGAGGGTTTTCGTTCCGTTATATGGGAGCAAGCAGAAAACAGGTTACACACGGAAAAAGCGGTATTAAGCTTAGTTATAAGCTGAAAAACCAAGAGGGGCTGCTTAAAGCTATGTGTAGAAATTTTGGGCAAAGTGTTGCCACCCCTACTGAAGCCGCTTCCGTAGGTGTTGTGAACACAGTCGTATGTGTCGCTCTTTACCGTGGACTTAACTGGAAACTCATTAGCAATTCCCTTTTCTCTACAGTAAGACTTCGCGGGATGATTATATGGCTCCTCTCGGCAGCCAAAATCTTTAGCATGTTTTACACGGCCATGGGGGCTCGCTGATAGTAGAGCAGTTAGTTCTAGGACTCGAGGTAAACTGATGGGTGTGCTTCCCGTAGAAAGTTTTGGAACTTTGTACCGTGACATAATTCCCTTCACGCTCTTGCAGCTGACTGGTTTGGCCTTATTGATGGTATTTCATAAAATTGAAACCCAAATTACTCAATATAATTATAACTTAGAGACTAGAAAAGAAGAAAACAATGGATACCAGTGCGGCACGGTCAGTCGTTTGGAAGAGGAAATGAAGTTACCGAGTAATCTTATGGCGGTCGAATACGAGAAGGCTCAGGTCATTGGAAGGGTGAGTCTTTGGACCTCTTTTCTAATGGTAAATAATTTATAATAACCATAAGGGATATGTTATGGATAGTACAAAACTTGCCGGAAAGGCCCAAACTGTCTTGGGACCAATTGATGCCGACAGTATAGGAGTAACTACGGTTCACGAGCATCTTATATTTGACTTGACATTTTATTTTACTGAGCCGAGCTTGCCTGCTTATAAGGCCCTGGCAAACCAACCCGTGAGGCTGGAAAACCGCTATTGGGTCAAATGTCACCCATTTGAGCACTTGGATAACTTGATACAGAAAAACGAGCAAGTAGCCATTGCAGAAGCCATGCTTTTTAAAGAGGCTGGTGGAAATACAATTGTTGATGTTACAAGCATCGGTTTAGGGCGTGACCCTAGTATGCTAGCACGCATCGCTCGAGCCACAGGGCTTAACATTATCATGGGCTCGGGCTACTATGTGTGGCACTCGCGCCCGCCAGACTTTAATAGTAAGACTGAGGAGGAGTTGGCCGATGAAATTACGCGCGACCTGACGGTAGGCGTGGGTGATCCTGGTATTCGTGCTGGAATTATTGGTGAAGTAGGTAACGTATGGCCTTGGAGCGAAGGTGACCGAAAATCTCTGGGGGCAGCCGTTTCTGCTCAGCGTCGCACAGGAGCACCACTGTCGATTCATCCGGGTATAAATAGGGTGGCTTCATTAGAAATTATCGACTTCCTCAAGGAAAGAGGAATAGATTTCAGTCGAGTCGCTTTTGATCACACCGAACGTACCTTTCAGAGATCAGATGATAATTTATATAAGGTACTGGAAACTGGTTGTTACATTGAATTCGACCTGTTCGGTTGGGAAGGATATCATACCATGCTATTCCCCTCCATGGATGTACCTAATGACGAGGGGCGTATCAACTGGATTGCCGCGCTTATCGCTGAGGGATATGTGAATCAGATCTTACTGGCGCATGACATATGTTTTAAAGTGAATACTGCGAGCTACGGTGGTCATGGCTTTGCTCATATATTGCGCGAGGTTGTGGGCCGAATGAGGGGGAAGGGCATATCCGGGAAACATATCCACGCTATGCTGGTGGATAACCCGAGACGCTTCTTACAATTCGCCCCGATATAATCAAATAAACACGGAGGGAAACAAACCAAATGGCAAAGTGGAAAGTCATTCAATACGGATTAGGAGCTATGGGCTCACAAATGGTGAAGTTAATGCTGCAGAAGAAGGAGAAGTTCCAAATCGTAGGTGCTATCGGTGGCTCTCCTCGTAAGGTGGGCATGGACTTAGGGAGAGCAATCGGACTGGATGAAGAGTTAGGCATTAAGGTGTCAGGAGATGCCAAAAAGACCTTCAATACAGTAGATGCTGATGTTGTCTTAGAAACTACAGTCTCAGAGTTAGAAGAGGCGTTTAGTCGAACAAGAGGAGCTCTAGAAACAGGTAAGAACGTCATTACTATTGCTGAAGAGGCGGCTAATCCGGGGGCGAAGAGCACCAACATTGCGCAGGAAATCGATGAAGTAGCTAAGAAGAATAACGTTACTTTTCTCGGAACAGGAGTCAACCCCGGTTTCATGATGGATTATCTTCCCATAGCTCTGACAGGTGTACTCATGAAAGTGAGTAAGATTCATATTCGACGCGTGGTTGATTGGAGCCGCTATGGGCGCACTCCGTGGGAACATCTGGGCACTGGAAAGAGCATTGAACATTTTGATGAAGCACGCGCCAAAGGAATGACGCCTCATATCGGTTTATGGGGATCTGCAGAACTGGTTGCTAAGGCGTTAGGCTGGACAATAGATGATTTTAAGGAGACAGTAGAGGCGTGGATTTCTAAAACAAGGAGGGAGTCAGAACTTGGAGTAGTGGAGCCTGGGACCGTGTGTGGGTATACCCAAGTGGGGCGTGGATTTCAACGAAATGAAGAGGTTATCACCCTAGAACTTATCGGCATTGTTAAACCAAGTCCGAAGGAGGACGGCGTAGAAGTCGGCAATCATATTTCAATTAAAGGGATACCCTCTGTGGAGGTGATTCTCGGAGGAGAATTTGCGGGGCAAGGTGGCTGGGCAACAGTCGCTCACGCAGTTAATTCGATTCCTCAAGTTATAGCGGCTCCGCCTGGACTTATCACTCCGCTTGATTTGCCTCCTAGCGCTTGCCTTTGAAAGAAAATGCTAGGCAGCCTGAAAGAAGTTGTAGTGGAGAAATTTGAAGAATTTTAGGGCCGGAGTTTTCTATATTACTCCAACCAGTTGTAAAAGGGCTAAACGCGAGGTCATATTTACCCACGTTGTTACCCGCCTATAGGGGAGAGGAAGTAACCGACAGGGTTATGGAGGGTTCTCGTCGGTCACATGGGACAGGCAAAGAACAGGCCGCATACGCAAAAGGTGGTGTTAGCATTACTTATAAACTGAGAAAGATAGGGGTTGAAAAATAAGGTGAGGTTTTCAAACAATCTTTAGAATAAATCCACCAAGGGACGAACCCAAATAGCTCATCGAAAAGCGACAAGAGGAGGTGATGCCGAGGGTATAGCCGAGGGTGTAAATGTTAAGGTAAAGAGGTACCTTTGAGCTTTGGCTTTATTAGAGGGGTTAGGGAGTGTCAAATGGTGGTATTTTGCCCGGAAGTGGCTCAGGAGGGCTAAGTAGATTGTGAAGAGCAAACGGGGAGACCCGGGGGGTGAGAAAGAAGTCCCACTCTAGGAAATTACCAAAACAAGGAGGTTTACAGATAATGGAGATTGAGATTCTTGAAAATATTAAAAAGGCGGTGATGGGATATAATCGTAAAGAGGTGGCAAGCTGGGCTAGGAAAGCAGTGGAGCAAAAGGTAGACCCTATCAAAGCCTTGAATGCGTTCACAGAAGCTATCAGGCAGGTTGGTGATGGCTTTGAGAGGGGGGAACTTTGGCTTCCTGATCTTGTTGGGGCAGCGGACGCCATGCAAGATGGTACTCTCATTCTGGAAGAAGAGATTAAGAGAACAGGAGTGGAGAAGAAGGGCATAGCTACTGTTGTGGCTGGCACTGTTTTCGGGGATATTCATAGTATAGGCATAGGCATGGTGTGTGCGTTGCTCACAGCTGCGGGCTTTGATGTGCATATGCTGGGTGTAAATGTTAAAGTCGAACAGTTTGTGGAGGCTGTAAAACAGTATAAACCAGACATCCTGGCTATGTCTGCTCTCTTGACCTATACGGCACAGGAACAAGGGAAGGTGATTGATGCGCTGAAGAAGGAAGGTATCAGGAATAAAGTGAAGGTCATGGTAGGTGGGGGTGCGCTAAACATCGATTTTGCCAAACGTATTGGGGCAGATGGATATGAGCCTACGGCACCTCGCGCGGTGGACCTAGCCAGAAAGCTATTAGGTATCGACAAGGAGGATAAAAATGTTAAAAGGATTCACACGCAAATTTAAACCACTGGAAGTACTTAGTGAAGAAGGGTTGGAGGCTATCCACAGAGGCTCACTGGATGTTCTTGAGACCACAGGGGTTAGGGTAGAGCACGATAGAGCTTTGAAGCTCTTTGCTGACCATGGCTGCAAGGTCGATTTTGAAGAGAGGATGGTGAGGATACCGCCATGGTTGGCAGAGGAATGCCTTCGGAAGTGCCCCAGTCACTTCAAAATGAAAGCAAGAGACCCAAAGTGCGACCTGATGGTTGGCGGAAACACCTTGTATTTTAAGCATGGCATGGGTATGAGGTACTTGGACTTGGATACCTGGGAGACCAGACCAGCAACAGTGAAGGAGCACAGGGAGGCTATGATAGTTGCCGATGCACTGGATAATCTGCATTTGGCTGGTGCCTACGAGTTTTATACAGACAGGGCAAGTATTCCTCCGTGTATTGCGATGCTGGAGAACATCGCCAGTGGGATAAGAAGTTCAGCTAAGGCGGAGCATTTTGGAGTAGTGGCAGGACTCGAGAAATTTGCCATAAAGATGGCAAAAGAACTGGGAATAACTATTTACGGGGAATTGGGTAGTGCAGTTCCCTTGACGTTCTTTAATGAAGTGGTTGAAGCCACTTTTTTATATGCTGAGGCTGGCTTTCCTGTTGAGCCGACAGTTGCTATGACCGCGGGAGCGGAAGGGCCAGCCACTCTTGCTGGAGCGGTAGTCCTGCTCAATGCTCAGGTGATGGCTTCTGTAGTGATGGCACAGCTTATAAAGCCAGGGATTGGCATATCGATAAAGCATGCTATAAAGCCAATGGATATGCGAAGAGGAACTCCTTATTTTAGTTGCGTATCAAAGTCCCTTACAACTGTGATGGCTCATCAGCTTCTCCGAAGGTATGGAATCCCCTCATGCAGCAGCGCTGGGTATACAAGCATGTCGAAGAAGATAGATTTCCAGTGTGGCTATGAGAAAGCGTTGGGTACTTTGATTTCTGCTCTATCCGGAGCTAATCTTCATGTCTTTCAGGGCGGTTCAGGCTCCGAGCTACTATATCATCCTGTCCTGTCCATATTGGATGACGATGTAGCAGGCTGGATAGGGCGCTTCCTTGAAGGGGTGGAAGTCAATGATGAGATGCTGGCCATAGACCTGATAAATGAAGTCGGGGCAATCCCGGGACATTACCTGAACAAGGAGCACACCAGAAAGTGGTGGAGGAAAGAGCAGTTCATACCGAAGGTTGCTGACATGGAGACATATCCGGTATGGATACAGAGCGGCAAGAAGGATGCCCTAGCCCTAGCAAAAGAGAGAATGGAAGAGATACTGGCAACACACAAGCCAAAGCCTTTAACCCCGCACGAGGAGCAGATTATTGAAGATGTAATGAAAGAAGCCAGGGAATACTATAGGAAGAGGGGGCTGATATCAGATAAGGAATGGGTGGCCTACATGAAAGCTCTGGAGTCACCCATTTAAAAGGCACCTGTCAAGAGAAAAAGCATAGTTAGCATTCAAAGGGAGTCAGGGAAAAAGAAATGGAAGGAGGTGAAAAGGGGAAAACAACTCACGGGTCATGATGAGACCATATGAAAAGGAGGGCCTTCCATGATAAGAAAAACTTTCGTTTTGATTATGATTTTTCTCATAGGTATGGGAGCAATTTTGTTCCCCAGTTCGTACGTCTGCTATGCTGCCGTCCCTACGGAGGTAATAATTGGAACTATGGCTCCTTTAACAGGACCTGCTGCAGAGGCAGGGGTGGCCACGAAGGAGGGACTGATCCTGGCTTTAGAGGAATGGAATAAAAAGGGAGGTGTCTACCTCAAAGAATATGGCAAAAAGTTACCCGTAAAGCTCCTCATAGAAGATTGTCAGTCAAAACCAGAAGTGGGGGTCAGTGTTGGAGAAAAGCTAATCACAAGGGACAAAGTTCACTTTCTCCTGGCAGACACTATTCACAGTTCAGTCACGATGGCAGTGATGGAACTGGCGCCTAAGTATGGACTCCCAGTCATGAGTGGCCAGCCAGTAAGTCTTGAGATTGCTAAAAAGATCGCCAAAGATCGCGAGAGATATTGGTGCTTCTGGAAGGGGGACTGGAATAGCGACGCATATGCGAACACCATATTTTCTACCTACCAATGGCTGATGGAGAAACGGCTTTTCAAGCCAAAGAATAAGACCATCGCCTTCATCGTGGAGGATACGGACTACGGTCGGTCTAACGCTGAGAAAGCAGGCGAATCTTTTGCAAAGATAGGTTGGAAGCCACTTACCACTGAGACCGTTGCTCTGGGATACACAGATTTTTATCCCCAATTGACAAAACTTAAGCACGTGAACCCGGATGTCCTGGTCACCGTGTTCACCTCTCTTTCATCAGGGGTTGCCCTGAGTAAGCAGTTCCATGAACTAGGTATGAAATCCTCACACATGGCCGTTTACTATCCGGTGAGGCCTGAATATATTCGCGATGCTGGGAAGGCAGCGGAACATCTTATCTGGACCCCTCAAACCACTGATCCTGTCAACATCCCCCGTCACAGGGAATTTCAAGAGAAGATCAAAAAAAGATGGGGAGTAACACTTACTAACGATCACGCATATGCCTACGATCATCTGAACATAACCCTGGAAACGATCGAGAGGGCAGGTTCATTGGAGCCAAAACCCATAGTAAAAGCACTCTCCCAGCTTGACTACAGGGGGATTTTGGGGAGATATGTGTTCAACCAAGAAAATCATTCTATCCGAGACGGAGCCGATTTCTTACCCGTCCCGATGTCCCAAATTCAGAGCGGTAAAAACGTATTGCTCTGGCCAGAATCCATGGCTGTTGGTACTTACAAGAAGCCTCCATGGGTAGAAGACTAAATTTCTGTAAAATGGTGAGCCGTCTTAGACGGCTCACCAAATTAACCCTCAACTAAGAAGGCAACAATAGAGATAAATAAGACCCAGTTTCTTCAGGATATGGAAGATTCTCCTGTCATCCTTTCGGGGAAAAAAGTGACAAAATTTTTTGGTGGCGTTGCGGCCCTGAGCGACCTCGATTTTCAGCTCCATGAAAATGAGATCCTCGGCCTTATAGGCCCCAATGGAGCAGGCAAAACCACCCTCTTTAACGTAATTGCAGGGGTATACAAACCCGACCGAGGGGTCGTCCGTTTGCATGACGAAATCATTAGTGGCTTCCGACCCGATCAAATTTGTAAAAAAGGGATAGCAAGGACTTTTCAAATAACCAAGCCCTTCCTCGCGATGAGCGCATTGGAGAACGTCGTGGTGGGATCCTATTTTGGATCCCATAGGAAAAGGCGTCTCAAAGAATGTAGGATTCGCGCCGAAGAAATCCTTTCCTTCGTGAGGCTTGCACACAAGAAGGACGCTTTGGCTTCTCAGCTGACCCTTGTTGAACGTAAGGGCCTCGAGCTCGCTCGTTCCCTTTCCACAGAGCCCTCTATTCTTCTCTTGGATGAAGTAGTAGGAGGTCTCAATTCAACGGAAATTTCAGAAATGATGGAGCTCATAAGACAGATCCGAAACAAGGGCGTAACCATTTTAATGATCGAACACGTAATGAAGGCCGTCATGGGGGTTTCGGACAGGATAATTGTGCTCTACCATGGCGAAAAAATTGCAGAAGGTAGCCCTGAAGAGATAGTCGACAACAGAGACGTTATAGAGGCCTACTTAGGGGGTATGGCTCATGCTCGCTTTACGTAATCTTGAGGTTTTTTACGGTGACGCCCAAGTACTGTGGGACGTGTCAATAGAGGTGAGAGAAGGGGAAATCGTGACACTTCTCGGTTCTAATGGAGCCGGTAAGAGTACAACTTTGAAGACCATCTCTGGCCTCCTGCATCCGAGGAGAGGTGAGATACGCCTCGGTGAAATCCGTATCGATAAAGTCGAGCCATCTGATATCATAAGATACGGGATCTCCCATGTGCCAGAAGCAAGAAGGCTATTTCCTAACATGAC
>Ga0315314_1002376_pt1 | contig 15610 bp, 8 predicted proteins | sample TDP9_MG_FD_203631 | JGI IMG/M metagenome (GOLD analysis project Ga0315314, IMG submission 203631) | Freshwater sediment microbial communities from Lake Towuti, South Sulawesi, Indonesia - TDP9 | ecosystem: Environmental > Aquatic > Freshwater > Lake > Sediment | place: Indonesia: South Sulawesi...
TTTTCGCTCTATCTTAAATCCCTGCTCGTTATTGGAGTTATCAGACCATGTCAGGTCTATCTGATTAGGTGAGACCGCATTGGCAGTAAGCCCTGATGGAGCATTCGGAGCGGTCAATGTGCCAAAGGTATAACTTGTCTGGATTACTGCCGTGTTGCCCTGGGCATCCTCAACTGAGATTGACCACCAATAAGTTACACCTGCGACCAATTCACTTGGCTGGGCTTGTCCATCGCAGTTATACAGAACAGAGAGTTGTGAACTGGGCATCTCGCCTTCATCAGGATACTCCCATACATCTCCACCACCTTCCTGATTTACTCTCAGCCTATATGTATAGTAAGGTAAAGGTGTTATTGGTGCAGACCAGGTGAATGTCGGAACCGTCTCGCTTGTTGTGGTAATCACACTCAGGTTCTGGGCAAAGTTGTCAAGCACCGTCGTAACAGACGCAGTTATATCCTCACTTGTGCCGTCCACATATGCTACACCAAATGTATAGGTATCGCCTGTAGTCGGTCTGGTTGAGCCACGGTTAAAGTAATAACTAAATTCCCAGTCCTTCTTGAGGTCAGTTACTGTAACAATCCCAGGACCTGAAAGCACAGCAACCGCAACCACCTCTTTCCTGCAATTACCTACCTGAAGTTCAACAGTATAGTCCTCGTTTGCACCCTGCTTCCAGTGCCTGGTATATACCTTAGCAACGGCATTGGTTGTGGGCATAGTTATACCTTCTCCCGACAGATTGGCGCCGCTCACTGTAATTGTCCTATCTTCGCTATTTTCTATATCACCACTATCAATCACGCCATTGTTATTCATATCAAGTATGGCAAAGATGTTATAGGTGCCGTTGGCAACCCCGGAGACACTATATGTCACTGGACTGGTGTATGGTAATGCGATTCTGGTATAGGTAATGAGCGGTGGACCTGCCTCAACTTCCTTGTAGACACCCACATACAGTGGACCGGTAGCGGTGATACCAGTGAAGGTAACCGTGCCGGAAACGGTGTAGGCACCAACCGGTACATTAACTGTAACAGGTCCGAATGGTGGTGCTGTATTGGTGCTCTCCTGGACGCCAACCAATGCAGTCGCCACAAAGTAATATGTCTGTCCATTTGTGAACCCGGATATGAAACAGGGACCATCATATGGAGTCACCGTCGCATAGCCGGTCTTTGAGACACTGCTCACATCCGGAGTTGTGCTCCAGTATATCCTGTATGATTCGGCTATTTGTCGTCCCTGAGCATCCTCAGGTGTATCCATCGCAACAAAAACCGACTCATTTGACGGATAGACCATAATACCTTCCGGAGTAACCGGCGCCGGTGCAGTCGGGTCAGAGAGCGTAATACTCACATCAGCGACATTACCAGAAGTAACATAAACCGTACTTGACGAACCGCTCGGATTATTCGCATTTTCCATTCCAATTCCAAGGTGGTCCATCCAGGCATAAACCACATATTGTCCGGGCGAGACCCCGCGAATCGTCCAGGTATTTGTCCCTGAGATACTCGTTCCCCAGTTGGTATCTCCGTAACCGCTCCAGTTCACAGCGATATACACCCTGCCGGTCTTTGAGCCGGTATAGGTGATACTGCCTGAGATATTATAGAACGCATACGGTGTTGTCGCCTGTGCCTCATTAGAGTAGTCGCTATCACCCAAAGTATTATACGCACGAACCTTGTAATAATAGGTAGTATTCGGCGAAATATAAAGAGTATCCGAATACGAGGTTATTCCGGCAGTAACCATAGCGATGTAATAATATCCACCACCATCATTTCGCTCAATCCTAAACCCAACCTCGTTATTAGACGCATCTGTCCAGGTCAGGTCTATCTGAGCGGCCGAAACCGCAATAGCAGCGAGTCCTGTCGGAGTAACTGGCACAGAAGAAACCGGCTCTGTGTAATAATACTTGAGATACCCTGACCAGGAAGAACCAACAAAAAAGGCGCGCACCCGCAGATAATACACCTGCGTATTAGCCGCAGTCCATCCGAACGAGAACTGGTAATTCCCGCCACCGTCATCATCATAAGCAACCCGGTTATTGCCTGCAGAATCGCTATACAGTTCGCCATAGTTATCGCCAGACCCGCCAATCGTATCAAAATAATAGGTATTACCGGCAATCATATTTATCCGATACCAGTCATACTGGTCAGCACTGGTCAATGTATGCGGACCGTGGGACTGTGTGCTATCCGTAGGTGTAATCCAGGTGCCGCCTGTAGCGACCCCATCTGTCGTATCCCAGTCATCACCCGGTATCGGCGGTGTATAACTTGTCTGGACTCTTGCCTCGTTACCACTTGTATCACGAACCGAGATTGACCAGTAGTACATCGTGCCTAAGGTCAAAGCGGCCGGGCTGGCTTGTCCGTCACAGTTATACAGAACAGAGAGTTGGGAACTGGGCATCCCGCCGCTTTCTCTCGGATAACTCCACCCTTCTCCACCACCTTCTGGATATATTGACACTAAATATGTATAATTTGCAGGCGGTGTGCTCGGTGCAGACCAGGTAAATGTCGGAACCGTCTCGCTGTCTGTGGTAATCACACTCAGGTTCTGGGCAAAAGAGTCAAGCACCGTCGTAACAGACGCAGTCATATTCTCGCTCGTACCATCCAGATAGGTTATATTAAATGTATAGGAACTACCTAACTGAGGCCTGATAGAACCCAAGTCAAAACCAATACCCAGTTCACTCCAGTCACGTTTTCTGACATCCACCGGCAGTCGGATATTCGGTCCGGCGGTTATTGCCACTGCCGCAACCGGCTTCCTGAGAGCGGTAACCCTGAGCTCCAGCCGATAGTTCTCATATTGTCCGAACTGGAAATGCTGGGTTGTTACACTAACAGAGGCATTAGCAGCAGAAAGAACCTGATTCACGGTCTGATTGCCGTTATTAACCGTAACAAACCCTCCCATCCCTTCAGTATTACTCAAATCGCCCGCATCGCCTAAAATACCATTATCGTTCATATCAATAAAGGCAAAGGCATAGTATTGCCCGTTGGCAATCCTTGGAATACTATAGAACTGCGGACTCACCGGATTCGCTATACGAGTCATTGTCATACCACTTGTCTCTGACCACACCCCCACATACATCGGACCGGTATCCGTGATTGGATAGGTAACCGTGCCGGATATTGTCCAATCACCTTCCTGCATTGGATTAGGAGTCGCCGGGAACATATTGGACTCTCCGCTTTCAGAACCGCCGACTGATGCGGTCATTACATAATAGTATGTGTTGCCATTAGTGAGCGGAGCGTGGATAAAATTACCGTCTTCTCTTGCGGGAATTGTCGCAAACCCGGTATTTGAGACACTGCTCACATCCGGAGTTGTGCTCCAGTATATCCTATAATACTCCGCTATTTCTCGTCCCTGACCATTCTCAGGTGTCTCAAAGATGATGAACGCAAACTGGTCACCGCCAAGAACACCCTCTATGGCCGGAGTAACCGGCGCCGGAGTAGACGGGTCATAAAGGTTAATCGTTACACCACTGACATTATCAGAAGTAACATAAACCGTACCTGACGAGCCGGTAGGATTAGAGGCATTTGGACTGCCCTGTCCCAAATGGTCCATCCAGGCAGACAGGACATAGTTCCCGTTCTGAACCCCGCGAATGGTCCAGGTATTGGTCCCTGAGATACTCGTTCCCCAGTTGGTCTCACCGCCGCCCTGCCAATTTACAGCGATATATATCCTGCCAGTCCTTGTGCCGGCATAGGTGATACTGCCTGAGATGCTATAGACCGGCTCTGGCTGGGTTGTTGCTGACGCAGCAATGAATGAACTATCACCCGCAGCATTATAAGCCCAGACCCTGTAATAATAGGTTGTATTAGGATAAAGGTAGTAAGTATCAGAATGCGAAGTGCTTCCAGCAGGTCGGATGGTCAGGTCGTAATACTCGCCTGAAACACCCTGCCTTCGCTGGACCCTGAAGCCCTGCTCGTTATTGGAATTATCCTGCCAGGTCAGGTTTATCTGATTCTCTGAGACCGCGAGTGCACTGAATCCTGTTGGTGCTGCTGGCACTGTAAGCGGCTCTAAATACCAGTAATTCAACGACCCTGACCATATCCCGCCCACAGAATAGTGCCTCACCCTCAAATAATAGAGCCCATCCTGCTGTGCGTTATATACAATGGAGAACTGTCTGAAGGTCGTGCCGCCATCATCATCATAAGCAACCCGGTTATTGCCTGCAGAATCGCTATAAAGTTCACCATAGTTATCACCAGTCCCGCCATCGGTATTGAAATAATACGTAAACCCAGCATACATATCTATCCGATACCAATCATAAATGTCCGTAGCATCCAATGTATGCGGACCGTGTGACTGGGTAGTGGTAATAGGATAGAGCCAGGTGCCGTTGATAGCAGCGTCATCTGCCGGGTCCCAATAATCACCGCCCGGCGGCAGGGAAGTTACAAAAGTCCAGACCTGGCCTTCGGTCGCTCCAACAATGTTCCTTGAATCAATACGCCAGAAATAGGTAGTAGAAGGTGATAAGTTGATAATAAGTTGATAAGTTGATAAGGTTGTGTTCGTAATTGCAGTCCAGTCAGTAGTAGTGGTGCCGAAATATACATCATAAGAAGTAGCGCCGGTAGCAGAAGCCCAGGATAACGCTGTATTAGTGGGAACACCGGTTGCGTTATTACCCGGGTCAGGTGAAAATACCTGTCCAGCCGCTGCTGGTGCCGTATAATAATAATTCAGCGAGCCGGTCCAGTTATTACCCACAGAATAGTGCCTGATTCTGAGATAATATGTCGCGGTTTCCTGTGCTAAATACGAGAACGAGAATTGCCCGTTCCCGCCCAAATCATCATTATAAGCAACCCGGTTCGCTCCAGTATCATCGCTATAAAGTTCACCGTAGTTATCGCCCTGGCCGCCGGTAGTATTGAAATAATACGTATAGCCCGCGGTCATATTTATCTGGAACCAGTCATACACATCAACACTGGTCAAGGTATGCGGACCGTGGGATTGGGAAGACGTGGTAGGAATAATCAAGGTGCCGCTTGTGGCAGTGTCATCACCTATAATATCCCACTCATCACCGGGCGGTGCTGAAATAGTAGTAAAACTCCATACTGTGCCTGTAGTCGGACCTGCATCATTCCTCGCATCAATACGCCAGAAATATTCCGTAGCGTATGACAGCACAAATGAAGGGCTGAATGACGTTACCGGAGTATTCACGATAATTGCCCAATCCGTGGTGGTGGTAGCGAAATAGACATCATAAGAAGTCGCACCCGAAGCCGCAGACCAGGACAACTGTGACGTAACCGAGACATCCTCTGCACCATTATTCGGGAGCGGTGATGTTACAGCAGCCGGTCGTCCCACAAGTGTGAAATTCACTATGGTCGTCTGTCCGGCAGTCACGGACCTGCTCAATGCCGTGCCCGTAACATAACCCGCCTTAATTGCTATGATGTCATATGTCCCGGCAGGCAGAGTCAACTGATAAGCACCACTCACATTCGTGGTCGTAATACCCTGATACGAAATACCTTCATACAAGGTCCGGTATGAAATCAAGGTATTGCTGAGCGGTGTGCCGGTTCCTTCCTCGGTTACTGTGCCTGTAATTGTCCCCGGAATCACCACATTAACAGTGGTTGTCTTCTCAACTGATAGAGATGTCGTATCATCGCGGACTACAGTCAGGACTGCCTGATATATGTATGTCCCGGTTGTATCCGTGAACGGATAAGAAGCAAGTGCCGTGCCTGTAAAACCACCAGCAGTAGTGAAGTCAATAGTATCAAACAAAGCCCCTGTCTTATAGACCTTCAGATTAGACCCTGAACAACTCACTCCTGTAACGCGATAGCCGACATTAACTGTATATGAAGACCCGTTGAAGACGAATAACGGAGCCGCGACATCAACCTCTATCGGGAAGATGGTCTCGCCCAGGATAGCGATTGCCCAGGCAGTAGAAAGCAGAGAATCAGACCACGAAGAGCCGGGCCAGATGCCGTCTGTCTGCTGTGCCCCTAATAAATATGTGGCATACTCGTTATACCAGTTCCTGCCACCGGGTAAGGTGGTTATGCCGTGCAACCGCATCCCTTTCATCACTCCATATTGCGGAAAAGTTCCTTTAATTCCCTATCAAATAGGAAAAACCGCAAGAGAGGGTTTTTCAGCGTCAGTCATTCCATATCTTGCCCTCCCCTTTGCACCTGATACAGGTTTCGGTATATGCGTCGTCATACGGATTAGCCATCTTGCCAGTTCCATTACACTTTGGACAATCTACCTTAAAGGGCTTACTACCTGCTTTATCTTGGTTTCCTTTGTATTGTTTTAGTGTATGCGGTATCGTAGACGGTGGCGTATACCCCTTCGGTGGTGGTAGCGTAGACGGTCGGCGGTCTCGGATATACTGATACCTATTCCAGTTCGGGTGTTGAATATACTTGACTTCATCCACCTCATACCACTGAATAAGTTTCATATCGTTTAACCGCTGAAGCCCTCTAACAATTACCGCCTTATCTATGGTGTCGTAAGGGAATATAACGGCTCTAACATACAGCGGGTCTCCCCTCAGTCTACCATCGTCATCGGCGTTAGAAACTAAGCCGATATAGAGGTATCGTTCAAGGACAGAAACCTCGGCTAATTGTAAGTTAGTCCATATTTCAGGGCTTATCATTCTTTTCCTTGACATATTCTTTCGGATAGTAACAGGTTATACAGCACGCCCCATACGCAACTGAATATAATAGTAAGTGGGGGCAAGGTTTTGACTTTCTTATACAATGTATTCTAACGTTAGTTCTTGAAATACTATCCTTAAACTTGGGACACTTGACATAATACTCGCTGATTGTCATACATTTAAGCACTTTCATTGCAACCTCACTTTATATCAACTCAAACACATTTATAAAATCTGGACAAGGTTCATCGGATAGCACAAATCGTGGTTCACGACACATTGAGCAACCACACTTTGCGAAATCAAAACCCGATACCGCCTCAGGGTCATACCATTTTAGAAATCGCAGATTTGCGCAGAAGATACACATACCTTTTATCTTTCTAACTTCCAACATTACAGGTTGGGGTTTCTGTGTTATCGTCATTGTGGTTCTCCTTTCTTGATTGAGTGAATTTCTTCAACTCAAACTTCAACGACTTTGCTATACAGGACATAAAGAACAGGCAGTCCTCGTTGCAGAATTTCACATCTGCGTCGCAATCAACGACTACCGTCGTTGATGGTGCCTGAATTGCCCTATTTGGTCTGAACATTGTCCCCACTTCCTTTCCTCTCAAATTCCATTGCACTGACGAGAGTATTGGCGCTGATAAGTATTTCTGTAACAGAATCAAAAAGGTCACGAATGTCATCTTTAAGGATGACGGCTTTCTTATACTTTAATTCTCTATCTGCCGTGGCGTCAATATCATCAAGCAGTTTGCGAACCGTTATTAAAACTTCAGATTTTAACATCTAACACTCCTTTCAAGAGGGGGTGGCGTGGTTACACGCACTGTCCCCAGTGCCATCGGCGCAAGCCTGTAGTAAGCGGGTATAAGAGGAGTAATTACTCCGTATATACCACTCACGCCACCCGCCGGTATTAACCGTTTTCAATATCAGAGAAGTAGAGTCGTTCCAATGACTCATACTTCTTGATTTGCAGGTCTAATATTTCCTCCTCACAGCGATACCGATAAATCTTCTTCTTCATCTGGTCGCCCAATTTAATCATCTTCTGATAATCAATGGAAACATCAAGCGCCTTCTGAATCGCTGACTTGCGAAGCGTCTCGTTAGGATAAAGGGGCTTATTATCAGAATTAACCTCTACTGCAATATTGTAAGCAGCATTTACCTCAAATGTTACAATATCACGGTCAAGTATAATTCTCTTTAATTCCATTCGCTGACGCTTTAGCGTCTGTTGTGCCATTGCTGTCCGCAGTCGTTCTAACTCAACTATGAAGTTTGTTATTGACTGCCTTACCGTGTTTTTGTCTGCCATAAATCGCCTCCTTTCTCTGTGTGTAATTACACAGTGCTATTAGATACTTGGGTGCTTCTTCTCCAGTAACTCTATTTCTGCACTTCTTGCATTGCTTGTCGGTTGGCTCTAATTTAGGGTTTTTAATGTATTCACAACTAACGCATTTCTCAATAAGGTTTATCCTTATACGGGCTCCCCTATGAACACAATTTATACAAATCCCTTTTGGTATTAGACGCTTAGTTATTGGACACAAAACCGTTAAATCTGGCACTTCTTATCACCCCCTTTATACCAGACGATATTTTATGAGCCCTTGACTTACACCGCTTCCACCGTGAGCAATTCCACTCACGACACCAACTTTGCCTTTGATTTCTTGATAATGGACATCCGCTCCTTGACATAGGCGTAACCTCCTCTTTCATAATATCTTTTAAGTACAGACTTCACAGAACATTTCTTGCATATATACCTGACAATTGGACACTTTGAACGGTTACGCATCCTGTAGAAGTGAGATAGGTCAAGCCATTTTTTACAATCGTAGCACCTTTTAACCCAATGCGAATTTATTCGTTTATAATTCTTCCTATGTAACCGTGTGTGGTCTGCTGTTGGCATTGCAGCAAGGTTTTCTATTCTATTGTCAAGCGAATTACCATTTATATGATGAATTACATACCCGCTTGGTATCTTATTATTATGATGCTCAAGCCAGACAACCCTGTGTAAAGTAGTAGTCCTGCCGCCCTTCATTGCCCACGCATATTTTTTCCTATTTTTCATAAATATTTTGCCCTGCGGGTGGAAAATGAGAGTAGGAGTCGTTGGGAGGTGTAGGAAAGGTATTCCCCGCAGGGCTTATAAAATAAGGGTTTTTTAGGTTCAACTCCATACTTATTTTCCTCTATTTTCAACTATATCATAATATCGTCATTTGTCAACAAAAACTTAAATATTTTTATAAAATTCTTTAATATAATACATCTATATTTTACCACATACCCACCCTATCCCCCGCCCCCCTTTGATGTAAAAAATAATATTCTATTAAAGTTTTCACGCTGAAATGCCGATATATTATAGTAACTAAATTAAAAGGAGATACTATTATGGCATATGAACATCGTTATCTTAGACCATTTTCCGCAACAACTGACACAATCGGCAGTGGCGCGGTTACATCTACTCAAATAGCCGACTCTGCGGTTCAATCGCAGGATATAGCGGCAGGTGCTGTAACAAGTGAAAAAATCGCAGCGGGTGCGGTTCATTTAGCCCATCTCGCAAACGATGTGCCTGCTGTTGGTATACCCGACGGTGCAATCACCGAACCCAAACTTGCTGACAATGCAGTAAGTGCAAGGACAATTAAGGACTACGCAATTAACACCTCTCAGAAACTGGGTAGCAAGGTGATTGAATATCAAAACCTTGCCGATAGTGTGCTTGAATCCCTCAAGGGAAGAATACGCTTTCTGCCACAGCCAAAGTGGATTCTTGGTCCAGAAATTGTTGGGCAGTCAGAGGATTGGACGGAAATACCGCTTGCAACAGAAGTTCCAGAACACGCATTCGCAGTTATAATACAGGCGGGTATCAACGGATTGGGACCCGCACCAGCGCGTTACCTCGTATCAATGTTTGTTAATACACCGCCAAGGACGGACGCGCCCTATACAATAGTAACAGCATCGCAAACTCCGATTATAGGCGAGTCCGAGATGTTCGGTGACGCCAATCAGGGTGTAGTAGAATTGGACGAAGACCTAAAAATACACTACAAAACAGAAATCCCTCAAGGTGCTTCTGCAGCCAGAAGTATATCATTGGTGGGGTATGTAATATAACAATGAAAATGTTTATTCCAGTTGTTTCTGTGTTGTGTATTACGCTTATTGAAATCGTTGCGTTAAACAATAACATTGACGGGGCTTTAATGTCCGCCTCATTTGTTGCTATCGGTGGTATCTGCGGCTACTGGGTAAAGGCGTTACGAAAAAAGTAATATGTTTTTAATGATGTCTAAACTCTGGAAGAAAATCATCAGAGTTGTCATAAATATTTTATTAACCGAAGTTCTTGGTAAAGACAAGAACCCAAATAAGCCAAACGAAAGGGGGTGATAAGAGCATGGCAGCAGTAACCAAAATAATGTTTAAGTTACTGATTCCTGAAATCGTTGAAGCAGCACAAGACCAGCCGAATAAGTGGCAGAACTCCTTGACGACCAATGCGGTTATTATAAATGACCGCAGAAAGGAAAAGGTTCCCGACTCAGGCACTTATGCCGACAAGGTAGCGGGACCATCCTCCCAGGGGTTCGCTCCTATGATTGACGCATCATTCATAACCCGTAAGGGCAAGGTGGCTGACGAGGTCATAGAGACGCAAGCCAAGAATATGGGTGAGTCGTTTGATAAGTATGACGCCAACCTCAACTACGCATTTGAGACCGTTGACGGCGTGCCTGCAAAACGATTTAAGGACTCAGTGGCAGTCAAGAAAACCAACTGGGCGTTAGGCGTTGCGGATAGAACACTCCGAATGACGGGCGATAGGATTCGTGGTCTCGGGGCTGCTCCTATATGTGCATACATCCTCACAGCAGACCCAAGGGTTCTTGGTATGCTTCGTGAGGGCGACCGTATCACAGAGGGGGCAATCTATGATGTATCGCTTGACAGCCAGCAAGGTTCTTACAGGACTGCACTTGAGCAGATGCTCATTAGGGCAGGTTTAGCAATCGTTCGTGCTGACTTCTCATCCACAAGATTAACAGCAATGAATGCACTGGTTGCGCAGGCAGCCAATGCCTTCTTAGATGAAGCAAAGGCGGATGTGTTCCAGACAGCCAACGAGTTGACTTCTTTCCTGAAATTCATCGTTGAAGATGGCTTGTATAAAATATCAGGCAAAGTCACGCTAACGGCTCCATAGAGATAGAGAACCTCACTCATCAACCGTCCGAGGGCTTGCGACCTCGGGCGGTCTTTTCATTTCTAATAAGCACACCTTCGCCGAAAACCCTCTCTTGCGGTTTTCGGACTTTCCGCAATGGTTGGGTCTTTTACCTGAATGGTTACTGTGTCAGTGTCCGTCATACCCCGATAATCGGTGATGGTAAGAGAAGCAAAATAGGTGCCGGTAGCAGTATATGTCCAATTGACCGGTATATAACGTGGATTACTTACTGTGCCTGTAATAACAGTGCCATTGCCTAGGTCCCAGATATAATCGTAAGGTGCAGAATTGGCTCTGACATTGCCCCAGATAATAAGTTCGCTGTTAATATACGCAGGTCTGTCGGGCATAACATTGACCTTAGGTGGCGGGGCTAACTCAAGATTGAAATTGACCGTTGTTGTCTGGTCCTGAAGAACTGAAACACCGCTTGATAATTGCGTAACATAGCCGAGTTTACTTGCGCGGATGTCATAGGTGTAGGTGCTGGCTTCTAAGTTGAGTTGATAGGTCCCGTTTTCTGCAGACAAGGTGGTTGATTTTACAATGTTGTCCTGGTATGCAGAGATGAGTGTGCCGGGTATTGGTTGACCGCCATCGGTCCTGAGGACAGTGCCTGAAACATTTCCGGTCGGCGGGATATAGTAGTAATAGTTCAATGAGCCGGACCATTCTCCACCGAACCGATAGTGCCTGACCCTGAGGTAATATGTCTGCGTATTAGCCGCGGTATATGAGAATGAGAATTGCCAGTTTCCACCTGCATCGTCGTTATAAGCAACACGGTCTGTGCCAGCGGAATCGCTATAGAGTTCACCGTAGTTGTCGCCGTTTCCATCAACCGTATTGAAATAATATGTGTAACCTGCAAGCATATTAATACGATACCAGTCATAGAGGTCAGAAGAACTCAAGGTATGCGGACCGTGTGACTGGGAGTTCGGGGTAGCCATAATCACAGTGCCGTTACTTGCAATGTCATCTGTCGGGTCCCAGTTATCACCGGCTGTGTAGGCAAGTGTGGTGAATGACCAGATATTGCCTGTGGTTGCACCCGCGGTATTTCTGGAGTCAATACGCCAATAATACTGCGTATTATACGAAAGAACGGAAGGACTGAAGAACGTATTAACAGTGTTTGTAACAGGAGTCCAGTCAGTAGTAGTGGTGGCGAGATAGACATCATAGGAAGTAGCGCCGGTAGCGGAAGCCCATTGTAACTGGACAGTTACAGGCACTGACGTGGCGTTATCAGACGGGTCAGGTGATGTAACCAGTAATGCAGGCAGACAACCTGCAGGAACCGTAGTGATAGAGTTCTGGTTGTCAAAATTACCTGAGCCGAGTTGTCCGTATTCGTTATAGCCCCAAGCCCAGAGTGTGCCGTCTGTCTTGAAAGCGAGCGTGAAGTAGTAACCGGCAGTAGCGGATTTCCAGTTATTTCCGCTAAGTTGCGCCGGCGATGTTCTATTGCTATAGTCCGCTGTGGCTAATTGTCCGAACCCGTTAAATCCCCAGGACCAGAGCGAGCCATCATTCTTTATAGCGAGCGAATGATATCCGCCGGCAGAGACACCTTGCCAGTCGGTATCAGCACCTATCTGGGTAGGTGTATTTTTGTTATCATAGTCGCCAGAGCCCAATTGGCCGCCGCCATTATAGCCCCAGGAATGAAGTGTGCCATCTAATTTTGTAGCGAGCGAGTGATAGGCGCCGGCAGCGAGCGTCTTCCAGCCAGTGCCGGTAATCAGGGTCAGTGTATTGTGTATGATATAATCACCGGTGCCGAGTTGTCCGTATGAATTAGCGCCACAAGAATAAATTGTGTTATCTGATTTCAGGGCTAAGGTGTGTCCGGCACCGGCAGCGATTGCCTGCCAGTTAGTGTCCGAGTTGATTTTGGTCGGGGTATTACGGATGCTATAATCCGCTGTGCCGAGTTGTCCGTATCCGTTATAGCCCCAAGCCCAGAGTGTCCCTACGGGAGAACTGCCGTCTGATTTGATAGCGAGAGAGAAGTCGTATCCGGCGGCGATTTTGGACCAGGTCTTGTCGCTGCCGACCCGGGTCGGGGTATTGCGTAGGTCAAAATCACCTAATCCGAGTTGGCCATTGGAATTAGAGCCCCAGGCATAGAGTGAGCCGTCTGATTTTAGTGCGAGTGTATGGTACCATCCGGCAGCGATGGCAGACCAGTTATTGTCGTTGCTTAGTTGGGTTGGGGTATTGCGTGTAGTGTAATCGCCTAAGCCGAGTTGACCGGCATCATTTCTTCCCCAGACCCAGAGCGTGCCGTCTGATTTTAAGCCAACGGTATGTGAATCACCCGTGGCAAGTGCCAGCCAGGAGCCGACAGTGGTGAATGTCCAGGTTGTTCCGGTGGTTGTGCCGATATTGTTCTTGGAGTCAACACGCCAGAAATAGGTTGTTGCATAGAGCAGTGAACTTAGTGTGCAGGCAGTGCCGGTTGTGGTTGTGATAAGTGTCAAACCCGCGGCATTGCCGAGATATACTTCATAAGAAGTAGCACCAGTAGCGGCAGCCCAGGTGAGTTGCGTGGTGGTTACGACATTTATTGAGCCATTAGCAGGTTCAGGCGAAGATACGAGAGCAGCAAGTGGTATATCCTGAACGATAATGGTTATTGCGACCTCGTCTGTTAATTCGCCGTCTGTTACTCTGAATTTAATGTCAGAATAGGTGTCTGCTTGAGTATAGTCCGGTGTCCAGGAGAAGGTCTTGGTGGATGGGTTGAATGTAGCGCCGGTTGGTAGATTGGCCGCAGAGTATGTTAGTGATTGACCTGTATCGGGGTCTGTGGCACTGAGAACAAAAGTCAATTCCTGTCCTTCATTGACAATCTGGTTGCCGGGTGAGGTGAGTGATGGTGGCTGATTTTGTTCTGTGAAGAAGGTCCAGATGTTACCGGTAGTGGTGCCTGAGGAGCAATTTGAGTCAATTCTCCAATAATAAACCGTGTTATATTGCAGTTGGTCTGTTGAGACAGTTGTGCCGGTTGTGGTTACGATAAGAGTCAAAGTTCCGACGCTGGTGCCGAGGTAGAAGTCATAAGATGTCGCGCCGTCTGCGGCTGTCCATTGTAATTGCGGTGTTACGGATATATCTGTTAGTCCATTGGCTGGGGTCGGCGAGGTAACCGGTGATGGTAGTGTGGTTGTATTTGCAGAGACACAATAGTCGCTGTCACCTGAAGTATTATAAGCCCTGACCTGATAATAATATGTGGTATTGGCAGTGAGGTTGATATCAGTATCAGAATAAGAAGTTACTCCGGCAGAGACCGTGTCAATCTCCACATATGTTCCGTCAACGCCTTCTTTACGTTCAATCTTGAAAACATCTTCATTGGAAGAATTGTCGCTCCAGGTCAGGTCTATCCGGGATAATGAGACAGATACTGCGGTGAGTGTAGAAGGAGCGGAAGGAGCCACGTCCGGGACCGAGTAGGTCGTGGCACTTATGGGGTCCGAATAGTCGCCAGAACCACCGGTGTTATAGCCATAGATACGATAGTAATATAATGTAGCAGAAGACAGTTCGGTGTCGTTGAATGAGACGATGTTTGCGCCCAAGGTGGTGCGGAGTGTGTATGTTATACCCTCGGGTGAACGTTCTAACTTGAAGCCCTGTTCGTTATTGGAGTTATCAACCCAGGTCAGGTTTATCTGGGATTGTGAGACCGCAGTGGCGATGAGTGATGAGGGAGCAGTGGGCGGTAAGGGGAATGTGGTTGCATTTGCTTCATTGGAGAAGAATGCGGAGTTACCGCCTGCATTATAAGATTGCGCTTTGTAATAATAGGTAGTAGTGGGAGATAGTGCGGTGCTGAAATAAGATGTTACATTGGCAGAGACAGTATCAATCTCGGCATAGGTGCCGCCAGATGGTTTGCGATATATCCTGAAGCCGAGTTCGTTATTGGAATTATCTGTCCAGACCAGTGATATCTGGGTTGATGAGTCAGTAGTAGCGATGAGTGATGAGGGTGCAGAGGGTGGCATCGGGAATGTAGAGGAACTTGTTTCGTTGGAATAAATGCTGAAGCCGCCAGTATTATAAGCCCTGATTTGGTAGTAATATTCGGTGCCAGCAGAGAGTGCACCGCTGGGATAGGAGGTTATGCCGGCGCCAATAGTGGCAATCTGAATATATGTGCCACCTGAGCCGGCCTTGCGATATATCTCAAAGCCGTCTTCGTTATCGGATGCGTCGGTCCAGGTCAGGTTTATCTGGAATTGTGAAATGGCAGTGGCAGTGAGAGAAGATGGAACAACAGGCGGAAGAGGTAGTGTTGTGGAGTTTGTTTCATTGGAATAATTACCGTTACCACCTGTATTATAGCCCCTGACACGGTAATAATATGTAGTAGCCGGAGAAAGAGCGGTATTAAGATAAATGGTTACACCGGCAGAGACCGTGTCAATCTCGGAGTATGTACCACCGATGGCTTTGCGATATATTCTGAAAAGGGTTTCGTTATTGGAATTGTCTTGCCAGGTCAGCGAGATTTGGGTTGATGAGATTGTGGTAGCAACAAGATTAGTAGGAGCAACGGGCGGATA
>Ga0315314_1002377_pt1 | contig 15610 bp, 20 predicted proteins | sample TDP9_MG_FD_203631 | JGI IMG/M metagenome (GOLD analysis project Ga0315314, IMG submission 203631) | Freshwater sediment microbial communities from Lake Towuti, South Sulawesi, Indonesia - TDP9 | ecosystem: Environmental > Aquatic > Freshwater > Lake > Sediment | place: Indonesia: South Sulawesi...
TGCCAAAAAGACAACCTGATATTCCTAAGGAAACGCAAATGAACAAGACAAACGTCAATAGTGGTCGGGGTCATCCAAAAAGTAGCCGAAGCTATACAAAAAGTGGTCGGGGTCAGTAAAAAAGTGGCCGGGGTGAGGTAGCCTGGTAGCCTATAGGCCTGTGGAGCCTAGCGCCCGGGTTCAAATCCCGGCCCCGGCCCTCAAAAGTCTCTGACTATTTTCTTCTAGTATACAGTCCCATTAGTTGGCCCTGCGCTATTATGTGTTCCCTTATTGTTTTTTCCACGTCTCTCTTCCTCGAACGCGCAGCAAGCGCCAATGTTGTGTCCAAAGCGTAAACCTTGAAGAAATACCTGTGAGTTCCAGACGGTGGACACGGTCCGCCGTAAGAGTGCTTTCCAAAATCGTTCAATCCCTCGACGCCTGGAACCGTGTTTTCCTTTATTCTCTTCATTGACGGAGGGATGTCCCAAACAACCCAGTGATCAAACGTTCCCATCGGCGCGTCTGGGTCATCCATGATGATAACCAGACTTTTAGTCTGTTCAGGTATGCCTTCAATTTCCAAGGGAGGATTAACATCTTCGCCGTCGCACGTAAACTTTTGAGGAATCACTTTGCCATTTTCAAAGGAAGGGCTTCTAACAACCAATTGTTTCAGTGACTTTCACCTTGTCTTATGGGCGTGTACAGTAAGGGGTCATGCTATTTTTTCTCTTGATACTTTTCCAAGGTTCACGATAAGGTTTCGTGTGTTTCTCATATCTTCCAGATAGACGAATTCGTCTACGCCGTGATAGCGTGTGTCAGCTCTGATGGTTCCATAACACACCACGGGAATTTCGTTCTTGGCGAAGAAGGTCCCATCGTTTCCTCCCAACTCTCCACCGAAGGGTAAACTTTCACTGATCGTTTTCTTTATTATCTCTGAAACGGTCTGCACGAACACCAAGTCCTTGGGCGTGTGGTAACCCACAAGTTTATGAATGATCTCCAATGATGCCTTGCAGCCGGTTTCGTCAAGCGCTTTCTGAAAGAACTCTCTGAGTTCCTTCTCAGCCTCTTCCACAGACTCCTCGGGCAGAAGCCTGCGGTCGAAGCGAACCTCACACGTGCCCGGTATTATGTTTTCTTTTTCTCCAGCTTTAATCATTGTTATCGTGAACCTGCCCCAAACGAATTTGCGTGGAGAATCAGGAGGCGCGGTCAGAACAGAGTTTTTTCGTTCAACAACTTTCTTGTAGGGTTCAAGCGCAGCAAGCAGTTTGACTGTTTCGTCGATGGCGTTTTTGGCTCTGAACGGATATCCCGCGTGTCCTTGTGTTCCATCAATCGTCATTTTTCCCCAGATGATGCCGCTTGCGCCTAGGTAGAGTCTTTCTGGACCCGAGTCAAGAATCAGCGCTGCGTCGCCTTTTAATCCATGGTCGTTCATAACATAGTCGACGCCGAATCTTCCTCCGATTTCTTCATCTACTCCAGCGATCAGTTTGATGTTGATGTCCAACTTTTCTTTCTTCAGCAGCCGCATTGCTCCTATGGCAGCTGCAATGCCTGATTTGTTGTCTGCGGTGCCTCTTCCGTAGGCTTTTTCGCCCTTGACCGTCAGCTTGAACGGCGGATGCGTCCAGTTGGGTCCCGGAGGGACAATGTCAAAGTGCGACTCAAGAAGCAGGGTTACGTCGGAACCTGCATCGAGGGTTATGATGACGTTTGGACGTGAAAGCCCGTCTTTAGCTGCTTTTTCTCCGTCGATTATCTCTACTTCAAGATGATTTCTTTTGGCTTCCTCAACAATCAACGACGCGCATTTATCATATCCTCTCTTCGAAACTGATTCCGTGTCGATTTCAACCATCTTTGAGAGAAGATTGAGTTCATATTCTATGGAAGACATGGATGTTGCTCCCCGCGTGTTCTTGTTTCTCGCCTAGACTTAACTCTTGTGCGCGACTCGCATGCTCTATGATGGTAGGGCAAACCTGAACAGAGCGAACCCAATCAAGTCTAACACTAACATTATCGCAACGAAGATGATTATTGCCAGTATGGAAATTGCCAACGCTTTTAGCCATCCACAGTCGAAGAAATACTTCACTATGAAGAGCCAGAGAATCAGTTCGATGATTGCAGCCGTGAAGCCTTCGAAGTAAGCGCCGAAGAACGCTCCGACCAAGGTTCCGAGAACAACTATCCATACGGCGTCTGTGAATTTTGCTTTGTCCTTGCCAACTAGGGCTCTTCCAGAAAGCCAAAGAACCGGCGCCAGTATGATCGTGTTTACAATGATGTGAATGATTACCGTGTCTAAATTTAATGCCAATCCAGAGTTCCTCTCTTAAATTTTGGAAACAGATTGTTGAGTTATGTTTATAATGCTTTTGCGTAAGCGTCTCACTGATTATCATTTTTTCAACGTGTTAGGTTGATAGTAAAAGCTCAAATATCTGCCGACAAATTGTTGTAAGGGGCTTCCTAGTTGTCGTTGGAAGGGGTTGTTTTCGGGGTTCATGTTGCACCCGAGGGACGTGATTTCCAACAGATGAAGAACATGTGTTTGGGTGCAGAGGCATTGGGTTTTGACTTGTTTACGGTTTCGGACCACTTCATGAACATGGCTCAACCAGACGGGTCAAGTCGGCATCCATTAGAATGTTGGTCAATACTGGCTGGATTGGCTGCCGTTACGAGCAAAATTCGTCTTGGACCATTAGTATCATGTTATTATTACAGATCGCCAACGGTTCTTGCAAAGATGGCAACGACTATCGACATAATTTCGAATGGAAGACTGATTTTTGGCATAGGCGCAGGTTGGCATCAAAAGGAGTTTGAAGGCTTTTTCGGGCGATTTCCCACAGTGAAGGAACGCATGACAGGACTTGAAGAAACAATACAGATCTGCAAGAGCATGTTCAAGAACGAGCGGACAAGCTTCAGCGGCAAAATATTTCACGTTGACAACGTCCTAAACTCACCGCTTCCCGTGCAGAGACCACCGCCAGTAATGGTTGGTGGAGGCGGCGAAATGAAAACCCTCCGCATCGCTGCTAAACACGCTGACATAAGTCACTTCGCCTTCAACCCTTCAGAAGAGGTTTTGAACCAAAAGTTAAGCGCGTTGAAAATGCATTGTAAGGCTGTAAAGAGAGACTTTGACAAGATCAAAAAAGGAGTAAGCGTGACTCCTATCGTTGGCTTTACACAGGACGAGATCGAATCCAAGATACGACAACGAGCTCAAATACTGGGAATGACTCCAGACGAATACAAAAAAAGAATAGGACCCAGCAGGGGCACTCCAGACCAGTGGGTTCAAATAATAAGAAAATACGTGGACAAGGGTGTAAGTCTATTCACGTTGGGTTTTCTGAATTTAGAAGACGCCAGACTCTTCGCCGAGCAGATCATGCCAAACCTCAGATGACTACGTAAATCAAAAAGAAAAGATGATGACCTGCATTGAAGATTCTTCTGGACGAGATGTATTCTGGGCTTAAGGAATACCTTCAAACCTTAGGCTGGGACGTGCTCACTGTTCAAGACGTAAACCTCACTGGCGCAAGCGATAAGAAAATAGTTGAACACGCTGAAAAGAATGGACTTTTGCTCGTTACGCAAGATGAAAAGCACGCCGACCTCGCCAGCCTTCGAGGAGTCCCCTGCGTGCTCATTTCCAAAATCATGCTGACAAAAATGATAGACGCCGAGTTGAAGAAAAAATCAAACCCCAAACGAAGTTGAAGCCGATGAAGCCTCACGTTTTTGACCCTGCGCACATCGCAGTCTTAGAGTCACAGGAACGGAAGATTTGGCAAGATCCCAACGAAATCTTAAAAGCCGTTGACCCCAAGCCAGACTGGGTTGCGGCTGATCTGGGCTGTGGCAGCGGCTATTTCACTGTGCCTCTTTCTCGGATGGTTAGAAAAGTCTATGGCATTGATGTTCAGAAGGAAATGCTGGCTTTTCTTGAACAAAAGATCGAGAGGCAAAAAATCGAGAACATTGAGCCCATGCTTTCTAAGCCTGACGAGATTCCCCTCGAAAACAACAGCGTTGACCTCTTGATTTCTGTTAACACTCTTCACGAGTTTGGTGACCGAGAGAAAATGATCAGAAAAATGCGCAGAGTTGTTAAGAAGGGCGGCCGACTGTTGATTGTGGACTTTAAGAAAGAGGACACAGGTTTTGGTCCGCCCGTTAGAATCAGAATCCCAAAACCGAGAGCAATAAAGCTCTTTGAGGCAAAGGGTTTTGCGCTTCTGAAGACTAAGGAGTTGCAGTATCATTATTTGCTAGTGTTCGCGAAGGAATAATGTTTACTCTGGGTTCATAAACTACATAGGTTTGCGTTGGCAAACGGTTTGTCGATGATTTATGCAGAGGATTATTCGGACGAAACGCTCTGGTCAAATTCTCGGCAGCATGTTTTGTTTGCTCGGGTTTATTGTCTTGGTAGCGGTTTTTTGGAAGGCCTGGCCGAACGCTTCCGTTTCCTCTAATCCCTTCTCGGCGTTGTGGTCACAGATTCTGAGTGAGCAACTCAGCCTCGCTTCTTGGGTTGCGGTTAAATTGATCTACCTGGTTATAATGGGCACGGTTTTTTTGGTTTTGGGCGTAGCAGTTCTTGCTTTAAGTCGGCAGATCTTCTATTTATCGGGCAGCGCAGTTTCGTTGCAGTGTCCATATTGTAAGAACAGTTGGAAGGCTAGACGCGCCATGGGATGGGCTGAGTGCCCCTACTGTCGCAAATTCATCCAGCCGTTAACTGCGAAAAAAGGAATGTAATCTGAACAATTATCAGTCGAATTGTTTGTCCTTTACCTTTACGCGCAGGTAAGTCTGCTCAGACAGGATTGCGTCATTAATCTCTTTTAGCCAAATCTCGCGACGGGTGTTTTTGTCCAATTTTGTCTGGTCTCCTTCGCGGTTAGGCTTCTTGAAAATTTCTTATTAGCAATTATGAATTCACAATTAACATTTCAACTAAATGTGTCCAATCGACCGCGCCGAATCGACAAGGGTCTCCTTTCGGGGTCTCCTTTCTCTCTTCCGTCGGTCCAAAATAGAAATGCCCAAGCTGAGTCTAAGCCCAGACGGGTCCAACAGAGCCCAGTTAGCCGCGACTGATCGGTTGGAGTCGCTCTCAGTTGATGCCATCGCGTGAGGGTGACCCAACAATCGGTTGCAGGTCAACCGTTCTTTGCTGGTCGTCCAAGCGTGCTTCTCAACTTGGGCAAAGGACAGTAGAGAAGAAAATTGTATTTAAGGCGTTTGCACAGCCTTCGCCACAACTCTTTTCGCTTTGAAAGCTTGTTTTTGACATGCTTGATGACATTTGGCTCCATGGATTTTAATGGGCACAATCCATTGATGGTGGATATTTAAGCTTCGATGAGTTTTCAGGTTGTGAATTTGAGGCTCTTTTCATCTTGTGCCTTGTTTATTTCGCCTAAAGGTTTAAACTATTCATTTCAGAAGTCAATTCGGAGAAGATGCCCAAAAGCAGTTAAGGAAAAACAATTATGGCTAAGGCTGAGAAGTTCGAGGAAGACCTGAACCTTCTACTCTCTAAACTGACTGATAACGCGTCTGAGGAAACCCAGAAAAAACTCGTTCAGCTCAAAGATGAACTGATACGGCTGCACAAAGAAAATGTTGTGAAGATTAACCACTCGGTTATGGAGCTTGTGTGTGCAAAGCATCTAGTTGAAAAGGGGTACGAAGTGCAGGTGGAGCATCCATTGGACGGGGGACTCACCTGTGATTTGTTTGCCATCAAGGGTTACGGAACCCTAATCGTGGAAATAGAGACGGGCTTCGTTCCGCCTGAACACGCGTTAGACCCTGGGGCATACATTACGGCGAGAATAGCCAGCAAAATAATTCGGTACAGTTATCGCGCCGGCAAATTCGCCTTGGGCATTCCACCGCACTATGTTCTGCAGTTTCCGCTGACGTTCACTCAGCCGCCGAGGGCACGGAAAAAAGAAGACTTGGTGGCGATAAAGAATCTCTGCGATTTGTATTACAAGAACCCTCCTGTGAGCTTGGAAGAGGTCAAAGATGCTCGAATTCATGTTGTTTACATTATTGATGTGGACGGGGTAGCCATTCGAGAGGTTGAGCCTGAAGCATACGCAAAGAGATAGTGCGAGTTGTGTGCGTGTTGATGACTAATTGAGCCTAATGTCATCATCAACATCCTTGTCTGCCGGCTGGGACGGTGAAAACTGTGTGGAAGAAGAAGTAAGCATATACTTAAGGGGCTTCTTCTTTCTTGAAGGATGGGCTAGTGTGTGAACAGAAGTAGTTGAACACGGAATTGCAGACTGTTTGAATTCTATGATGTTTTTCATGTTGTGATGAGGCGCTGTTCATTTGAGTGTTTATTTTGGCATGAGCACAACGTAGGCTATTATGCCTATTAGGGCTACGGCTGCTATTACGAGGAAGAGGAATTGTTCCTGCGGCATACCCATAATGTAATGAGTGATGTTGTAGTTTAGCGCCACCGTCTTACTGTAAACTGACGAGAACGAGTTGTCAAAATGCAGTCGATAATCGCCTGTTACCTGAGCGATGAAGGAAAAACTCTTCTGACCGACGTTGTCAAATCGTAGAATTGTTTTTCCATCAGGGTCGGTGATAGAGAAGTTTATTCCGCTTTCACCGTCGGTTACCACCGAAAAGCTTCCTGAGACGCTGTCGGTTTCCTTGAGGCTAAGAGGGATTACATGCTCCTTCAGAGGCTGAACCACAAAGTTAGCATTATCAGCGATTGCAATTCTTACAAGTGTAAGCGAAGAGATGACTAGAGTCAAGATAGCAACAGCGTAAATCAACCTTGACAAACACTTGCACTTCAAATGTTTCATTGAGATAAGTCAATTATGAAAATTGTGAACGCAGAATAAAGATTTCGGAAAAGCGTTTCAGTGAGGTGAACCGATAGACATTGTCTTTGGGCACTAGCGTTCACCCTGACCCCTAGCGTTCCGCAATGGATTCTGTGCCTTTTTTTCTTCGGGACCAGAGGTGATTTTAAACTTCGGGCGAGAAACGCTATCGCATGTCAAACAATGTTTCAATTTCCTTAGAGAAGGCTGTTGAATTATGTAGAGAGCACAGAATCAAGCACAAGGTTCGCATATTCAGTCAATGTTGGGCTGCCTCAGATTCTCAAAAGAAGAACCCAGCAAGATGTGTTTTTACAATCCTCCAGAAAACCGTGGATGCAAATTCATCAACAAACTGTTCGATGAATCAAAGACGACGTAACCACGCAGGCATTCCTCATCATATGGTTTGCAGGATAGAAGTTCTATCTCTCTTAAACACCTCTTTTCATTTCTTTATCTTTTTCTGTTTCATATCCCCTCTCTAGCCTATAATTAGTCGGTAGGCGACCAGACTGACAGACAGAAACGTTTTTAGAGTAAGAGTAAAAGAAAAAATCTTATGCCATCATTATCTATTTATATCAAAAATGATGTTTATGCAAAACTACTTGCATCTAGAGAAAGCCCTAGTGTACTTGTCAAACGATTGCTCGAGGAATACTTTGCAAAGGCGGAAACGCCAGCAAGATTTCAGATTCTCAAAATAAAATTCGGAGATTGGGCTTCTACTCCCGATGCTTATTTTCTGCTCGATAAATCCAAACCAAAGGATGAAGAATTCGTAATGCAGAGCCACGACAAGAAAGAGCTAGAAGCTTACATAGAAAAGGCGAAAGGTCAATCGAACAAAAAACAAAGACGCAGAGAAAGAGCAAAATCAACAAACTAACAGAAATATCAATTTGGGAAGTGAAGGATAAACTAAAGTTTTTAGGTCTAAACAACCTAATTGCTCAATACACCAAACCTGTTTTTCATTTCCCTTTTTCATCAAAAGATACATTTAGCTACAGACTTATTCTTGTTTTTGAACGCATGGTTATTGTTCCACGAATAATGCATGGCAACAGACAGAGTATTGATACATTGATTAGTGAAGAGGCTCTGTTATTTGCTAAGTATGTTTATGGTGAAAAATCCTCATGGCAATCACGGATAGTTGACTTAAGAACGGCTTTTCTCTAAAATTGAGCCTACAATTAAGTTGAAGATTGAACCAAATAGGTTAATCATTAGACTCATTTCAGCCCACGCCATTACTTCAATTGTCGTATATCCATACTGTAGAAATTGAGTAAAATAGACGAGACCGACAACTGCAAGAACAAACATTTGCCCTAGGAAATTGAAAAATAGAACCCATTCAAGTAGCTTTCCTATTTTCTTTAGTCTAAAGGTTGAAAACGCAAAAATCACTGCGGATGCAGTAAGAATTCCATTTACAGCTTCTGAGTCTGTTTTCTGAGAAAGAGGAACTCTAAAGTACAACAAGACAAGAAGAGTGAGAATCACTGCAACTAAGTAAGGAACAATGCCTAATAGGATAATCTTTTCCGTTTTTTCCATATGGCTTTCCTCTTTTTTCTATGTTTTTGTTGTGTATTTTTGGTGTAGGGTTTCGATCTTGTGTCTTGTTATGTGTCCCTTGTGAGGTCTGAACCCGCCTGCGAAGCCCTTGGGAATGTGCAGCAGCTCGTGTATGATTACTTTTTCCTTCTCCTCTCGGCTAAGGCGGTCGTACCGCTCAGAAATCACCTCAATCAGGTAGGCAGAACGCTTGTTCAAGGCTTTCTGCCACAGTTTGCCCAAGCTGTGAATTCGTGCTACTGTTCGCCGTGACTTTGAACCCGAACTGCGGAAACAATAGATACCGCTCAAGTCAATGTGAGTGAAATCCAACTTTGCCACAATGCGCTCTGCAAGTTCTTTTACATCCTGAGCCTCATAGTATCGAATCGGCATAAACTGAGAAAATAGCGTCAACAGAAGATAAGTTCTTCTTTCTCTTATGTATGCGATAAAAAGCACAAAGAAAATAAATGGTGAAGAGAGTAGGGTGCGTGTGAAATTCTCCAATGTTTACGAAGATGCAAAGCGTGCAGAAGCCTATGCTAAACTAGAGTTTCCAGGCACGTATTACTTAGCATACAGGGACCTACCTGAAATCATATTTGAACACGTTAAAGGGAGAAAAGCGATAGATTTTGGGTGCGGCACTGGACGCTCAACAAGATTTCTACAAAAACTCGGATTTGAGGCTATAGGAGTTGACATAGCAGAGGACATGATAAAAAAGGCAAGAGAAATAGATCCTGAAGGGGATTACCGCCTTGTTGAAGACGGCGACCTCAGCCAGTTTAAAGGCAACACCTACGATCTTGCACTGTCCGTATTCACTCTTGATAACATACCCACAATGGAAAAAAAGGTCAAAAATTTCAAAGAACTTGGCAGACTGCTGAAAAGCGAAGGAAGAATAGTTAACCTAGTCTCATCGACTGAAATATACACGCACGAATGGGCATCATTTTCTACAAAGGACTTTCCGGAGAACAGACATGCAAAAAGCGGAGACAAAGTAAGAATAATCATAACAGAAATAGGAGACAAAAGACCAGTCGAGGATGTTGTCTGGACCGATGAGTATTATCAGGAAACCTACCGGCGGGCTGGATTAGAATTAGTCAAAACCTACAAACCATTAGCAAAACAGAATGCGCCGTATAGATGGGTCAATGAAACAAGAATTGCACCATGGGTTATTTACGTTCTGAAAAGAAAGAGAAACCCCGGACCCAACGCCACACAATCACTAGCCCAAAGAAGAAGGCGCTAAGCGATTGTTCCTTCTTCTTTTGAAATTACTTCAGCCACGTATCAATCATCTATTATTTCTATCATGGGTTGACCGCAACACTCAGGATACCTTTCAAAGCAAACTTTTTCAGGCTTGCAGCACTGCTCAAACTCCGCCTTAACAGTTCGACCACACTTTTTGCAACGAAACAGAGGCACAGTTAGAACCTTCCCGTCAAACCTTCAGTCTGGGTAAACGCAGCGTGTTCAACAGCAAAAGCATGGTCACGCCGTCGTCGCCGGTGGCAACCGCAAACCACAACGGAACAATGCCAGCAAAACCCAACGCACCCAACAACAGCTTAACGCCCAAGGAAACAGCAATATTCTGTTTGGCAATTTTGACAGCCAACTTGCTCAAACGCTGCAGGTATGGAATCTTGCCCAGCTCATTCTTGACCAGGACAATGTCAGCTGATTCGAGTGCAACGTCGACTCCACCACTGCCCATGGCTATACCCACGTCCGACGCCGCCAGCGCTGGAGCATCGTTTATTCCATCTCCAACCATGGCAACCAACCCCCGCTGAGCCTTCAACTCACCCACAATTTTCAGCTTTTCTTCTGGAAACAGTTCAGCATAAGTCTCGTCCACCCTCAGCTGTTTTGAGACCTCCTCAGCGATTTCCACCTTGTCACCCGTCAACATAACAGTGTGCATTCCAGAGTTTTTCAGCGCTCTAACAGAGTCTGTGGCGTCGCTTCGAACCTGGTCAACGAGACAAAAGGCGGGTGGTGCACACTGATCTATCGACACGTAAACCCTCGTGTGCTTCTCGTTTCCGTTTCCACCGTTGACCAATTCCATGTTGCACCCCTGCTCTTTCATAAACTCTTCACTGCCCACACACACGCGGCAACCCTCAACATTGCCCACTATCCCTTTTCCAGGAACCTCCTTAACCTCGCTCACACTCCAACCGCGGAATTTCAAGCCTTGTTCAGTTGCCTTTCTCACAATGCCCTCGGCGAGCGGATGATTCGAAAACTGATCCAAAGCAGCCGCGTACATAAGCGCTCTATGATCGTTTGTCCGATTCAAACAGTTGACCTCTCTCACTGCTGGTCTGCCCAGCGTAAGCGTGCCCGTCTTATCGAAAACAACGGTCTTCACCCTATCCATTTTTTCAACGTAGACTCCGCCCTTGATTATAACACCCTTCTTGGCCGCAGTCGTTATTGCCGTGAAAAAAGTTGCAGGCACAGACAACACGAAGGCGCTGGGGCAAGAAACAACGAGAAGTATAAGAGAACGATAAATCCACGATTGCGACGGCTCACCCGCGAGGTAGGGCATAGCAAAAGCGACGAACACAGCCAAGCCAACGATGATGGGTACATAAAAGCGAGCAAATCTATCAACCAGTCGCTCCATAACAGCCTTCCTCTTTCTAGACTCCATCACCAGCTTAGCTATCCTACTGACCAGGGTGTCCCCGGCTTCTTTGGCAACTTGAACCCTGAGAACACCGTCAGAATTCAAGGTGCCCGCAAAAACGGCATCTTCCTCTTTCTTAAAAACAGGCGCCGATTCGCCCGTCACCACCGATTGGTCGACAAAGGAAGAACCAGCCTTCACTATGCCGTCCAAGGGAATTCTTTCACCTGGTCTAACCAGAATGATGTCGCCGACCTTAACTTCTGCCACCCTTACCGTTTTTTCTGCATCGTCTTCTAACACTCGGGCGTTTTCAGGCATGCAGGTGGAGAGTTTTTCCACCGTCTTCCTCGCCTTGTCCTCGATGTAGTGTTCAAAGTGTTCAGCCAACGAGTACAGGAGGAGCACGGTGGCGGCTTCGAACAAGAAACCCAGATAGGTAGCGCCCAAAGCGGCTACAGCCATCAGAAACTCCACCGAAAAGCGCCTCTCAATTATCAGCTCTTTTAGTCCAACATATCCAACGTAGACCGCTATGGAAATGACAGCAATTTGATACAGAAGTTTTGAGACAGAAACGGGCTGATTGATCAAGGGCAGGTTAAAACCTAAAGGACCCCCAGCCGCGAACCAATCAAGAAGCGTTGACAGGAATATGGTTATCGCCAGAGTCAAAGCCAAAAAAAGCCATGGCTTCCGCTCTTCGTGATTGAATTCGTTTTCTTCCATAGACTCTGATTTTTTCATTGACATCAGCGACAAAAGAAAAATTAAACAGAAACAGATATTAATGTAGTGCTAAAACTGAGGCAATAAATATTAACTTATTAATACAACTTCCCGAGTATATTAATAGCTGGTGCACAGGAAATGACTGTCGTAAGCATAACGCTGCCCAACGACCTCTTAAAAAAGTTTGACCAGTTCATCAAAGCAAGAGGATACTACAGCCGATCTGAAGCTTTCCGAGACGCCATAAGAAGCCTAATCGCCGAAGCAGAAGTTGCCAAACTTGAAACCGGCAGCGTAGCAGCCACAATGATGATAACCTGCGAATACCAGCGCAGAGACGTCGACCTACGCATGAGCGAGGTAAGGCATGAATTCGACGACATAGTCGTAGAAAATTTTCACAGACACATCGATCAACAATACTGCCTAGAAGTCTTCATAGCCGAAGGCAACTACCAGCGAGTGCTCGAGTTGATCGGCAGAATACGCGGCATGAGGGGCATACAAGAAGTAAAAGCCTCATTCATGCCGTTACAAACCAAAACCCAATCAAGCTAGCCAGGCTATCTGAAGAAGGTCTTAGCCATTTCGTAGAAGTCGGAGGGAACAACCTTTCGCTCTTTCATAGCCTCTTTCAGTGGCACCGAAACGACTTCACACGCTTGAAAACTAGCCATCTCACCAAATTTTCGGTCAACTATTAACTCCACCGCTTTCGTAGCCAGTCTCATGGCCAGAATTCTATCGAAGGCTGTGGGTGAGCCGCCTCTTTGGAGGTGACCCAAAATCACCGACCTCGCTTCTAAACCCGTGTTTTCCTGAATCAGACCTTCCAACACGCGGCTGATTCCGCCCAGTCTGGGATGGCCAAATTCGTCTCGTTCTTCACTCGCCACTAGGATTTGCTCCTTCTCCTTGAAGAGTTTGGCACCTTCAGCCACCACGATGATGCTGTAAACTTTGCCCGCGCCGTGGCGCTTCTTTAACAAGTCATAAACCTGATTCAAGCCTAATGGCACTTCTGGAATAAGGGTTAAGTTTGCGCCGCCAGCTAAGCCTGCGTACAGGGCTATCCAGCCTGTGTTTCTGCCCATAACCTCGACGATAACTATCCTGTGGTGTGCCTCAGCAGTGGTGCGAAGTCGGTCGATGGCATCGGTGGCTATTGCTACAGCCGTGTCGAACCCGATGCTGTAGTCTGTTCCTGAGAGGTCGTTGTCAATCGTTTTCGGCACGCCAACGACAGGGACGCCCATTTCGCAGAGTTTTTGAGCCACGCTTAAGGTGTCTTCTCCACCCATGGCTATTAGGGCGTCGAGTTTCAATTTTTTAACGTGATCGATGACCTTCTGGACGCCATTTTCCACTTTGAAGGGGTTTGTTCTCGAAGTGTAGAGGACTACGCCTCCACGTGAGTGTATCTCTTCCACATCGTCTGGCTTCAACGGTTGTGTATCAGGCTCTAACAATCCTGCCCATCCGCTTCTCACGCCTATGACCTCAAAGCCGTACTCGTGACCCTTAGTAACAGCTGCTTTAATCGCTGCGTTCAAGCCTGGAGCGTCTCCGCCACCGACCAGAATACCCATTTTCATGTCAGTTTCAACTTCGTTACTAATTCTAGGAATGCTCTGTTTTCATTCATGAGATGTTAGTGAAAAACTTTTCTTTCGCTCTTGAATCAGCTTTGCTTTTGATTCTCTGAGTCGTATTGATGATATTGATTTTCTCTTCTGTGAGCTTATAGGCGTAGAGTCACTAAAAACCTACTTAGGTGGAAGACATGATACTGAAGGTTGAAGACATCATGATTGAGAGCGTCGTAACCGTTGACGCTGACGCAACGGTGATGAAGGCGGTAAAACTCATGAACGAACACGAAATCGGCTGCCTGGTGGTGACAAGACGTGGAAGAGCCGTGGGCATAGTCACGGAACGCGACCTCCTGCAGAGGGTTTTATCAAAATCAAAGAACCCAGCCAAAACCCAGGTGCGCGAAATCATGACCAAGCCTCTCATAGCGGGACAGCCTGACATGGACCTAGAAGACGCAACGAGGATGATGTTTGACAGAAAAATCAAGAAACTGCCAGTGGTCGACCACGGACGACTCTTGGGGTTGATAACCCTAACCGACGTGGCGAGGTTTCAGCCTCAGATGATGAAGATTCTTAAGAAGTTGTCAAACCAAGTGGCTACGCCTCAACGCATGAAGAAAGTGGTTGACTATTACGTCTGCTAGGCGGCAGTGAAGAACAAAAGATAAAAAACGAGGAAGTTTGGCAACAGCGCCTACGAGTTTTATTTTTTCTTTGTAGCTCCAGCAGTTTTCTTCATGCTGGCTATGAATTCGCTGACTGGTATGGCTGCCATGCTCATTATCTGAACTGTGCCTCTGGAGCCCAGTTCCATTGAGACCTTGGCGATTGTTTTGTTGTCGGGCGCTTCGACTACGTTGACGAAGTCGTAGGGTCCGAGCACTACGTATTGGGACATCACTTTGGCGCCTAAGGCTTCGATTTCTTTGTTTACTTCTTGGATTCTTTCTGGTCGTTCTTTGACTGTTCTTCTTCCTTCATCGGTGAGGGTTGAGAGTAGAATGTATGTTGGCATGTTTGTGATTCCTCAAAGAGATATGTTTTATGGGCGCTTGCCTTTTCTGTTTTTCGCAAGTGTGTTGAGCCTCTGTTAGTATGGGTGTGTGAAAAATTTTTTGTGTGGTGAGAGCTGGGTTTCTGTTTGTGTTTCTGGTTGTGTTGTGGTTTCTGTATGGTGTTTGTGGCTTTGTTTGTGTTTGGTTTGGCGCACTTTCAATGTTGTTGAAAGCCACTTTCAATGTTGCCAAAACGCACTTTTTAACATGGCTTAGCAGGGGGCTTGCGTGGTCTGTGTGTGCTTTTTGGATGTTGTTTGTTTGGTGGATGGTAATATTCTAATTGAGCTTCATCAGTATTCGAGTTTGGATTGAGTGCGACCAATGGGTAGTCTTGAGTTTAGGGCATTGAAGGAATTCCTAGTGCGCAGTGGGATTCGTTTTGATGTTTCTGAGCACGTGCCTGTTTACACGTCGGAGGAGGCGGCGAGAGTCAGGGGAGTTGAATTGAAGACGGGTGTTAAGGCTTTGGTTTTGAAGACTGAGCTGGGAAGTTTTGTTGTGGGTTTGGTTGCTGCTGATAAGAAGATAGACCTTAAGAAGTTGGCGAGGGTTGTGGGCGCTAAAAGGTTACAGTTGGCTTCAGCGCAGGAAGTGCTGAAGTTAACTGGTTGCGAGGTAGGGTCAGTGCATCCTTTCGGCAACCTGTTTGACCTTCCCACGTACATGGACAGGTCTGTTTTGGAAAACGACTTGGTGAACTTTAACGCCGGATTGCACACGGTTTCCATTCAGATGCGGGCGAAAGACCTGTTTAAAGCGATTGGACCTGTTGTTGGAGATTTTTCAAAACCTTAATCTGGGGTATAATGATAAAAGACGTAAGAGGGCTGGTAGTTCAGTTTGGTATGAACGCCTGACTTGCACTCAGGAGGTCGGGGGTTCAAATCCCCCCCAGTCCACTTCAGCATCGCCAACTTAACACCCCAGTACTCTGTCATTTACGTTTTCTGAAGATCTTGTTTCCGTTGAAGTCGCAAACGAACTCAAAGCCTGTCTCAATCAATTCGACAGCTTCTCGTCCTGAATGTGCGACTTTAGCGGTGAACTCGCCCTGAGTGTTGGTGGCTTTCTCTTCTTTAAGAAGTA
>Ga0315314_1002378_pt1 | contig 15609 bp, 8 predicted proteins | sample TDP9_MG_FD_203631 | JGI IMG/M metagenome (GOLD analysis project Ga0315314, IMG submission 203631) | Freshwater sediment microbial communities from Lake Towuti, South Sulawesi, Indonesia - TDP9 | ecosystem: Environmental > Aquatic > Freshwater > Lake > Sediment | place: Indonesia: South Sulawesi...
CTTCCCGCCTGGCGTCCAGTACACCGGAGAGGCTGCCGAATTGCTTGATCAGCCTCTTGGCGAGGGGTTTCAGATCCTTCCGCGGGACGGCGTAAGTCAGGAGGAGTTCCAGGATCTCATAGTCGTGAAACCCCTCCACGCCTTTCTTACGAAAGCGCTCCCGCAGCCGCTTCCGGTGCCCCAGGTAGTCGGGCCTGGGTTCCCCTTTTTTATCAGATTTCGATTGCTCAGAACGCTTGCCAGTCTTTTGCACGATATGCTCGCCTTTTCTCTTATGCCTACCTTTCAAGCCGCAAGCCCATAAATACTCTGACCCGCGCCATAATAGGAGTCGAACACATGCTGATAAACTACCTCGCACTTCTGCTGATACAAGTCTCGCGTGTAGGCTTCCGGCAGGCCATCCAGGATCTTCTCTATGGACACCCTTACATCCGCCCGTGACTGCTGTCGCTTGCGCCAGTCAAGCACCAGCTTTTCCTGCTTCAGCGTTTCCAACAGATCCCGGGCGATCCTTTTGACCTGCCTCTCTTCCTTCTTGGTGAGTTTCATCTCGGGCTTAGTGATGAGGTCAAAGATTGCCAGTTCCTCCTCGGATAGCCCCTCCGAAACCGCCCGCTTCTCCTCTTCTTGCAGTTCCCTTGCAAACTTGAGCAGTCGCTCAAAGAACTCTTCCAGGTTGGCCGCACCCTCATTATATTCTTCGATCATCCGTTGGAATTTCTCCAAGTAGTCCACCCGGGTCTTGTTCAATCGCACCATCTTCTCCAAGGCGGAATTGATGACGCCACGGAGTTTTTCGATCTCTATGCGTTTCCGTTCTTTGCCAAACTCCTTCTTGAGAGTCTTGAAGTCAATCTGGCTGAGGTCAACCATTTTTTTCTTCCCGTAGGGAATCACCGGCTCCCGGATGACATACCCTTTGGCTGTGATGCTCTCGTCCAACAGATCCTCTATCTTCTCCATGACCTCGGATAAGTCGGCCTCCGGCTGAAGCGCCTCTATTTTCAATTGAATGGCCCGGAATAGGGCACAGACGGGGACAAACTCGTTGGCCTCCGGGTCGGGGAGTACGGCCTTGTAGATACGGTTCACAGTATTGGAGAGGTTGATAAACCGCTTTTTGGTGGTGTCGTTGACCAAAACTGCGTCAACAGCCTCGTCCAGTAACTTCACCCGCTCAAATCCCTTTGCAGCGATGATGGGTTCCACCTTGACGCCCAATTCCGTGAGGAACTGGACACTCTGACCGATGGCGGTCTTGAGCATGGCGACCAGTTCGGCCTTCTCTTTGACCGGCTCTTCTCCGGGTTTTACCCCTCCACCCGAACCCGAACCATAAATCGCCAAGGCTTTCTGAAGGTCGCGGAATACTCCCACATAATCCACGATGAGTCCGTTTACCTTGTCTTTAAAGACCCGGTTAGCCCGGGCAATGGTTTGCATCAACGTGTGGTTTCGCATTGGCTTGTCAAGGTAAATGACGGAACAGGAGGGGACATCGAAACCGGTCATCCACATGGCGCAGACGAAAGCCAGCCGGAACGGATCATCCGGATCTTTGAACTTGGTATCCAGATCCTCCTTCACCATCCGTTGGCGATGAGGGACGATGTCCACGCCCCTGTTTCTCATCTCGGCCACTTCGTTCTGAGAGGAAGAAACCACGACCGCCATGTCCGTTTCCTGCATATAGGAAATCTTCTTCTCCGCTTCCTGTCGTTCCGGCGCCGACAACTTGTTCATCTGCTTCATGAGCCGATCTATTTTCTGCTTCCAGCAGTTGTGCACCTCGTCATACATCTTCACGGCGGTGGCTTTGTCAATGCTCACCACCATGGCCTTACCCGGTTGTCCCCGTTCGGTGAAATGTTCGACGATGTCCTCGGCTATCTTTTTCAAGCGATCGTCCCGAGTGATCAGATGATATTCCCGAGAAAACTCCCGCTCCAACTTCTTCTCCTGGCCCTCGTCAAGCTCCGCCTCTTCTAAGAGCCGATCCATCCCTTCTTTGAAAGCTATTTCGTCCTTTAGCTGAAGCTCAGGGATGCGGTTTTCATAATAGAGCGGCACCGTGGCTCCATCGTCCACGGACTGCTTGAAGTTGTAGATGGAAACATAGTCACCAAAGACCTCTCGGGTTTTTTCCTCTCCAACGATTAACGGCGTCCCTGTGAAGGCGAGAAAGGAGGCATTAGGCAGGGCATTTCTCATGTTCAAGGCGAGGGAGTCGTATTGGCTCCGGTGGGCCTCGTCGGTGATGATGATAATATCATCCCGTTCCGATAGGACAGGATGGGGACTGCCATCCTCGGTGCGAAATTTGTGGATCAGGGTGAAAACGAAACGGTGATCCTCGGTGAGGAGTTGCCGGAGGTCTTTAGAACTCTCGGCCTGACAATGTCCTTCCGTGATCACCCCAGCATTTGCAAAGGTCTTGTAGATTTGGTCATCCAGTTCCTGCCGGTCGGTGACGATGACAAATGTCCAGTTGCCCGACACCTTCCGCAAGACCTTCTGGGAGAAGAAAATCATGGAGATGGATTTGCCGCTCCCCTGCGTGTGCCAGAACACACCGAGACGCCCCCTTCGATTCCTGATCTCCCTCAGGGCATCCATGGCGTTGCCAACACCCAGATACTGGTGGTTCTTGGGCACAACCTTAACGATGCCGCCCCGGACTTCCATGAAGAGAAGGAAGTTCTCTAAAATGTCCAGAAACCGCATTGGCTCGCATGTGCCCCGGAGAACGGTTTCAAGGGAGATGACCCCTTCTTCTCCTTCGCTGTTGATTTTCTTCCAGTCGTTGAAATGGCCCCAGTCAGAGGTGATGCTTCCAACCTTGGCCTCGCTTCCATTGGAGAGGATGATGAAGGCATTGAACCAGAAGAGTTGCGGGATGGTGTCCTTGTAGTCTGTCAGATTTCCGGTGAAGGCGGTCTGGATTTGCTTGTGGGCTGCTTTGAGTTCTACGAAAAGAAGCGGGATGCCGTTGACGAATCCCACGAGGTCGGCCCGCCTCTTATACATCTCCCCCACGAGCCAGAACTGGGAAACAATCAGGAAGTCGTTGTTGGCGTGGTTGTCCCAGTCTATCAGCCTGATAGTTTCAACCTTCTCTCCGCCTCCCTCCGGGTCGGGGATATGGACTTTGAGGCCGTTCCGCAGAAGTTGATATATCTCCCGGTTGGCGGCAGGCATACTGAGCCGGGAACGATCACGGGTCAATTCATCTATGGTCTCGGCAAAGGCTTCCGAGGGTAATTCAGGATTGATTTTTTTGAGAGCGGGTAGCAGCCGAGATTGGAGGATGATTTCCGATTGATTGTCCCGGCCAAGCGTGCCTGAAGGGCCAAGGGTTTCATGCAGGGCATTGATATGATCCCATCCAAGTTCCGTCAGCAGCTCGATGGCAGGCTGTTCAATCAATTCGTCTTCGGTATAACCCACCGATACCACAATTTTTCCTTTTGACATCAATCATGCAGAATCCCGCACTAATCGCGCACTAATCGCGCACTAATCGCGCATTCAACTCTTCTGGCTCGGTATGTATCTGAGTGCTCTCCCCTTTCCATCTTTGACTAATAGACTCTTCTCTACCAATTCACTGAGGTCTTTTAGAGCTTGACGGCGGCTGATGTCACATAGCTTCTGATGATCACGGTTCGTAATCTGCCCATGCCTGCGAACATATTCCAGAGCTTTTCTTTGCCGGTCATTGAGCTTCTGCTCTATCAACGCTGGAATTTTCACTTCAGGCTTTACAAAGCGGACCATGAAGAAACCTGATTCTGAAAGAAATTCCAGCTTGATGCCAAGCCTGTCACATGCATCTATCATACGCAGGGTTCCCGTTCCCCAATGTTCAATCAAACGCGCCCGATAGAAGGCCAACGCGATCTTTGGGTTTCGAGGGAGGGATGGATGCTCCCGATATAGACTCTCGATGGTAAGACTGGGAGGTAAAGTGCCAGGGTTCCATACTTCGAGCCTATCATCATAAATCCTCAGCTGAATCGTTCCCACAGTGGAATAGTCCCGGTGGCAGATTGCGTTTGTGACCGCTTCCCGAATAGCCGCTTCAGGATACTCCGGAACTATGTCCCTTTCAGGCCTTCCGGTTATACGGATTTCACGTTGCGTATTGCGTGCAACAAATTTCAGGGCGTTTTCCATTTGGCTAAAAAGATTCCCCTCGATTGTCATTTCATCAAGGAACCGGACCGATGTCGTCCCGGCGAAGCGAGCGCACTTTACCTGGGCTTCGGGGAAGAACTGCTGAGGGTTCTTTCCAAAAAGGAGAACCACTCCGTTACATGACTTGCCATCATTTGTTATCAACGACAAGTTCTTAAGGAGCGTTTGCACGGGCACCTGAGCCTGACCTACCCTTTTTTGAAAATCCCGGATATATTCTTTTGAGATTTCCTTCAAGTGAAAACTCTCTGACGGTAGTGCGTCCCAGGTACGCCCCGTTGTCGCTTCCGCCATCCGCTGAGCTTCCTCCCTGGAGAGATGCTGGTTGGTTCGCCCAACTCGTTTCAAGGGTCGTCCAAAAGCCCAGACCGGCTTGATGGGCGATTCTTCAACACGGATTACGATGATAGCTGACTCTTCAGGCCCTTCCACCGACATTGACGGATACTGCGGAGGATCAGTATTCTGTTTGATCTTATTGCTCAAATCTTCCAAAGTGCCTTTGCCCAATTGAACGCCGGCATTTTCCCCTTTTGGTCCAATGCCGATACGCACAATACCACCCTTGCTGGTAGCAAAAGCGGCCACTGATTCAATCACTTCACGCCACTCATTCAAGGATTGCTTATCTTCTCTTGATTGAGTTTCCAGTCGGCTCATATCGATTTTACTCAGATTCGGCGGTCTTGATGTCCAGTTCCGACACATCCAGTTCGCCCGAGATAAGCTTGGGGAGAAGGACGTCACGGGTCTGACGGAGCACGACATTCTTCCTTTGAAGTAGTTTCAATAGATGGAAGATAGGTTCAACAATCTCCGAGAATGATCGGAGTATCTCCGCCTTTGGCAAGATAAACGACAATGAATATGCTTGATTGCGATTCAATCCCGGGACAGCAGCATCGCCACTGACAAAATTCTGGGTTCGCAAGTTGAAGTAAACATAATGGAGTGGCAGTTCTGTGATGACATAGAAAACGGTGTCAATTGGGAAAAAAGCATCATCAGTCCAATGAACACTTCCCACATTTCCTTTCCTGCCAACAATGATACCGGGGCCATTACCTAAACTCTGGTTATGATAGCCTACTACACCGCTGGAGCCAAATACTGGAACATCACCGGGTATCCGATCTTGTTCCTTGAGGCCCTTCCCATAAGCCAATTCAATCACTTCCCCAAGCTGCTTCATTTCCCAACCCTCCGGTATCTTCCCCATCGCCGAATCAACCATCTTGACTCTCTGGTGACCGGGGAAGCGGAACTTGACGAACCACTCCCCGTAAATGGTCTGGGCCATTTCCTCTAATATCTTGATGCGCCGGAGATTACTCTCAATCAGGTCATCATAGGCAGAGAGGATGGCGGCGATTTTCTGTTGGACGGATAGAGCAGGCAATGGGATTTCAAAATTCTCAATTTTCTCTTTGGTTAAAGCCTCTCTTGTTGCCCCTCCCTGAGCGATTGTCAGAAGTCGTCTTTTGTTATAGGGGGAATTTATTGCATAAAGGACATAGCGAGCATCCGCTGCTCTTGGTTTGAGACGGACAATTGAGACGTGCTGGTTGACTCGTGCAGGGAGGATGTTTGGGGGGACGAGGCAACACCTGCAAACCGAAGCTCCCGTAATATTCAGTAGGATGTCGTCTCTTTCGACTGAAACATTTTCAAGCTGCGTTGCTTGTTTTTCATCAATGAAAGCCAAATCTTCATAGGCGAAACTGAAGTCATATACATTTAGGCTCCGGATGAGAGCTATTCCTTCTATTTTGTAAGAGTTCTTGCCCCCTCTGGGGGTAGCGCCACTTCCAATCTTGGAAGTTATGTCTTTGAGTTTTATCGATTGAATGGGCTGCATTATCGGCATTCTTATCTCAACAGAGTGGATACATTCTCTCCTATCGTTTCCTCCAACTCCCTCGCCTCGGCGTTCAGGTTTTCCAATTCCTCGTTCAATTCTCCCAACCGCTCCTTAAAGTCAAAGTCATCTGCTTCTCCCTCGGCTACTCCCACATAGCGGCCGGGGTTAAGACTCCAACCTTGTGCCTCTATCTCCCTCACGGTTGCTACCTTACAGAGGCCGGGGACGTCCACATAATTCCCCTTCGGGAACTTCTCGGCCATTATGTTTACGCTCCCGTGTTGGTTCTCAGTCTTCTCCCCTCGGTAAAGCCGGACGATATTTGCAAGGAATTCAATCTGCTCGGGTGTAAAGTCCCGGTGGGCACGGTCGATTTGGCGGTAAATATGGCGGGCATCAAGGAACAACACCTTATCCTGTCTGCCCGTCCCCTTCTTTCCCCCATCGAGGAACCAGAGCATACAAGGCAGGGTTACGGTATAAAACATGTTTGGCCCCACAGCCACCATCACATCTACCGCCCGGTCTTGGATAAGTTTCTTACGGATTTCCAACTCAGAGGCCCGGGCGTCTGCCGCTGAGTTCGCCATGACGAAACCGGCTCTGCCATTCTTGTTCAAAGCGCTGCAAAAAATCTGTATCCAGAGGTAATTGGCATTGTCCACCTTGGGCAGGCCAAGAGGGAACCGAGGATCGTCCCTGAGCCGGTCTTTATCTACCCGGTCAACATTGAACGGAGGATTGGCGAGGACAAAGTCGAATTTGCCCACACTATTATGGAGATCCTCATAATAGGTGTTTCCCTGCCGGATGTCTCCTGCCAGTCCATGCACGGCGAGGTTCATCTTGTTGAGGCGCACGGTTTCCGCCACCCGCTCCTGGCCGTAGATACTGATTTCTGCCGATGGATTTTTCTTGTGCTCCTCAACGAAGCGGGCACTCTGGACGAACATGCCACCTGACCCACACGCAGGATCAAAGATTCGGCCATGAAACGGCTCCAATATCTCCACGATAAGTTTGACGATGGCCGTCGGGGTGAAGAACTCGCCCCCCTTCTGACCCTCGGCCATAGCGAACTTGCCAAGGAAATATTCATAGATTTTCCCGAAGGCATCTCCCTCGATGTCCATAGGAATGGATGCCATGATCTTAAGAAGTTCCACCAAAACAGGATTTTCCAACCGATTGTAGGTCTTTGGAAGTACATCCTTGAGGTCGGGGTTCTCCGCCTCGATGGCTCTCATGGCGTCGTTGATCGCCTGCCCGATATTTGATCCCTCAGGCTTTTGAAGGAGGTTCTGGAAACGGGCGGTTTCGGGAAGGTAGAGAACACCTCTTGCTTGATAGTCGGACTTCCCGATCTGTCGGCGACCTGTTCCTTTGTTCTCCAATCCCCTCTGGGCGGAAGCGAACTTTTGGTCTGCATACCTCAGGAAAATGAGTCCCAAAACAGGGATCGAATACTCCGAGGATTTGAGTTTTGAATTTGCCCGGAGCTCGTCCGCCGCATCCCACAACCTCTTTTCGATCTGGTTGTTATTGGCAGCCATGTCCATCGCCCGGTGAAATCAACTCACTTTCCTTTCTGTTGCCGCTCCAGTTCCTTGGCCACCATCGCCGCCACCCAGTCCTGGATGGTAGTGTCATCTTCGGCGACCTTGATGCGGAGGCGCTTGTGGATCTCCTCGGGGAGGCGGATGTGGATCATCCGGCCGTTGCGCTTTTCATTGTTCGACTTGGGCGTTTTCTTCTCCATGGAAACCTCACTTCTCAGATGATGGTTAGCAATATAGCCAGGATAGAACACTATGTAAAGCCATTTCTGCTTTTGCAGTTGACAATTTGCCAGGTTGGCCGATAATCGGGCGGTGAAGAGATGGAAAGCGAGCAACAAGCGATAACAGCCGAGCAGAGGCAACGATTCGCTGGGGCAAAGGTTCAGCCGAAGGAGAGACGGGAGATCTTGCTGGTTGGCCTGGTCTTTGTGGCAGCGGCCTTTCTCCTCTTCTTTCGCCTGGGGGCGGGCAGCCTCCATTCCTGGACCGAGGCGATCTATGCCCAGATCGGGAGGGAGATCCTTCGGACCGGGGATTGGAATAGCCTCCATCACAACGGCAGGCTCTACCTCAAGAAGCCTCCCCTCTTCATGTGGCTCACCGCCTTTGGCTATCAGTTCCTGGGTATCAATGAGCTCTCCGCCCGCCTCTTCTCTCCCCTCTTCGCACTGGGGATCTTCCTGCTTCTCTATATGCTGGCGCGGCGGATGGGCTCCTGGCAGGTCGGTCTGGGTGCCATCCTCATCCTCCTTCATGGGGTGAAGGAATGGACCTATGCCCACCGTTACAATTTTCTGGCCCTTTCCCGGACCAGCAATCTCGACATTCCCCTCACCTGCTTCATCGCCTGGTCCATGTATCTGCTCTGGGGAGGACGGGAAAACCCTCGCTCCCTGGTCTGGATGGGGGTCCCTTTGGGCCTGGGGATCATGACCAAGAGTGCGGTGGGCCTCATGCCCTTTCTCATCGCCTTCCTCTTCGTTTTCTTCACCCGCAAGCGGATTGCCTGGAGTTATCGACATCTGGCTGTTGGGTTCGGCCTGGGCCTCCTCATCGCTCTTCCCTGGCACCTCGGCCAATGGCTTCTCCACGGCCGGGAATTCTGGAACGACTACATCTCCACCACCCTCATTTCCCGGGTCAGCCATTATATGACACGCACCAAGCACGAGGCTTACTACCTGACGGTAATCCGGAAAGGATTCGGCGTATCGGCCTACCTCCTCCCCCTGGCCCTCCTTTATTCGATCCATCGGGGGACCCGAAAAAAAGAAGATTTTGGCCTCCTCCTGCTCGCCTGGTCTCTGCTGCCCCTCTTCCTCTTCTCCCTGTCCCGGGACAAGAACGGATGGTACATCGCCCAGACCTATCCTGCCCTGGCTTTACTGCTCTCTATGTTCCTCTGGGACATATTGAACAAGATTTGGAAAGGGCCTTGGGCTTACGGTGCAGTCATTTTGCTGCTATTTGCCAGCGGACTTCGTTTTCCTCCACCCGCTGATCCTGCCCGGGACATTAAAGCCATGGCCCCCTGCATCCAGAAATGCCTCCCCCCTGCAGAGATCCTCTACGAATACGGGGTGGGATTCGGTACTCCAGAGCCCAACTTAACCTTCTATGTGGATCGCCTCACCCGCTCCGTGAGGAGAAGGCCCCTGGAGGAGACCATGAGGCAAGGTCCGCTCTTCCTGGTAACCACCACCGACTACTGGAAGCCGAGTGAGCATGGGGGGAGGCTCCTCTGTCAATCGGGAAAATGGGTCCTGTTGGAGAGCGAGGGAGAAAGAAGAGTACCAGCGATCGAGCGCCCGCAAACCCAGGGACCCGAAGGGGAGGAGTCTTCGCCAAGAGATTGAAGGATCCATGATCCCGAACCCTGAAAACCCGCTATCCGATTTGCAGTCCCAGACCGAGTGGGCCTCCCGAATAATCGCGGACTTTGCGGACCGCTATCCTTTTCCTTTGGATGATTTTCAACTGGAGGCCCTCCGGCACATCGCCGAGGGCAGATCGGTGATCGTCTCCGCCCCCACCGGGGCCGGGAAGACACTGATCGCCGAATTCGCCATCTGGCTCGCTCTGTCCCGCCAACAGCGCATCGGGTATACCACCCCCCTCAAGGCCCTGAGCAACCAGAAATACGCTGATTTCCAGCGACAATTCGGGGAGGGGGAAGTGGGCATCCTCACCGGTGATGTGAAGGTCCAACCCCAGGCTCCCGTCCTGGTCATGACCACCGAGATCCTCCGCAACATGTTTTACGAGGGGGGATTCCCCGAGATGGCCTATGTGGTGCTGGACGAATGCCACTATATTGGAGACGAGGGACGGGGGACGGTGTGGGAGGAGATCATCATCAACTGCCCGCCTGAGATCCGATTGGTGGCCCTCTCCGCCACCGTTTCCAATATCCGAGAGATCGCGGACTGGATCGAGGAGGTCCATGGCCCCGTGGAGGTCGTTCACCATCCGGTGCGGCCAGTTCCCCTGGAGTTCCTCTTCTGCGATAAAGACGCTAAAACCGTCTCGTTGGGAGGATTGTCCCAGCGACAACTGGAGCAGAGCCTCTACAAGGGAGAGGTCCGGATCCCAAGGAGAGGCCGGTGGGGGCGAGGCAGGGGCCGGGAGAAGTTCTCTCTGCCCAGGAGGCCCGCCAGTCCTTCCCTGGTCATCCCTCGCCTGCAGGCCAGAAGGTGGCTGCCTGCCATCTACTTCATCTTCAGCCGAGCGGGATGCGAGCAGGCGCTGCAGAGGTTCCTGGAGCAGGGGGGAGACCTCCTCGATTCCCGACAAAAGCAGGAGGTGGAGGCGGCCATTGAGGATGCCTTGGTGGAGTACCCCAGCATCAGCCTGCAGAGCGAGCTCAATTCCACCTTAATCCAGGGCCTCCAGAGGGGAATCGGGGTCCACCACGCCGGCATTCTCCCCGCCCTCAAGCGCCTGACCGAGGTCCTCTTTGAGAAAGGCCTGGTCAAGGTGGTATTCGCCACGGAGACCATGAGCCTGGGCATCCACATGCCGGCCAAATCGGTGGTGCTGCAGGGACTTTCCAAGAGGACTGATTTCGGGTTCCGCAATCTGACCCACAACGAGATCACCCAGATGGGAGGGAGGGCCGGCCGGAGGGGAATCGATCCCGAAGGAAAGTGCATTGTCGCCCTGGAGTCCAAAGAGGCCCTCGGCGAGGCCCTTCGCTTGATTCGAGGAAAAGCGGAGCCGATCGAGAGCCAGTTCCGCATCGGCTACAGCTCCGCCGCCCTGCTTTTGCGCAACTATGCCGAGGATCAGGCCATCCGCAAGATCATCGAATCCAGCCTGGGCCAGTATCAGAACCGGAAAAAGATCGAAATCCTGGAATTGGACATCGAGGAGTTGGGGGAAAAGGCCCGAGGATGCCGCTCTTTCCAACCTTACTGCAAAGAGGCCGAGACTCTACAGCAATATCGCCAGTGGAGAGAGAAGGAGGAGGGGCTGAAGGGGAGCAAGCCATCCATCGCACTGGAGGATTTGCCCTGTCCTCGCTGCCCCCAGAGGGGGGAGTGCCAGCGACATCTTCGACGATGCCGCCGCCTGGAAAGAAATCTCAAGGCCAAGCGACAGGATCTACATCACCTGGCCAATTCTTACTGGGATCAATTCCTCAGGGTAGCTGAGGTACTACGGCATTTCGGCTATGTCATGGACCATGAACTGACCATTGCCGGGGATTTGATTGCCTCCCTGCGCCACGACAATGAGTTGCTGGTGGCTCGGATCGTCTTTTCCGACCTCCTGGAGGGATTGAGCCCCATGGAAATAGCCGCCCTGCTGTCCTGCGTCGTGGATGAGCCCCGGAGCAGAGATGCCCTGATCGCCAAGGTCTTCCTCAGGCGCCATTCGGAACTCAAGAGACGCTATCGCCAGATGGAGACCCTGGCCGAGGAAATCGTCCAGGTGCAACAGGAGAAGGGAGTCTTCCTGCCCCTGAACTTGCACACCAATTTCATGACTGCAGCCCATGAATGGGCCTCAGGGGAGGAAGACTGGACCCGGCTGGTTACCCTGAGCTTTGGGGGGCATGAAGGAGACCTGATCCGTTCCTTCCGCAGGCTCATCGACCTCTGCCGGCAGCTGATCGATGCCCCCACCCTGCCTTCCCGCCTGGAGGAGAAGCTCTGGCAGGCCGTGGAGATGCTGGATCGGGATATCGTCTGGGAGAGCGCGCTAATCTAAGAGAGCAAGGAGGCTCGCAAGTCGAAGGCCGTTAATGTCTTCTGCCGCCTCCTCTTCGACCCGAATCTCTTCTCTCTTCGGTGCGGGCCTCATTGACAACGATGTTACGCCCATCGAGGGTTTGCCCATTGAGTCTTTGAATGGCCTCATTGGCTTCCTTCTGGCTCGACATCTCGACAAAGGCGAATCCCCTCGGTTGTCCCGTGAAACGATCGGTGACAATGTTGATGGATTCCACCTGGCCAGCCTGGGAGAATAGATTCTCAAGGGCCTCCTTGGTGGTAGAGTAAGACAGATTGCCTACATACAGCTTCTTCCCCATGATCCAGTCCTCCTGTCCCTCTATTGGGATAAAGGGCATCGAGATAGAGTGAAATACCCAGGGCCTAAGAAAACCATGGGGATTGACTTACCCCCAAGGAGTTCAAGGGTCAGAAGATCAATATTTGATCTGTCGCAAAATGTCAATCACAATATTGCATGCCACTCCCCTTCTCCTTGACCGAGGGGAATCCCCGTGCTATGTTCGGGTTCAAAAGGGCGGGAAAGGAATTAGCTGTGAATTATATCAGTACCCGAGGCGGCATCGAGCCGATCGACTTCCGCAGCTCCGTGATGATGGGATTGGCCTCTGACGGGGGCCTTCTCCTCCCGGAGCAGATCCCGGTCCTATCCCAGGAGACCCTCAGATCCTGGCAAAGGCTGTCTTATCAGGATCTGGCCTTCCAGGTCCTCTCCGTATACGCCGATGATCTTCCCTCCGATGTGCTGCGGGACCTCATCGATTTCTCCTATGCCTCCTTCTCTCATCCCGAGATCACTCCCGTCGTCAGGAAAGGAGAGGTTTTCCTCCTGGAGCTCTTCCATGGCCCCACCCTGGCCTTCAAGGACCTGGCCCTTCAGTTCCTGGGCAACCTGTTCGAATACCTTCTGCGGGAGAGGGGCCAGAAGATGAATATCTTGGGAGCTACCTCGGGGGATACGGGAAGTGCCGCCATCTACGGAGTCAAGGGGAGGGCGAATATCCATATCTTTATCCTCCATCCCTACCAGAAGGTGAGTCGAATCCAGGAGCTCCAGATGACCACCGTGCCCGATGCCAATGTGTTCAACATTGCGATTCGGGGGACCTTCGATGATGTGCAGCGCCTGGTCAAAGCGATCTTCAATGACCTTGCCTTCAAGGAACACTACGGGCTGGGGGCAATCAATTCCATCAACTGGGCCCGGGTATTGGCCCAGGTGGTCTATTATTTCTACGGTTACTTCCGCATGGTGGAAGAGAAGCAAGAGGGCGAGGTACTGGTTGCGGTCCCTACCGGGAATTTCGGGGATATCTTCGCCGGATATCTCGCCAAGAGGATGGGCCTTCCCATCCGGCGCCTCATCTTAGCCACCAATGAGAACGACATCCTGACCCGCTTCGTGCAGAGGGGCGATTACTCCATCGAAAAGGTGGTGCCCACCTATAGTCCCTCCATGGACATCCAGGTGGCCAGCAATTTCGAGCGCTACCTCTATTACCTGTTCGCTGAGAACCCCTCTTCCGTGAAAGAGGCGATGGGGGCCTTCCAGCAGACGGGCCGGCTCTCTTTCCAGGAGTCGGCACTCAAGATCGCCCAGAAGGACTTCTCCTCCGCCTCCGTCAATCAGGAGGAAACCCTGGCGACGATTCGCGAATTCTATGAGAAGGAAGGCTATCTGCTCGATCCTCACTCGGCCATTGGCTTGAAGGCGGGCCTCCTCTTCCGGGAGAACCATCTGCCTCTGCTCTGCCTCATGACCGCCCACCCTGCGAAATTCAAAGATGCGGTCCTGGCCGCCATCGGAATCGATCCTGCATTGCCCCCGCCCCTCACCGATCTGGAAAGCCGGCCGGCTCGATACGTCGTCCTTCCCGCCGAGGTCGCAGCAGTCAAGGCTTATATCGAATCCCACGCGATCAGATAGCCCCCCTCAGAATCACTGCGCCCTCTTTTTTCAACGGCTCCATCACCATTTGACCCCTCGGCGCATCTAAAGAGGAAGGAACGGAAAGGGGATTTCTTCCATGAAGAACCACCATCCGAGCGGATCCACTCACCGGCGAGAGACGGCTACCCTCGCAATCTCCGGAATGCACTGCGCCTCCTGCGTCAGGGCCATCGAAGCAGCCCTGCTCCGGTTGGACGGGGTGTATGAAGCCTCCGTGAATTTTGCCTCCGAGAAGGCCCAGGTAATCTTCGATCCGGCCCGCGTCAGCCGCGGGGCTCTGGAGGAGACGGTAGAGGCAACCGGCTATCAGGTGATTCGAGCCCCGGAGGCGCCAGGGAATACCCTGCGTCTTAAGGTCATCGGCATGGAGAATCCCCACTGCCTGGGCAGCGTGAAGGGCGCCCTGGCGCGCTTGCCCGGCATCCTCAACGCCAAACTCTCCCTCAACGAACGGGCCCTCATCACCTTCGATCCTCAAATCATCACCGAGCAAGCAATCAAGGAGGCCATCCTGGATGCCGGCTACACTCCCCTGGTGGAAGAAGAGCTTCCCCCAGGCTCAGTGGAGGTAGCCCGGGAAAAGGAGATTCGGGGGCTCCGGGCCCGTTTTGCCATCTCCGCCTTCTTTGCCCTGCCGCTCCTTTATGTGGCTATGGGGCCTCATCTGGGGCTCCCTCTTCCCCCGCTGGGTGCCTCCGCCATCGCCTTACTCCAGTTCCTTTTCGCCACTCCCATCCTCCTGGCCGGGTCCCTCTTCTATCGCCGCGGGATCCTCTCTTTGCTTCGGACCCACACCTCCAACATGGATACCCTGGTAGCCCTGGGAACTGGTTCCGCCTACCTCTGGAGCCTCTATGTCTCCCTTTCCATCTGGATGGGGCGAGGGAGGCACACTCCCCATGATCTCTACTACGAGGTGGCAGGACTCCTGATCGCCTTCATCCTCCTGGGTAAATGGATGGAAGGTCGGGCCAAGGGCAAGACGGGGGAGGCCATCCGGTCCCTGATGGGCCTGCAGGCGAAGACGGCCCTCGTGTGGCGAGATGGCAAGGAGCAAGAGCTACCCATCGAGGAGGTCCGAGTGGGCGATACCGTGATCGTGAGGCCCGGAGAGAAGATCCCCGTAGACGGACGGATATTGGAGGGTACCTCCGCCATCGACGAATCGGCCATCACGGGGGAGAGCATTCCTGCAGAGAGGGGGCCCGGTGATCGCGTCATCGGGGCCACCCTCAACAAGACCGGTAGCTTCAAGTTCCAAGCGACCCAGGTGGGAAAGGATACGGCACTGGCCCAGATCATCGCCACGGTGGAGGAGGCCCAGGCGAGCAAGGCGCCTATTCAGCAGCTGGCCGATCGGATCTCCGCCTATTTCGTCCCGGCGGTGGTGGGAACTGCGATCCTGGCCTTTATCTTCTGGCTTCTGGCGGGGAAAGGCTTTCTCTTCGCCCTCACCATCTTCATCGCCGTGATGATCATCGCCTGTCCCTGTGCCTTAGGACTGGCCACACCGGTTGCGGTGATCGTGGGAACCGGCATCGGTGCCCGGAATGGCATCCTCATCCGGGGTGCCGAGGCCCTCCAGATGGCGGGACGTACCCAGGCGGTCGTCTTCGACAAGACCGGAACCCTGACCAGAGGCCAGCCTGAACTGATCGATGTCCTCCCCCTGGCAGGGTTTGAGAGGAAGCAGGTGCTGAGCTGGGCCGCCGCCGCAGAGAAGCGATCCGAGCATCCCCTGGCCGAGGCGATTTTGAGGGGGGCTCAGAGGGAAGGAATAGAGATCGGGGATCCGGAAGAATT
>Ga0315314_1002379_pt1 | contig 15608 bp, 15 predicted proteins | sample TDP9_MG_FD_203631 | JGI IMG/M metagenome (GOLD analysis project Ga0315314, IMG submission 203631) | Freshwater sediment microbial communities from Lake Towuti, South Sulawesi, Indonesia - TDP9 | ecosystem: Environmental > Aquatic > Freshwater > Lake > Sediment | place: Indonesia: South Sulawesi...
TTCAGCGAGGAAAGCTCAGTTCCGAAATCCTCGGCACAAACGGATATCCTCAGAACACGGTCCAAAAAGCCTACGTTTGTTATATTGACCAATTGTGTGATAACAATATCTGATTCAACCGCCAACCGTATCCCAGAAAATCTTACCTGAAGCGGCTTGCCGATATGATGCCGCCGAAAACCGCGGTATCTTCAAGCCATTTCTCAAAATATAACAAACAGCTTTTATTTGGTGCTCCGGCCGAGCACCATGATTCAATTTTGGTGCCCAAACAAATGGAAGAACACTGGGAACTACCATTCTACATAGCAGCCTGAAGACTCAGCCTCCCCTCCAACTCCCCCCTTTTTTATTCAAGAAGGTGAATCCAAAGATGCTTTTTGAACAGCATAAAGAGCTTTCATGGCAACTCTTCCTCGCAGTTTGTGCTCTCGTCTTGTACTTCACTGTTCGTATAAACGTGTTTAGTTGGTTAATCGCGTTCATGCTCGGGTCCTTCATCCCTGACATTGACCATCCCTTCAGCACTCCAAGAAAATTCGCCTTCCCAATAGTATTCTTAGGAAAAGTCACTCGCTTTGTTATGGACTTGTTTGTTTACACGCCTCTTAAATGGTGGTTCAAAGAGACTGCAACAAGAAAGGATGTTAAAGAAGTCAAAGACCTCAGAAATACAACAGTTCACTCCTTCAGGCACAGGGGAATACTCCATAACCCTTTGACAGCGATTGTTGTTTTCAGCTTAACCCTAGCCATCACTCAAGACGAAATAATAGGTTTGTTTGCAGCCTTCGGTTTCTTGTCGCACTTCGTTGGAGACTTGCTTTATTCATCTTTTGGGGTTGGTGTCAGTTAACCTTGTACTCACTTAACCTTTCACTTGCTTCGAAAGTTCATAATGATGCCTTGAGAATTTGTCGCTTTTCGAAACCTTCAGGCTTTCACCCTTAATATCTTGAATAACACTCATCACAATCTCGTTATCTATGCCATTCAAGTCGTCGGTAGTCACGAGATTATCGTAAAGGCCACTTTCGATATAATCCTGTTTTCGCCTAATCCAGTCGCCAGAGTACTTCTTTATATCAAGGCGACCCAAGTGCTCCCAATAATAGATTTTTCCGTTATACTCAATCGTGAAATCAGGATGTATAAAATAACTACGACCTTTCGGACGCAATTCCTTCTCATACAACGGATTCAACCCTTCCGACTTAAGCGCAGTGTAGATGATATACTCCACCTTCGACCTGACATGCACATCCTTGTCAGGGTGATAAATCTTCTTGTAGTCTTCAGGAGGTTCAAAAAGAGACGTATTTCTTGAAAGTATAAACGACCTTTTCCTAGCAACCTCCAAAGGATTCTCTTCGCCAACCTTAAGGAAAAGCGTCAGCCGGTATCGAGACCTTGTCAATGCGGTATAAAGCAATTCCTTAGATAGAAGAGACGCTTTTTCTGGAATTACCAAGAACACATTCTTGAAGTCGCTCCCTTGAGCCTTGTGAATAGTGATAGCATAGGCAAGACTGAAATTCTCATCATCATCGATATAATCAAAGGGGGCATCCTGATCGGTGAAAAAGTATCTCCTGAAGTGCTCACCCCAATCATTCTTCTTGTTGTTAATTACCCCGATTGACCCATTCGACAATTTCAATCGCTTTATGCCGGATTGGCGGGTGTACCAGTTGTTAATTCTAATTATCTTGTCGGCATGGTTGAAAGGAGACGACTTGAAAAATACGGCGTCCATCCATTGTCTGCCTTTCTCTTCTCTATATTCAGCTTTGAAAAGCTCATTTAGACCCAGCGTTCCAAAATACCCGGCCTTATAGGGAGAAAGTATCTGCAGGTTTTCCAGCCCCAAGGTCTTGGTACTATTGTTCTTGACGTGCCCATTCTTATGAAGCCCAAACAACACGTTGACATATTCCGGTTTGCACTCGCAAGTCGAAATCTCTTCTAAGGTACCAGCCTCAAGACCAGTCAGACCTTCTAGGCACGCATCCATTTTACTTGAGAGCTGTTCAGAATTCGTCCACGTCTCAACATTGAATCCTTCTGAGATTGGGCCGCCTTTCGATATCTTGTCAAGGATTTCCTCATAGTATCGGCTTCTGTCGCCAAATATTTCTGCTAACGAAAGTATTGTGCTGTCGTACTCTTGTCTACAGTTGGTCTCAAGGCGAATGTAGTTGTCCTCGTATTTTTCATGGCTCGATATGAAGTCAATAGTATCAAAGAAAGGTTTGCCTAAACCTATCGGGGGCAGTTGTCTCTCATCGCCAACCAGTATAACTCTTTTGATTCTATGCTTCTTCGCTTGGTCCTCTGCCGCGTCGTCTTCCAAATTTATGAGAGAGAATAAGATTGCTAAATCCTGTAAATCAACCATGGAAGTCTCGTCTATGATCAGGTTGTCTATCCTTTGTTTTTTCACATGAGGTTTGAGAAGAATGTTCTCGAAATCCTCAACATATTCTGCGTATCCGTTGCTGTAGAAGAACATATCATTAGTTTGTGCATCTTTGAAATTGGTGTGCTGCTTCAGTCTCAATGTTGCTTTTCCGGTGGGAGCGAGCAGTGTTACTTGTTCGCCGTTCTTTCTCATTTCGTGGATTATTCTTCCGAGAGCGTATGTCTTGCCTGATCCAGGGTTTCCTGAAATGATATAGAATGATCTACGCAAAACGTTGGTGAGTAGCTTGACTCGTTCTCTTTTGAACGTGTCTCTGTCAAAATCAGGTATCTTCTGTTCTAGTTCATTAGCTTCTGTTTCAACGTATTCCTCAACCCAACTAGTGTCTACGTTCCAATCCGGTCTATCAAGCAATTTTGTGATGGTCTTTCTCACCAATTGCTCAGCATAGTGAACTTCCCTCAAATAGAAGAAGAATGCACCCTTGTTTTCAATGACCTTTAATCTTTCCTTGAAATGATCGTGATATCTGCTGCTGTCAGAGGCGAGATCTAGCTTGTTTATATTCAATTCCTCTTTGTAGAAGAGTGGATATTTCAGAACGGAATCGTAGACGTCATCGAGAGGAGCATAACAATCTCCTTCCTCCCCAATTTTCTTTAGAAAGTCAACAATTATCGCTCTCAGTCTCTCTGGGCTTTTGTGTGTGAGATTCTGAAGGTTTTCATTCGCTTGTTTTATATATTTTCTGTCAGGGAACATTCCAATGTCAATTTTGAAGACGTCAATTATGTCGTCCAATATTCTTGGGTCGTCTAAATCCTGTTCTTCAGAAACATAGTTTTCTGCAAGTAGGTAGGGGTTTTGAACTATTTCTTCGCTGTTAATGGGTTTCTTGAAGGGATTGTCAATCTGATAGATGATTCTTTTCAACTGATGGGTGGTGAGCTCGAGGAGACTCAGTTTTTTCAATAGGTTAATGGAGTCTTGATAGTCGGGGATATTAATACGTAAGGTTCCAATCTCGGAGGAAACATCTTTCAGAAAGGCTGGTATGCTACTATTTCTGTTAGTTATCAGATTGAAGATGAAATCTAGTTGTTGTGGATCCTGTGCGAATCTTTCCTTCAGCTTGGCTACAATCTTTTCTCCTATGGATTCATCGTCTTGCTCGATGGTTGCGACTATGTCAAGTATGCGTGGGAGAGAAGGGTATATTCCTCTTCTTTCCCAACTTCTTTGAATGAGCTTTTCGATGATACCTTTTTCTCGGTCGACATTGATGAAACCATGGTCTTCTACGATCTTTAACGACTTTCTAATCTCGTATAAAAGGTAGAGACACTTGTCTTCGTCGAGTTCTTCAGCGACGTACTTGAAGTTTGAAACAAGTGAGTCTTCGTCGATGAGTATTCTCATCTCTTTCAGTTTATCTTCTTCCTCGGGGAATTCCTCTATCCTGTCCAGATATTCCTTGTAAGGGAGCAAAATCCCCCAGTTCTGAAAATCGTGATGTAATTGGATTGCCCACATTATCTTGGGGAGATTCTTCATTCCTTTGCCTTTCTTAAGTCGGTTGAATTCACTGTCATCAAAGTCATAATATTTGGTCTTGTCAATGCCACTTAGTAGAGAACATCCTAGCAGCACATATTTGTTCCCTTCCTCGTCTGCTGAAATTGGGTTGTCATAGTTGAGATAGAAAAAGACGATGGTTTCGCCTGAGTCGAATTTTGCGAAGAAATTCTTGATTCTCTTCTCCAAATCAGGTGGATATTTCCCTTCTCTAAGGAACTTTTCTCGGCTGTGGTTGAAAGATAATCTGAAAGGCCATGTGTAGACTGAATATGGTTTTAGCTTGTCCTTTATTGGTTCTGTTTTGATGTTTTCAAATGGATGTTCGATTTCCACATTATAGGTTTGATTCGAAAAGGCGTTACAACTCCAATAGCATGGAGGAATATATTTTTCGAAGTCATCGATTTTCTTGTCTGCATGTTTTTTCTCAAGGTCTGTATTTTTCTCTCTTTGTATCCTTGCAGATAATAGAGAGTGGGTGCCGTTACAATAGATGTTCTCTTCAGGCTTCTGGCAGACTTTTCCGCACCAATTATTATCATGCCATGCCATTCTTACGGTCAAGTGTTGCGTCATGGGTCTAGGCTCCCAGAGTTCGAAAGCCAAGAACGGATGCTTGGCAACAGAATATTATTTCTAATAGGATATATTTCTAGCCTTTGTGTTCTTCGATATCAGATTGAATCGACTATTCGTCTACAGCATTTACATTCACGACGAAATGACGAGCGTGTTCACAGCCCTTGGATTCTTGTCTCACCTAGTGGGAGACTTTCTGTACTCTTATCTGGATGTAGGCCAGATGAAATAATACAGAGACGCATTGATTGAAGAGGAAGCTAGCTAGCTATTGCAGCAACTTCACGCAGAAAGCCAGTTCGACACTGTAATCGAGTCCGATATTTCAGGCACGGGAGCGAGGGCCCAGAAAATTGATGAGTCAGGAAACCTAACCTACCAGCGAGAACACATAGCTGAAGGTGTCGCGACCTCTATCTTCTTCTATTCCTTTGGAGGTACTGGAGGTAGACCTGCCGCTACCTTGCCTAGCATCCGATTGGCTGTCTTGAAGCCGGGATTAGAACCAGCTTTCATTCCAGACGCAATACAGCTTTTGAAGAAGCCTGCCTGCCACAGGCCTCTTTTATCTAGAGGTCGAGGGCGACACCTGCCGTTTTACTGTAACTCCTAATCTGAACATGATCTTAGCTGAGAGAGAAGTTGCAGCCGACAAGGAAGAAGTAGAAAAGGTTCTCCTTGAGGCTATCGAGAAACAAGTCTTGGGAAACAAGTTTCGGATGGTTCCTTTTCCCTCGGAACCAAGAGACGTTTCGGATCAACCACAACTTACCTTGGTCGTAATGAGCCCAGACGACACTATAGGGAAGAGCACAAAGGAATCAACTACTCAGAAGGTATTGGAAATAGTCAAAGGTGGCACCACGTACCGCACCTATCGAAACTGTATCGTCTTTCTGGCACCTGAAGAGGGTCACAGGATGACTGAAACTGCTCGAACCCTTGTTGCACTCAAAGATATTGAGAGATTATACGCAAAAGCAAACAAGCTGTCTGAGACGCAAAGAGTGCAATCAGAAGATATGCTAGAAGATGCCAAGAATGCGTTAGCTCAGTCTATCTGGCGAACGTATCGTCACATAATTACTCCAGCTCCGGAAGACAAGCTTGAATTCTTCGACACTGGTCAGATGCAAAGGGGAGATAGAAGAATATCAGATGTTGTGTGGGAGATCTTGTCAATCCGAGAGAGGCTCGCCCCCAAGACGGGACCAACAAGGCTATTCAGCAAAGACTTTGCAATATGGCCTGAAGACAAACAAGCAATAACCACCAAGGAGCTTAAGGACGCTTTCTTAACGTTCACACACCTCCCAATGATTCCTAAGATTGATACTCTGAAGGAAACGATAGTTCAGGGCGTGGCGGAGGGACATTTCGCCTATGCTAGAGGGTCCTTAGAGAAGAGAGAGTTCCATTCTATCAAGATCGGTTCCACACTCGACCAAGATGCCATAGAGTTCTTGGAAGACGCGTACCTTCTAAGGCCAAAATTTGCTTATGAATTACTGGGAACCCTTCCCAAAGCGGAAGAGAAGAGAGAAGGAGAAGAAACAGTTAGGCCAGAAGAACCCTCACGCCCCGTTCCTCCAGGGCTAGAAGTATACGAATCCGTCGCAGTTTCAGCCGATCTCGATTGGAAGAAGTGGATGGAATTTCACGATGCAGTCGTCCAACCATTAGTGAACGCTGGAGCAAAGCTCAAAGTACGAGTGGAAGTTACAGGAACTTCAGATGAAGGGATTTCTCCAAATACCGTTGACCTCGCGATAAGGGAAAGCCTCGTACAATTTGGCATCGCTGCAAACGTGGAACCTAAGAAGAAATCTGGAAAGTAGGAGGACAAAAAACTTTCTCATTTGTAAAGTCTTTATAAGGTATTGCTCATTTTTTCGACTAATTTGTCGCAATTAGATATATAGAATGGTCTATCTTCCAACTTGAGGAAAACATTTAAAAACTAGCCTTTAATAAGAATGTAGAGGTAGTATAAATGTCGGAAGAATTGCAGGTCCTCAAAAGCATCGACCACAAACTAGACCTACTTTTGAGGTGGACAAGATTTGCCGGAATGCAGCAGCTTCGCATGATTCTAACTCAAAACCTGACAAGGGACATAGAGATGGTGATTTACGAGTTGTCAGATGGTGAACGCACCACGAGGGACATCGCTAGGCTAGCGGGAGTAAGCAGTGCCACAGTAATCAATTATTGGAAGAGATGGAGCAAGGTTGGCATCGTTGAACCATCTGAAAAACGTCAAGGTCGTTTCCAAAGAATATGCTCTTTGGGAGAGGTGGGTCTGACCGTACCGCCCATATTGCAAGCAGGAGAAACGCCAATAGAACCTGAACAGCCTGAGGAGGAGGTTACAGATGAACGACAAGAACCTTGAACGAATAGTTGAACTTCTTCAGGAAATACTGAAGTGGACTAAATTCGCTGGAGCCAGAGAAGTGAGGACCGCATTAATGAACATCTTGGAAACCGACCAAAAACGTTTGATTTACCACTTGAGTGATGGCGAACATGGTAGTGTTGAAGTTGGTAAAGCTGCTAACGTAAGTGATAGCACTGTCAGGAGATACTGGGAATCATGGACCCGATCTGGAATAGTCGAACCCATCAAAGTTCAGGGCGGGTTAAGATACAGGAAATCGTTTGAATTAGAGGATTTTGGGTTCATGATTCGACAAACGAAGACGGAGAACAGTGACACAAAGAGTGAGTTGGAAAATACAAACTCACCGCAAGGAGAGAAGAGTGATGTCTAACAGGATTAGTAAGGAGTTAATGCAAGCACTTATGGAAAAGACTGGTCTTAAGCAGCCAACGATTTACGCAAGGATAGCGGAAATAGCGCACGCTGATGGACCGAGTTGTGGGAATTTGGTGTACGCTCTCGAGTATGCTCGGCAGAATGGATTAAACCCCAGGAAATTTGCGGGTAAAGAAACTTTGAAAGAATATGGAGAATACAGACGTTCGCATCCTCATGATACTCCAGTAGTCACAAAAACTCGAATAGTTCCAGAAAAAAGAGTTGCTGGAGTGAACTTTGATGCCAACCCAGACATTCCTGAGGTGGTTCTTTCATCAGAAAAAGTGCGTGAAGCGAAGCGAATGGCCGGGATCTATCCGTTTTTGTATGTTTTCGAAAATTCTGTAAGGGAATTTATTCGAACAACACTAGAAGATGCTCATGGTATGGACTGGTGGGATACGTTTGTCTCAAGTGAAACAAAGAACAAAGCTTCTGAGCGTCTAGATAAACAAGGTGCGTCACGATATTACGGAGCAAAAGCGCCGCATCTCATTTACCTCGTAGACCTTGACGATCTAAGGAATATAATAATAAGAAATTGGAATGACTTCGAGCCAAAGCTTCCTAAGCTTTCGAATACACAAGCGTGGCTCATCAATACTCTTCAAATGATTGAGGAGATTCGCAACATTACCGCTCATAATAATCCGATTTCAAAAGACGACGAACAAAAACTGAAAGTCGCCTTCAGGGAGTGGGTTAAGAGGATCCGCCATGGGGTGAATTGAGTTGAGTCAAACAGATAAATTGTTGATGGAAATTTCAGACAAGCTGGACAAAATGCTGAGACTCCTTTCAATAGTTGTTGTCAAAGGAATTGAAAAAGAACAGGATAAGATTGGTTTATTGAATGAACTAGGATTCAAACCAATTGAAATCGCAAGACTCCTTAACAAGAGTCCTGAAAATGTTCGCGTTCAATTAGGTATTGTTCGAAAAGGGAAGAAGGTTACGACTGAGCCAAAAGAAGCTGAACAAGCGCAAATCCCAAAGAGCGGTGAAAAAGACGCGGTAGGTGTTGTTACTTCCAATTTATCAAAACCTGAAGATGATTAAAAATGGATGAGCCCAGTAAAGAAAACACGTTGACATTGCGTGAATTGAGGAAAATATCAAAGATACTAATACTGGCCAACGCTTCAACCATAGAAAAAGAGCTTTTGAAAATCGCTAATACTGATGCTCGAAAGAAAATGTGGGTTTTAATAGATGGAAAAAGAGTGCCAAAAGACATTGCTAAAGAAGCCGGCGTTACCCAAATGGCAGTTTCCTACTTTCTGGATGCTGCATCCGCTGCTGAACTCGTCGAATACGCTAAGCGTGAACCACCGCGTAGAATACTAGATTATGTTCCTCCCTCTTGGATAGACTTGGTCATAAAGGAAAGAGGCGAAGAGGAACATGAAGCATTGAAGGAGGCAAAGGACAAAACAAGTGAGAAAGAGCCGGCTCCTCAAGCTATTGAGACTGATTCAACAATAGCACCTAGACGAGAAAAGGGTGATAAAAATGAGCATGGATGAGAATGAGCAGACCAAACTGCTGAGAGAAATTCTAAGTGGATAAAGTTTACAGGGATGAAAGAGGTTAAAGAAGCACTGAATTCCGTGCTTGATACCGATCAGAAAAAATTGGTTTATCATCTTAGCGATGGAAATAAAGGAATCATAGAGATCGGCAAGGCAACGGGAATAGCAAGCACAGCAACAATTTCAAGATACTGGAAGAATTGGGTTAGACTGAGTTTGGGCGAGTATGTATCTGTACAAGGCGGTGACAGGTTCAAACGTTCTTTTGATTTAGAGGATTTTGGTATCGACGTACCTCAAATTAAGCAGACTGAAAAAGAAGAAAAACAAAAAGTCGAACCAACAGCTGCCAAGAAGAGTGAGGTCTCTAGCCCATCAGAGGGGGAACATTATGCCTGAAGAGTCCGAGAAGGAATTGCTACGGAAAATTCAGAAGACATTGGAAGAAATCAAAGCGATGCTAACTCTCGCAAATCAAGATAAGCTTGCTGAGGTAAAGAAGTCCCTACTTAAGGAAGATTCAGTCAAATTGCAAGTTTATGATTTGTGCGATGGAACAAAAACGACCCAAGATCTGGCTCAAGCCATTCAGAAATCGACAGATTATGTAAACTCTTACCTTAGCATACTGCGGCGTGAAGGTCTGATTAGGACAGTCGAGAAGGATGGCAAACAAATTCATGAGCAAATATTCTAGGCGATAAAAGTGGTGGAGAAACGAAAAATGAGTCAAAAGGACGAAAAATCTGATGCGATTTACAAGAAGCTTGAAGATATGGATAACAAGCTTGAACGAATAAAAAGCGACACTCATAATTTGAACAGGATTGCAAGTCTTTCGAATTCGCAAATCATTATTCAAGAGTTGAAAAAGATGATCGGTAGGTCCGAAGTAAAAGCTGCTATTCTACATTTAACAAAAGAAGAAATTGGAGCGACTGAATTAGCAAAGGCTGCTGGAGTCAATCCAGCAAACCTCGCTATGTACATGAAACCTTTTTTGGGAAATAGGGGGTACATCGCCGAGATCAAAAGAGGAAGAAAACGATATTTCCAGAGGTCAGAACTTATTGATTTAATAGGGTTTGAATCAATAGAAGAATTCACCTCTTTGTTGAAATCGTGGCATGAGAAGAGAACCAAAGTTGGAGAACAAGAGACAGAAAGTGTTACAAAGGAAGATGTAGATGCAACTTGAACATCAAATTACAGCAGTTGTTTCGACAGAGTCAATCTACATTGTCTTAGTCTTCATTCTTGCGTATGAATCATGGAACAGTAAATCGAAGAGAGTGAAGCTTCTATGGAAATTTGTTGTTCTTAATGGTACTCTATTCTCATCTGGCATGTTGTTACTAGCCCTTGTTCTGCCTCAGTCACTACTGAATATACTCAGCTGGATAGCCTACGACTGCATCATCTCCTACGTCGTTGCCATTGAGATCCCAGGATATCTACGACTCTCAGCATTTGATGAAGCAAGTACACGGAGTCTTAAAGACTTGAGAAAGTACTTGATAAAAATGCGTTATTCCTTTGAATCTCTTGAAGAACTTAAAACTGCTGTTAAAAGGAATGCTAATGTTCTTTCCGAAGAGGAAGTTGAAGATTTGATGAATGATTTTGTCAACTTATGTGAGAGAATGAAGAATCTCGATTCAAATCTTTGGGGACTGACACTAAACGAAATCACTGAAGCAATATCCCGAATATCTGGAAGAAGCAAACACCCAATACCTAAACTTGTTGACGTACTTTCTCTTACAGGTATTAGTTTTCTCTTAGCTCAGATCTTGAAAATGTTAACTTGAGAATTTATTGCATAGAAGAAATTAACATAAAGTTGCAGCATAGTTTATCAATTGTTCCGTAAGCTCACCAGATATTATTCTACTTTGAAATATTTTTTGGTCTTCCTCTTCTTGAAGGCTCTTGTTCAGTTATAGCGGGCGTTGATAGATTGGTAAAATCTGTCAAGTTTCACAAATTTAAGGTCACACTTGATAACGCATTTCATATTCTTGTTAGCCACTCCATTAGAGCAGTGTTCACCAGTTTTTCCATATGTCTTTGTTCTGCATTGACCTTCCTCACGTTTTCAGATATAAGACCAAACTGAATACCGCGTACCTCACCTTCGCCAAGCAATGCCTTATGGACGTAGATTGATCTTTTAGAGTATACTCTCTTCAAGAAATCGTCGAGTTGTCTTGGTAGAGGATATTGGAGGTTCTGTTGAAAGAATGTTATAAATTTCTTCATTACGTCTTTCTTAAGAGGGCACGGTCTATTCGCATCCATGCAAAACCCGCTTGTGTATTCGTCCGACATCATGGATTCGACTGCAGATACGAGAGAAAGAATGCATACTGTTGGATAAGAAGTCCAATTTTCAAGAGCAAACTGGTATGAGAAACAAGCATTCAGAAACTTCTCTCTTTCTTTTTCTCTTAAAGAAAAGATCTTTTTCGTGAGACGAGGAAAATCGGAAGGCAGCTTGCGAGTCCTAAATTCTTTCGCGAGGTCACCAAGGGAATATGAAGGTCTTTGAACTTCGAAAAATTCGCCGTTTTTGGCATTTATGTCGACATGAAAAGTGGTTTCCAAAATGTTTTCGTCGAAATCTTCAACTGGGTGGTGGGTGCATGGACCGAATTTCATTGTTGGACCGTGGCTTTGGCTAGATAGTCTTGCCCATTCTCTAGTGGCGAGGACTAACCAAGAGACAAACATTTTGGCTATTTGTGCTCCTGTCTCCATATTGACGAAACTTCTTCTGACTCTTTCGGAGGAGTTAGCAATGCCTTTTTCGTCCAACCCGTGAAAATCAAACACTAAGACAAAGTTTGAACAACCTCTTTGTTGGTTCTCTGGAGTCAACAGGCAGGGTTTGAGAATATAATCTTCAATTTTGTAGGTTCCATCAAGTTTGTTGAAAAAGCCCGTATCTACTGAAAAAACAGCACGATATTTTGACATTGCTCATCAACCGTATTGTTATTTTTGCGTAAGAACTTATTTTTATTTGCATACCCGCACGCATTCTGTGCCTACCGCCGATGAACACGCATACGCGCATCAAAACGTGCTTATTGTTAGGTCACCCAAACATTTCAGAATTGGTCATAGTTTGACCGAGTCAATCGCGCTCGCATCTCTGGTCATTAGTTTTCGAAAACGTTCATCGTTCTTAACATTGTCAAAATCTTTTTCCGCTTTAGCAATATCGGCAAATTTGTTGTCAAGTTCTATGGCTTTCTCCAAAGATGATATAGCATCATCTATATTGCCGCGCTTTGACTCAAAACAAGCTTTGTTGTACCATGCTACGCTGTGGTTTTGATCTATCTCAAGAACCTTATTGCAACATTCTATGGCTTCCTCGTATTTACCGATCTCTGATAACGCCAAACCCTTCAATACCAAAATATCTGCATCCTCAGGATTGATCTCCAATGCCTGAGCAAACACTTGTATAGCCTCGTCAAATTTTCCCAATTGACCCAACGCCTTAAGCTTGAGGACATCAACGTATTTTGGGTTAACCTTTAACACCTTGTCAAAACATTCAATGGCTTCTTTAGGCCTCTTGAGGTTAAACAAGGCTCTTCCTTTATTATCCCAAGCGCTCAGATTTTCGGGCTCATATTCTATTGCCTTATTGAGGCAATCTAAGGCTTCTTCATTTCTCCCGAGATTTATCAATGTTCTTCCCTTGTGCTCCCATGCAGCTCCAAACTTGGGATGAAATTCAAGCGCTTTTCCAAAACATTCCAAAGCTTTTTCGTAATCTTTCTGATCGAAGAGTATTGTTCCTTTGTTCACCCAGGGAAGTTCAAACATTGGATTAATTTTGATAGCTTCATCAAAGCATTTTATGGCCTCCGCACACTTCTTCTCTTTTGAAAATTCTGTGCCTTCATTGTTCCAGGCGATCTCATCTTTTGGAAGCAAATCTATGTCTGCGAGTTCAAGTTTATCCTTCATTGAATTAAGAGAATCAAGTAGTTTTTCTCTCTCTTCTGATTTCTTGAAAGTTACTTGGGTAACAAAACCTTCGTTCATATAGTTTACATTTATCCTGAACCTGACGGAGTTCGGCGTTCCAATGTAGAACTTTCTTTCAAGCTCTAGAGGAGTAAATTCAAAAACTCTATGCCACCCTGGCTTAGCGAACTTGAGCTTTGCCCCAACAACCATTCTCTGTCCCGTTCCTACGCCTTCAACAAATTGTTTCTTATCGAACTTGGTGTGTGTTTCATATGCCTCAAAATCTTTGAGCATAACTCTTTCTAGTTTCATATGTAAGTTCATTATTGGGTCGTCTTTGAATCCGACGAAAAAATCCTTGATGCCTTGTGATATGGCATAGTATTTGAGATAAAGGAAATCGAACTGATCTCCTCTTAAAGAGAGTTGTTTATCGCCATTTTGTTCTACTATGCCACTCATCTTCAGATGGTTGATTACAAGATCCGTTATCCCGCTTTCTTCAATGGCTTTCTTTGGAGTAAGAGACTGTAGATTGTTTAGCAACGAGTATTTGACGAGCCACTCTTGAGTCGATTTTGGAAATTCAATAAGTGAAATAAGGGCCTTCAATTGTTGGAATCCGCATACTCTTATCTTGTTGGCAATCTCGTGATGTTCTCCTTTTCTTAATCTATCAAGCTCCTTCAGAACATCGTCCAATACCGCGACAGATAACCCTATAGTTGAGGATTTTGTCTCCTGACACCTACGGTACATATAATGCGAGATTAGATTCACTTCATACGGTAATCCTCCCGTGAGCCAGTAGATTTCTCCTATACTTCCACGATTGAGTATTTTTCTTTCTTCTTCTGTGAGCGGTTTAAGAATGCATTCTTCAGTTTCCTTGAAGTCGAAGTTCTCAACATTTATTCTTTTGAAAAACCTCGGTATTGGGGAAAACACATCACTTAAGGCAGGAAACATTCGTTCGGTACCGGAAAAAGCAAGTAGCTAGCTAGCTAGCTATAACCTTGAGGGGAGGCTAGATAACATCTTGAAACGAATTCAGAACCACCCTGACATTTCAGAGCGCAATAGGGAACTCGTCTTCAAGTTTAAAGATGAGCTTTTCGTTGAGAACCTTAGTCTTTCAAGGATAGTCTTCTATCTGAATCGCCTGTACAATATTGCTCGTTGGAGCAACAAGGACTTAGACATAATGACCTCTGAGGATCTAAAGGCGCTGGTTGCATCGATAAACCAGATGGACTATACAGAGAACACCAGGAAAGACCATCGAGTGACGATGCGAAAGTTCTACAACTGGCTTGACGATGATGTCGAGCGAGTCAAGTGGGTTAGTCTTAGGATACCTAGGAACAAAGAAGAACTACCTAGAGAGATATTGACCCAAGAAGACTTCCAGGCCATGGCTAAGGTTGCTTCCAACGTTCGTGACAAGGCTTTCGTTTCAGTGCTTGGAGAGATGGGATGCAGGATAGAAGAACACTTGAGCCCCAAGATAAAAGATGTGGAATTCGACAAGTACGGCGCTAGAATAATGGTTCACGGCAAAACTGGATGGGCCAAGAAGAGAATCGTATCCTCAGTTCCAGCATTGTCAAACTGGCTTGCACACCATCCGCAGAAGAACGATTCTGAAGCTTGGCTTTGGGTAGGACTCGGAACGAAGAACAACGGCAAACTGATTAGTTACGAAGTTGCTAGGAAAATCTTAAGAACTCTCGCAGCAAAGGCGGGGATCAAGAAGAAAGTGAACCCGCACAACTTCAGACACTCAAGAGCAACTCAACTGGCTCCAAAACTGCCGGGAAAGTGCTTGAACATCTACTTCAACTGGACTATGAACTCAAGACAACCTGCAACGTACATCCACCTTGCAGGAGGAGAAACCGACGAAGCCTACCTAGCACTTTACGGACGACAAAAACAGGAAAGCGAAAACAACGGACAACTAATGCCAACCCATTGTCCTTACTGTAAAACAGAAAACGGGCCGGAAGCCGAGTACTGCATAACCTGCCGCAGACCTTTAACGATCAACGCGGCAATGGAAGCTGAGAAGAAAGAGCAAGAGCTCCTAGTGATGTTGAGGAATTTTCCGCAAATGGTCGAAAGCATTGTTGAGCAAAAGCTCCAAGAGGCGCGAGCTCAACTAAGCGTAAAAAATACAGGGGTGTAACATGGAAGAGCCTAAGCAATATCCAAAGTGGAAAACCCTTGACGAGTTCTGGACTTGGGTCGACGAAGAAGTCAAACGCAGACTCGCCAAAGAACAAAACAATGTTGGGGCACCAAAATTCAAAATTGGTGCTCCGGCCGGGATTTGAACCCGGGTCTGCGGCTCTCCCCCAACCTGCCGAGAGGCCGCCATACTTGACCGGACTATACTACCGGAGCCCTGAATTAGACTACTTGCGCCTCCGATATATAGCCACTTCGTCTTTCTCGCTGTAGCGTACATATTCAAAGCCTGACTCGATTAATTTGCTTTCCTCTTCTAGGTTCCTAGCGTGGGCTACATGCCATTCGTCGCTTTCAAAGCTGAGCAGCTGAGTGTACATATCAGTGTTTTCGAGTTTCTTGTGGCCTAAGAGTTGCTGTACGTATTTGATGTTCAATGTCCTGTGATATTCCATGGTGGCTTTCCAATGGCGAAACGTGTGAAGGTGAATCTGTT
>Ga0315314_1002380_pt1 | contig 15596 bp, 16 predicted proteins | sample TDP9_MG_FD_203631 | JGI IMG/M metagenome (GOLD analysis project Ga0315314, IMG submission 203631) | Freshwater sediment microbial communities from Lake Towuti, South Sulawesi, Indonesia - TDP9 | ecosystem: Environmental > Aquatic > Freshwater > Lake > Sediment | place: Indonesia: South Sulawesi...
AAATCCAAGAAACCAGCAGAAGAGGCGAAGGCATAGCAAGAATCAAAGGCCTAGTCGTCTTCGTACCCAACACCAAACCAGGCGACAAAGTCAAAATACGCGTAACAAGAATCAGCCGAAGATTCTGCGAAGCAGAAGTAGTAGGCGCAGGCGAACCGAAAGCCGAAGGCGAAGCAGCAGAAGCCACGCCTGAAGAGGAAACCGAAAGCGGCGAGGAAGGCGACACCGAATCAGCGTAATTTGACAAACGCCGTAAGAAACAATTTCTTGGTGCGCACGTAACGCCAAGTACTTTTTCTTTCAGTTCATTTAGCTACGTATCCTCCATCAACAGGCAAAGCTGTGCCTGTGATGAACGAAGAGTCTTCTGAAGCAAGGAATAACACTGCTCTGGCAATCTCATCTGGCTTGGCTATTCTTGCCAGCGGATGTTCTCTGGAAATAACCTTGAGATATTTCTCCTTACTCATGCCCTTATGCAAATCCACTTCGAGCATTCTAGTCATAACGTAACCCGGACAGATGCAGTTAACACGAAGTCCAAACTTCGCATAGTCAAGAGCCATTGCTTTAGTCAACAAGACAACCCCGCCTTTTGACGCGCAATAAGCTGCAGCCCCTGCTTCCCCAACCAAGCCGTCGCATGAAGCATTGTTAACAATAACTCCCCCGGTCTTTTTGAGATACGGAACTGCATACTTTGAACACAAGAAAACACCTTTCAGATTCACATCAACAACCTTATCCCATTCTGCCTCCGTCATCTCATCAGTAGCCCCTCCGATCCAAATCCCCGCGTTATTGAACAATACATCCAATTTTCCATAACGCTTCACAGTTTCCTCAATCATCCTCTTCGCATCGGTCGCCTTTGACACATCGCCTTGAACAAACAAGCACTCCTCGAATCCGCGGTGACGCATCTTCCCGATCGCGGCGTCCCCATCCTCTCTGGATCTCCCGGAGACTACAACGTTGGCGCCATTTTCCAGAAACAACAAAGCTGTAGCGTAGCCGATACCGGTGGTTCCGCCTGTTATCAGAGCCACTTTTCCATTCAACTTCATCTAAGACACTCCTTTATCTCAGATCACGAACGTGCACACGCTTTCTGTCCAGTTTTATTTGTATATGTTTGCTTCTGCTGCATTATGTTACTTGCGGAGCTAAAGGCCGTGAGCCGGAACGTTATTCACGTTGAGTTAGTGGACAGGTTTTCAATGTATGCGTCCGAGTCTTCGCAGCATTTCTGTTAGTATAGGTTGCCTGCTTAGGTCTTGATGTGGGAGAAACATCGCCTTCATGTACTCCCCTTGGAAGTCTGTATCGCAGGCAAGTTCATAATAGTGCACCTTGGTTGAGATTGCCTCTGCATATTCTCTCATCTCCTTAGAGATCAGACACATTCGGGAGCCTGTTCCAGCAGTGTTTCCCACGAATTTGATCCTCTCAATGGGCACTTCTGGATACATGCCAATCATTCTTGCACTTTCCGGGTCTATGTAGTTTCCGAATGCACCGGCAACGTAAAGCGTCGTTATATCATCCTTTGTTAGATTCATCTTCTTGAGTAAGGTCTCAGCACCTGTGCGCATTGCGGCTTTGGCTTTCTGCAGTTCTCTAACATCCGCTTGCGTTATTGTTATGTCTTCTTCGGTGCCAGTTTTGCCCTTTGGCGCTATGACAAATTCATACCAACCATCGGGGGTCTTCCTAAGTCTGTCCGTCTTGGCCGATAAATCACTATTGATTTTTCCCTTCATATCCACAAGGCCGGATTTCAGCATCTCTGCGAGTCCATCCACGAGTCCGGAGCCGCAAATGCCTACAGGGGGGGCATCGTCTATGGTTCGGTAGTTTACTTCCAGCGAGTCAACGTCAATGCTGATTTTTTCAATTGCTCCAGTTGCCGCTCTCATACCATGCCTTATTTCCATGCCCTCAAAAGCTGGTCCAGAGGCACACGAAACGATCATAATTCTATCCTTGTTACCCAAGGCTATCTCCGTGTTCGTGCCTATATCAATGTCCATTACAATATCCTCAGCTTCCAGCATGTTAACGGCCATGAGGTCTGCAACACTGTCAGCTCCAACAAAACCGCCGATAACAGGCACGGTATGAGCATTTGCCCGAGGGTGCGATTTGAGTCCAACCTTTGAAGCGTCAACGTCTATACCTCTTCGTATTGCTGGAGGATAGGGCGAAAATGCGGTAAATTGGGGCCAAAGCTTGAGGAAAAGCATCTGCATTGCAGTGTTTCCAACAAAGTTAAGCTCATATATCTCTTCTGTTTTCACCTCAGCTTTCTTGCAGCACTCATCTATCATTTCATTAATTCCCGAGACAACCGCATTTTGAAGATCGTCTTGACCTTTCGGTCCTTGCATCATCGCATGAGTTATCCGTGTCAGAATGTCCTCTCCGAACGGAATTTGGGGGTTCATTCTCGCAGCTACAGAAACAACTTTGCCGGCATTTAGATCCATCAGGAAGCCGGCTAGTTTTGTGCTGCCAATATCTACCGCGAAGCCGAAACATCTGGTCGTCGTATCTCCGGGCTCAATAGCTATGACCTTGCCCTTCCACACAACAGCTGTCACGTCCCAGTTCTTTTTCCTGAGGTCAATCGGGAAAGTTTTAGCTACTTCGTAATCTATCTCTGGGTCAGCGAGACCGTACTCTCCTTTTAGAGCATTCAAGAGCCTGTCTTCGTCGGATCTGACATCTTGAAGACTAGGCTTGGGCAAAATAAGGTGGTATTTTCTTACAAGAGGGTTGGGCGTTACTGGTACGTCCAGTCCCTCGGTTTGTAGTCTCTGTTTTCCGACTCTGCTTCTTTCAGGAACGAATACTATAGATGGAGCTGTCAGTTGGGCTTGGCATGCCAATCTGAAGTCCGAATTCAGTTCCTCTTCAGACAGATATTTTTGTTCTTTGTCAGTAAGTGGTCCCAGTCCTTCAATGCCTTTCTGAACCTTGACTTTGCATTTTCCGCAAGTGCCTTTCCCGCCGCAGATCGAGGATATGTCGACGCCTAAGGCTTTAGCCGCATCCATCACAGTGATTCCAGACGGAAATACGGATCGGTTGCCATAAGGCTGAAAAACAACCTCGATTTGAGCAGCTGTCGTACTGAGCCTACTCCTGCCTGCGCTCCTTTTTCATCATTTCCACAGCGGACTTGATCGATTCTATCAGCAGCTTAACCTTGTCGACAGCTTCAGAAGCATCTTTGCCATAAGCGTCTGATCCTATCTTCGTTCTCCAGTCTTCACTGGTTGCTCCGCCCCCAATCACGGTTCTGACTTTATCCTTCAATCCTTCTTCTTTCAACTTGTCCTCCACGGTCTTCATAGACATTAGAGTTGGCGTCAAAAGCGTCGACATGGCTATCACTTGAGCCCCTTCGTTTTTGGCTTTTTCAATGAAGTCTGAAGTTGGCACATCTCTGCCTAGATCTACGACCTCATATCCCGCAGCAGTCAACATCACTTTGACGATGTTCTTTCCTATGTCGTGAATATCCCCTTCGACGACACCCAGAATAACTTTTCCTTTTGATTTGGACTCCGACTTTGGGATGTGAGGGGTCAGAACATTTAGCCCTGCATACATTGCGTCTGCAGACAGAAGCATATCGGGCAGGAAGTATTCCTTTTTTTCGTACTTGTCGCCTACAACCTTCATGCCCTCTGCCAACCCGTTCATAATTGCCTCATAGGCTGGAATTCCCTCATCGAGCACTTCTCTTGCTGTTTCCTCAGCCGTTTTTGTGTCACCAGCAATGACTGCTTCAGCAAGTCTTTTCATTATCGTCTCTTTATTGCTAGCGCTCACATCCCTCGCCTTCTCTCAATGGATTTGAAGAGAACAAAAATATGCGAATGGATTTATACCTTTTTGTCTCTTGTTCCGAAATGGGCTACGGCGTTAACGAAGATTTTCACGTGTTCAATTGGCGTCTCTAGCCAGAAATCGCACCCAGGGGCTACCGCGTCAACACCATCTTCAATGGCTTTCCTGACAGATGTGTTGATTTTTTCAGGAGGACCCAAATGTATCACGCTGTAGGCCGGCACATTCCCGATTATCGGATACCTCTGCTTGGTTTTATCCACGATCTCTCTAGCCTTGTTGATAGGCGTTCTCTCATCAACAGCTATTGCACTCGCGCCGCATTCTATCATCTTGTCGATGATTGGCAAAGCTGAACCACATATGTTTAGGATTACAGGCGGCTTTGTTCTTTGAATCATTTTGTTCAGATATGGTTTAACGAATTCGTCAAAATGCTTCGGGGAAATATTGTCGGTAGAAGCGCCCATCTCGTGAAATGTTATTACGTCAGCTCCCGCGTCGCGGTACAGATTGGCTATCTCCACATACACATCAAGCGAGTGCTGGAGAAACTGGTGAACCCTTTCAGGAGCTGTTCTTAGCCATTTCAAGAACGTGATGCTGTCTACCAAGTAGCTGCTGATGCTGGTGAACGGAGGCACCATGTAAACGTTAACAGGAACTTGTTGGTCGAATTCTTTTTTCAACAGCCTAATTGCTTCCGTGACTACCGGGACTCTCCCGGCTTCAGACACATCTTGTGGGGTTCTAAGGTCAGATACATCCTTAACCTTGAACTCTCGAATTGAAGGCCATTTTATTGTGTCTTCATGGAAAACAATCGGAGCACCAAGTGCCTCGGCTTCGATCGTCATGCAGAAAGGGACCGTTACGTTGTCGAGACCGCACAGTCTATGAGCTGCTGAACCCAACTTAGCCATTTTCACTGGATCTCTATGAGCTATGGGCCAATACGCGTCAGTAGCCTTCATGAATTCGACAGTAGCGACACTTGCTGAATTTACGCAGGGAATTCCGTCAACATCATCTTTGTTGCCGGTCAAAATAGCCATAAGCTTGTCATATGGCAGCATTTTTGATCAGGGAAAGTATTCGCTTTCAGTTAAATACCTTTTTGATGTTGGTCTCGTTCTCCGCCAGAATCTGTACTTTGTGCTTGTCAATTCGGTGCTTTTTGGGACTTGTACCAGTGCTCCTCCAGAAACTTCGGCAGTTCAGCAGAGTTCGAGGGTCCGACCAGTGCTTTCCACCCAGTCAATCTCTCAAGTTCATTGCCAAGGTTTGCCAGTAGACCAGGTATAATAAGTGTTCTGTGTTTCACCTTTTGTTCTATTCCAGATTCTTTGAGTGCCTTGGCTACTACCTCTGCTGTTAATCCACCTTTGCGTGCCGTTGCACGTGCTGCCGCTGTCCGAACTCCTATGCCTTCGCTGTCCAGCACAAGCAAATAGCATCTATTGCTGATTGGCGAGGATTCAATGTCAGAAGACACTGTAAAATACGTTAAGGAAAAGTTCGTTGTGAACATCACTGGTGAATTTTCATCTGGATCTCCAAAGATCCTCAGCCCAGGTTCAACAGCCGCAGGCTTTCTGGGGTCTGTGTAAAGGTTCTGGCGAAGTATGACTATCGGCAGCAGAGCCCACCCGTCGAGAGAATGTATTATCAAGAGGTTAGCGTAATGAGTGATCAACATTGAGGCGACAGTAGCCTCTCGCCAAGTGGCGGCTTCTGATGCTCCCTCCTGTTTTGCCCAAGCTGCGATTGGAGTGCCGAGGAGCGGAAAACCAAGAAGTTCGTCGCCCTCTTTGCAAGCCATCCAACGGAGCATATTGAAGTTTCTGACTGTATCTTGAAATCCCGCGTAAGGAGAGGTGCCTGGGTCGAGAATAATGTCCTTAACCCCGACGTTAACCACAGTTTTCGTCAGGGATCTAAGGAAGTTGAGATCATTCAGGGCACTGACAGTTAAAGGGCATCTATAGTTCAGGGCTAACTGTGCCATTTCCTTCCAATTGCTTCTTGTAGCGGCGTAAAGGAGTGGTCTGCGGTCTGGAGTGAATTCTAAGCCAGCTTTGAGCACGCTCGGGCTGTAGGAGCACAGAACCAAAGATAAGCAGGTATGCTCAGCAACTGTTTTGACGGTTGCGGCGAATCTTGCAGGGTTGTCAGATACGGATCGAATCGCAAGCAAATCAAGACGCAGTTTCTGGCCGAGATAGGTGTACGTGAAGCCTTCGATGCGCTTGATCCGTTTCAAAAGTTCTTCGTGAGGCAACTCATCCGTAACATCTATAGCAATCGCTGTCGGGTTGATGTAGGCAAGTTCATGGCGGTACATGACATATTCGCCGCCGATTTTTACGGCGGTGTCGCCTGTGCCTATGGTGACTTGTTTAACAGGTGGCATAAGTAGCCGCCAGAGTTCTCTGTATGCCTCTTCATTTGCCTTGTCCAGGAGTGGACGGCACTCTTCCAGGGAAGCCTCTTTGTTAACTAGTTTAGAGGCAAATGTCATACAGTTTTTCTGCCCGCATTTCTGGCAGTTTGTGCCCGGAAGCAATTCGTAAACGTCGACTGGGCTTGCTGTCTTCTTTTCACTCATGTCTCCTTCACTATCTGGCAAGTTTGTGCTTCCTTCTAAATCCTTAGAGAGACCCAGTCTGAGACTTCGGTTTTCTTGGCGTCCTCTTTCGTTAGTCTTTGAATTGTGTCTTTGACTGTTTGAATAGCAGCAGGGTGCATCATCATGAAGAAGTCACAGCCAGCGGCAAGACTGGCTAAGGCTGTCACTGTTTCCCAAAGTGGACCCCGTAGCTCTCTGGGCTCCCATTCCGGAGTCATCTTTTTCCAAGATTCTCGGGCAAACCAAGCGTTCGTTACGCCCGTGGACATAGGATGTTGGAGTTCATAATCGCCCATGACCGCTGCTAGACGTAAGCGTGTCATCAGTGTGTAGGTGAATTCCAGTCCGGAGCCTAACGAGGCGGTGGAGGGATCCATGACTATTTGTTCGCGTGGGAGCGTACGGTAAAGCATGCGGTTCAACTCTCTGGCTTCGTTGAGATCCATCCCGGAAAGTGCAAGCGCGACGTGACCATGTTTCACGATGGCTTCGGCTGCTTCTTTGACGTCCATCCATGTGCTTACTGAGCTTATCAGGAGCCGTTCGCCTTGAGCCGTCTCTGTGACTTCTCTGAAGACTGCTAGGTCTTTTAGAGGGTCTCCGCAGCCTCCAACAGCTAGTGGCACGTCTATTGCTTGGAGCACCTCTTCGACTGTTTTCGCTGCGTCTTTCGGCGAGGTGTCCTTGATTTTGGGATCAATGCTGATTAACTGTAGCGTTATCATGTCGGCTCCGAATTTGTTGACGCAAAGTTTGGCCCATTCTGCTGGGTCATCCATGACCTCTTCCACGTGCATTTTGACGGCTTTGGGGAGTGGAATCTTCGTGTCGAAGACGTCGCAGGCAACTATTGGCGGGTGCGGTGAAGGGTTTCCGAAGCTGTAGAAGGTTGGGGCTTTTTCGCCGCCTATGATGATGGATTTTGCGCGGGTTCCTCCTTCGTTTTTTGTGGCTCCAAGCTTTACTTCGACGATTTGCCCTGGATACTTTATTGTTGGAGGATTGAATGGGGCTTCTAGGATCTTTCGCTTTTTCGTTGTTTTTCTTGGTGAGGTCGTCGTCAAGTTCTATTATGCATCCTGAATGAATAGTTGGCGGATTTGATCCTTTCATTCTATGATTGAGGTGTTCCAAACTCGGTGACGGCTTGGACGAATGCTTTTACGTTTTCGGTTGATGTTTCAAGCCAGAAGTCGCATCCGGGAGACACCATGTCTGTTCCTTCGTTGATGACTCTTTTTACAGCGTCTCTGATTCCTTGGGTTGATCCTTGGTGTATGATTGTGTAGGGGTTGATGTTTCCACCTATTGGATAGCCAGGTTTAACTCGATCGGCGATTTCTCTTGCCAGTTTCATGGGCGTTCTTTCGTCGATGGTTATGGCCTCGGCGCCGCATTCTATCATTTTTCCTATGATTTCTACCTCTCCTGGGGGTCTTGCGCATTGTCCACATATGTGGAGAATTCTCGGCGGCTTTGTGAGGTTGATCATTTTGGTGAGGTATGGCTTGACGAACTGGTCGAAGTGAACTGGTGAAATATTGTCTAGTGATGTTGCTTCTTCCCTGTAGGTGATTATGTCGGCGCCAGCTTCCTTGAAGGCGTTTGCGATTTGTGCGAAGTAGGGGTAGGTTTCTCTGTAGAACTCGTGGATTTTGTCTGGGTTGCTTCTGATGGATTTGAGGAATTCTGTTGATTCGACGAGGTAGCTGCTGATGCTGGTGAATGGACAGTTTATGTATGCAATTATCGGGATTTTTCCTTCGTACTCTTTTCTTAGTAGTTTGATTGCTTGTGTGACAACTGGAACCCGGCCAGCTGAAGATACGTCGCTGGGGAATTTCAGGTCTGAGACTTTTGCTGCAGTGAATTTCTTGATTGTGGGCCATTTTACTTGGTTTTCGAAGAATTCCAGTGGTGCGCCTAGGACCTCTGCTTCGAGGGTTAATTCGAAGGGTAGTGTTGCGTTGTCTAAGCCTGCGAGTTTGTGGAGTCCTGCGGCTAATCGTGCCATTTTTTCTGGGTTTCTGTGGGCGTCTGGCCAGTAGGCGTCGTAGGTTTTCATGGTTTCTAGGGTTGAGGTGCAGACGGAGTTCATGGCTGGTAGTCTGTCGACCTCGTTTTTCTTGCCGTTTAGAATGTTCATGATTCTTTCGTATGGGGTCATTGTTTTCCCAGTTGGGTCTAGATTTGTGATGATGGATGATCGGATATTTTAGGGTTTACAGAGGGTCGTCTTAGTATGAGTCTGAAAATTTTTTTTCAGCGTGAAAGCGCGGCTTTTCAGAGGGTGTTCTGGGGGCTGTTTTGGTTTCTGTATGGTGGGTTGGGGGCTGTTTGACGGTGGTTTAGCGTGACGTTCTATGTTGTTATGCGTGACGTTTAATGTTGGCATGCGTGGCGATTGAATATGTTAGAGTGGCTGCGGCTGTTTGTGCGTGTTGGTGTTGACGTTGCCTTAGAAACACTAACATGTGCTATGATGACGAAGGTTCTGCGGGAAGAGAAATGTCAAAAGAAGAAGGAGACAAGCGTCTTTAGCCTTCTTCTACTATGTTGTGTGTGCTCAGTGGGCTGTTGGTATGTGGGCGTCGTGGTCAGAATGTTATCTGGTAACATCATCAATAAGCATGGTGGGTTGAGAGAGCAAGTCCGAAGGATATTACTTGTATCTTTCGCGTCTCTTTCTGCGTTTGCGTTTTTCTCTGCGCATGCGTTTTCGTTTTGATTTGCCCTTCGTTTCCAGCCAAGCCCCGTACATAGTTTGACTTTTAGGCACAATAGCCATGTGATTACTTTTAAGTGTTACTCGATCGTAGCGTGGCGGCTTCTCAGATCGTTTTCATCTTTCTTCATGCGGTACATGAGTTCGACGATCAAGCTGTCTAAGAACACCATGCAATTGTTTTCGAATATGCTGCCCAGCGGGCTGATAGGTTCACGCTCACCTAAAATCTGGCGGGCAAGATAATCCTCTTCACGTGGCCAGCCCATTTTGGTTCGTCCTTTAACCAGTACCAGTTGATCAGACAGCTGTCCAAGCTGAGAATCCTTATAGGAGGTTATTGCTACAACTTTAGCGCCAATATCTTTAGCTGCGCTAGCAGCGCTAACTACAAGTTTAGTCATACCCGTGCCAGAGATAGCGATAACTAAATCGTCTTTTCCAGCTGCTGGCGTAATGGTTTCACCTAAAAAGTAAACGTTGAAACTCAAGTTCATAAGGCGCAATGCGAAGGCGCGTCCGACAAACCCGCTTCGACCCATGCCAACAACAAAAATCTTCTTATCTTTGGCTTCAAGAAGCATCTGCATCATGTTTTCAACTTGGTTTTCATCCATATCATCTATGGCTCTTTTTGCGCCTGAGAGAATCTCCTCTGCCGCCGCCCGTAACCATTTCACCCCAGACTCGCCTCGCGAAGCAAAATACTCTTTTCAGGCATGTAAAAATCTTGCGGTTACCCTAGGAAACATCCAAAGTGGCGTGCTTCTGTCGTTTCAAGGCAGGCTTATACTCAGTGTCCAGCAGTCCAGCTATTTTCTCCGCCTTGGCTCTGCCCACGCCTTTGACGGTGCAAAGCTCAGCAACAGACGCCGCGAAGACTCTTCTCGCAGACCCGAACCGCAGCAACACGCGCTCAGCAAGTTTCGATCCAACAGCTGGCAGAGTTGCTACAAGAGACAACTGCATTTTCTGCACATCCGTTGTTCTGAGTTTCTTCTGAACCCACGGTCCCTTCGGACCACGAGTCAATCCAGACCGCCTAGCCAACGTACACAACAAATCCGCCGTTTGTCTCACATTGGCTGTGAAGAACACGGTCATGCCAAACTGAAAAGCAAGCGCAGTCAAAGCACCCCAATAGGCTCTTGGCTTGGCACTGTCACCGATGAGCAACTGCAGATCACCTTCAGCCACGAAAACTGGACGCGCGTAGAACTGCCGCAGCCGACGTGCTTGATCAAACAGTCTGCCGGAGTACAAGGATTTGGCGAAGTCTCGTCCAGCTTTTCTTTCTACAGCGCAGTCAGCAGAAACCACGTAGTCGCCGATTTCCAAGACGCGATATTCAACTTGCAGCCCCAAAGCCTTGAGAGAATCAGGAACGCCTGAGTCTCTTTCTCGTTCATCTACGATTACGCGAGTCTGAAACGCCATAGGGAACACTCAGCTAAGAGGATTGATGCTGCAAACAGACTAAAAGATTTCAGTGTCTGTCAGAAGGGAAGCTGAGGCAAAAACGTGCTCAGCAAGGGGATTTCAACGAAATAGCGCACGTAAATGCCCGTGGTCAGCAACCCGATTGCCAAGGCTAGGAGAACCAGGTCACCAAGCTTTATCTTCAAAACGTACAAGTTTGTGCGCTTTGAACTAGCGCCCCACGCTCGGGACTCCATAGCCTCTGCCAACTCCAAACTACGCCTTATCGCACTGACAATTAGCGGAATCAAGATGGGAATGTAATTGCGTACACGTTTGAGAAAGTTGCCGCGCTCCAACTCCAAGCCACGCGCTTTCTGAGCATCCATAATAGTCTGGGCTTCCTCCGCCAAAACAGGCACAAAACGCACAGCTGTGGTAAAGGCAAACGTGAATTCGTACGGAACATGACTCTGCTCCAAAGCCAAGCTCAGATGGTCAGGCGATGTGGTCAAGAAGAAAACCGAAAAAGATTCGATTAGCACGAGAAACCTCAAAGTCATAGCCAAGGAGTACTCCAGCAATGTTGTCGTTGAGGGATAAGACCTGTAGAAATAACCGAACACAAAGTTGAAAACAAAAATGAAAGAAGCCAAGAACGCAGCTCCACGCAAAGAACGCAACCACTGCTTTCTGACTCCAGCAATCCACACAAAAGGCAACGGCAAGAAAAACAGCACTAACAGAGGCAGAAACTCGGTGAAGAATATGGCGATGACAAACATGGCAAGCACAAACAGAAACTTTATCCTTGGATCACGATTATGAATCGGCGAAGTTATGTGGCGGAAACGGAAACCTTCAAACACACTCAACTTCGAAGCTCCCGGAAATGCTCAACAAGCAGCTTCTTCGCCTCAGAAACGTCAATCACATCTGAAGGAAAGCCCAAGAAAGCCAAACCGTGAAAAATCTGCGCTATCTGCGGCGGCACAATCGAAGCCTCCAAAGCCAACGTGGTATCAGTCAGAATTCTTTTGGCTTCGCCGTCAGCGATGATTCTGCCCTCCCTCATCAATACAACTCGGGGATTGCATTCCGCCACAAACTCAACATCATGCGTGACGATCACAACAGTCTTACCCTGCTCGTTCAACTGCACAATAAACTGGCGCAGGTTTTCTTTCTGCCTGTGATCCTGCCCAATCGTAGGCTCATCAAGTATAACCACTTTCGGATCCCATGCCAACACCGAGGCTAGGGCAACACGCTTCCTTTCGCCACCGCTCAGCATAAACGGCGAAGCCTTCCGATACTCAGCTAAATCAAGTAGGTTAAGCGCCCAAGTCACACGCTTTTCAACAGTTGCCGCGTCAAAGCCAAAATTGCGTAAGGCAAAGGCTATCTCTTCTTCCACGGTTTCGCTGAACAATTGATGGTCAGGGTTTTGAAAGACAAACCCAACAGTTCGAGCAAGTTTAGCTACGCTCACATCTTTGGTGCTGACTCCATCAATCAAAGCCACGCCTTTAGGTGGTCTGAGCAACCCGTTGAAATTCTTGACTAATGTGGTTTTACCAGCGCCGTTTTGCCCCATTATGGCAACGAACTCGCCGTCTTTGATGGTGAGCGTAACTCCTTTCAGGGCTTCCACGCCTGTTGGATACGTGAAATATATGTCTTTGACCTCTATCATCGCCACAGGACTTCCTTCAGGCGCTGCGTTGCTTCGTCGGAGCTTATTGGAACGCCTTTCAGGGCAACGCCGCTCTCCTCCAGCAAACGCCATAACCGTACAGCCTTCGGGATGCCCACGCCCAGCAGCCAAGCTTGCTCTGAATTGAAGATCTCCCTAGGCTCCCCGTCTAATGCAATCTTGCCATCATCCATAATTACGACATGGTTGGCGTGTCTTGCAGCCAAATCAAGACGATGCTCAACCAATATGACAGTTATTCCCAGCTTTCTGTTGAGGTCAGCAATAACTTCAAAAATCTTCTGGGCACCAAGCGGATCAAGAAAAGAGGTAGGCTCGTCGAAAACTATGATGTCGGGCTGCATGGCTAAGACGCTCGCAATGGCAACACGCTGCTGTTGGCCGCCTGAGAGTTCGTGTGGCGCTCGTTCCCGCAAGTCTGCGATGCCTGTCATCTTGAGCGCCCAATCAACCCGCTCCTGCATCTGTTCGCGGGGCATGCCCAGGTTTTCAAGCCCAAAAGCCACATCTTTTTCAACTGACAAGGCGAAAAGCTGGTTTTCTGGATTCTGGAAGACAAGACCGACGTGTTTTGCCATTTCACCGATCGTGTGTTCGTTAACGTTCAAGTCTGCGACTCTCAATCCGCCTTTCAGGTCACCTGCATAGAAGTGTGGAATCAAGCCGTTGAAGCAGCGGCACAGGGTGGTCTTGCCGCATCCGCTTGGACCCGTTAGAATGGTGAACTCGCCTTTTTCTATAGTTAAGGTAACGTCTGATAGAGACTTTTTGCTTGCGCCCGGGTATGTGTAGGTTAAGCCCTTGATTTCGATGATTGGCAATGAATGTTTCGCCTTACTTGGCACAGCGACTTGCGGTTAACTTAAGAGTAGCTACTCAATTTAGAGTTTCCTTGCTTTTGTCGCGACATCTCTTCCTCAAGATTCAGATAAGAAAACTTAGAAGCATATCGTGTAACATAACCAAAGCGGTTTGGGGAATCCCTCTGGCTAGCAAGATAATTGTTGGAGATGTCTGCTTTATCCGAAGAGACGGAAAAGTGTTGTTGCTGCTGCGCAAGAAAGAACCGTTAAAAGGCAAATGGACAGGCGTTGGCGGAAAGACAGAATTTGACGAAGAGCCTTTTGAGTCCTGCGTCAGAGAAGTCAAAGAAGAAACAGGGCTCACGATTGAGCCAGAACTGACTGGAATACTAACAAGCATAAACGTGAAAGAGAATTCGAAATGGATTCTGTTTGTGTACACCGCCGACAAATGGAAAGGAGACCTAAAGCAAGGCAGCGAAGGCATGTTGGAGTGGGTAGGTGAAGATAAACACTACGAAAAAGATCTTGCATTTGTTGGCATCTCGCTTCCCTACATACTCAACAAGAAAATAAGAGGCTTGATCACAGGAAAAATAGTCCACGACGGCGACAAGGTCTTAAGCTGCATACTCAGAGAAGACAAGAGAATACTGTTAAAGGTTCCAAGCCAAACAAGCTAAGCATACTAACTACCAGCCAGTTTTTCCTTCAAGAGTCTCGCACAACGTTTCAGACTAGCTTCAACCTCGCCTGAGCCGTTAACTCCCGCTGAAACTGCGTGTCCTCCGCCCATACCTCGCAGGTATTCGCCAAGAGGCTTGGCAATGTCTCTCCCCAAGTGGACACCTGTTTTCTCGTGGAAATCCTGAGTGGCACGCATGCTTATCTGAATTTTCTCACCCTTTTCTCCAGCCACAACTGCCACGTGAGCGCCTATACTGATGAGTGCGCGAGCCGCTGAAGCCTGAAAAGCGCTAACATTCGAAAACGCGATGAGCCACTCCTTGACTTTGATCAGTTTGACGCGTCTTGACGCCTTCAAGCGTGCTATACGCTCTGAAAGATCCATTGGCAGGGAGAGCAGGGACAGGGTTTCTTCAGCCTTTACTCCAGCGTCGATAAGGTCGGCGATGACCTTGAGCGTAGTTGAGTTTGCCAAAACAAAATGGCGTGTGTCAAAGGCTATACCCAAGAATAGGGCTTTTGCTTCAGCAGGTGTCAAATCCATTTGAGCCTCTTTGTAGAGGCGGTAAACTATTTCGCATGCGGATGAGGCTTTTTCGTCTGCCACGCTCAAGGTGGCGAGGCTTTCAGTCTCTGGGTGACTCGCATGATGATCAATGACAATTAATGCAGCTTTTGAAGCTTTGACCTGTTCACTCCATTCGCCCAATTGCTGAATCGTGTTAGTGTCAAGTAAGACAATGATGTTTGCCTCTTCGATGTGTGGTTGGATCGTTAACGTTGCTGGCAGGGAATTGAGAAGATGTTTTGAGAGTCGGCTGGGACCTTGAGCTGCAGCGATTTCGATGTTGAGGCTTGGTCGCAAGCGTTTCACTAGTGCTGCAAAGCTGTAGGCGGCGCATATAGCATCTGGGTCAGCGTTTATGTGGCATAGCAGAACAGCTAATTTCGCATTTCGGTTGTCGATTAGTTCGGTTATTTTGTGGATTTGCATGAAAGCCCACGCAGATATTGATCTATGGCTTGAAACGCTTTCTCTGTGGCTTCCTTGGCTAGTTTGTCTGCGTCAAAACCTTTCATTAAGGGTGACAGGGCAAGCTCTACTTCAACGTTTACCGTGACAGGTTTGCTTCCTTCGGTGTCTATGGTTATGTTAAGAGTTGAGATTCGGCGCTCTGGAAGCCTTGAAAGAATGTAGCGTCGCGCGGCTTGTTCGCCGGTTTCGCAGAGTTTTTCCAGTTGTTCAGGTGACAGCTCCGATATGCCTATTTCTTCCAATAGGCGTTTCACCTAAGTCCTAAGACTCAGGCGGCTGAGGAGAAACTGGGCTTAGGTCTTTCTGCAGTCTTGCCTGCAAGTCTTTGGCTTGAGCTCGAAGCCTTTCTTCCTGCTTTCCCAGCACTGTAATCCGTGTAGTGAGCAGTTCTTTGCGTTCAGTCAGCTCGGTTGTCACTTTGGCTTTTTCAGCTTTCACCAGCAATGAACCAATAGACTTGTAAATTATGGCATTGTCGTCCATCTTTGCCAATTCGCTAAGCGCCTGTTCAGTTTCTGTTGACTCCAGTTCAAGCTGCTGCTTCTGTGTCAAGACTGACTGTAATGACTGTTGGACTTGCTGCAGCCTCAATAGGCGCTCTTGAACTGGTGCTGGAAGCTTCGAGATTTCATCGCTCATAAAGCAACTTCCCTATCAATCGGTCGATTACGCTCAGCATTACGAGTTCGCATTAATTAAGTGTTTTTGCATTATTCGTTCTT
>Ga0315314_1002381_pt1 | contig 15585 bp, 13 predicted proteins | sample TDP9_MG_FD_203631 | JGI IMG/M metagenome (GOLD analysis project Ga0315314, IMG submission 203631) | Freshwater sediment microbial communities from Lake Towuti, South Sulawesi, Indonesia - TDP9 | ecosystem: Environmental > Aquatic > Freshwater > Lake > Sediment | place: Indonesia: South Sulawesi...
GACTGATGCCAAAATAGCGGCAGGTCAGGGCCACATTCCGGCTCCGGGTCTGGTAATGGGTGAGCCACTTCAGGCGCAGTTGGGCGACGCGGCTCAGTTCGGGCCCAGCGCGGGCCAGGGCACTAGCCCGGGGTATTCTGGCTGAGATGATCTGCATGGCGACACTCTACCAGAGTGTCACCAATCATTCTGGACGAGCACACGTTCCGGCGGCGACTTAGCGCGCAGCACTTCCAGCGCCTTGCGCACTACCGGGTCGGTCTCCAGCGGTGGCCGCACGACGGGTGTGAATTCAACCTCAGCATCGACGTCAACCGGCACCTCCACCGCAATGCTGGGCTCCACCCCGGTATCCTGGATAGCCTGTCCGGAGGGCGTGTAGTACTTCGCCACCGAAAGAATCAAAGCTGAACCGTCATCGAGCGGAATCACCTTCTGCACCGAGCCCACCCCGTAGCTCGCCTCGCCGATGACCTCGGCGCGTTGATGTGCGAGGAGAGCCGCAGCGACGATCTCCGCCGGCCCGGCGGTGCTGGCGTCAATGAGCACCGCCACCGGGCCGCGCCAGAGCGTGCGGCTGGGGTCGGCGGTGAACTGCTGTCGAGGAAAGCGCTGACCTTCCAGGTAAGTAATCAAACCCTTCTCCAGCAGCCAGCCCGCTGTCTCCACGGCTTCGCTGGCCTCGCCCACTGCGCAGCCGCGCAAATCCAGCACCAGCTTGCGCGCACCCTGCTGCTGGAGGCGCATGAGCTGCTCGTGGACCTCAGCCGCCGTTCCCGCGCCAAATGTGACCAGGCGTACGTAGCCGATATCAGCTTCCAGTTGGCGGCTGCTGACCGGATAGGTTTTCGCGGGCGCGCGTATGAGGTCAATCTCCTTGGGTTCCGCCCGGCGCTCGCGTACCACCGAGATTCTGACGCTGCTGCCGGGCTCACCCGCCAGCAAGCGGCGCGCTTGCTCGACCGACATATCGCGGCTGGAGAAGCCCGCGATGGCTTCCAGTAAGTCGCCCGCACGTAGCCCGGCGCGCTCGCTGGGGCTGTCAGGTAGCGTGGCCACCACGCTGATCAAACCGTAGCGCTTGGTAAGCACCAAGCCGACATCGCCCGGCGGCAGCGGGCTGCGCTGCTGATATTCCTTGTACTCACGTGGAGTGAGGTAGCTGGAGTAAGGGTCGAATGATTCGAGCAGCCCACGCAGCGCCCCGGCGGTGACCAGCGCGATGTCCGGGCTCTCCACGTAGTCGCTGCGAATACGCGTGAGCACCTCGCTGAAAACCGCCAACTGCCGGTAGGCGCCTTCGCCGGCACTCTTCCCCAGCAGGCCGCCGATGATGACATAGAGGGCGATCAGTAGGGAGAGGCCAATCAGGCTGGCACGCACACGCTGGCTCACCGGCTCTTCTCCTTGCGTGGCGGCAGCGGGAGGGACCGCGCCACCGTGCGTCGCCGCGTCAGCTCGCGCACCCGGCTGATACGTTTCCCCAGCTTCTGGTTCACAAACCGCAGCCCACGCATAGAGAACACACTATACGCTCTCCGGCGCGGAAACTCAATCCTCCTGTGGGTTACGCACCGGCTCGCCGATGGCGGCACTTTTTCTTTCGTGCTGGTCGTGGTTGGGGGAAAGGAAGGTACGCGAGATGCGGTCATGCCAAGTGAGCTGGTCTTCGTCAGCTAGCGCCCAGAGAAAACCGAGCAGAAACGACCCGGTAGAGACGATGTAACCGAAGGCCCGCAAGCGCGCCTCTGCCGGGCCGAGTGGTTCGCCGTCGAACCGCACTACTTCCAGCCCGTAGCGGCGTATGCCCGGCGTCTGCCCGCCCAGATAGGTGAACAGGCAGAAGTAGCAACTGGCCAGGGCGAACGTAGCGGCAATGTAGATCAAAAAATCGCGTCGCGCCGCGCCCAACTGGCCGCCCAGGAGGGCAAACACGGTGAAGAAAACGGTAGTGGCAAACAGAATCAAGCCGGCATCGAACAGCCCCGCGCGCACCCGGTGTCGCAGAGGCGCGCGCTGACGCCGGGCGGAAATTTCTGCCTCCGCTTCCGCTGCGGCGAAATCGAATGCGGGCTGAAAGACTGGCAGCTCTAAGCATTCGATGGCCTGTGGCCGGCTGGCAAAGTAGGCTTCCGCGGGCAATTCTGCAATCCCGTCTGTGCGCGGCTGAGGCTGCGACCGATGCCGGCGGCGACTTCCGCCCTTCCGGGCAACCGTTCCCCAGAGGCGCTGCTGGCCGTTGGAGGGAAATTCCGTCGCGGAAGGCGTTTGCAGCTCGACGCCAACAATGCCCAGCGGCGCGGGTGCTGCCTGTGCGTATGGCTTGGAGAGCAGCCAGCCGCAATCGCGGCAGGTGGCCGAGTCAGCGAAGGCAAAAACACCGCAGCGCGGGCAGTACATCGAATCTTCTTCTCCCTGACGCTGCGGGCGAACTGCATCCTAACAAAGCCCGCAGCCAAGGTCAACGCTGCAAATGCTGCCTGCGACAGGCAAGGCCTTGCACCGGCTGAGCCTACTTGTGATAGCTTAGCAGGTGATGGGAAGCGAACTCTGGCTACTGACGCTGACCGCTGCTGCCCTGGGCTTCATGCACACCATCCTAGGCCCCGACCACTATGTGCCCTTCGTGATGATGTCGCGAGCCGCAGGCTGGTCGCGCCGCAAGACGCTCTGGGTAACGTTTGGTTGCGGGCTGGGGCACGTACTCAGTTCGGTGCTGCTGGGCGGTCTCGGAATCGCGCTGGGCGTGGCGGTGGCGCGCCTGGAAGCAGTCGAGGCCATCCGTGGCGAACTCGCGGCTTGGCTGCTCATCGGTTTCGGGCTGGCTTACGGTAGCTGGGGCTTATGGCGAGGGCTGAAGAAGCGTTCCCACGGCCACCGGCATAACCACGCTGGTGGTCTCGTTCACTCCCACCTCCACAGTCACACCAACGAGCATGTGCACGTGCACGGTGCGGCCACGGGGCAGTTGACGCCGTGGATTCTTTTCACCATTTTTATCTTTGGGCCTTGCGAGCCGCTGATTCCGCTGCTGATGTACCCGGCGGCGCGATCAAGTGCGTGGGGGGTGGTGCTGGTGACGCTGGTCTTCGGCACCACCACCATCCTGACTATGCTGGTGACGGTGCTGGTCGTGCGTGCGGGGTTAGTGCGCATCGGGTTGGGGATGCTGGAGCGCTATGTCCACGCCTTCGCTGGCGGCACCATCGCCCTCTGTGGCTTGGCCATCCAGTTCCTCGGCCTCTAGCACACTAAGCGGGGAAGTTTCCACCGAAGGAAAGCGTTGCGGCAGCCGCCTACAAGTTCGCTATAGGCGAGAAGTTTGGTTGCGGGCCCGCGAGCAGGCGCAGCGCCTTGAGCACCTCCTCGCTCATCGAGACGAATTCAACTGCCATACCCACTTGCGGATCAACGCGCCGGACCACCGCGCAAACTTCCAGCGGTCCGGTCAGCGCCGGGCCGCGCAGCCGCAGCGTGAACCGGCGGCCGACGGGCAAGGGACGCTCGTCCTCGATGAACGCCCCCGCCGAGCTGAGGTCGCGAATGACGGATTCCAGCCCCGGGTACTCGGCATAGAGGGCGCCGGGCGACGGGACCCGGGCCTGGGCGCGCCGCTCGGCTTCGGGAGAGGCTAGTTCTTCGCTGCTCAGTGGCGTCAGCGCATGGGAGGTGATGGAGACGACTAGGCCCATGCGCTTGCCGACAGCCTCGTTACGGATGACCTTGCCCTGGCCATGTAGGCGCACGGGCTCGGCTGCCGTCATTTCGGTAGGAAAGACCAGATCAAACTCTACCGGAGTGTCCTGCTCTAGGACGTGATCAGTGAAGAGATATAAGCTGCGCGGACTGATGTCGCGGGTACGCGCACGCGTGCGGAGCACCTGGCCAGCCACATCGCGCCAGAGCAGCGAGACGTGGGTTGTGCCTACGACCCGTGGGTGCACACGGCGCTCCATATTGCGGCTCGTCCCGGCTACCGCTTTCATCAAGCCAGTCTCACTCACCGTTAATCCCTCATCAGGCCTGCGGCCGCAGCGTGCCGGCACTTTGGTGCAATTGTGTGAGCAAGATGCTCACATCCCCGTAGGCACGCTCCACAGCATCCACCACTTCGGGATAGAACTGGGTAGCGCGGCCAGCGCGTACCTGCGCCAGAGCGACATCGAGCTTATGGCTGTCGTCATAACGGCGCTTGGAACAGATAGCATGGATGGTGTCGGCAACAGCGATGACATTAGCTTCGATAGGCGAATTAGTTTCGCCGATGGGGTAGCCACGCCCGTCAGGCCGCTCATGGTGGCGCAGGCAGAGGGAACCCGCCGTGGGGGCAATGGGAGAGACGATGCGGAAGGAGTGGTAGGGGTGCTGCTTGATCACCTCCCACTCCTGCGGCGTTAGCGGAGTCTTTTTGCAGAGAATGGCATCGGGAATATAGATCTTGCCCACGTCGTGGAACAGGCCGGCGAGACCGATATGCACGCCCAGTAGCTTGGCGATCTTCTCCCCAATGCGCTGCACGGACTGCGAATGTGAGGAGGTATAGCTTTCTTTCGCCTCCAGGGCTAAGGTGAGCGACTCGACCATCTTGGCTAGGCCACGCTCAGTCTGCACTTCCTCGTAGAGCTGCGAGAATTTGATCATCGCCCAGTGCAAAGCGTCATCGAGCTGGGCGCGCTGCTCGGAGGTGTAGGTGAGTGTTTTGAAAAAGTCGCGCCCAGCGTCTAAGGCTTGCAAGATATGCCAGGCGCGGAAGCCGGCCTGCGCCCGAGTGAGCAAGGTCAGCTTGACGAAACGCTCCAGCGGCTGGCGATCTCCTTCCAGAGAGGCAAGTAAGGCCTCTAGGTATCGCTCAGCGTGCCGTTCCAGCTCGCGGATGTCAACTTGGCTGTACGGGGTATGCTGGAGCTCTTTAAGTCTGGCTGCGTATAGGTTGATAAAACGACGAATCAGGTGCTCTGCGGAGACCGCCATCGCTGTTCACCTCTTGACACCCCTAGACGGGGCCGGAGCTGTCTTCTACAAAATATGCTTTCGCGTGGCCGCCTAGGTCGGCTCGAGGAACTGCGGTCTTACACCCGCGAGGCGCCTGCAGGCTAAACTGTCACCCTCCCCACGCACCGCTGATTGTGCCAGCTAGCGGCTGATTTGTAAATAGAAAAATCTGCTCTCCTGCTAACCCGCTGGCCAGCAACTAGTTAGCTTGGCAGCCGCAATCCCAGCTTGGCTTTCCCGTTGAAAGCGTCCGGAGGAGCGTGCTAGCTTTGCTTGCCTTTTTGCCCGCAGACGCATGCACAAACGAGTCTGCTTCTGGATGTTGTGGCTGAGCCTGGCAGGTGTGTGGCCGGCAGCGGCGCAGCAGGCTGAGCTGGTTGAAATCTTCGCCGACCGCCAGCAGAGGAGCAAAGAGACCTACATCCTGCGGGGCAATGTCGAGCTTCGCTACCGGGGGCTGACGCTACGGGCCGATGAGGTTACCTACAATGAGACTTCAGGTGAGGTCGAGGCGCGTGGCAATGTTGAGTTCGCGCGCGAAAACGAGCTCGTCGGCGCTAGCGAGGGCACGTACAACCTGCGCACCGGCCGTGGGCGCTTCGCCAATGTGCGCGGCACGGTTACCGTTCGTCCCCGGCCACAGCCCGATCTGCTGCTCAGCCCCAACCCGTTCTACTTCGAAGCGCAATGGGTCGAGCGCCACCCGGACGGCACCTACGTCGCCCACCACGGCTGGGTGACGAATTGTACGCCGGAGCATGCCCGCTGGAAGCTCAAGGCCAAGCGGGTTGACATTCGGCCTGGCCAGCGCGTTACCCTGCACCGCTCCACCTTTGTGCTGGCCAGCGTTCCCATCCTCTACGCGCCCTACTTCACTCATTCTCTGCAAGAGCGGCCGCGACAGTCGGGCTTCTTGCTGCCAGCCGTGGGCAACAACTCGCGCAAGGGCGCCAGCATCAGCGAGGGCTTCTTCTGGGCTATCAATCCCCACGCCGACCTCGAGCTTGGCGCGGACTATTACAGCTTGCGCGGCTGGGGGCGGCGCGCCCGGCTACGCGTCTTGCCTACGGCAACCAGTTCAGTTCACCTGGATTATTTTGGCGTCAGCGACCGTGGCCAGCGGCTGCCGGGGGGGCGACGCGGCCTCAAGCAGAGCGGCGATTTTGCCCAACTGGTGATACAGGGTGAACTGGGGCGTGGCTTCCGTAGTGTAGTGGACTTCACTCACCTGAGCTCTTTCCTTTTCCGGCTCGGCTTTACGGAGACCTTCAGCGAGGCCGTGGTCTCCGAAGTGCACGCCGACGCCTTCATAACAAATAATCCTGACACCTACTACTTCAACGGCTTCTTCGGGCGCTACCGTAACTTCCTGACTGTGCTGCCGGAGACCGCGGTGACCCTGCTGAACGCGCCCGGGGTCGAGTTCGGCACGCGGCCGCGGCTGTTCGGGCGGCTGAAGCTGCCGCTCTACCTCAGCCTCGACACCAGCCTCGCCGGGGTGCGGCGCAGCGAGCCCCGCTTTGAGACCCCGGCGCTGGTGCAGCGCTTCGACCTCTACCCACGTGTTACTCTGCCCTTGCTCCGTAGCCCTTATTTGCGCCTTACCCCAAGCTTCGGCTTTCGCGCCACCCGCTACGGAGCACGCTTGCTCGACGACCCCAGCGCTCCCGGCGGCAAGCGTGTGCTGAGCCAGCCGCTACGCCGCATCACCGAAGAAGTCAGCGTGGACTTACGCCCACCGGCGCTGACACGTATCTATGACCGCGGCCAGCACCGCTACAAGCACGTGGTGGAGCCGCAGGTGGTCTATCGCTACGTCACCGGGGTCGGCAATTTCGGTGAAATTTTGCGCTTTGACAGCACCGACATCCTGACCGATACGCACGAAGTGGAATACTCCGTCACCAACCGTTTCTGGCGCAAAGCCCGCCAGCCAGGTACAGAGCCGGTGCAGGAGTTCTTTTCCTGGCGGCTGGCGCAGAAGTATTTCTTTGATCCCACGCTGGGCGGGGCGCTGCTGCCGGGCCGACGCAACGTAGTCGCCGCGCTGGCTTCGCTCACCGGTTTCGCCTTTGCCGACGGGCCACGCCGCTTTTCGCCCATCATCTCGACCATGAAGGTTACCCCCGGGCGACAGTACGACACCGAGTGGCGGCTGGACCTCGACCCTACGCAAGGCAAGATAGTCAATTCCCGCCTGACAGTAAGCGCACTGCTCTGGCGGGCGTTGCGCGGCTCGCTGACTCATTTCCTCACCCGCAACCACACCGTGCTCCAGCCACGCGCGCACCAGATGGGCGCGGTTTTCTCCTGGGGCGGGCTCAACCAGCGCGGGCTGAATCTAGCCGGGGCTTTCTACTGGAACATCCGCAAGCACTTCTTCCAGAACCAAGTCATCCAGGTTAGCTATAACTGGGACTGCTGCGGGGTGGCGTTCGAGTACCGGCGACTCGGCCTGGGGCCGCTGCGTAGCGAGAACCAGTTCCGCTTCGCCTTCTTCGTCGCTAACGTGGGCACCTTCGGCACGCTCCGTAAGCAGGAGCGCCTTTTCTAGCTGACAGCACCGCCCTCTACATACAGCGGCGGATCCTGTTCGAACTTCTTAGAAACCCTTACCGACGAGTCACAGAGTGGGTATCCCGGCCCGGGAAAGAGCAAACAGTTCGGGATTTCCCCCTTTTTCCCGATTGCACTTCGAGCACAGCGCTTGCCCGTTCGATACCTCAGTCTTGCCGCCCTCACGAAATGGCTTCGCGTGGTCTGCATGAAAGTTCGTTCGTGAAAGCTCGATGCCGCATATTGCACACTTGCCTTGCGATTTTGCGTAGATCTCTTCTCGCTGGGCTCCCGTGAAAAACCGTTTCTTATCGAAAGGCTCAGCCCTAGCCGCGAGAATTATGTGATTCATAAGTTGTTCCAAGCACACCCTGACGTCATCTGTGTCGATTCTGCCTGTTCGTCCGGTGTGCATGTACGAGACCCACTCCTCGCTGTTCTCCTTGTCCTTTGCAGCATAATAGTTGAGCACCCCCTCAGCCACGAGATGCTCTCTGCCGGAGAGCGCATATTTTTCTAACAGGAAGGTGAGGACCGCAAAGAGCCATTTCAGTGGTCGGGCAGTTTTTATCGTCGCTTCAAACGCCTGGTTCTTTCTTACACACTCTTCCAACACCTTCGTCTCGAAATTCAGGATTTTCCTCGTATCATCGACGGCCCGCTTCGCCTTAACCTGGTCAACACGGTTGTTTTTGAGAAACTCTTCCAGATTGACATATTCCTGGCGGTCCAGCGGAGAACGTTTGTACGCTGACTTGAAGTAAATGGCGGCCAGATTCCAATGAGCATCACGGAACTTGTGGATTCCTCCACCAAGCTTGAATATTTTGTGGTCCGTAAGTTCCTTGATGAACGGATGGAACTTTGTCGGCAGAGCTTTGATACGCTCGCCGATTTTCAGCGGCTTTGCATTCTGAAGGCGACTAAAACTGTCTAGAAGCTCATCCTCCTCGAACTCTCGCATGAGCGCTACCGGAACCTTGTACTCATCGAAGCGCTGTTGCGCGGCATTGGAAAGTGCGCCGTAGGGTTTGATATCTTTCCCTTTCTTGCTGTGCGACCACTTCTCACCGTCTTTGTAGTCAAAAAGAGTCGTAAGCCGTTGCTGCCCATCGACGGCGTCATATCTACTAATCGGCACCCCGTCCTCATCAACATGGGATTCCTCGCTCAACATAATAAGACCGAGCGGAAGGTTCTGCAGCACGCTGTCAACCAGTGCTCGCTTCATCTTGTCGTTCCACACCTTAGATCTCTGCCACTGCGGTCTTACATTCAATCTGTTCCTTTTGTACAAGTCGAATAGATCCTTAACGGACCATTTGTCGAGTTCCAGTCGGCCCATTGACCCACCCCTAAAGTGGAATATGCACCACTCAATCCTACAGTCGGATGCTGGCTTCTCTGCAACTATACGGTAGGCTCATCATACTTTTCAATCGGAAGGATGACCTGCTTGCCCTCCTCTGCGTGTTCTGAGGCCGTCTGCGATCTGCCAAACCAGAATGAGCAAGCACGGGGCCACAAGTGCCTCACTAAACGCTGAAGCTCTCCCGCCAGGTTGCACCTAAAGGTAGCACGCATGCCCACGGGCGTCTCTTGTTAGTCGGCCTGCGCCACCTACCAATTTCAAGTCATAGATTTCCCTCCGCAATGGCATATCTAGTGTAAGATAGATACAAAGGATTCCCGAATACACCGCCGCCACAGACGCGGCGCACAGAGCAGGTGGCGAGGTTTGTGGGTAATCGGGGTACACCTCTTCAGAGGTTTCAACTTTGCTAGGGAGGGAGGGCGCGAACATGGCAAGAAGAGAGAGCGTTACCAAAGTGATTGACGGGGATACTTTTGAGACCTCAAGCAGAAAGAATCCAGTGCGGCTTGCCAACGTCGACGCCCCAGAGAAAGGTGAACCTGGGTCAGGAAAGGCGCGGCAAGCTCTCAAAAACCTGATCGAAGGCGAGCAAGTGCGGGTCGAAACGGTTGCCCGCGATCAGTATGGCCGGTCCGTAGCAAAGGTGTATCTTGGACGAGAATCGGTCAACAAGATGATGGAAGAGAAGATCGACCGCATAAGGAAGAGTTAGCCACGGGCGCCCGCACCAGCGCCGACATCATCCTGAGCTACTTCGCCAAAGCAGCCGCCAGAAACTTAGCTTGCTAGTTCGTTCCTTCAATCGAATGGCGCAGAAGCCAAAACCAAAAACCGTTACCGTGTTTGGCAGTGGCCGGGTTGAGCCGGGGAGCGCGGACTACGAAGCGGCGCGGGAGCTGGGCGCACGGCTGGCGCGTGCTGGCTTCGCCGTCTGCACGGGCGGCTACGGTGGGGTGATGGAAGCAGTGTCGCGCGGCGCAAAAGAAGCTGGCGGGCATAGCATCGGCGTAACAGCAGAAGTCTTTGTCGCACGCGCCAACCCTTGGGTCATAGAAGAAATTCGGGTGAAGAGCTGGCACGAGCGTCTGCTGGAGCTAATCCGGCGCGGCGACGCCTATGTGGTGCTTCCGGGGGGCACAGGCACGTTGACAGAACTCGCCGCGGTCTGGGAGTGGCTGCACAAGGGCTTTCTCGTCGCGAAGCCAGTGGTGGTGCTGGGCGACTTCTGGGAACCGGTAGTCGCCGCAGTGACGGCCAAGGAAAATGTCGGCCACTTAGTGAAGCGTGCTGCGACCCCGGCGCAAGTGGTTGCGCTTCTGCAAGGCTGCCTCAGAGAGTAATAGCCGCGCCTGCCGATTGACACGCGCCGCGCGCCAGCCTAGGATGGCTGCGAAGGTTCGGGCCACAGGCGACCATGAATCTCCCGACACTTGAGCGCTTGGAATTCCCCCAGTTGCGCGAGCTGGTTCGCGCCCGAACTACGTGCGCGCCAGGGCGGGCCGCGGTCGAGGCACTCGCGCCTTCCACCGACCCGGGATGGATTCAAGCCGAACTTGGCCGCGTGGCCGAGGCGATGGAGTTTGTCCGGCAGGGCAACGAGCTGAGCTTTGCCGGCCTGGAAGACCCGGCTCCGCTGCTTGTGCGCCTGGGCGTAGCCGAAGTCGTGCTAGCCCCGGAAGAGCTGCTCAGCCTGGCTACCCTGCTCGCTGCGGCCACGACCGCGCGCACCACGCTGGGCGCACCGCGCTTTCGGACAATACTGCCGCGCTTGCGACAACTCGCCGCCGAGCTCGATGACTACTCCGCGCTGGAGCGCGACCTCCGGCGCAAGATTCTCCCGGGGGGCGAAGTGGACAGTTATGCCTCGCCCGAGCTGGCCGAGATTCGCAGCCAGATTCAACGCCTGGAGGCCAAGCTCCACCGCACGCTGAAGCGCGCGCTGGAGCGCGCCGCAGCCCAGGCAGCCTTGCAGGACGAGTTTGTCACCCTGCGTGGAGGTCGCCTGGTACTGCCCATCCGCACCGATGCGCGCACGCGCCCGGAAGGCGTCGTGCACGCCGCCAGCGCCACCGGCCAGACGCTGTTTCTCGAGCCGTTGGAGACCATCGTACTCAACAACGAACTCGTGGCTTTGCGCGAGCAGGAAGCGGCGGAGGTGCGCCGCATTCTCGGCGAGCTGACGCGTCGGCTGGCCGCGCGCCGCCCGGCGCTGCTCGGCGCCGCCGAGTTGATCGGCGAGCTGGACTCGGTTCTTGCCCGCGCCCACTTTGGCGTCCAGTTCGATTGCACCATCCCGAAATTTAATTCCACCGGCACGCTCGCCCTGCGCCAGGTGCGCCACCCGTTACTGGAGGCAACCCTGAGAGCAGCAAAGCCTGACTCTGCTCAGCAAGCAGCACGCAGGCGCGCGGTGGTGCCTATTTCGGTGGAACTGACCCCGGAGCAGCACGTGCTGGTGATTAGCGGGCCGAACGCCGGCGGAAAAACGGTAGCGGTGAAGACGATTGGCCTGGCAGCAGTGATGGCGCAGGCGGGCATTCCAGTGCCGGCGGAAGAAGCTCTGCTGCCGGTCTTCGAGCATGTCCTGGCGGACATCGGCGACGAGCAGTCCATCGTCGAAAACCTGTCCACGTTTTCTGCCCACATCTTGAACTTATGCCAGATGGCAGCGGAGGCTAACGGGCGCTCGTTGGTGCTCCTCGACGAGCTGGGCGCGGCTACTAGCCCGGAGGAGGGTGCCGCGCTCGGCATCGCCCTACTCGAACATTTCCGGCGGGCGTCTGCGCTCGTCGTCGCCACCACGCATCACGAGCGCCTGAAGGCTTACGCCGCTACCACCACAGGCGCGCTAAACGCCGCGGTGGAGTTTGACGAGGTTAACCTGCGGCCTACTTATCGTCTGCTGTTGGGCGTGCCGGGGGTATCGAGCGGGATTGAGATGGCCGCGCGGCTGGGCCTGCCGGAGACAATTCTCGCCGAGGCGCGAACAAGGCTCACCGCCGAGGCTACCGAGACCGCCGCGTTGATCCGCTCGCTCCACCGCACCCAGCAGGAATTGACCCGGCTGCAAGCCGAAGTTCGTGCCGAACTCAGTCGCTTGCAAGCCGAGCGGGAACAGTTGCGCCAGGAGTGGCTGAAGACGCAGCGCGCGAAGTTGAGCGAGCTAGAGCGCGAGCTGCAAGGCCTGTTCACTCATTATGGAAAAGAACTGCGCGCGGTGGTAGCTGGCGTGCGCGATGCTGCCCTGCGCAGTCGCGCCGAAAAAGCTGGTGCCCGGCAACTCGGGCAGGTGAAGGCGCAGTTGAAAGAAGAATTCGACGCGGCCGTAGTCAGCCACCTGGGAGAAACCGCAAAGCCGGTGGAGCCGGTAGTGCGGGTAGCGCCGGAGCAAGTGCTGCCCGGGGCGTGGGTGCGGCTGCGTGGCATTCAGCGCAAGGGGCTGGTGCAGCGACGGCTTGATGCGCAAACCGCCGAGGTGCAGATTGGCAGCCTGCGCATGCGAGTGGCGGTGGACGACATCGTGGCCGTCGAAACCGAAAAGCCTAAAACAAAGTTGACGCTCAAGACGGTAAAAACCACAGAGGCACAGCGGCCACAGAGAACCGGCGGAGCGGAACTCGACGTCCGCGGCCTGCGCGTGGAAGAAGCCCTAGAGAAAGTGGATAAGTTCCTCGATCAAGCCGTCCTCGCCGGACTCACCGAGGTGCGCATCGTGCACGGCATCGGCACCGGCAAGCTGAAGCAGGCTTTGGGGGAATTCTTGGCGCAGCACCCCCACGTCGAATCCGCTCGCGCCGCCGAACCCGACCATGGCGGCGCCGGTGCCACCGTAGTGACCTTGCGGAGTGGTGCCCGATGACGAAAGCGAAACTCACGTTGAGAGGTCCGGAGCCGAACAGATGGAAATGGGAAGAAGCAGGAGTGATCTTCGTAGTTTCCCACGGCGCGGTACAGGGGTCTGAGGCTGGCGTAGCCCCCAGCATACGTGAGATGGTGCAAGAATTCGATCTTCCACTAGATGTGATTCGCCAACAGAAACCGAGGGTCAGTGAGTCAATTGGTCAATGCATCGACAAGAGCAGAAGTGGCAACTCCCTAAACGTGGCTGTGTTGAAGAACGAAATAAATGAACAGAGGAGAACTAGCAATGAATTGAGGCCAGGCCTGGTTATCCTCGTCGATCCAAATCAATTCGACCCATTTCAGGGTACTGACGAACATACATGGACGTTCGGAAAGCAGGAACTAGGGTATTACGGCGAGAGTCACCCGGACGGCGTATGCGTGCTTCGCTATTATCACCGCGAGGCGGTTCGCCATGAACTTGCACATATGCTAGGGCTCACCCAGCACTGTACAAACGCAAGCTGCGCGATGCACTATGGATGCCGAGTCGCCCAATTCTGCGCAGAATGTGACAAAAAATTGAGACGCATCTGTTTTATCGAACAGCTCTAGCCCAAGGATCGGTGGCTGATGGCGGAGCCGGGGAGCATAGCCGATAGGGTGAAGCAGCAGGCGGACATTGTGCGCGTGGTGGGCGAGTACGTCCGCCTGAAGAAGAGCGGGCAGAACTTTATGGGCCTGTGCCCGTTTCATTCGGAAAAGACGGCTTCGTTTGCTGTCCATCCGGTAAAGCAGATTTATCACTGCTTTGGCTGCGGCGCTGGCGGCGACGTCTTCAAGTTTGTGATGGAGATGGAGAAGGTAAGCTTCCCGGAGGCCTTGCGGCTGGTGGCGGAAAAATGTGGCATTGCGCTGCCGGAGCGCCGCCCGCGCACCCCGGAGCAGGAAAAGACGGCGCGGTTGCGGGCAGCCTTGGTCGAACTCCATCAGCACGCCGCGCGCTTCTTTGCCGAGCAACTGGCCACCAGTAAAGAAGGCAAGCTGGTGCGGGACTACCTCTACGACCGCGGGCTGAGCGATGCGGTGATCAACGAGTTTGGCCTGGGCTATGCCCCGGCGACGGGCGATGCGCTTTACCGGCGGCTGCGCGGCCTGGGCTACAAGCAGGAAGTGGTTGAGGCCAGCGGGCTGGTGAACCGCGATGAGCGTGGCAGCTTCTACGACCGGTTTCGTGCGCGGGTGATGTTCCCGATTGCGAACGAGAGCGGCCGGCTAGTGGGGTTTGGCGGGCGGGCGATGGGCGACCCCGAAGCTTCGGGGCCGAAGTATCTGAACTCGCCGGAGACGCCCATCTATTCCAAAAGCCGCGTCCTCTACAACCTGCACCGCGCCAAAGAGGCGATTCGCCGGGCTGACTTTGCGCTGCTGGTGGAAGGCTATACGGACTGCATCGGGGTGCACACGGCGGGCTTGGCGAATGTGGTGGCGAGCTGCGGCACTAGCTTGACGGAGACTCAGGTGCGGCTCCTCGGCCGCTTCAGCCGGCGCGTGGCTGTCAGCTACGACCCGGACTCGGCTGGCCAGGCAGCCACCGAGCGCTCGCTCAACCTGCTGCTGGAGCAGGGGCTGGAGGTGCGCGTGGTGACGCTGCCCGCCGGCTTCGATCCCGATTCGTTTGTGCGCCAGCAAGGCGCGGAAGCTTATCGCGCTCAGGTCAAGCAGGCGCGGGCTTATCTTGAGTATCTGCTCGATCGTGCCCGTGTCAGCTATGACCTTTCAGCCCGCGACGCTAAGGTGGCGGCGCTGAACTACCTGCTGCCTTATCTCACGCGTGTGCCGAACAAGATTCAGCGCGCAGAGTGGGCGGCGGAGGTGGCGCAACGGCTCGGGATCGAAGAAGCGCTGCTGCGGGAGGAGTTGCGCCGGGCGGCCAGTGAGCGGCGCCCGGAGCTGCGGGTGCAGCCGGAGTTTGCCCCGCCAGCGGTGAAGCCTGCCGAGCGTCGCCTGCTACAAATTGTCCTGGAAAACCCTGAGATTCGCCCCGACATCCTCAAAGAGCTGCGCGACACGCAAGCCCACCGCGGCACGACGCTGGAGAACGTCTTCGAGCAAGTGCTAGCAAGCGAAGCAGCCGCTGCGGGGCTGGAAGTGGCGTCGCTGGGCGAGCGTGTAGGTGAAGGCGAGCGCCGCTTGCTCTATGAGCTAGCGTTTGAACGCGCTGCAGCGGGGACGCTCGAAGAGGCCCGCTCGTGCCTGGCAGCGCTCCAGCGGAGCCGGCTGGAAGCGGAGCTGCGGCAAGTGCAAGAGCAGATTCAGCAAGCGGAGCGTGCCGGGGACAGTGCACGGCTAGTGAATTTACTTGAGCGTAAACAGAGCTTGCGCAAGTCGCTCGCTGAACTTGATTGAGTGCCCCGAAGGATGGGGGGACAAGCCTGCCTGCCCACGTATTTCACTCTGGGGTGGCGGAATCTGGTAGCGCAGAGAGCCGGTAGAGTTCTGTTGAGCGGTTTTGGCTACAAGTCCTGTGTTAGCAATGGCTTAGCTATCCTCCCGGGCTAAGCCACCCTAAGTGAACAGGGGATACCATCTGAGTAGGCTATTCCAGGGCAAGAAGGTTGTTGACGTCCGAGGCAGGAAGCTGTAAATTTGATAGGTTTTTGTCAAACCTTTGCCCCATTACGTACATCTAATGGGGCGAGACGAAGCCTTGAGAGGCAGGCCTGTTTGCGGCGGGCTTGCCTGCGGCTGGCGCGAAGCGGTTGTTGGCAACTCGGCAGATCCGAAAGTGGCGAGCGGACTAGAGGTGTCTAAGCACA
>Ga0315314_1002383_pt1 | contig 15577 bp, 17 predicted proteins | sample TDP9_MG_FD_203631 | JGI IMG/M metagenome (GOLD analysis project Ga0315314, IMG submission 203631) | Freshwater sediment microbial communities from Lake Towuti, South Sulawesi, Indonesia - TDP9 | ecosystem: Environmental > Aquatic > Freshwater > Lake > Sediment | place: Indonesia: South Sulawesi...
TCGAACCCATCAATTCGTAGTTGGCTTGCCAAAACTCTCGGAAACGACCAAACTGTGGTTCATCGTAGCGATAGAGGTTGCCTACACAGAAGATTCTAAGCGGCTTAGGCGCTGTTCTGAGTTTGGTTGCCACCAACCGAGCAATAGAGGCTGTAAACTCCGGTCTCAAAGCAACCTTACGACCGCCCATATCGTTGAAGGCGTACATGCGCAGCCGTATTTCTTCACCAGCCTTTGCTGCCAAGAGGTCGTAGGATTCTACAACGGGCGTGATGACCTCTTCGTAGCCATATAGACGAGCTATTTCCCGTGTTGTTTGTTCCACGTGTCGCATTTTCTCGGCGTCTTTTGGCAGAAAATCCCTCATTCCGCGAACTGTTTTGAAAGCTGACATTTTGTTTTCACTTCATGGTGAGTTTTGAGAGCGAGTAGTAGACCACTTCTCCTCTTCGGTTTAATACGGCTAGCACCAGTTGTTTCTTTTGGCTATGGACGTATTTGAGTGTGCGAGTCAGTTCTTCCAAGGTCACCGGCTGTCCCTCTTGGATTCCGAAGACCAGGTATTTGGCTGCTGCTGTGCCGTATTCGCCTCTTTCGTAAACGCGGAAGTCTGTGCCCAAGCCGAAGCCCTCTCTGGCAACGTAGCCTCTGCTTCGTAGGTCTCGGTAAATCAGGTATTTTGCCCATGCGTTCTCATCTAACGTTTGACAATGACTGAGCAGCTGTTGAAAACCTATTTTTTTACGGGTTTTTCGGGTCTCAGCCTTCTCAACCTCGATTATTCCCTTGCTCATCAAAAAGAGGGCTTCACAGAGAGTCAACACGAGTTGCTTGTCTTCTGAGGTGCCGTAGCCTCGAGAAGCGAGTTCTTCAACGGCTTCGGGTGAAGAAACCACAATAACATCTTTTTCTCTAAGCAATGCCTTTATGACTTTTAGCTCAGCGCCATGACTTACTTCTGTCGCTTGTTTGGGCGCTTTCAAGGTTTATGCCTCTCTGACTTTACTACGTTATCATGCACGCTGAAAATTTAAACCCTCCCAACGTTGCAGCGACCTAACTGTGGATTGATCCTCTGGCGAAGGCCTTCGTGGGTTCAAGTCCCACCCCCCCGCACTTCATCCTTTAGTTCTCTGAGTTCGCCTGAACAGGATTGCGAGTGAGGCAGTTGAAAGAGGCATCACAATATCCCATAGTATTAGACCGCCAAGCAAGATTTCAATAGGTAAACTCAACCCGTAGCCTATTGGCGTTAGTATACCCAGAATACCGTTTGCAACGAAGAGCCCTTTGACGATTCTCTCAATTCCTCTTGATTCAAAAACTGGGGCGGCGAAGAGCGTGGCAAGTCCCATAAAAAAGTATCCCAAAACTTCAATCACCCACATCATGGACTGCGGGTTATCCATCGCAAATATCTCTACATCAAAGCTACTTTGTCGAACAAAGGTCAACTGGATAAAGTAATTGACGCTGATCAAGGTTGCATAAACAATGGCAAATGAAAATCCAACAAGACTGAAAACTTTCCGCTCATTAGATGCGTAACAATGAATACATGCCATAACTACAAGAAATGACAAAGTTAAAAGGAATCCGACAATCGTTGCAAAGGGCTGAATTGAGACGGTGGCTGTGATACCAGCGACTGCCACTAAAAGAGTTGTAATAGTGGCTGACCAGAATCCCAACCGATAAACCTGCTTTTCTTCCATCGAGTCGAATTTAGCCATAAGATATCTCTCAATTTATAATCCGAATGGTTCCTATTATTGAATGGTCGAAATTTAAACCTTGGTAGATGGTGCCACGGAAAAAAGGGAATTCACGGGAGATAGTGGAGACATCGCCACTCCTCATTGGATTCAAGTCCAACCCCTCGATATTTCCAACATGAAGCTATCTGATGGGGTTCTATGAAAAAGAACATAACAGTCAACAGTCAAACCACAATGCAACCTAAACCTATTTGGATCCAAATAGAGGGCTCTAGACCCCCCTCTACCCGTCTGTCTGTCTCCCTCACTAGGTATCACTTTCTAATAGAGGGGCTAGGTCTACTATGCGCACACACACGTAATGAAATTCTAGCTCGCTCAACACACCAACAACCATAACATAGAAAGCTTCCTCTGCTCTATCTTTTGTAGAGTTCTGTGACTTTTTTCTTGATTTTCAATGAGCTGTTCAGCTCTGGTTTTCCAAACCTTCCAATTTTCACAACTTGCACGTTGAGTCCTTTTTTTGCCAATGTTTGGCGCACTTGATTTTCTATGTTGTCTTGGTCGTAGCCAACAGCGATTACATCTGGTTTTATTTGTTGAATCACCTGACCTATGTCAAAGTCTTCGTAGCCAAGTATGGCTTGGTCTACAACCTTGAGCGATTCCACCAGTGCTCTCCGATGGTCTTCGGGCATGACTGGGTTTCTTCCCTTTCTCTTCTCAACCGTTCTGTCTCTAGCCACTATAACAACAAGTTTGGCGTTTTTGCCGCCCGCCTTCTTCGCCTCTTCCAAATACTTTACGTGACCCAAGTGGAGCAGGTCGAAGGTGCCAGATGCCAGAACAATTTTGCCTCTCTTCTTCACTTTTCTTCCCCGATTGGCCATGTAAATTCTACAACTCCTAGCATGCGTAGAGCGTCGAGCAAGCCTTCGCAGTATGCGACCGATGCCAAACTTGTCTCTAATTTTTTTTTCTCCCGATAGTATTTGGCGTCGTTTAAATAATGTTTGGCGCTTTCTATGATGCCCTTAATTTTCTCTTCGTCAATGACTACAACATCCTGAGCCAGCTTGATTTCCGCCAAAACCTTTTCGCTGTTTTGGATGTACTTAGATGCGAGTTCTTTGAGCGTCATTCAACCATCCTCCTAACACTTTCAGGCGCCTTAACCAGCGTTAGCAGCGCTTCCGCCTCCATAAAATGAAGCCTACCTGGAAAAACAAGCGTGTGAGGAGGCGCGCCAAAATCATATTTTAACAGTTTGTCTACACTGTCGGCTTTAACAACGGGTTGCTTGGAACCTGCTCTAGCTATACCTATCGCCATTGTGTTTGACGTGACCACCCGCTTACGCTTTTTCTTCTCCACGCTGAGCAGTGCTTGCAATCCCTCTTTGACGGTCATGTAACGCTTTTCCTCAGCCCTGATGTCTAGGAAGCAGAGTGTATGAAGCCCCCGTTTCTTGTTTCCGCCAATCACATTGTAAGGAGTTTCAGCACCAACGCCCTCATTTGAGAAGGGAATAGTCACGCTTCGACCATACTTGTAATTCTGCAAGCCCGACAACCCCATAACCGCGGAAACAATAGACGCCCCATGCACAACCCTGGTCTTTATTCCCTGCCCTTCTGCACGAATGCGCAGTTCTACATGAGTCGTGGCGATTAACGGGTCGCCTGGAACCAATAAAACGGTCTTGCCCTTCTCCGCCGCCCTCAAAATCCTCTTTCCACAGTCGTCTTCAAGGTCTCGTCTAGAAACAAATGATATTCTTTTTTCAATGAGTTTTTCTAGTTTTGCAAGGTCAAGCTTTGGCATGAGGCTGGTGTACAACTCCGCAAACACGGTTTCAGCCGTTCTCGCCTCTTCCAAACCCCGCAACGACATGTCTCTCTCGCTGTGCAAGCCCAAGCCGACAAACACTAGTTCACGCAAGCGAATCACGCTTCCCTCTAAACGCTAATCTTCAGAGGACTAAACTTAATAAACCCATTTAAAATGTGCAGTATAGGTTAAGCTGTAAACGGGCCCGTAGCTCAGCAAGGCAGAGCGGCGGACTCTTAATCCGTAGGTCACGGGTTCAATTCCCGCCGGGCCCGCCACAAAACTTCTTTTTCAGAGAGAAACTATGAGTTTCAGTTTTTTGTGTGTGTGCGCACGGTTGACCTAGCCCCTCTATTAGAAAGTGATACCTAGTGGGAGAGACAGACAGACGGGTAGAGGGGGGTCTAGACCGTCTATTTGGATCCAAATATGAACAATGGGTTCGCACCGTTTTGAAACTAAAACGTGTCAAAAAGGTTATTGAGAAGACCATAAAGACATATTTCTTGATAACCACATCATACCTTAGCAACAATGGGCATGCAAAAATGAACGTTTCAAAGAGCTCTTTGCTAATTGTTGCCGTCGGCGTAACTGCAGTAATCTCTCTGGCGGTTCTCTTTGTGATTCCTTTTCTAACGCCTGCGTCGCCCTCAACAACTGTCCGAGTTGGATACCTAACCGCCGATTTACATCACCTAGCATATTTCGTAGCCAAAGACAAGGTCGTAGGCGGCGGTCAATCCCTTTTTGAAAAATACGGCGTCAACGTGACCGATGCGGTTCCTGGTGGATATGCATCCGGAGGTATCGAGATGGACGCCTTTGCCGCTAAGGAGGTTGACATAGGTTTCATGGGAGCGCCGCCCGCCATAATAAAGCATCTCAACTTAGGCGTGAATACAACTGTCATATCTCAAGTAAACGACATCGGCTCAGCCTTGATTGTCAAGCCTTCAATAAACAATTTTTCAGAACTGAGAGGCAAGACCATAGGGGTGCCCAGCAGAAGCTCCATTCAATATTTTCTGCTGCTCAACTACGCAGAGAGAAACAACGTGAGCATAACCGACATCAAAATAGACGAACCATTGTCGGGAGCGAATATGGAGTTAAAGCTACAAACCGGCGCTATCGACGGTTTCGTTGCTTGGGAACCGTTCCCTTCAGACGCAGTTTTTAAGGGCATTGGAAAAGTGTTGGCTACCTCCAGTGACATCTGGCCTCATCACCTCGACTGTGTCATAGTAGCAGACAAGACATTCGCAGCCCGCCATCCTGACATGGTTGTCAACTTCTTGAAGGCGCACATAGAAGCAACCAACTGGATAAACAACGCCAAATCGAACACCAGTTCCGCCGATTATGAGTTGCTCGTTGATATTGGAGTTGAATTCACGGCGAGAAACGCCACGGTAGTTAAGGAGGCGCTGAATCGTATAGACTACAAATACGCCATCGACTTGGCTTTTCTCAGCACTTTCATAGAATACACGGGTAAACTCATAGAATACAACATGGTGCCTCCAGCCAAGCTTCAAGAAAGAGGCTACGGTGACAAATACGATTTCGCCGAGAAATACGTCAATGAGTCCTACTTGAACCAAGCTCGAAGTGGTTGAATGAAAGAAAAACACCGCATACTCTTAATCAAACTGGGGTTGGGCGCCCTTTCACTTTTCGTTTTTTTCTTGATATGGGACTGGTTTGCAGTCACAGGGACCAACCACTTTTTGCCTCGACCATTAGACATCTTCAAAACGCTGATTCGAATAATAATAACCAATGAGAGAGACCCTACTGGCCACTTGTTCAGTGAGCACGTCGTTGCCAGTTTGATGAGAGTCTCTTACGGTTTCTTTCTCGCAGCCATCGTCGCCATACCCGTTGGCTTGTTATGGGGTTGGTCGCTATACGCTGAAGGTTTGAGCAAGCCCATAGTTGAACTCTTTCGTCCCATCCCTCCCTTCGCCTGGATTCCCTTCGCCATCATTTTCTTCAGAGACCCGTTTGACGCTGTCTTCATAGTATATCTGGCAGCATTCTTTCCAATAATTCTGAGCACCGTCGCCGGAGTCAAAGTTGTTGATCCAGTCTTGATTGACGCTGCTAAAACTCTAGGTGTTAACAAACCGCAGTTGTTTACAAAGGTGATTGTTCCCGCTTCTCTGCCCCACATCATGACTGGCCTTCGCATTGGGTTGGGCATAGGATGGATGGCTGTTGTGGCCGCTGAACTAGTGGGCGTCAGAGAAGGAGGCTTGGGATTCTACATTCACGTGATGAGTGACGATTATGGGCTTTATGAAAACGTTTTTGCTGGCATGTTCCTGATCGGAATAATAGGCTTCTTAATGATAACCACTGTAACCCACATAGAGAGACGGTTGTCACGATGGGCAGGAATACTATAATTCAAATTCGTAATCTCACCAAAGTCTTCGAAAAAGAAGAAACTAGAACTGAGGCTCTAAACGATTTAAACTTGGACGTTTGTCAAGGCGAGTTTTTATGCGTTATCGGTCCGACGGGCTGCGGCAAAACAACCCTGCTTCGAATTGTTGCAGGTCTAGAGTCACCAACCAAGGGCGAGGTCTTGTTGAACGGTCGAAGAGTCACAAAGCCAAGCGCAGACAGGGGCTTGGTTTTTCAAGAATTTGCCCTTTTTCCTTGGAGAACCACGTGGAAAAATATCGAGTTCGGCTTAGAGATTAAAGGGCTGCCGCCTGAGAAACGCCACGAAATTGTTGAGCGTTACATAAAGCTCGTGGGCTTGTTGGGGTTTGAAAACGCGCTTCCACGTGAACTTTCCAGCGGAATGAAACAGCGTGTGGCAATTGCCAGAGCGTTAGCCAACGACCCAGACGTGTTGCTGATGGACGAGCCTTTTGGTTCGCTAGACGCACAGACCAGAAACATCATGCAAAGGGAACTGCTTATAATATGGGAGCAAACCAAAAAAACCGTGGTGTTCGTGACTCATTCGGTTGATGAAGCAGTATATCTTGCAGACCGCATAGTTGTTTTGACAGCCAGACCCGGCACGGTCAAAAGAATAGTTGAAGTGAATTTGCCGCGTCCCCGAGACAGAACAGGCGAAGAATTTTACGCTGTACGACGCCCCTTACTTCAAGAATTGGAGATTGAAGTAGAGAAAGCAATGCGTAAAGATTAGGAACAATCAAGGACAAGGTTGTCTTCTGGTGAAGAATGTGGCAAAGGCGCCCTGCATTAAGATAGAGAAGACCCACGGCGAAAAAGCCATAATGATTGCAAAGAGACTCAAACTGGACAAAATCTTGCATTCGAGAATTGTTCGATACACAGCGCCCTTCACTTTGCAGGTTATGGTCAACGCTATAGTCAAATAGTAGAGACTTCGGCTGTTAACGTTATCTTCACCCTTTGATTTGGGTGTCGAAGTTTTTCGACTAGCTTTCGTGAAAGGTCGCAGGCAGCCTTGTCAGCTCTTATAGCCAAGGTTCGACCACAGACGAAGGCGCTCTTCCTCACCACCAAATCTGTGGGATGGGTAAACAACAGTTTTGGATTGCCCCGAGCAGTCACAATTTCTTTTTCTCCCTCAACCTCAATTTCAATTGTCATTCGGGCACTCTGACTACATACAAACGTCTTAAATTTCGGGTTCAAGTCTGTTGCACACTTTGTTGCGCCAACAGCGATGATGCAGTCTCCTCGTTTGGTTAAGTGAGTTGCTTTTGTGATTTCAAATGTTGTCTTGTTGGTTGATTGAACGTTTGGGTGTCCATGCGCATATATGACCTCTGTCGCTTTCATTAAGACCCCAGTTTCTCCTTCACCTTCACGAGAAGAGCTTCATCGTATTCGCCGAACACCTTAGCCGCGAATTGTAAGTACTCTATTCCCTTTGGATCAACACCAACTATACTGGCGGTCACGGCGTCGGCTTGAACCGAATTCTCGCTTCCAACAAGAAGGTCGCGGTCAACGATTTCGTTTATCCAGAAGCAGGGCTTGAATAGGCTTCTGTAAACCTTGTTAATGTCCACAATGCTCTGAGGCAACAACGAGTCATTTTCTCCATGCCACCTGCCATATCTTGCAGGATCCGGGATCAGACCGAACAAATTTTTTGTTGAAAGTGACATAACCTCTCGTGTCATACGACTCATGTTGAGACTAATCAACGAACAACCTCTAAGGTTGTAGACTTTTTTGGGGATGAACCCATACATTTCTTGGTTCTTGAGCGAACCAAACCTCTCTTCAACTATTTTCTGCATTTCCCTTTTGGCAACTGTTCTATGGTTCCAAACTTCCTCTGTTATGTTCACATATTCCACTCCGTGCTTTTTGAGAACCCTTTCAACTCCACTATATCTTAAAAACCATGCATCCTGTTCTTTGATCCACTTCCACTTTTTCTTGGCGTTCCTTGGTGTGATGAAATCATGAGGTTCGGGTCTTGTGTTCAGTTCATTTCGCCATGCGGTGTAGCTCTCGACAACAGTCTTTTTGCCTTCAAGGCAGTTAAAGAGAAAATCGAGGTCCTCAGCTGACGTGTAGGAGTTGGCGTTGCTCCAGTTGGGCTTGACGACAAAGCCCTTCCCTCGAATGTTCAGTTCCTTTGCAAAGCGTCTCATGTCTTCGGCTTCGGTGACTTTGCAGAAAACCACGTTGCCCATTTTCAATGTGTTGCGTCCTCTCTTGTGGCTTAGGTAAAGTTATTCACGAACTTCTATGGCGTCCACTTTGCCGTCGCCGTCTAGGTCGAAGCCTTGAATCACTGTTGCAAAGCTGTCTTCGCCGTCAAAGTTCTTCAAAGCCTCTTTCCAAAACTTGGTCAACGCAAGCACACAAGCCTTGGTGCCAACGGACTTGTTTCCAGCGATTACTATGATTCTCTTGTCTTTGTCCCATGGATTCACTATTTTGGCTAAGATTCCAACGGAGTCACGGGTGTAGACCCTTCCAGTTTTCTGGGAGACCAGTCCGCCGAAGATGAAACCATGCTCCGTGGATGTCATGCTGAATCGGATAGGAAGAAACTCGTTAATCTCCTGCGTGAGAAGGTTTGTGCCTGGACCACCCACCAGAATCAGGTTGTTGTCTTCATCCTTTTCCACCTTCACGTCAACGTCAAGCTTGATAACAAAATCTTCTGGTAACTGCACAAACTGTCCCAGAAATAGGCTCAGGTACGCTGCGTAGTGACCGTCTCTTGCCCTTGCCTTAAAGGGTCCATGTTCGTCTGGACTGCCCACCACAATCTTTCCGTCGAGAAAGCCATCCTTCAGAAAAGGATTGAAAAATTGCTTCAGTTTTTCGTCGAGGCTCGGAACAGACGGCGTAGCCATCGTGTGGTAGCCGAAGGGAAGCTCCACTCCGAAGGCTGGAAAAGAAACCTTGTAGTACTTGGCTGTGGCGCCTTGCTTCTCTTCCTCCCTCACAACCTCGATGATTCCAGCCTCGGATAGTTTTCGAACGTGGTAGTAAACCTTCTGCTCGTGCACGCCCAGCTTCTTGGCGATTTCTATTGGATACATTTCCCCTTCGCCGAGCAGGGTGAGAATCCGCCAGCTCAATCTGCTCAGCATGGGTCTCAACAGTTCCGGGCGGTCGAATATGCCGATCTCTTTGGACTCGTATTTTGTTTTCTCGCCGCTGAGGAGAAGTTTCCTTTTCATGATGGCATAATTGGATAACTCTTCCCTTATAAAGATTTTTTTAATGGTTCTCCTCTTCACACAATTTTCAGTTGCAGAACAATGAAAGCCGCACACAACTCGTTTTTAACCCTACTACGGTTTTCTAAACAATGCTTATACAAAGGCACACATACATACTACGTCGATAACTTAAGTTCACAAAGCCAGAACAAACCCCAAAAGTATCAAGAAAAAATTGATTCAAAAATGAGGCATCCAAGATGTGCGGAATATTCGGCTGCATTTTAAAAAACAGCGAAGTCGCGCCCGTAATCCACACCTCTCTGAAACGGCTGGAGTATCGAGGCTACGACTCGGTTGGCGAATGCACGGTTCATGAAGGCAGAGTGCACATAAAGAAGGACGCGGGAAAAATCGATGATGTTCACGCCTTCCTTGATCTAGACGACCTTCCAGGTCGAATGGGCGTGGGTCATACCAGATGGGCGACACACGGAGCCCCCTATCGAGTCAACGCTCACCCACACATGGACTGCAACGAAGAGGTGGCGGTGGTTCACAACGGAATCATAGAAAATTTTGCAGAACTGAGAGTCGAGTTGGAAAACCGTGGGCACGTATTCCGGTCGAAAACCGATACTGAGGTGATTCCGCATCTTATCGAGGAGAAAATGAGAGAAGGCTTGTCTTTGACTGATGCGGTTCGTGAAGCGGCTAATCGACTCGACGGCTCCTACGCTATAGCAGTCATTTCTGCCAAAGAACCAGACAAGATTGTTTGCGCCCGAAGAGAAAGCCCCCTAGTCCTAGGCGTAAGCGAAGCAGGCGTTTACTGCGCGTCAGACATCCCAGCCTTCTTGCCCCTGACAAACCGGGCGGTGATAATCGAAAACGGTGAACTCGCTGTTCTGAGCGACGATGGATACGAGATTCGAAAGCTGAACGACTGGAGCCTCGTTTCCAGAGAACCAGAAACCATAGAGTGGAGCCCCGAGATGGCTGAGAAACAGGGATATCCCCACTTTATGTTGAAGGAGATTTATGAACAACCGCTCACGCTCCGAAACACGCTGAGGTTGCAGGACCAATATCTGGAGCTGATGACAGAATTCCTTGATAGAGCGGGCGAAGTCTTTCTCGTGGCTGCTGGGACATCTTACCACGCCTGCTTGGCAGCGTCCTACATGTTTTCCAAGCTGGCTTTTTTGGCAACTCACCCCATTATTGCGTCTGAGTTTGTTGAGCAACATGGAAGGTCTGTAAACATTGACAGCACCATATTGTTTGTCAGTCAGTCGGGTGAAACAGCCGACACTTTGGCAGCTGTGGACCATGCGCACCTTAGAGCCGCCACAATTCTAGGGTTAACCAACGTTATCGGGTCCACTCTCACCCGTTTAGCCCGAGTCTACGTTTGTCAGCAGTCTGGTCCAGAGATAGGCGTGGCAGCGACCAAGACCTTCACCTCTCAACTCTCAGTGCTAGCTCAACTGGCGCTGAGACTAGCCAAGAAGAGGGGAAAAGTGTCGCACGTGGAAATTGAATTCTTAGAAAAGAAGTTGCAGCAAATTCCCGACATTGCCGAAGACATTTTGAGGACTCAGGGAGAGAAGATAAGGCGCCTCGCCCAAAAATACCACGACAAACAATGTTTCTTCTATCTTGGTCGTGGCATAAGCTCGGCAACCGCGCTTGAGGGTAGACTGAAACTTATGGAAATCTCCTACGTTCCAGCCATAGCTTACCCTGCTGGAGAGAGCAAGCATGGACCGATCAGCCTTATCGAAGACGGGTTCCCTGTGGTCTTCATTTGCCCGAAGGATGAGACGCACAAAACCATTGTGGGTAACATTATGGAGATGAAGGCTCGGGGCGCTTCCATAATCCTCGTCATTGAGGAGGGAGACGAAGAACTCAAGCGGTTGGCAGACGAGTGCATCGAGATACCCAAGGGCGTGCCCGAGATTCTTTCACCCATCCTCTACGTGATTCCGCTTCAACTCTTCGCTTACTACCTGGCGATTAATAGGGGACTCGACCCTGACATGCCTAGAAATCTGGCGAAGTCGGTCACAGTCAAATAGTTCGGCAAAGTCTTAAGCCACATTTCACTACTAATATTTTTGAGGATTCAATGTATGCCAAGGGAGGATTGGGAGCGACTCGTCCAGAGCCTGATCGCTGAGGGAATACTGCGTTCGCCCCGTGTGATTCGTGCCATGCGTCATGTGAACCGTGAACTGTTCCTTCCCGACCATCTGAAATCCTACTGCGCCGTGGATTCTCCGCTTCCGATTGGTTGGGGGCAAACCGTTTCGGCGCCACACGACTAGACTATGCGCTGGTTTAGTCGGGCGAAACATGGTTTCAATAATGAACGAAGCCCTCGAGTTGGAAGTCGGCCACAAGGTGTTGGAGGTTGGGGCGGGTTCAGGCTGGCACGCCGCGACTATAGCGGAGATTGTGGCATCTTCAGACGCGCCTCGAGAAAAATGGGGTCACGTTTACACTGTTGAAATCGTGCGTGAACTAGCTGATTCCGCAAGAGTCAACGTTGAGAAGGCTGGTTTCGGCGATCGTATAACTGTGATCTGTGGAGACGGTTCAGAGGGTTATGTTCAAGAGGCACCTTACAATCGTGTTTTGGTCACGGCGGCGGCGCCTGACATTCCCAAGCCTTTGACTGAGCAGTTGAGGACAGGGGGAGTCCTCGTCATTCCTGTTGGAGGCACGTATCTTTATCAGACTTTGGTGCGTGTTCGAAAACGTGATTCGAGACTGGTTGAGGAGAATCTGGGCGGAGTTGCCTTCGTTCCTCTAACTGGGAAATATGGGCAGAGAATCTGATTCGGCGTTGTTAGGTGAAATTAATGTATGAAGTCATAATTTTGGGCGCTGGTCCAGCGGGTTTGGCTGCTGGGATTCATTCGGCTCTCTTTGGTTTAAAGACGCTTATGATAGACGCAAATGAGAAGGCTGGAGGAATCGCCCTCAGAGCCCGAGGTGTTGAAAATTATCCCGGGTTCGTTGGGAAGGTTTCAGGACAGCGACTTATGGAGAAGATGGTGCGTCAAGCCGTGAAGGTTGGAGTTGAAGTTCACAACCCAGAGGAGGTAACCGGGCTCTCTTTGAAGGGGAAAGAAAAGATTGTGAAGACCAAGAAAGGAACGTATGTGTCTAAGGCTCTGATTCTTGCAAGCGGCGATGGAATGAAAGGTTTGGGCATGAAGTGGGAAACTTGGGTTGGTGGCGGTGTTGCTTACTGCGTTCAGTGTGCCGAGTCCTTTTTCCAAGGAAGAGACATAATTGTTGTAGGCAGCGTTAGTGAGGCTGTTGATGAAGCCCTGGGTTTGACAGAAGTTGCTTCATCTGTGCGTTTGGTTAACCACAGGAACAGCATCAAAATTGACGAGCAAACGAGAAAGCAACTAAAGAACAAAGGAATGCGCCTGATTGAAGACTTTATTGGAGAAGAGATTAAGGGCGAACCTCCTTTCAAACGTCTTCTGTTGCGCCATTTGAACGGCACTGCAACCAAGACATTGAAAACCAACATCGTTTTTGTTGTTGCAGGCGTCAAGCCTTTTGTTTCAGTCTTGCGTAAGGCAGGAATTGCAACTCACAGGCAGGGATGCGTGGTCATTGACGAGTTTGGACGAACCAACATTGATGGAGTTTTTGCTGCTGGTGGTTGCGCTTCGACTGTCAAAGACATAATACCTGCTTGTGTAGGCGACGGCACCCATGTGGCAACTTGCGTGCGTTTGTATCTAAAATATGGATATGGGAGTTGTCTGTCCTAACGTCCAAACCATGTTTCAAGGGTTGTTTTCCCTCTGATTTTTCTTATCCCCTGCATCATTTTTTCCATGGCTTTTCTAACACGGTCTTCAGAGAAGTCTCTCTCCCCACACATGAACTCAACCACACAGTCGATGTCGGGTTCCTTCCACGTTAGATGATAGTTGTCGGTCACTTTAGGGCGAAGGAATATTTCTCGTATTCTTGCAGGTTCGACTGGAAACTTTGCTTCTTTCAGGCTCAGGAGCAGTTTTTCAAGGCTTCCGTGCTCTTTGATTAGCTGTAGAGCTGTTTTGGGTCCGATGCCCTTAACGCCCTCCGGGTTGAAGTCTGTACCCACGAGTATGCCTATGTCAACCAGTTGCTCATGGGTGATTGCCAACTCGTTAAGAACCCTGTCGAGTTCAACGATTTCTGGCACAACCTCAACGTAAACGTTTTTTCTAGGCAGCTTCCTTCGTCCACTTATTGTCACGTTTCGCACTAGTTGAGGCGCGCCGAAGAGGAGGCTGTCGTAGTCTTGGCTGGCGCAAAAGTCGGCGTCCCGCTTCTTGGCTAAATGAGCCGCTTGAGCTTCGCCTTCGCTGGGCGCCTGAATCCAAGGGATTCCCATGAGGTTGAGGAGGCGTTTGGCGTCGTCTCTCATGTAATCCTTTAACTTTGAAGTCATCTGCGCATACATGCGCGCCTCTTCCATCTTGCCCTCTTGCAAAGCCCTCTCGTACTTGACAACGGCTTCTTCCTTAACCCTAGCCCTACGCTTGATCTCCACCTCCTTGAGGGTTGGAGGAACGCCGTCAAAAACGTAAACAACCTTGATGCCCATTTCAACAAGGTTAGAGGTACGATACAACAAGCCGCTCAAGTGACTTGTGATTCTGCCGGTATGGTCTTTGAGAGGAGTGCCATCTGGCTGACGAATAATGGCTAGAAACTGGTACAAGGCATTGTAAGCATCAACAGCTATAGACCTGCCACCCAGACTGGCGAGGTTTACCGTGGTCTTTGGAACCAAATCTCTTAGGTTAACGCCCAACGCCTACACCATCACTCAAAACAACTAAACAGTATTTATTCTTAAATCATTGCATCTGTGGAATTGATTTGTAGGTGATTTAATGGGTTGTTTTTGAAATGGTAGATGAAGGGATTAATAGATTTTGGGGTTGGTTATGACTGAAAACATTTTTTGTTTATGTGTGTGCGCACTGGGCTAGACCACCTCTATTTGGATCCACATAGGCGCTGGGATGGAGAGAGACAGAGACGGGTAGAGGGGGGTCTAGACCCTCTATTAGGATCCAAATAGGCTCCAAATATGAATTGTATTGAATGAAAGGGTGGTGAGTTGTAAACTTTTATATTGTTTGAGTGGCTGTTGTTTGTTTTGGCGGTGGGTCTAGGGGTCCTGAAAGACGCTGTCAAAAGCAGTCTTGACCCATTTCGTTATTGTTGATTCATAAGTCATTGCATCCATGACAATGTAAATCTTCTTCAATCCATTTTTGCACAAGATTTTTTACAATGTTAACACTCACAATAAGTTTCTTAATGGAGTTAGCCTTACATGAAAGCAGTGGTTTTGGCTGGAGGCTTCGGAACAAGACTGCGCCCTCTCAGCTGCACCCGACCCAAGCATCTCTTTCCAATCGGCAACAAACCTCAATTAGACTGGACAATTGAAAAGTTAGCCAAAAGCGGAACAAAAGAAGTCATATTGGCAGTAAATTACATGGCTGATGTTTACGTTCAGCACTACAGAAAGTCAAAACAGAAACCAAAAATCTCCTTTTCCCGAGACATTTTCCCTTCGGGCACGCATACTCTATTCCAACGCCCATTGGGAACTGGAGGACCCATTAAAAACGCTGAAAAACTGATTGGACACAGAGAACCCTTTCTTGTGTTAAATGGAGATATTCTCACAAACATAGACTACGCTGAGCTCATGAAAAAACACAGAACCAACAAACAAGCAACCGCCACAATAGCACTCTATAAAGTTAGAGACCCAAGCCGATACGGAGTAGCCGAACTAGCCAAAGAGAACCGCATTTTAAGGTTCGTAGAGAAACCAGCCCGCGAGAAGGCGCCAAGCAACCTGATAAACGCGGGAATATACGTTCTAGAACCAGAAATATTCGATTACATCCCAAGCGGCAGACCCGTTTCAATAGAGCGCGAAGTATTTCCCAAACTTGCCCAAAAAGGAAAACTCTGCGGCTGCAACTTCAAGGGGGTGTGGATTGACATCGGAGAACCAAAAGACTACCTGAAGGCCAACAAACTGTGGCTAGACCATGAAATAAAAAGAAGCCAAATTGGAAAAGACGTTCGCATAGAAGACGAGGCAGAAATCAAAAACCCATCTATAATAGGCAATGGAACAACAATAGGAGAAAAATCAGAAATCGGCCCCCACGTGACCATCGGGGAGTACGTAACCATCGGAAAAGAGGTTCACGTTGAAAACTCCATAATCTTCCATGGCGCAATGATTTCAGACTCCACATCCATGAAAAACGCGGCAATCGGCGAGGCCGCAATCATAGGCAGCCGAGTGAAGATTGAAAG
>Ga0315314_1002384_pt1 | contig 15576 bp, 14 predicted proteins | sample TDP9_MG_FD_203631 | JGI IMG/M metagenome (GOLD analysis project Ga0315314, IMG submission 203631) | Freshwater sediment microbial communities from Lake Towuti, South Sulawesi, Indonesia - TDP9 | ecosystem: Environmental > Aquatic > Freshwater > Lake > Sediment | place: Indonesia: South Sulawesi...
TACTCCATTTCTTTCGCAAGCCTAAGGCAGGCAAGAGACGCACGGTCCTTCTGGGTTCCCGTTGGGTTACCGCCCTCGAACTTCAAATAAAGCCTCTTAGCTCTTATCGAGGAGGTAATGTTGCGGGAATGAACAAGAGGGGTATTGCCGATCCTACTACTTATATCCGGGGGCTCCTCAGAGTCCTCCATCGTTTTCCTCAACTTTGGCTATTTGCCTACAAACGATATGTCCTCCGCAATCCTATATTTATACTATTCGGATTTGAACCCCTATGGTATAAAAACCCTCTTCACAAACCTTCCTTGTTTCACATACAAAAGACCGTGTGGTTGAACAGGTTGAAATGAGCTTCCAAGCATGTCGGGAAGGCAACAAACATTACAATAAACCTGTTTCTCCTCATATTCTAACCAATCAAAAAATGCCACCTTAAGATTCTCCTAGTCTAGTTGGTCACAATAGACACGTGAAATCCGCAAATGCGCAACGGAGAAGCACATCGATGTCTGCCTACAATGTAAGGAATATCTGTGCTTCCTCGTCATAGGTCAGCTGCTCGCTATCCAACCATAATCCAAGACGGAAGGAATCTGCGGAAAGAAGGGATAATAGAGTGGATTGAGGAAGAAGAACGGGCGAAACGTGACGTAACCATGCGGACATCCACGTATTTCGAAGTGCTGATACTTCATCTATGAAGAAGGCTTCTACTACAACCCTCCTGCAACCCTAACGTTGCTGATCCTCAGAGCAGGTGAGGTTGAACCTCCCTCTCTTAGAGTCTCCCTCGTCATAGCGTCGATATTGAGTAAGAGGTCGAAGACGGTTGTGCCGATCATTGTGTTCTTCACGGGATGTACAACCTCACCCTTCTCCACGTAGAAACCGAAATCCACCGAGCTTGAGACGTTCGTTGAGACCCCTTGCGGAACAAGTCTACTGTCCTCGAGTAGAACTCCCTTCTCCGTCTCTGAGATCAGCTCATCCAACTTCCAGTTGCCAGAGGATACGTGAATACCAGTGAGCGATGGCACGGGCTTCAAGGTTAGGCTAGGTCTTCTCGCATGCCCCGTATTCGGAATTCCAAGCCTACCAGCAAAGTAGGAGTCTGTGATGAAGCTCTTTAGGATGCCCCCCTCTATGATCCTTACCTTCGTTGAAGGAGCACCCTCGTCGTCAAAGGGTCGAGAGTTTAACCCGCCGGGCGTGTAGGGATCATCGACTACGCTGAAGCTTCGTGAGGCAACTTGTGCTCCCATCTTATCTGAGAGGAAGGAGGTTCCAAGGGCTACATTAAGACCGCTTACGCCAAGACCGAGAACGCCGTAAAGAGAGTTCCTCGCCGATCTGAAGTCTAGGACTGCAGACATCATCCCCGTCATCACCTTCTTAGCTCCAAGATAAGAGCGTGCCTTCTCAGCAGCCCTGCTCCCCGCCTTTATTGGCTCGAACTCCTCTATGTCTCTTCCCATAATAGGCTCTCTGCCCAAACCTGTATCCCCATCTCTCTCGATCTTGCTTCCTATGCTGCCTGAGATAGATGTCTGACGGCTTAAAGCCTCCACTCCTAAGGAGTTGACCACCGCAGACTCCTCAACAATCCTAGTTAGGCCACCGGAGACAGTGAATCCGTTCTCCGGTGCTGCTGCTTCAACGCCCTCCATGAACCTCTCGGCGAGCTCCTCAAAGGTTAGCGCCGCCAGCTTCTTGTCGTATAGCCCCTTAACGGACCGATATTTAGACGGTCTAGGTAGTGATTTGAAGTATGGGTCTGCTGGCGTCCCTTTGGCTAGATGATAGGCTTTCTCTATTGCTTCTTCAAGCTCCGTGAGCCGTGTTGTCGATGCAGCGCCAAGGGCCCCTCCTATGTAGCACCTCACGCCCGCACCACCAACCTCTAGGATGTCGCTCCCGGTGATGCGGGATTTCTTGACCTCGATTCGGATCTGATTTCGATTAGCAATGCAGACCTCTACTTGGTTGGCGTTGAGGGACAAACCGTATTCCACTCCCTTCCTTGCTGCCGATAAGATGTCCACCATCTTCATCTACCTCCAACCACCACATTGGCTGCGGCCAGATGTGGACCACCGCCAGATACGGGCGCAGATTGGCCTGCCTTGCCACATGTACCGGGAAATGCCATCTTGACGTCCTTTCCAATACCGATGATGTTCGATAGGACCTCCAAAGTGAGTCCCGACATGGAGACGTTCTGGGTCATTGGACCGATCCTTCCATTCTTTACGAGGTAGCCTTCTTGGGCTGTGAAGTAGAACTGCCCGATTGCGGAGTTTACATAACCGCCGTAGGATTTGACTAGGTATATGCCTTCCTTCACCTCTTGGCAGAGCTCCTCAAAGCTCATATCGCCGCCCTCGATGAAGGTGTTCCCCATTCGTGGGATCGGCTTCCAGTTGAAGTCCATAGCCCTTGCCGCGCCGTTGGGTTCTGCGCCCATCTTAGCAGCTGTTTCCAGCGATTGGTAATACTCGTTCATGATACCGTCCTTTACAATCACTCTTCTCCGAGTTTTGGTCCCCTCAGAATCGTAGGGGAAGCTCCCTCTCAGTCCCTCTATCGTCGGGTCGTCGATGACTGTTACGCCTAGAACGCCCACCCGCTTACCGATCTTCCCTGCCAGAACAGACATGTTGCTGAGAACCCCATCCGCTTCTGCTGCATGTCCAAAAGCTTCGTGGATGAAGACTCCGACGAGCCCTGGGTCCATGATGAGATTCATCCTTCCGCTTGGTGGACTCAAGGCTGAGATGAGTGCCGCTGCTCTGCTGCCGACTTTTCTTCCCATCTCCGCTGGGTCCAGCTCCTCTATTGTCTCCCAACCTCTTGAGGTTCCTACGCTGTCGCTTGCATTTTGGATCACCACTCCTTCCCGCGCAGTTGCGTTGCCTGCAACTCGGACGTAACAGTTGGAGATATCGACCTCTGTTCCAAGAGAGTTGACGATTATTTCCCTCTGTACGATGTCTGCGAGACCTGCTTGAGAAACCTTGATCCTTTCATCTACCTTTCGTATGTTTTTCTCCAGCTCCACTGCCGCTTTGATCTTGTCTTCCAACGCGATCTCCCTTGGATCAACATGCACCTTCAGTGGCGCACTTCCTTCATAGACATACTTGTCTGGGACTATACCCTTCTCTCCAATATGCTTCTGCATGGCACGAGCTGCGCTCACAGCGGTCTCCATTGCATCCAAGAGATCCTTCTCCTCGAAACTCTTGCTCGTGGAAAAACCCCAAGCTCCGCCTACAAGGGCTCTCAATGCTGTGCCGATGTTTGATTCACTCGAAACCTGCTCGGCAGCACCATTCCGTATGTTGATGGCAGTAGCCTCGCCTAGGAAGAACCTGACATCGACGAAGTCGTCTTTTTTCAAAGTGAAGCGCTCAATGACTCTACGAGCCCGGTCTACAAGATCTTCCATCTAGAATCCCTAGACAAAATATGGGCATCTGGAGTTATATATGTTTACTAATTTGAGAACCCAATTCGCTTTGAGCCTTCACGCCTCATTCTTGGGAAGGAGCTACTTCACCAGAATAGGATCTTCTCTGGTGTTACCTCGATTACGCAGCGGATCTTTGCGTCGAAGAGGGGAATTCCCATGCTCCGACGCAAAGGTATACCACATATATTCCACATATCCTAGTAGTTCAGAATCGCTTGGAGAATAAGGATAAAGATTAATAGATTGAGCCTCCTTATTTCTAGAACTGTGCCGCCGTAGCTCAGTTCGGTAGAGCGCCTGGCTGTTAACCAGTTGGTCAACGGTTCAACTCCGTTCGGCGGCGCCAATTCCTAGTTCTAAGAAAAGTATGGATTCGACTGCACGAGAGTGCATTGTTCCCCATTCCGTTGACCCTATTGACAGCCTCACTGACGGCAATTCACATACATAGTCCATCGTCCCAAAGTTCCTCAGTTTGATGACTGGTTCTCCCGATCCGACGAGAGAAGTGGTTGACCAATCGGAGGAAATGGGCTTATCGTTGTTGACGCCTTCAAGCAGCCTACCTGCGCCTTCCGATCAGTCGAAGCAATGCTGGGTCTAAGTTATTTAAGGTCATAATGATAGAGTAGATTCAGCGTTAGTGGAGGTTGGCAGCTATGAGCTCTTCGATCACGACTGAGGTTGTAAGATTCGTTCTTGATGAAACCCCTGCCCCAAAGCATGTCAAGAGAAAGGCAGTAGAACACATGGCTGATGGTTTCGCAGTCATGCTGGCTGGTTCTAGGACAGACTGTTCGAAGAAGTTGGTCGACCTCCTGACCAAATACAGGCGCTCTGGTTCCTCCACCCTGATAGGCTTTGGCGTCAAGTCTTGCCCTTGGGATGGCGCCCTCGTTAATGCGACGAGCGGCCACGCAGACGACTACGACGACACACAGCTATCAGCTTCCCCGGACCGGATCTACGGGCTTCTTACACACCCCACTGTACCGGCTTTGGCGGCTTCCCTGGCAGTTGGAGAGGAGGTGGGCTGCTCTGGAACGGATTTCGCAGAGGCCTTCATCACAGGTTTCGAAGTTGAGTGTAAGCTTGCAGAAGCAATAAGTCCAGAACACTATAAGAGGGGTTTTCATACGACGGGAACTATCGGGGCATTCGCCGCCTGCGCGGCCTCCAGCAAGCTACTGAGGCTTGGCGAAGAGGAGTTGAGGTACGCTCTAGGTCTTACAGCAAGCATGAGCTCGGGTATCAGAGTCAATTTCGGTACTATGACAAAGCCGCTCCATGCGGGGAGGGCTGCGTCGAATGGTGTGATTGCTTCTATGCTCGCGGAGAGGGGTTTCACCTCTGACTTGAACTCTCTGGACGGTCAGTGGGGTTTCATGAGGGTCCTTGGCGAAGGTTGCGACACAGGGAAGATCCTCGGCAAGATGGGTAACCCCTACGCATTGGTCTACCCGGGCGCTAGTGTGAAGATGTATCCTTGCGGCTCCCTTGGTCAGCCCTCCATGGACACGCTTCTAGAGATCGTACGGGAGGAGGACCTCCGCGTTGATGACATCGCGCAGATAAGGCTGCGTGCAGGACCCAACATCTTGGAGCCTCTCCGCTACAAGAGGCCAGTTAACGAGCTTCAAGCTAAGTTCAGCCTGCAGTTCGGTTTAGCTAGCATGGTTGTGAGGCGTAAGGCAGGGCTTAGGGAGTACACGGACGAGTTCGTGAGAAGCCCCGAGGTGAAGGAGATGATGGAGAAGGTGGAGACTCTTCTTGACACAGAGTTAGCCGCTATGGGCGTTGATAAGATGAGGAGCGTCGTCGAGGTGGAGCTCCTAGATGGTCGAGTTATAAGAAGGCTGGCAGATATAGCTCGTGGAACCCCTGAGAAGCCGTTGAAAGAAGCTGAGGTACACGAGAAGTTCCGTGAATGCGCTAGTTTTGTCCTCAACCAGGAAATTACAGAGAAGGCATATGTTACCATCAAAGACATCCAAGGTCTTTCGGATATTAGAAAACTGACATCCCTGTTTGCACAATAATCCCAAGACCGAAAAGTATGGTGCTCGCTCAAGGGTGGAGCTTTCTCGATCGATGCGTTCACTCGTGAAGATCAAGACCAGCTATTCCCGAATAGATCCAGAGCCGTGGGACAGGTTAGTCTCTGCGAAGAAAAGGACTTCCTAGTCTCAAGCAACCAATGCCCCGGAGTGAAACGATTCTTGTTAGCAGAAGCCAAGGAGACGTTCAGCTATCCTGTCCCTACTGAAGACCACGAAGTCATGATAGCCGAGGGCCTCTGCCTTCGTCTTCTTACCTGACGCAGTCTCAACGATAGCCTTGAATATCTTCTCCCCCACTGAGCGGAGGGATTCACTTCCATCCAAAACGGTGCCGGCGTTGATGTCCATGTTGTCAGCCATGCCGGAGTAGGTCTCGGGGTTCCCGGTGATCTTCAGAACAGGGGCTACGGCGTGTCCCGTCGTTGAACCTCTGCCTGTGGTAAAGGCGACGACTTGGGCTCCTGCGGCGACCATGTGGGTCACCGAGGGTACATCCCATCCTGTGCCGTCCTGCAGCCAGAGACCCGGGCGAGTCGGTGTCTCAAGCCGACTGTGGCTGTTTTCTAGCACCCCCTGGATGGGTCGTGTGCCTCCTTTGCGGACGGCACCGAGGCTTTTCTCCTCTATGGTGGTGAGTCCGCCCTCTATGTTTCCCTTCGGCATGAAGCGGCTGTCGATGCTTGTTGCCTTCATCCGTTGTTCTTGACGGTCGATCATCTCGTAGATTTCCTTGGCCACGTGCCCGTCTACGGCCCGCCTGGCAAGAATCTGCTGTGTCCCGGTCATCTCTTGTGGTTCACTGAAGATTACTGTGCCCCCTTCGTCGATGAGCATGTCTGCGGCGATTCCAGTGGCGGGGTTGGCTGCCAGACCGGATGTAGTGTCCGATCCTCCGCATTCGATGGCGAGCGTCAGCTTTGAGAGCGGGAAAGGCTCCCTTCTAAGTTCAGCTATGCCCTGAGCCATTTTCTGCAGGATCCTTGTTCCCTTCTCAATGGTTTTCAGCGTACCGTTCTCTCGTTGGCAGACGACAGTCTCAACTGGTTTGCCCGCTGATTTGATTCGATCCCCTAGGACCTCAGGACTGAGCGACTCGCACCCAAGGCCGACGAGCAATATCCCTGCCACATTAGGGTTCAGGCAGACTCCGATCAGCGTGTTCGCCACCATCTCGTCTAGTTCGCAACCATGGTGCTGCGTCACCGCAACCGCACCATTGACCTGCGCGGCAATCCTCTTCGCAGGCTCGAAGCTACAATCGATAGTCGCTAGTACAAGCAAGTGGTTACGAACTCCCACAGATCCGTCTGGTCTTTGGTACCCATAGAACTCTGTCAGCTTCGATCCCTCCTGAGGGCTGATGTGGGGACTGTAGCACTCTCAGCATTGTAGATGTGCACCCACTCGCCGACTCTGATGGGGTTGGATGCCACACCCATGGTCTCACCATATTTTACGACCACGTCTCCCACTTTCATGTCAACTAAGGCCAACTTGTGACCGAATCGAACTGCTTCTAGAATTCTAAGCCTCACAACTACGGCGCCTTCGGGCGAGATCACTTCGACGAACTCGCCTTCACTAACATCTGATGTTACTGTGGCAACGTTGTCTCTCGCATCGATCTGGATGGCCTTCTTCATGTCTTTCATCCAACTTACATTTCAGCTTCTGCTAAAGGATTGACCCGTGCATTAAAAAGCATTTACCCTGCGTCGCTGCTAAAGAGAGTCCTACATACCCGTGTTTGGCTATCCTCATGGATGCGACTGATCTCTAGGAAAGGGCATTCGACTGAGGTGATCTCACTGCAACATCGAGTAGCTTGCATTGTCTGTTTAGGCATTGACCTTTTTGGCAAGCCATGCAAGTTTCTGCCCGAAGTTTCTAATAGTCCGTACTCCTTCCTCATCTTTCGCCACTTCTCCCTTTTCCCGCCCGAAGGCGATGTTCCAGTAGGTGGAGCCGGGAACGATCATCCCAGAGATCATGAAGAAGAACATTAGCTGGGCGAAAGTGAAGTTCTGACCTGCGCGGCGGGCTACGACGATAGGACCTCCGACTTTGTTCTCGAAGGGCCGATCCCCACTTCCTCTATAGGCGTAGCATCTGCTGATTAGGCATGAAGTCTGGGGCGTCGCGGCGCCGAACCAGACAGGAGTGGCGAGGATGAAGCCAGCCGCCCCAACCATCTTTTCGTAGATGTCTTGGAAGTCGTCCTTTATGTGGCATTCACCTGTGCCTCGGCAGCTCCCGCAACCGTCGCAAGGAGCTATCTTCTTCTCAGCCAAGCTGATGAGTTCTACTTCGAGCCCTTGAGTCTGGATCTCTTGCAGGGCTATTCTGGTGAGTGCTTCAGTGTTGCCTCCGGCTCTTGGGCTTCCAACTATTCCTAGAATCTTCATTTTGGTTCACTTTGGTTGCTTCTCCGTTTGGACTATTTAAGGTTTTTAAGGGTGGTGGGCTTGAGGCTCTAGGATGCGATCTAGACGTATTCAGAAGGTCTATGAGGAGTATAGAAAGCATTCAAGGGCCGGCTTCGAGTCTTGTCGGCCAGAGGTGTTCGATGGAGGTCTGGGTGACAATGGTTTTGACACTTGCTCCTACTAGAGCTCTCTTTACTTCCAACATCTCCTTAACCAAAGGTCTCGGTGCGCATAGGAATAGTATGCGAAGAAGTCCTTGCTTTTGACAGTCTTCTTCTATTCTTCTCCAACCTTGCACTTCAACCTGGGGTAAGTATTTAAGTTTCGAAGGAGACGACTATAACGTTGGGGTTGTCGCTCAGGGCCTCGTTCTTCATCTTTCTTCTGGTTGTGTATCTTCTCTTCCCTGGGATCGCTAGAGCTGAAGAGCCCTACTCGGTTGTCTCGACGGAGCTTATTGTTTACCGTGACGGTGTAGTTCGAGCAAACCAAGTCTTCAACGTCAACGAGACCGAGGTCTCTATTGTCGTGACCCTCTTGTCCTCTTCTGTCGACAATCTGTTGGCTTTGGACCAGGCGAATCTGCCTTTGAGCCTCGAGTTGAAGCTCCCCCACATTACTATTGTAACATTGGGGGCTTCAAGGGTCATTGTTGAGTATCTGACATCAACTCTGACAAGTAAGAAGGGCGACCTCTGGACCCTTAACGTCGATTTGCCTTATGGTGCGAACATAACCTTGCCAGACCGGTCTACAGTTGTCTACTTGAGCGACCTGCCAACATCGATAACGTCTCAAGGCAACAAGACAGTGCTTAGGGTTGGTAAGGGGACGTGGGAGGTTAGCTATGTCCTCCCATTGATCGCTCCGACCGCACCTTCACCTACGCAGAAGGTAGCTACTGGTCTTCCCTTTGAGTATCTCTTGGCAGGTGTAGCCAGCGTAGCTTTGTTCGGCTCCCTTCTATTCATGAGGAGAAGGAGATCGCGAAGCTTGCTAAAAGAGCTAAGGGACGAGGACAGAGAGATACTTCGGTTCATAGCTGAGAAGGGTGGAAGAGTCTTGGAATCCGAGCTAAGGCAGAGGTTCATTCTGCCGAAGACCTCGATGTGGCGCCTTGCGAGAAGGCTTGAAAGGATGGGTTACATCAGAATCAAAAAGGTCGGTGTTCAAAACGAGATCGAGGTGGTGAGAGGAGCATGAGCACCATTTCAAAGGAGCGTTCCGATTATGTGGAACGGTCGTTCAATAGGGTTCCTTATGTGGACGGGTATCAACGAGTATTGTTGGTGATGTGATTGAAGAAAAAAGAAATGCTGGTGGCATTGACCCTAGTAGCCTTCGCGATATCTTCCATGACGCTTCCTATGTTAGGCTACGCTGAGCCAAAGGAACAGACTAGTGTCGAGAAGTTCATAGAGGTGACAAATCGTGCACTGGAGCAAGTGCAGAAGCTCATAGCTAAGGCAGAGGATAGGGGTACGAATGTGAGTACGGCGAACAGACTAGTTGGGGAAGGACAGGTTCTCCTTACCCTGGCGAAACAGAGCTTCAATGGTGGGAACTACACCGCCGCCTTCGAAAAGGCACGAGAGGCACAGTCCAGATTCAAAGAGGCTATCAAAGCGATCGCAGCTGCGTCAAAAGAAGAGGAAAAAGAAGAGGTGGGAAAAGGCCTATTGACAGCAATAGACCGTGCAAACGAGAGCATTCAAAGACTCAAGAGAGTCTTAGCAAACATAAATGAAACATCGGACAACAAAGTCTATCTCAACTGGGTAAAAGGTAACCTCACGGAGGCTGAGGGAAGCCTAGCTAAGGCCAAGGAGTTGATTGAGGCAAAACCTGGTAACGCTTCCGATGCGGCGAAGTTACTTGCTGAGGCACACAGGAATCTCGAAGAAGGTTTCAAGGCTCTAAGGCAGATCGGAGACTGGACTATGGCCTGGCGGGCTGAGAACTTCGTAAAAGGAATCAGGAAAGAGCTAGAGAAGATGAGAGGTAGACTTGAGGAGAGCCGACTCAGAAGCGTCGAGGAAAGTTTGGACCGAGCTAGGCTCAGAATTCTGGCTGGTGATAAGAAAGGCGCGTTGGATGAGTTAAAGGAGGCCAGAAATCTTCTGCACAGTCTCATGAAGGAAGCCGCCAAGCAGAACAAACCTTCTGGAAACAACGGGAAAGCCAAGGGCAAGTAGAAGTCTCGAGGTTGTTGTGAGGTTTCTTCGCCCGCGCTGATTGCATACTTTTTTGTTCTGATGCTGGTCGTGTAAAATGCGAGGATCGCTTGTCAGAGAAGATCAAGGCTGATTTCCCCCTTGCCTTTTCCATGCCTGTGCCATCTGTATGACCTCATTAGGAGCGACATAGACCATTGGCCGTACCTCTTTTCTCTAAGATCTCTAAGGTCAGGATCGTGTTTGCTTTTATAGCTTCGTTTCTGTTAACGTAGAGGCTCCGGTTCTCCTTGTCGGACTCCTCCAGGAACTCTTTGGGAATATTGGGGGATTCTACTCAGTCTTCAATTTGTTTTGACTAATCTTCGTCGCAAAGGCTTGCTCCAAGAGATCCGGGAGGTCTCCGTTCTTCGTGCAGATAAGACCTATGGCCAACTGAAACACCCCCGATAATGTTCAAGCTGGAAAGAGCGAAAGCGCTTTCTCAGGGTATACAAGACAACAAACGTAATAGTAGCAAATGTGATAGCTGTAAAGATAGGTGCTGATCTCGCTACTAATGTAGCGCCCTCGAAGTATCGATTTGCATCGTCTAGCTCGCTCTTTTCGAGGTGGAGTAGTCCTTGTTTGTAGAGGTGTTCCGCCATGAATTTGTAAGGTTGGAACAATGAACCTAAACCGTACACAGCCTTGGCTGCCTCGTCAGCTAGTGGCGAAGAGCCGTACAGGTCGAAGACATCAAACCCCCATTTCGTCAGCATTGGTGCTACGGGGATTTTTGCGGCTAGGCTTAGATAGTAGATGAGAAGATTGTTGTCCTTCACTGTTTGTCCACCTACGAGATCGAAGAATGCCTTGTAGTAACTCAGGCCACCGAACTTCTCAGCTAGGCAATTGGCAATATAGTACGAAGCCGCGTAGTAGTTACCAAGATCGGATAGTTTCTTTCCTGTCTTCCATTGCTGTAAGAATCCGAAGTCCTCGCCGGTAGTTCTTATGAGCTGTTGCGAAGCTCCCTCAAGCCGAGTTCTCTCAGAGGATGCTCCCTCATAGCCTATCTTCTTAGCAGTCTCGATGCTGATATACTGCGCCAGTCCCTCGTGGAACCAGAGGAAGTCGTCGGGAGAGAAACCCTTTCTCCATAGGAAGTGATGGACTAACTCATGAAGAGCGATAACCTCAATAACACCCTTTATGCTTCTGACGAAGAATATGTTTATGTGAACATCACCCATATTCCTTCCCGTGAAGGGAACGTAGCCCCCTAATTGGCGTAACTCCGAGAACTCTGGCAGAAAGAACCTAGTACTTATCTCTCCGAGAGTGACATTGAAGAGATCAACATATTCATCATAGACAGTGTCAAAGAGACAAAGGATATCACGGGCATACGACTCATACTTCTTGGCGGATTCAAATGTGAAAACCTTTTCCTTCAGAGTCACGAGTTCGGGTGCTTCAGCTCCAGTTCTAAATTCTACCTGCAATCTGAGAAGATTCTCGTTGAGACAAAAGGATACATGATTCCCAGTTTCGTTATCCGGCCTGTAATCACCACGTCTCCCAATGGCTAATGATTGAACTACGCTGCTCTTTTCAGGAAGGAAGACTTCAGCCATGCCTTTACTGCCATTCTGAAAGCCTATTTGCGGGGAGAAGAAGATTCCACATTGTTCAATGATTAAAGCCCCATTATCCATTTCAAATCGAATACAGATCTTGAATGACGTATTGGACTCGAATCGGAACCTGAAAACTTGGAAAAAATAGTATTTCACACCTACGACATCTTCAGGCTCAATAATCTCCGACCAAAGAACGCGGCCAGCAAGGACAACGCTATCCCATTGAAGGAACCTTGGTATGAAGACCCAAGATGAACCATCGGCAGAGGAACTCTCATAGATTATGCTGATCTTCGCGAAACCGTCCTCACTAACGACGAATTTGTAATAGTATGTGCCAAGGTCTGTTGAGGCCATGGGTACATGGGCGAACACGGAACTCTGCAACGAGGAAGTTACGACAACTAGAACCAGCAGAAGATTCAGAGACTTGTGCAGAGCCTTCACTTTCGCTTCGAACCAACTCATATGGTAATCTGCATGAATAATAAGTTGTATGCATCGTTTGGTTCTCTTCATGACCATTTCGTGCAGAATTGGCGCTAAGACTCAGAACGCTTTATTACTAAAACATGCAGTTTTCTAATCGTATTAACATGAAGCCCATCAGGGTCCACCTCTACATTGAAGGTTATGTCCAGGGAGTCTTCTTTAGGGATACTATGAGGAGGTTAGCACAAAGCCTTGGCCTAACAGGTTGGACTAAGAATCTCTCAGATGGGCGCGTGGAGGCGGTCGTAGAGGGTGAGGAGGAGAAGGTGGAGCAACTGGTCTCTTGGTGCCACAGGGGACCGCCCTTGGCTCATGTCTCAAGAGTTGATGTGAACAGAGAGACCTACACAGGTAAATATGACGCTTTCACCATAATGCGTTGAAAGTCTACCTCAGCTTGATTATTTGAGGGACTCTAGCGTCTCCCGGAGTGCATTGAGCATGAGGTCTATGTCTTTTGACTCGATGTACCCCATGTTGCCGATTCTGAAGGTCCTGTCCCTGACAGACCCGTAGCCCTGTGCAAGCTCAAAGCCTTTCTCACGCATCTTCTGGTAGATCGTTGTCCCATCCGTGACCTTCGGAGCGTTGACGCAGGAGACTGTCGGGCTCTCGTAGCCCTTCTCGGGAAACAGGCTCAGAGCCAGGTTCTCCAGGCCCTTTCTGATCCTTCCATTCCTCTCAAGGTAGAGGTTGAAGTACCATTCTTTTCCTCCCCACTGCTGAATAAGCTTAAGTATCTTGTTCAAACCTGCAATCTGGGGTATGACTGAAGTCACTGGAGTGCCTTTACCCTCCTTCTGATCCTTCTCCCAGAGCTTAAAGTCGAAGTACCATCCCTTATTCCTAGCAACCTCAGATTTTTTCAGAGCCTCTTCACTGATGCTTCCAATAGCTAGGCCTGGAGGAACACCGAAGCATTTCTGGGAACTAGAAAAGCAGACGTCTAGACCCCAGGCATCGACCTCAATCTTGATGCCACCCATCGAGCTTACAGCATCGACGAAGACCAGCTTTTCATATTTCTTTGCAACAGCGGCAAGTTGCCTCAACGGGTTGACGATTCCAATGCTTGTCTCGTTGTGAGTTATTGCGACAGCCTCGGCTTCAGGGTGTTTGGACAGAGTTTCGTCAAGCATGGAAGGAAGAATGGCCTTTCCGATGGGCGGCTCCACCTTTATCACCTCTCTTCCATTGGCTACAGCAACCTCGGAGAAACGTCTTCCGAACTCCCCATTTATACAGCATATCATACTCTTCTCAACACAGTTGCGAACAGAAGCCTCCATGAAGCCTGTTCCAGTACTTGAGAACAGGAAGACCTGATTCTTCGTCTCAAGGAAATCTTGAAGAAGATCGACAGTCTCGTAGTGGAGCTTTTGATACTCCTTGCTTCTATGGCTGTACATTTGCCCACCCATCTCCTTCAAGACTTCAGGATAACAAGCGACAGGTCCTACAGTGAACAGTCTCAAATCATACACCTCTTCATACACTGGCACCAAAGGCAGATAAAAGCTATCGCATCTGGTTTCCGTTCAAGTTTATATCCTTGATCCATGAGATCCCCTTGGGAATAGTGACTTGAACTCCGACAACCATCGTGAAGTGGACCCCGCAGAGTTTATTGTCTCCCTTCTGAATAAGGCTGGAAGACCCCTGACGACTCGAGAGGTCCAAGAGTCCGCTGAGAAAGCCTTAATCCAATGCCCAGACTCCACAGTCGTATTCCTGAATAAACTGCGGCTCAAGGGTATCGTAAAGGGAGAACTATCAAAAGAGAAGAGGAGCTGGATCTGGTGGGTTGAGAACAGCTAGATCCAGGAGAAGACTTTCTCGAAGTTCTCAAGGAGCGTGACCCAACCGTCGTAGTCCACGATCCCCACATCCTCAACGACTTTTTCAAGCAGTTCTTGAGTCTCCAAATCCTCGCGGAGAGCATAGATGTCTGCGCCACATCGCCGCACCTCCTGACAGAAGACCTGATCCGCAGCGGATCTACAGGCTCCATGGATGAGGAGCAACACAACTCTCTCACCTGCCTGGACGACTTTTTTGACCACATCTAGTAGGACGATGGATTCCGAGGAACTTCCGCTGAACACTATTAGCCGCGCCATAGCCTTTCCCTTCTACAATGAGAAAACGATGCTGCTCTTGAAGATGAGCTGCGAAGCTTCCTCCAGTGAGATAACTCGGGCGGCAAGGCTCATCTCGAGGTCATCAAGGCTGAGTCCCTCTTCCTCCAGCGAATTTGACAGGACCTTAATGCCAGCCAAATCAACCAAGGCTCTGAGGTTGTTATCATACTCCTGCCTTGATCTCTCTCTTTCTTCCTTAAGGAGGCAGTAGACTCCATCACAGCAGAATACGATGTTCGGCATTACATCCATTCCGATCATAGCTGTAGCGATCCTGAGGGCTTCTGAGATTCTGGAGACGTTTGAGGGATGGGACTTCAGGATCATTGTAACCTCCTTCGTCATTTGGTCTCCTCCTCTCTCCTATCCGAAGATAAGGGTTCTGTCACAGGAATATAGAAGTTCAACCATTTCTGCCAAGCTACTCATCTTCACCCCCTCGATCAAACCAGCTTCTGCCGAGAGCCCTCTGCGCCTAGCACTTTCTCTACACACCAACAGTCTTCCTCCTCCTCGAAGCTTAGTTAACTGTAGCATTGAGGGACCTACTATGTCATTCTTCATGCTCTCGACGCCATCACCAGTCCCGAAGATTATGATCTCATGCCCTCTCCTCAAAGCCGACTCAGCCAGACTGACCACCGTTCGATATGCTGGAGTCCCAAGAGGAGACATGAGGATCAGAAGAAGCTTCAACTAACAAACCTCGCAGTGCCTATGTCTATAGTGAAGGGTTCTTGCTGAATTAAGCCTTTCGAAGGCTAAACGAATACCTTATGAAGATAAGATTTATTAGTGTTCTTGAAACTCATACGTTGAAGCATGGCATGGGATGTTGAAGATGGAGAAGTGGATCTATTCCTTTGAAGAGGGGAACAAAGACATGAAGGACCTCCTCGGGGGCAAAGGTGCTGGCCTAGCCGAGATGACGAGGATTGGCCTACGTGTCCCCCCCGGTTTCATAATCACGACCAAAACCTGTAATGACTTCTTTGAGAGGGGAGGGAAGCTCCCAGAGGGGTTGTGGGAACAGATACTTGAGCACCTTCACATCATCGAGGAGGAGACAGGGAAGAAGTTCGGCGACCCCTTAAATCCTCTCCTCTTCTCAGTCAGGTCCGGGGCTCCAGTCTCAATGCCTGGGATGATGGATACCGTTTTGAACTTGGGTCTCAACGACAAGGTA
>Ga0315314_1002385_pt1 | contig 15574 bp, 16 predicted proteins | sample TDP9_MG_FD_203631 | JGI IMG/M metagenome (GOLD analysis project Ga0315314, IMG submission 203631) | Freshwater sediment microbial communities from Lake Towuti, South Sulawesi, Indonesia - TDP9 | ecosystem: Environmental > Aquatic > Freshwater > Lake > Sediment | place: Indonesia: South Sulawesi...
TATACGAATCTCAATCCCGCTTCGCGGCAAACTTTGTAAGCTTCCTCAAGCGTCTTGAGCTCTGTTGAACTAAGATGATCCATCTTGTAGTTCGGGTGGAACCTGAGCAGATGGAAAGGGGTATCTCTGCCCAGGGTGTCCCGCACCCAGAGAGAGAGATCTCTCACCCTTTCCAAAGAGTCGCCAGTCTTTGGGACAACCAAATTAGTGATTTCGACGTGGATATTCTGTTTTTTCATCTCTTTCAAGGACTCGTAGATCGGTTCGGTTGAAGGAACAGATGAGAATGTTCTGTAGAACTCAGGGTCTCCTCCACCCTTGAAGTCAACGGTTGCAGCGTCCAAGTATGGGCTTATCTCCTTCACAGCTTCAACCGTCATGTACCCATTGGTTACGAAAGTGTTGAAGAGCCCCTTCTGATGAGCCAATAGGGCCGTGTCGTAGGCGTACTCGAAGAAGACAGTAGGCTCCGTGTATGTGTAGCTTATTCCCTGACAGTCATAATCTATGGCGAGCTTGACTACATCGTCCGGCGGAAGATCTGTTCCCTTGACTTCCTTCTCCTGGCTTATGGTCCAATTGTCACAGAACTGGCAACGAAAGTTGCATCCGACAGTTGCGATGGACATCACTAAGGAGCCTGGATGAAAGTGCGAGAGAGGCTTCTTCCCGATCGGGTCAACGTTCGCTGCACATGCTCTAGCGTAGCTCAGCAGGTAAAGTCTTCCAGAAACGTTCTTTCTAACTGAGCATAGACCAATGCCATCCTGACGGATAAGGCATCTTCTCGCGCAAAGGTGGCATCTAACCCTATTCTCCGAAAGCTGTTCGTAGAGCATAGCTTCATGTAGCATCATTCAGTTCATCCACCCGACGGGAATGGAACAGTCTCTGCCGCACCAATAATTAAGGTCACTCAAACTCATAAATCTCTATCGATTGTGGGCTTTCTTCTAGCGGCAGATTACTTGACGGATCCATCCAAGAGTCTTTTTATGATTGCCAAAAAAAAAGATCAACGCGCTACATTTTTATAGCGCTAGAAATAGAGAACTATGGTAACCCCGTCGGAACCCTAAGGGACCCACGCAGACGGACCCGACAAAGGAGGATGAGACCTCATCCGCCTGTGAAGGAGGGTGTACCCAGACGTGGGACACGGCGGGCGTGGGCGCGAAACACCGCGTTGAGAGAGAGCTTAGCCAAGTAGAGCGTCTGCTCGTCTGTGAGGCTGAGTGTTAGTTGCGCGGGACACAGCGCTCACGATAAAAAGTTTATATTATGGCAGCGTAATCATTCTGGCGAAATCGGGTCATAGAGGCGTCCCATCCCCGACGGAGACTTGCCATGGAGTTCTGTCCTACCTGTGCAACGAGGCTCGTTCCGAGGAAGAAGAAGGGTGAAAATAGGATACTTCTCTCTTGTCCAAAGTGCGGTTATGAGAAGCCAGTCAAAACCCCAATTCCAGCATTGAGGCCGACCGAACGGACTCTACAAGAACATGTGGTCGTCATAGGAAAGGAAGAACAGAAACTAAAGACTATGCCTATCTTTACGGTTGAGTGTCCAAAGTGCGGCAACAATCAAGCCTATGTTTGGCAGGTTCAGACGAGAGGTGCAGACGAATCCACCACACAGTTCTTCAGATGCACGAAGTGTGCCTATACATTCCGAGAGTATAGTTGACTGATCTCCTCCCTTAGATTCTTTCTTGCCCATTTTCATTTTGAGGTTTGCGTTGGCACAGAATCATCGCGGCAGCGCACAGATTGGCGATGAATGAAAAACATAATTGAGTGTTGAGCCGCCAACGCCTACTGCATCATCAAGAGGACTTATTCCATGCCTGACGTTTGGTCGTTTCGGGCCGAACTTTCTTTTCTAACCTGATCTATGAGTATGGCCAAGGCGACCAATCCGAGGGTGCCCATCAAGATGAAGGCAGGTTTGAAGGAAGAGTAGAGATCGACTATATAGCCCATTACGCCTGCCCACAAGGATCCGAAAGCAAAATTCGTCGTGAAGAACATCCCGACCGCCAGATCTCTCCTATATTCCTGTGTGATCTTGACTAGATGAGACTGAAGCAGGGTCGGTAGAGCAAAGCTTGCAAAACCGATTAGAAAAAGATGTAAGGTTAGGAACTGATTGGGTGAGTCATAGACGCCTAACAGGTACACTAGGCTCACGGCAAGGCAAGCGGACAGAGTTGCAACCTCAAGATGGCCGAATCTGTCAGAATACTTGCCAAGCAAAACCGGGCCGATCACGCCGCCTAGGAGTCCAATAGTATAGACAACTCCTCTTTCATATATCTCCAGCTTCATGGCATCGGCAAGAAAGAGAGGCATATACGTTGTTATGATTCCTAAGTCGATTCCTCCCGAGACCAGCGCTTGGGTTGCGATTACAGGGATTGTGCTTTTTGTCTTAAGCAACGTGATCAAGTCCGATCTCAAAGAAGGCGTAGAAGCTTTTTTCAGTGGTCGAGTCGACCTCTTTTCCCCACCTAGGTACCATATCACCATCAACCCGACGAGCAATGCTGGAATTGAGAATAGCAAGACAGTATTCCTCCAACCCATCAAGACTACGAGGAAGGTCATAAACAAAGGACCAATGATATTTCCTATATATGCCAAGCCGTAATGAATCCCGATTGCCTTTCCAATGGACTTCCCCTCGAACCTTTCAGTTACTATGGCCGTGCCCATCGGATGCTGGGGCGCAACCCCGATGTTTGAGACTACTCTTGCGCTTAGAAAATGGAGAAGGTTGTTGACGAACCCGGTGAGGAAGGTTCCAAAGGACAGAAGTATGTTCCCAAGGCCCAGCAGGATATGTCTAGATATCCTCCTGCTGATTATGCCGAAAAGGACTTGGAACGAGCCTCCGATAAGTGATGACACAGCAATTACGATCCCAAACTCCGTGTAGTTCAGCTTCAGGTCAGCTATTATCAATGGGTAAAGTATTGAGGTTCCGACGAAGATGTGCTGCATCATATGTGATGCAGTCGCTACCGCCAAGACGCTATTGGCTGATCTTGTCCTCGATCTACAGGAGCCCTCTGCCCGATGCCCCTCTTCCTCACTCCCAAAACTAGATTCATCTCTTATGCTGATCCGTCTCTCCTCCCAGGCTTTCTTATCTGGTATAGATCACTCTTTGTCCTTCTTCTGTCCTTTTTCGATGTACTCGGTAAAGACTTTTTCCCAGTCAACCTTGAGCATGACCGCGATAATCACTATCAAAACAGCCGTCGTTATGACGGTGCCCCACCATCCTCCTCCGCCGAACATCACTCTGACGATACCTATTGACCATCTCCCGGCAATTGCCAAGATGAAATTCATGAGTATCTTACCCAAAATACATGGCAAAAAGGCCTTCACGAAACTGTACTTCATAATTCCAAGGGGAATAAATAGAAGATCGTCCGGAAGGGGGGTCAAAGCGAAGAAGAATATTGCTATCGATCCATAACGGCTGAACATCCTGAGCATAAAATCCATCTTCCTCCTCTGATCTTCGCTCACGACAGTTCTTCCGTAATAACCTAGGAGGTAACCGGAAAATTCTCCTATAGCAGCACCTACGCCACCGGAGATCGCGATCAGAAACGGGTCCAAAACCGCGCCCAGCACATATATCACAAGCGTATACGGGAAGGGAACGATGACGGACACCGAGCCGATTAGGCTGACTATGAAAACCCCGAAGTAGCCATACTGATAAGCAAACTGCTCCATCCAACCCCAGAGATCTTGAGAGACAAGGATAGAACGCAAAAACTCGACCCCATCTTCCTCGATGACTCTCATTCTTGCTTATCCCGCTTAAAAGCAATATCCTCAAAGGGATGCCACGTAAAGGGCTTGGATCCTGTCGGCACCTGTTCAATGAAGCGGCTAGAACGAGAGATTTCATAACAGACTTAAATCATCTGAAGTATCAATAACTAGAACGTCTTGAAAGAGGAGGAACCCTATGAAACTCTCACAGATTGAGGAAAGCCTCTTGAAAGCCATTGAAGAATTCGAGATTGTGGATGCACATGAGCACCTGCCTCCGGAAAAGGTCCGTTTGGAACAGGCGGTTGATGTCTTCACACTATTCAGCCATTACACTAGGGTCGACCTTCTAGCGTCAGGGATGTCCCAGGAATATTGGGACGAGATCCATGACGCCAAGGTTCCTATTGAGAAAAGATGGGCGATGTTCGCTCCTTATCTGAAGAGCATTAGGTACGGAGCCTACGCCCGTCCCGCCTACATTGCAGCTCGAGAGTTCTATGGCTTCAACGATATCAATGAGACCAACTACAAAGCCCTTTCCGAACGGATCTCGGACGAGAACACAAGCGGCATCTACTATCGCGTCCTGAGGGACAAATGCAAGATTCGCGTCGCTCTAACGCAGGCCAATCGAACTGATTACGACCTAGACCTACTCGTTCCATTGATGCCCCTTGATACGTATGCCGCTGTTCGATCAAAGGGTTCTATAGAGGAAAACGCCACAAACCTCAGTGAGGAAGCGAAGACACTAGACGACTATATAGAAGTGATCAGAAAGGGATTGGAAAGATGGAAGTCTCAAGGCGTCGTTGGCCTAAAGATGAGATCCAGTCCCTACTCAACCCCAGATAGAAGCCAAGCAGTTGCCCTCTTCGACACACTAATGCGAGCGGAAAAGACCTTTGAACCTTCGTCAGGGCCCCAGACACCGCTCTCTCCTTCTAATCCCCTATACTCCTTCCTCATAGACGAAATGCTTGTCATGGCCGCAGATCTCGGATTGGTCGTTGCCGTCCACACGGGGATGTGGGGTGACTTCCGGCTATTAGATCCACAGCATATGATTCCGATTCTAGGCAGACACCCGAAGACTCGATTTGATATCTACCATATGGGGATTCCGTATGTTCGAGAAACTGCCGTCATGGGGAAAAACTTCCCAAACGCCTGGCTTAACCTTTGCTGGTGCCACGTGATCTCCCCAGTCATTGCCCGTTCAGCGTTGGATGAGCTCATTGACCTTGTTCCTATGAACAAGATAATCGCCTTTGGAGGAGACTATAGGATACCTGTGGAGAAGGTTTATGGGCACCTTGTCATGGCGCGGGAAGACATCGCAAGAGTATTGGGACGCAGAATCGAAGATAGGCTGCTTGGAGAGAATGAGGCTATCGAGATTGCCAAGAAATGGTTCTATGACAACCCAAAAGAGCTCTATCATCTGAGGATCTAAAGGCTACGGATCTTGACGGCCTATTCCCTCACCCTTTCAAGAGCTTTCTGTACTCTGATCTCCTTTCCCCGAGCTCCTACCTAAGTTGACGCTGTTCAACCGAGAGGCCCATCCTCCAATCGAAGACTTTTTATTCTGATCAAACCAATCTCAATCATGCTCGGAGGATAACTCATGAAGATCATCGGCGGCCCGAGCTCTGCGGAACTGGCGAGTAGACTCGGGACGTTACTCAGGGTACCGCTTGTCGAGACCAGAACCAAGCGCTTCCCCGATGGCGAGTTCTACTTCAAACTTGAAGAAGAGGTTAAAGGCGAAGATCTACTCATCGTCCAAAGCCTATACCCACCGCAAGATACTCATCTCATTGAGTTGTTCCTCATAGTTCATACATCAAAGGACGTGGGCGCTAGGTCGGTAAAGGCGTTTGTGCCGTACCTCGCTTATAGCCGTCAAGATGAGCGATATCTAGAAGGCGAGTGCCTAACCTCGGCCATGGTTGCCCAAGTCTTTGAAAATCTAGGCTTAGATGCCCTATATACAATCGATGTGCACAACGAGAATGTTTTAAAAAAGTATAAGATCCCAGTATTTAATCTGACAGCTGCGGGGGAGCTTGCCAAGTATTTCGTCTCAAGAGGCCTGAAGGATCCGTTTGTCATGGCCCCAGATGATGAGGAACTGGCCATTAGAAGGGCTGAATTTGCGGCGAAAACCATCGGTGGAGAATTCGACTATCTGAAGAAGGAAAGAGATAAGCTGACAGGTGAAATCAAGACCTTTAGAAAGAGGCTAGATGTTCGGGGTAGAGACATCATAATAATCGACGACATCATCAGCACAGGGAATACCGCCGCGAATGCGGCCACGATCCTCAAGGAACAGGGAGCCAAAAGAATATTCGCGGGCGTATCACACGTGCTTCTTCATGAAGGTACATTGGCGACTCTGAAGGAGGCAGGCATCGAGGAGACTGTTGGAACGGACAGCGTCGTTAACGAGTTTGCGAAGGTCTCAGTCGCCCCGGTCCTCGCTCAAGCTCTGAAGGCATAACACAGATTCAATACTCCGTTTAGATCCCCAATGTTGAGTGTCTTTGCGTGACGATGCATGAATCGATGATCTTTTCGATCTGTGGGCGAGCTTTCCGTTCATAATTTCCAAGTTCGACAGGATTGGACCTCTTCCATCGCACACAATAATAGAAAGGGACAGTATCAAGCTTCCTAATCGAGTCGAAAACATGATGTTACAACTGTGGTAACATCGGCGGAAAATTTCATGCGCATGTACATCTTCACCGAGGATGAAATCAGATGTATCAAAGAATGGGTACTGCAAGACAAGGAAGGGTTTGATAACGGATTCTGGATAGTCTTCTCAGATAGGCAATCCGGCAGCGTCGAACTAGTCCTAGACAACAGCTTAATACGGTAAGGCCACAAGCATATTCTACTATTAGGGATAGAATATGGCCAAATTGGAGGCTGCATCCACTGCCTACCTCGCTCAGACCATGCGCGTCTTATCGAATTGGGGTTGTCTACTTGTCTCCGGGGACCTTGGGAAAGCTAACGTGATGACCATCGGCTGGGGATTAGCGGGTCCCCTGTGGGGCAGGACCTTCTTCATTGTAGCCGTGAGGCCTTCGAGATACACATATATGTTCATCGAAAAGAACGGGGACTTCACTGTAAATGTCCCTAGTAGGGACATGGAAAAGATTGTCGATTACTGTGGCTCGGTGTCCGGAAGAGACCATGACAAGTTTAAGGAAAGCGGGTTGACGATAGTCTCCAGCAAGAAGGTGACCTCTCCGATAATCTACGAATGCGTCGTCCACTTCGAGTGCAAGGTTGAATACGCAACGGACGTTGAACCAAGGGGTCTGCCGACAGACGTTATCACGGAATGCTATCCACATGGAGACTATCATAGGCTATATTTTGGCGAGGTACTGGCTACGTACGCTGATGAAGATGCTGCGGAACATCTACCGACATAACCGCGCATGGGGGGTAAGGTTGAAGAGAAGGCTTAGAGTAGTCATAACAGATGCCGAGTACGAATCACATGAGATCGAAAGAAACATCCTATCTGAGATAGGTGCTGAGCTGTCAAAGTTCCAGTGCAAGACAGATGATGATATTATCAAGTACTGTAGTCACGCGGATGGACTGCTTAACCAATATGCTCCAATAACAGCTAACGTGATAACCAATCTAAAGGATCCAAAAGTGATTGCTCGGTACGGCATCGGCGTCGACAATATAGATGTAAGCGCCGCCACAGAGAAAGGAATTTTCGTTACGAACGCTGTCTACGACACTACCGATGTAGCTGAACATACGGTTGCGCTAATCCTGTCACTAGTCAGGAAAATTCCGTGGGCAAACGAAGACACAAAGAACGGAGAATGGGACTGGAAAAGGGTGCAACCAATATCTCGGCTCAGGGGAAAGACGGTAGGGATACTAGGCTTCGGCAGAATCGGGAGGCAAGTGGCACGGAGGCTTGAAGGATTCGAAGTAAAACTCATTTCTTCTGATCCGTACGTACCACCAAGAGTCTTTGAGGAGCATGATGTCCAAGGCGTGGATTTTGAAAAGCTCATTAAAGAATCTGACATCATTACCATCCATGTCCCCCTGACAAACGAAACCCGTCAGATGATCGGGGCGAGTGAGCTTAGAAAGATGAAAATGGGAGCCCTCATGGTCAATGTTGCGAGGGGAGGGGTCATCGATGAGAAGGCTCTCTACTCCGCCCTAAAACAGAGATGGATCTCAGGAGCAGCGCTAGATGTGCTTGAAAAGGAACCGATGGCTGTGGACAACCCTCTCATTGATATGACTAACGTAATAGTGACGCCACATATGGCTTGGTACTCAGTCGAGTCGATCGGTGAAATTCAGAGAAGTGCGGCGGAGCAAATTGCGCAGGCCCTGACCGGCCGGATTCCCACAAACCTTGTGAATAAAGAGGTTCTTAAGCGGCTATCGTAGGCCACTGCTCCAAAGATGCCTCACTCAGCCAGTAGAGTTTGTTGCCCTGCTCCAGTCAGCGTCCAAACATATGGCCTTTCGCCACTCCTCGTTACTATATGCTCGGCCTCCAAGAGTCGGAGATGGTGGAGAGAGGATTCATAGCTTAAGCCCGTTTTTTCTGCCACAGCGCGGGCCACCAAAGGAGTCACCTCAATTTGAGACAAGATCCTCGTCCTTGCGACTAGTCCGCGATGGACGTTTTTCTTCAGGGCTAGGAATGCCTTCGCATGATATGCAGATTTGAACATGATCCCGAGAAGTAAATGTACACATCAGGTATAAAGTTTCTTTGAACATCAGCCGGTTCGCTACGAGTCGATATATTCACCTAGATTTGATTGCTTGAAGCTTTTTCTAGTCTCAAATATAGAGTTGATCTCATCCTCCACCAATGAGAGCCGTTGAGCGTAATAGTCGGAGAGCCCATATTGCTCTATGAGCCGGTGAGCATCCTGAAGATATTTCTCAATTCCACCCCTCTGAACCGTTAGGGTCAGCTCACCACCACACTGGAGACATTCTCCCTTGAGGGGTAGACGCCTGTAACTCTTGTTGCAGGTCTTGCACCGAAACCTCTGTGTCGAAAAAGCCCGTAAGTTACCGGATATGTCACGGATGAAATGGGTGGTAAGTACGATCTCGGCGACCTTGGCTGCGTCAACCGCCGCCAGCCTCTCTGCCAGTTCAAGCTGGCCTCTCAGTTTATCTATCATGCTCTCGAGTGTCTTATATACGCTCTCGCGATTTCCAGCGTTGATATCCGAAGTTGGAATCGTATAACTCATCCCTTCAAACTGAGCTTCAGAGTCTAACCGATGCTTCACCAGATCTATCAAGGTGGCAACGTCCCTTGGCAAGGCTTCTTCTAGCGTCCTCTCGTAGAATGCTAATGGATAGTTAGCCGCAACATCCATCTCATGGGCCTGACGCTGTACCTCCTTCGGGTTTATTGATTGGATTATGAAAAGGGGGGAATCCATCGTACCTCCGATTTGAGCTGGTAGGAAACTTCTAGAGAAGTTTAGGAAGACATCAATTGCCAGCATCAGGCTATCTTCGTCACCATCGCAGTCTCTGCGCTTGGCTGAATGCCATAATGGATGCGCAAAGCAGACATTCAGCTTGGTAAACCCGATTATTCTTCCAAGAGTACCGGCGCATGTGTGCGGTGCTAGACCCACGACGAGTAGCCCGATCAGGTCTTCTTGTCGCCTAACACTATAGTGCGGGTCCAAACCGTAAACCTTTACCAGAAGCTCATCAAGGAAGTTAGCGACATTGATGAAGTGGTTCACACTCTTCTGTGGGATGATTACGTCTTGGACTTTGAGTTCGCATATCTGGTTGGGATCGGCGAGGGGGCTGCCATTTATATCATATTGGTATCCCAGTTTCCTCAACTTCTCTACCGGTACACCGATCTCAAGGGCATTGAAGTGAGTCAGCACTGCATTTGTGGCATCAAATCGAACTGTCCCATCCTTGTACACAGAGAGGTCATATTTTGCTCGAAGAATTCCCTTCTCGATGACCTCGGGTGTTCTGGTTTTGTTAGTCAAACCTTTCACGCCTTTAAGCCGGTTGGGGCTATAACCTACACGCCTGCAAGCAGCGTCGATCAACTCCTTGATCCTCACCGTTTGTCTCTCAAAGTTCCTAGCCGGAATCTTACAAACCGGGCAGACATCCCCCTTTAGAGTTCTTCCGCATCGGCCACAGAGAGCTTCAATAGCTGTCTTGGAGCCGCAGCTCACACATCGGGGCATGAAAGTTGATTTCTGGCATTGCGGACATCGTCGTTTCACGATTTCGACGCTCACATCTTTCTTCACACAGGCCTTCATTAGATCCCGTTGTGACCCTCCATACAGGCCTATAGGAAATAGGATGTGGACAGGTGGCTTCATTTCACGCTTGTCCGCTTTCTCAGGACGACCGACTCTTGCGCCAATAAAAGAAGGAAACTTTTCCCTAACAATGAGGTCCCTTAGCATTTGAACATTCTCAAGCGTAGTAGCTGCCGGCGCTATCACTTCTTCAATGATCTTGGACCCCAAACAATGAGCGAGCACATGGGCGTCCTCACCTGTGATCGATATATCGTTTTCAGCAAATCTGTGTGCGATCCATATCTTCTCGAGTATTCGCTTGATATCTCCATCGGCCTTGCCCCTGATCTGAGATGTCAGGCCATCTTCAGTCTTCTTCTCTGAAGCCGAGAGCCAACGCCCAAGCAGTATGAGCTCCTCGGACGAAATGTTAGACCAGAAATATGTGTAGAGAGGATGTAGAGGAACCTTGAGATTTCGGCTCAAGGCTATGGCTTCTCTTGCGTCGGGCTTGTTCTCGAATGGTCTGCTCAAAAATGCCTCCAACCGAGCCTCCGCAATCTTGACTGACGCTGCGGCCTCTTCGACTCTTCCGTTGAAATTGTTCTCTATCGATAAACGCAGCTCCTCCCGCCACCATTCTTCAGTGTAGCCCGACGGCAGAAGGGTCTTGTTGTTATTAAGGAAGTCTCCGAAGCTTATGAGAACATCACCTAAGAAGAGCACTTTCTCAATTTCGCCCTTTATCTGATCGACATTAGCAGTTGAGACCCTAACCACAGAGCCGCCTCTCAAACGGACGATAGGCGCCTCGATACTGTCGACAGGAAGGACGATTCCAGACTTGCCGGGCGCCTCCATCTTGAGTTGAGTTCCTCCTGCGACGAAATTTTGAAGCACCGTCATCGTCAACGGATGCAAGCCTACTGCAGCCAGCCCTGTGTTTCGAGCTCTCCCATAGCGAAGTCTAAGACCGCCTACCTTGGATGGAAAAGATAGTATGGGCCGCCCGGCGGGAACATCCTCCATGAATCCTGAAGTCTTTTCTCTCTGGATTTCCCTTATGTCTTTAAGCCAATCCCAGCCCTCGATTCCGAGATCCTCGACGACCGCCAGCACCTTGGCCGAGCGGCCTATAATTCCATCGTTAACGACACGAAGTGCTCCGCCGCGAACCCCATTCGTCTCAATCTTTGGTAGGTTTCGATAGGATGAGACTTCTATAGGATCCGACTGCGTCCCCGTGATTTCTACGGGTAGGTATTGTAAGACCCTTGCAACTTCCTCATCTGACACACGGTATTGGAATCTGCCTACATCTCGTTCGTACAGCCTCAACTCTTCAATGAATCTCCCGATCTCCTCTCCGGTCGGCTTATATCTATCCAGCCCCAAGAGGCGTCGAACAAAATCTGCAATGACCGGCGTCAAGGCAGTCTCCGTTCCGCCGGCGGAGCGAATAGGTCCAGCAAAGTAGATCGCTAAGTATCTCGACCTGTCGGCATTTGATTTTATGGCCACTCTGGCTATGCCTTCGGAATAAACAGCTGCGGTCACCCCCTCGGTCAGGATCGCAACCGCCGTTCTGAGAGCTTGATCGGCCGCCCGGTCCTCCTCTAGGTGTCCAAACGTTCCGTAGACGATTTCCTCAGCTATCTTGAAGGCAACCTCTTCACGGGACATCCTTTCGCTTAATTCTCTTATCCTCTCAGCTACTCCTCTAGGGCCGATGAACCCTTCAACAAGTCCGGCTAAGTCTTCAGCCACCATCGTCTCTGGACACGACTCTGGGTCTAAGCCCTTAGCTCGTGCCCTTCGCGCTACGTCGTATGGCTTGTCTAGTTCCCCCTTCAAGGAGAGAAAGTACTCGCGATATCTCTTGCTCATTTCTAGGTCCAGAGTGCATCTCCTTCAAACAGTGGTTAGCCGTTGCTAGGTGTGTCCCTCCGTCCCGAGGCTGGCCCTCTTGGCTACACCTTCTTTTATCCCTTGTATGATCTCCATCAGTCTGGTTCCTGCTTCCGTCCCTTCCCTTTCTTCCAGCACTGTGCTCGTCACCAATACATCGGCTCCAGCCGACGCGATCTCTTTAGCTTGGTCGCGTGTCCTTATGCCGCCCCCAACTATCAACCCTACATCTATGGTCCTTCTCACAACCTTCACCATCTCGGGGGGGATAGGTTCTCTCACCCCCGAGCCAGCCTCTAGGTAAACGAATCTCATGCCGAGGTATTGTGCTGCTAGGGCGTGAGCGGAGGCAAGTTCAGGCTTATTGTAAGGTATAGGGATCGCCTTGCCTATAACGCTCGCCGATCCGCCTTCGCCTGCGATTATGTATCCGAGAGGAATCGCCTCCAAGCCATACATCCTGACCAGAGGCGCACCTAAGATCTGGGCTCCTGATATGAAGTACGGATCGTATGAGTTAAGAAGCGACATAAACCATATGGCATCGGCATACCTGCTGATGCCAGTGATGTTATTAGGGAATAGGATTACGGGAATCTTCACGGCTTGCCTGATCATTCTGATGATGCCATCAAGATGTGCCGACGAAACAAGAGTAGTTCCTCCTACCATAATCGCGGAGGTTTCGCACGCTTCCACATCCTGAGCGAACTTCGCGACCGAAGCTGAATCTACCTTCTCGGGGTCGATCAGCGTCACATGAACTGCTCCGTTCTCACGTATCTTCTTCGAGATGTACTTTTCTACCCTACCGACCATCCTTCATGCCTTCTTTGCCTCAGAAGATTGGTAGAACTTGTCTATAAACTGGCAGTAAGCGTCTATCTCCTCTGTTTGACCACTTAACGTCATGGTCTCTGTAAAACCGCACCCCCCACACCGAACCGAAGCCTCTCCCCCCCGTGAGAGAATCTCCACTTTGATGGCTTGCTTCCCACATATAGGGCAGAGGAAAATCTTGGGTAACTTCCTCCTAGGTATTCGAACTACCTTCTTCCTTCTCCTGCCCATGTCACTCGACCGTCTGCATGTCTGAATACGAAAGACACTCAGTACCATGTAGTTATCAATAGGTGATAATAAATTCCTTTCGATTGTCCTGCAAATATCTTGTGATCCAGCGGCATCATGGTCAAATCACAGTAGGATCACATCTGTGCATCACGCGAGATATCACAATTCACGGATCTCCTAACTCATTCCTCAAAGCGAAACGATACCATCGGCATCCCGTGTCATTATTATCACTTTCGTTTAAAAACTCGACGAGCCAACAACGTGCTATCTGCGGTGAATCTGCAACTTTTTGTTACACGCTCAGATTCCTTAGCGACTAATATTTATAAGGCTCCCGCCCCATACCGTAATCGGTTCGACGTCTACAGATCTGTATCCGCCCCAACCCACCTGCTGGTGACCGGATCATGAGTCTTAAGAACGAGGTACAAAAGTGGCTAAGAGCCTCCTTGGATGACCCCATAGCACAAATACTTAGAAAAAACAGCACTTTAACCAGGACACAGTTAGAAACACTCTTAATCGATCTTTCAAGCGAAAAAATAGCCGACAAAAGGATAAAATACGAGGAAAAGGCCAAATTGCGACTTCTAAGGTCGGGAGTAAGTCGCGGATCCTTTAACAGGACTCTGCGGCAATCGAGGACAAATGTCATCAGATCGTTGTACACTGTCATGTTACTTGCCTACCTGGGGATCTTGGAAAGCCCAGGCATACACCCCTATCTTGAAGTCGCCAATAAGCTCCATGACCTCCAGCAAGCGTACATGGCACACTGGCAACACTCTCCTATCGACAGAGAGCACGCTAAAATCATAGCCGCCGTCCATAAAGAACTCGAAGACGGCCTCAAACGCTTAACCGAGCCCAAATCCATGTCGCCTCGGACGTGATATCACAAATCACGCATCTCACAAAATCACGCCTATCAAACCTCTAGGCAGCGAAGGCGTATAGGCTCCTCACCGCGCCCCCCCGTTCTCTCCCCTCCAGCCAAAAGAGGCATAAAAAGGGCCCCACCAAAACGCACGGCCACGCAAGCGTCACTCCTGTCGGCCCCCCGCATGTGATCTCGTGATGTCACGGGCCGTGCATCACAGAAAACTTTATCTATCGCCTGACCGATATTACGTGATATCACAAATCACGGGCAGTGATACAAGATGGCCGTAGATCTCGCGCTTTTGTTCTCCTCTACATTGGTATTGCTCACAGTCTTCGTCATCGCTGTGTATTACAAGAAGATGAGAATCGTCACCCAGAGGTACGCCGAATCTGAGCATGTCCTAGACAACATCATACTCAGCTTCAAAACTGATCTGGAGCGACAAGGAGACAAGGTGCGAGCGCTCTCCGAAAAGTTCGAAGTCCTATCCTTGAGAGAGGAAGATCCTAAGAAGATTGAGCAATACGCCGCTGAGGTTCATCGTGTAAGGCATGAGCTAGACCAACTACATAAGAGGGTGGCGGAATCCTCCGTCGCTGTCGATCGATTAGCTCAGGGACTCGCGGACTCGCTATCCGAGCAAGGAAGATTCGCCGAGAGGCTTCGTCGTCTTGAGGAGCATGCGCAACGTTCTGAAGCACCTATATTGCAGGGGGTAGAGGCGGCTATTCCCATAAGAGGGGAGAGGGCACTCGCTAGGCTGACGGATACGGAGCTTCTTGTGCTGAAGCTTTTGGTCGAACAAGGAGACAAGACGGCGTCGCAAGTTAAGGATAAGGTCAAATTGACTAGAGAGCACACTTCTCGGTTGATGAAATCGCTTCATGCACGGGGCTACGTCGAGAGGTCGACCGAAAAGCTGCCCTACACTTATCGCGTAAAGGAAGAGATGGTTAGAATCTTGAAAGAGAGTGCAAGCCTTCTTGGCTAGAAGATATCGCTTTGAAGCATGGTCATCTTGGCGACTTCAAGTTATAGACTGGTCGCAAGTCGGACAAGACGAGCTTGTACTTTACCTTGTTAGAGTTCCGCATTCTATCCAAACGACCTCTTGCTGCCAACCGCGACAGATAGGTCGACGCTGAACTCAAACTCACTGGTTCCTCGAACTCAGCTTCATAAACCGATTGGATTTCCTTCGCACTAAACCATACACCGGCAAAGTGTTTGGCGATGATGAAGCCGACTCTCTCTATCTTCGTAGCGTTGGGGTCCCATTCCGCTTGCGAGTTGACATGTGGCATGCCACCGAGTAATTCAACCATGTCTAGGATGCGTAGAGCGTGATCCCTAGTGACCCTGCCATCAAACGTGATAGCATACCTATTCCCCGCCTCGTCGTGAACCTCCACACGCATCCTTCTCGCCGGCATACAATCTACCCGCTGATCACCAGTCAACATTTCACTATTATAAATTATCTGCCGAACAGCGAATCTAGTAAAGGCAGAAAGGATGTCGAAATAATACAAGGGGAAAAATTTGCTCTTGTTCTGGTTCACAGTGTTAGCAGA
>Ga0315314_1002386_pt1 | contig 15572 bp, 17 predicted proteins | sample TDP9_MG_FD_203631 | JGI IMG/M metagenome (GOLD analysis project Ga0315314, IMG submission 203631) | Freshwater sediment microbial communities from Lake Towuti, South Sulawesi, Indonesia - TDP9 | ecosystem: Environmental > Aquatic > Freshwater > Lake > Sediment | place: Indonesia: South Sulawesi...
ATTGAAGACTTGCTCAAAATTGAACGTGAATGCTTCACAGCCGAAGCGTACACTCGTAAGCAAATACTGGCTCTACTCAAGAGTCCCAACGCGCTTGCCCTGCTAGCCAGAACAGGAGTTGATGTTGCAGGCTTTGTGATAGGCTTAGTTGAGGGCCATGGCGACTCGAAGATTGGTCACATCGCGACTATCGACGTGGCTGTCAAATATCGCCGGAAAGGCATAGGTTTGATGCTCCTGAACGAGATGGAAAATGCCTTCCTGACAAGAAATGTTGAAGTTGTATACCTTGAAGTACGGGCTGACAATCAAGCTGCTCGAACACTGTATCAGAAGCAAGGCTACATGGAAACCAAAAATCTGAAAGACTACTATTCAGCCGGCGTTCATGGACTCAGACTGTTTAAGAAGCTCAAACCGCGTTGGAACGTTTCTGCTTGATCCTGTGAGTCGATTTGGCGAAAGAAAGTAACGAAAGCTTGGTTTTGTCATCAAACTCCCTAACCAGCCTGATTCCCAAAGCCTCGATCAGAACGAGTTCACCGGTAACGCCTATGACGCATCCAGGCATGACATGACCACCGAAGGTCCTTCCCTTCTCGTCAGAAACAGCAACATGTGCATGAGCAAACACTTCGCCCTCCTTAACTGAAACATTGCCAAGACAGGAAACAATTTCTAAAGGTTGCTCCATTCCTATTGTTTCGTATTTGCCTTCGTGGAAAAACCCGAGTTTTGCACTCCGCAAGGTTCCGATGAGAAAGAAGAAACCAGCTGAAATCTTTGCCTTTGCAGCGACCTGAGTAATTCCGGTCAATAAGTCTTCACCTTCGACAAGCCTAGCAAAGATCATTTTTCCAGTCTTGCATTTCGCAAGCTTCATAGCTATGAGGCTCCCTTCGTCCACTTGGTCCTCTTCTTATCATACTCCTGCTTTCTGATGTATGGTTTCGCCGGAATGCCAAGCACAACAATATCCGGCGGCACATCTCTAGTGACCAAAGACCCCGCCCCAATGACGGAGCCTTCTCCAATTCGTGATGGCGCTATAATACATGCGTTGGCGCCGATTGTGGCGCCTCTTTCGATAACTATGCCCACGCAACGACTGCTTGGAGGATAAGGATCATTGGTAAGTACAACGTTGGGTGCTATGAACACGTCGTCTTCTATGACTGTTAAGTGAGGGAGGTAGGCGTTGGATTGAATGCTCACATTTTTGCCGATCTTGACTGTGCCGTCTAGCTGTGTCGAGGAGCCGATGCGTGTCTTGTCTTCGATGGTGCTGCCTTCGCGAATCAAGACGTTGTGCCCGGTTTCGACCCAGTTGCCTATCTTGGTGTCTTCGTAGACTACTGCCCCCGACCGCACTGTACAGCTGTTGCCTATCTTAGCGCCTGCACTAACTTTGTCAAAATGCTCTATTGAAAAGCTCCCCGGGAACGAAAAGGCTTGAACCTTCTTCTTAATAGGATAGCCAACGATCACGTTCTTGCCTATGAGCGTCTTTGTTCCGATCGTGGAGGGTCCTAGAACAATTGCGTCACCCTCAAAGAAGGCTTTAACGCTTGCCTTGGAGGAGATAAACTGCATGCCTGCCCAATGCTCCTTCAAAGTACGTGCGTTCTGTACACATTTCAAAATTGCGGTTCACTGAAAAGGTAGAAACTAGATCAAGTTGGCGTCCAACAATTCGATTAGAATTTGAGCTGTCATTTTAATGATGAGATTCGTGTCAACGCTTTCGTCATCCTTCGCGTTCAAGCCGTTGCAGCACGGAATCAGTCTAAGCGCGTAGGTGTTCTGCCCAGATCTCTTGAACTCAAGCGGATAAAGCCTGCACAGCGTTGGCCTGTAGTCATAAACAGAGCATGTGTACACCTGAGTTGTCGTATCAAAGAACAAGAAGACACATGAACCATCTTCTCTACATCTGAGACTCATATGATCAATGTTGAGAAATTCGCTGACCCGGCGTCCTCCCTCCTCCAAACGTGCGATGTCTTTTTGTGAGAGCTTTGGACCTCCGAGTTTGCAGCAGAAAACGCTGCAACGCTGGCACTTGAATGTAAAACGGCTGCCATGATGGTCTATTCTCTCGATTCGTCTCGATTTGAGGTCAATTGTGATTTCGGCGATTTTTTCTTCCAACGTCTTGAGCCACGCCTTTTCGCTAATTGTTAACTAGGGTAAAGGCTAAATGTTGCGGTTACAAAGCATTTGAATGTTGTACGAGCGAAGGATGATATGAGTCATGGGAAAACGCTCTAGGGTTGAAGCTCAACGCATGGTCTCTGCCCTAGCTGTCTTAGTCCGTAATACAACTTGGAAATGTGGACGCGTTGAGCGTTTAGTAGTGACCTACCTCGGAGATCAGATTCGCAGGTTTGGACGAGCACGCACACCTGTCAAGGAAATGCTTCAACACTTCAAACTCAAGGGAAAGCAGAAAAGTGAATTCTTCGATGCGATGAAACGATTGGAAAAACGACGCATAATCAAGATTGAAATCTTCTAGCGCCGGTGCATATCGCACTTTTCGGAAACTCACATAGCATGGAACGGTTGAACAGTGCAATCCAGAAGCAAAGCCGAACCCCCCAGCAGACAGGGGAGAAGCAGGTTCAAACGCATAATTGTGGTCACAGGAACGCCCGGAGTAGGGAAGACGATGGTTTCAGAGAAACTGGCTACGATGTTGGGAGCTGTTCACGTAGATGTAGCGGATCTAGTCAGGCGAGAAGGCATCACAAGCGGATATGACGAAAAGAGACAAACGTTAATCGCAGACGATCAGAAACTTGCTAAACGAGTGCAACAGATCATAGACCGAACCCGTAAAAAGGTCATCATCATCGACGGACACTACGCGACTGGAATCGCACCCAAAGGCCAAATCGCAAAAGTTTTCGTGTTAAGATGCCATCCCGATCAGCTCAGGCAAAGGATGGAGAAACGCGGATTTCAAGGCTCAAAACTAAGAGAGAACTTGGCAGCCGAGATACTCGATGTGTGCCTTACCGACGCGGTCAACGATGTCCGCGCAGGCAACGTGTGTGAGATAGATACCACGAACAAAACCGCCGACGCCGTGAGCAATGAAGTGACCGCGATCTGGCGGGAAAGGAAGCCATGCTCCATAGGAATCGTTGATTGGCTGGGCCAGTTGGAAATCGAAGGCAGTCTTGAGCAGTATCTGCGAGAGTTTTAGCCCAACCGTTGGAGAATTTCTCTCCTAGTCAGCAACGTGATGCCGCGTCTATTGGCATATGACTTGGCGTGGCCGCTGAACTGCTGAGAAATCATGATGGGTCCGGGAACGCCCACGTCTTCAGCTGCCTTGTCCATGTTGATGATCATGTTGACGCCCACAGTGCGTTTCCACGCTCTAATCCAGACTAGCTTCTGTTCGTTGCCTTTTCGGATGATCAGATCGAACTTGTGCGAAACCCCAGATCTCTTGCCTTCCCAAAGAGTGTCGCGTTCAATCTTGTAGCCTTTTTGGCGGAAGTAAGTAATTACGGTGTCCATCAGTGAGGCAACGCTCATTTAATTAGCAACCTCAGACACAACACTTCGCATCTTATAGAGAAAAGACTTTTGTTGAAAAACGGAGTGAAACCACGATGTATAACATAATTGTATGCTACAATTGTGGACGACTGCTCCTTGCGAGAAAAGATCAAAGAACCAAACAGTGTCCATACTGCGAAGCCAGAATCAACACAGAACGAGCCAGATTAGTAGCAGTTGCGGCAACCGCAAGGGAAGCATCAGAACTCTTACGATCCTTGAAACATATGGACACTGTGAGACAACCTTCCGGCAGATATCTTTCGCAGACTCCTCAAATATTGACTGAAAATTCACTTCTCTTTTATAGTTCTTAGCTTAGAACTTGGGAGACAATGGAGGTTCAATGTTGAAGTTTGAAAAGGTCGAAGTTTCAGGTTTGATCGTCCTGTCCATCGGTGTGATTCTGTTGGCAGCCACGTTTTATAGCGCTTTCATGTTCCTTGTCGCAGACGTGACTATTCTCACATCGGTGGATCTCGCCGAACTCTTCGGTAACGCCTTAGCCCCTTTGATAGAAGCGATTATTCATATTCTGTACTTGGGCATCATGGGATGGGTAGGCTCAATACTAACGATAAGGGCTGTGCAATTGGTCAAGAAAGAAAAAGAAACGATAACGCAACCCCCACTTAAGCCGGAAGTAAGGCCAAATACAACTTCTCAGACCCCCCAAAGTCAGCCTAAAGCTGAAACCCCGAAGGAGATCAAGGAACCAAAGAAGGTGGAGCCTCCCGAGACGGTTCCAGTTCCAAAGACACCAGCCGAACCACAGAAGGAAACCGTAGCCGAGAAAACCCCTGAAAAAACCGTTGAGTCAGTTGCTTCATAGACCTGTTTGTTCTAAAGTGATATTCGATGAAACAGGCGGTTAGGGCACTCAGTTGGGCAACCAATATCTTCTGGATAATCTTGCTGCTTTTCACCGTCACAGCGGTGTATTCAGCATTCCAGATTAGACCAGGTTTCCAGGAGCCATCTGTAGGCGCTTCAGGCGACACCATCACGATTTCCTTGCCGTTCATCTTGTACAATGGCGGTTTCTACGACATATCCAAATTCAACATTACAACATCCGCTCTCAGTAATCGCGACTCAACCATAGCCAGCTCATCAACTCTTGTGCCGATTATGCCAAAAGGCGCAAACACGTCAATTACACATAATATGTCCCTCAGCATCGGGCGGTTATCGATCGATGATCTTTCATTTCTGCTTTTCAACGACACCGAACTCACTGTACTTGCCATCATGAAACTCACGTACGCTAGGGCCTTTCCCCTTGAAATCAACACAAACTTCAGCGTGCCATGGGGAGCGCCAATGGCCAATCTGGCAATAGGAGGCATTTCAGCAATGCCATTCAATTCCACACACGTGAGAGCATTGGTGCCGTTGAGTTTCGATAATCACTCTTATCTAAGGATGAGCGGAACCGTACGGCTCGAGATTGTTGACAACCTAGGAAATGTAGTAGGTGAAGGCGCAACCGGGTTTGATGCACCATCCAAAATGAGATTTGAGACTGATATGGTGGTCTTCTTGTCGGGTAACCCCGCGAACGTCAGAGAAGCACGACTGTATTTCCAGACGCCTTTCTTCAGCCACGGTCCGGTGGTGGTTTCTCTTGTTTGAGAGTGAAACGGGCAAGTCCCTGTTAAAAAAGATTCTGCCTCGAATCGTTAAAGGCGTAATCAAAGGTTTGCTTTACTTTGTGCTCTTCTATGTTGTTCCCGCGTTCCTGTTTTCTCAAGTGTCTGATTTTGCGCCCGGACTACTTTCTGGATACGGGCAGGTTGTAATCATTTTCGCTGCTGTCGTTATTTTCTTCGTTGTTGCGAGTGAACTGACAGCCGGCACTATATTTCAGCATGCGCTTAACATTGGCAGAGCGTTAATTCTCATAGTATTCTTCGTCGTCGCTCTCAGTGGTGGTATCGTAAGATTAAGTCTCGACATCATGGAAGGCTTGCCCATAGGCATCGTGGCTGACCTAAGGGTTTTCTTAATGATGTTGATCGCCATCGACCTGATGGGACTAGCTAAAAGCGTGCTGCAAGCCGTGAATTTTCTGTCCGAGAAAACAGAGAAGCAACTACCTCAGCTACAACCCGCAGAATAAGCCTTGAGGCAGTCTTCTCTTTCACAATCATAATTCTCTTTTCATAATCATTAAGGATTGCCTATCGACGATTTGGTTTCTCAGTGAGCGGCACTGTGACCCCAAAGACGTGTGACTGGTGCAAAAGGGAAGGCAAAGCCTTTCTGAACTTCTTCAAGCCCAAGGGTTGGATGAAACACAAGACTGCGGACGATATAACCACGTTTTTTGCAGCCTCTCATGCTTCAAAGCGTTCTTAGGTTTCACCAAGACTACTGTCGAGTCAGCCAAACCCAGAAAGTCGGTGGAGCTTGAGGAAGAGGAATTGGTCGCGGCACCTGCTTAGCGAATTTATGCTAGCAGACTGGTGCTCAGTCCGAGGCCTTTTTCACGCGTGGTCCTTCTGCGGTGTCTTCCACTGCATAACCTTGTCTCTTGATCTCTTGTCTCAGGGTGTCTGCAAGCTTCCACTGCTTCCGCTTCCGCGCCTCCTCTCTTTCTCTCACCAGCTTGGAGACCTCTTCTGGCACAACTTCGACGCGCAGTTCTGGAATCATTTGAAAGAACTCTCCAAGTTCCCGAATTGTTTTTTCAGCGTTTTGCAGGTCTCTTTTCGAAAAATCTCTCGCATCGATCTGCTTATTCGTTAACGAGATTATCCCGAAGAGGTGCGTCAGAGCCAAAGGCGTGTTCACGTCGTTCCGCATCGCCGTGAAATATTGTTTCTTCAGCGTGTTCATCTGCTGAGTGAACGCTGTCCTGCGGTTTGTTGCCTTGTCGATGCCGTCCCGGATCCTTTGCAGAGTGGAAACGATTCTTTCAACTTTAGCTTTTGCCACCTCCAAATCGGTTTCGTTGTAGTTTAGGGGTTTTCTGTAATGTGTTGTGGCGATCCAAGTCCTGATTGTTTCAGGCGAGTATTTGCGTAGGGCATCTTGAACCGTGATCATGTTGCCCATAGACCTGCCCATTCGCTGTCCGTTTATTGTGAGCAGACCTGCGTGAACCCAGTATTTCACGTAGGGTTTGATGCCGGTTGTAGCCTCTGCCTGTGCAATCTCAGCTTCGTGGTGGGGAAAAACGAGTTCTATGGCGCCACCGTGGATATCATATTGAGTGCCAAAATACTTCATCGCAATAGCAGTGTCTTCTATGTGCCATCCAGGGTATCCTTCTGACCAGGGTGAGGTCCATTTCATTATGTGTTCATGTGGAGCCCGTATCCAAAGCGCGAAGTCTGCGGGGTGTTTCTTTTCTCCGCGCATTTCTACTCTGGCGCCTGGGATGAGTTCATCGGGTTTTCTTCCAGACAGTTTGCCGTAGTCTTTGAACTTGGACACATCAAAATAAACTGAGCCGTTGACGACGTACGCGTAACCGTTTTCCAGAATCTTCTTGATTTGCGTTATGATTTCCCTTATGTAGTCTGTGGCTCTGGGCATAAGATCTGGTTTTTGGATTCTGAGCTTTTCGAACATCTCAAGCTCGTGTTTGTAGTAGAAATCAGCGATCTCTAAAGGATGCTTCTTCTCTTCTCTTGCCTTCTTGATCAATCTGTCTTCGCCTGTGTCCAGCAAGTGACCTATGTCGGTTACGTTTTGTATGTAGGTGACCTTGTAGCCCGAATATTTGAGGAACCTTGCCAACGTGTCGTAGAAAGCATACGTGCGAGCATGGCCGAGATGCAGGTAATCGTAGACTGTTAAGCCGCAGACGAACATTCTCACTGTTCTATCTTTGACCGGCCTGAAGACCTCTCTTTTCCTACTGAGACTGTTGAATAGTCTTATAGCCATCTACGTTGACGACTCCCTACCCTTGTAGATAAGCTGCGCTAAAAAACTGATTGCTAAACCTTCAGGAGAAGCCGAGGCAAAGACTAACCCTCTTATGCATGCCCCGTGCACCCAATCTTATGACAATGGGCTATGGGCTTAATAAGTATATCATTAGCTTTTAGAGTTGTTATCATATAACCTAGGATTAGCAACAATTTGTTGGACGTTCCAAGCCCGCATTGTGATATGATGATGCAGATTGTCCCTTGCTTTGCTTATCAAACCCATGAAGGAACCCAAGCCTACAATTACGGCGCGTTTGCGTTTGTCTGAATCTGTCAAGTTATAAGAGCCCGATGTGCAAACTTTGAGCAAGGCAAGATTGCGGAAGGTGCGAATGTGCCCAAAACTCTGGAAGATGTCCCCGCTTTCCTAGATGATCAGTGGATCGCAACTTTTGCCACAGTTGACAATAAGAATAAGCCCCACGCTGTGCCAATTCGGTTCACCTTCGACGATGGAAAGCTTCACATTCAGAGTGATCGACAATCCGTGAAGGTTCGTAACATCAATTTGAACCCTCACGCGGCAGTAGCAGTCCACGACATGCGAGACGAGGCAGTTATCATACAGGGTAAAGCCCAGCTGACCAGAAGCAGGGAAGAGTTCATGCGGCTAACCCAAGCCCACATCGACAAGTATAACCGTCTTTATAACATCGCTCGGAACACGCGTGGGGTAGAGTACATCAAACTGGACGCTCAAGGACGCGATGCAATGGGTATTCCACTGTTCGATTATAGAGTCCGTTGCATTATCGAGGTCACGCCAGAAAAAATCCTATTCTGGTGAACAGTCAAGAACCCTATTATATTCCGTTTCATGAAAAAGATGTGGAAGTGGGGATTACGAAATGGATCTGGGACTGAAGGGTCGAGTTGCCATCGTCACTGGCTCAAGTCAAGGCATCGGGAAAGCAATAGCATTAGGTTTATCTGAAGAAGGCGCAAAGGTTACGATGTGCGCAAGAAGCGAAAAAGCACTCAGCAACGCTAAACTGGAAATACAAGACCAAACCAGCAATGAAATCCTGGCAATCAAAGCCGATCTAACGAAGCGAGAAGATATTGACAATCTCGTCGCCGAGACCATCGATCACTTCAACCGAATCGACATTCTTGTCAATAACACCGGAGGACCACCGTCAACAACTTTTGTCGAAACTTCAGATCAGCACTGGTGGGAAACTTATAGCAACTTGCTGATGAGCGTTGTCCACACGTGTCGAGCAGTAGTTCCCCACATGCTGAAGGCAAAGTGGGGAAGAGTAATTAACATGACATCGTTCGTAGCTAAACAACCGTCTGAAAGATTGATCTTATCGAACACAGTAAGAGCTGGAATCTTCGGATTGTCTAAGACCTTGTCGAATGAGCTGGCGCCTTACGGCATACTTGTCAACGCCGTATGCCCGGGATGGACACTCACGAGGAGAATTGAGGAACTGGCGAAAGCCCGTGCGAAAGCGGAAAGCAAGACTGTCGAGGAAATAGTTGAAGCTTGGGAAAGTCAAATTCCCTTAAGACGGTTGGCTCAACCCCGTGAGATAGCGGATCTTGTAGTTTTCTTGGCTTCTGAACGTGCAAGCTACATAACAGGTGCGGTGATACAAGTGGACGGCGGCGTCATCAAGGGACTTTATTGATACAGGACTCTTTTGGATTTGGGGTTTGGAGGAGTTTGCTCACCTGGAAGGAGAGGGGGAGAGCCTGGCTTCTGCCTGTAACTCCACCAAACCTTTCCAATCCTTTTACCTTTGCACATAGACTGTGTCACTTTTTTCGATGGCTCCAATTGGGGTCTTTTGCTGTCTAGTCTTGAGAACAGCGCTTCTGGCAAATCCCCCAACAGGAAAACCTTCGAGTGTGCTCTCCAACTGGTTGAAGGCATCAACAAAACGATGCCCACGCATAGTTGTCACGTATTGGCGCGATTTCTGCGCAAGTAGACCTTGCGACGAAAGAAGATTAAAGTAAGTCTCGAATTGCCTGAACGTGATGTTCGTGTTGTACATTATTTGAGTCTTCAGTCTTGGCTGTCTGCAGAATGCCAAGATATTGGCTATGATTTCGATTCTTCCCCGGTTCGTCATGTCCCGTTTCTTCTCCCCTCGACCAAGCATTGACTTGAGCTTTCTTTCGTGAGGTAAATGTCATATGATAACCAATTCATGTGATCTATGCACATAAACTTTGTGCCGCAACATCTATAGAAATTTTGTCTTAAACTAAGGTCAAATTGAGTGCGCTCCCGTAAAGGCAAAGGTTCCCCCTCTCTGTGAAACTACATATGATTACAATTCATAAGGATGTGTGACTGTGTCCTCACAGTAACACGAGGGGATTTATCCCAATCATAATCTCAGCTAGTGTGAAAACTCAGATCAGCTTTCTAAGAAGTCGATGACTCTTCTCAGCCTAGTTGCCCAAGCACTCGTTCAATTTCCTTGTAGTCTGGCTCAACTGAAGGATCGTCCGAAACCCATCTGAAACGGATAATGCCATTCGCATCTAGGATAAAGACCGAGCGTTTGGCAACGCTATACCCTTTCAGCCCGGCAAAATCCTTCAACTCAATACCATAGAGCCTAATCACGTCACGATTATAGTCGCTCAACAACGGGAAAGTGAGCATGTTCCTTTCGGTGAAGCCCTTGTTGGAGAACGGATCGTTCACGCTTACTCCAACAACCTGTGCCTTCAATTCATTGAGCCTCGCCAGCGAGTCTCGAAAGCTGCACATTTCTCGGGTGCAGACGGAAGTGAAAGCGCCTGGGAAAAAGGCCAAAACCAGCTTTCTGCCCTGAAACTCGCTTAACTTTCTCATCTTGCGTTCAGTATCTGGCAGCATGAAATCCGGAGCTCGTTCACCCACTTCGGCTCTGATGCTCACTTGACCACAACCCCTATTTGATCGCACTCTTTACAGCTTCAATCAGCCTTTTCTTCTCCTTCTCCTCCATCTTGATTTTCTTACCCATAGCTGTCCATGCAGCGGAGCATTTCTCGTATTGAGCATGTTCACCAATATGCTGATGAATTACCTTGTCAATCTTTGCTCTGTTCTGAGGCGTAACATTGACACCTGCTTCTTTCAATACGGCGTTAAACCATTTCCAGCAGCCCAATGCTAGGTTCACCTCCAATATCTGATTAAATTTCTTTCAGATCTCTGCCGAATTAAGTCTTGCGCCAGACCAGCTCACTCACAGTCTGACACCGGCGCTAGCAGAAGCAAACGGGTCCTTTGAATCCGAATTCTGCGTGCACAACAAATATAGTATCGCCTGACCATGATTTACTACCGAGCTGAGAAGGCTGCTGAATCGCCGCATCTGTGAGGCTGGTGTTGAGTTTGGTCAAAATGCTTAGCAAGGTCACGAGTAAAGTCGCGTTCAGTTTACGGCAAATGCTTGCCGAGGGTGTTAACAAACTCGAAGCACTTGTTGGAGTGCCAAACGCGGAAGATGACGCCGCTGACTCGACGACAGCCTTGTATTTTGTCAGCTTCATGCTTCTCATCTTACTAGTTTTCCTTTCTCCTGACAAGATACCGCAGGTTCTTGCGCCCACGCAAATAGACTCTGGGATGCTCGGAAAGGTACACGATGTTATGAGACTGTTCAGAAAGCTAATACCCATCTGAAACCAGCTTTATGCGAGCCGTCGGTCTCGAACCGGAGACTCAGCCATAATCATCCGAAAGAGATTTTTCTCCTCATCGGCATGTATCTTAAGGCCCAAAGCAACTCTTCGATGCTGCTGCGCTGCCAGACATTCTCTTTAAGATTCTCGACGCCTTTCCCTCCTCTTGCATGCACGTGATGTATTGTTTTGCTGATCGTCCAGATACCGGGTTCGCACTCTGTCTAGAATGAATCAAGTATGCAGAATTGGAGCGAGAATACATATCTTGTGACAGCAGACTTAATATACGCTATGTGCTTTTTGGTATAGGCGAGGAGCATAAGCCGAGACTCCCTTACAGTGTTGAGGTTGATTGGAGGTGAACAATAAGAAATGAGCACAGCGCGAAAAAGCCAGAGAACATTCATGACGGTAACTGCGATCACTGTGATAGCAATAACCACTGTCTTCATAGTTTATGCCGCTATCTTGGGAACGTTTACCGGTGGAGATGTCACCATTCAGCAGATGGCAGGCACTATGTATTACCAAGGACAAGGCGCAACATCATGGTCAACCACGCTGAGCGTGGGAAACGGCAGTGCATGGTACTCAAGACTAAACCTCACAGCGAACATTCCATCTCAGACAGTGAACGTAACTTGGACTCTTTCGTGGCTTAACGGCAGCAATTGGCAGACTGTTGCGACAACTGCTCCAGGGACGCAAATAACATTGACTGGAACCCCGACTGCGATCTATGTTACAGCTACTGGTACAGCGGCTGGTAATTACAATTGGGGCACGTACACGACAAGCGTAGACCGAACCTACAGAGTCAAGGCGGTAGTCGAGACGCCTTAAGAGTGATCATCAATGGCTCTTTCGTTTGATCTACTCACAGGGTTGACTGTAGCTGGCATACTGGCAATCCTAGCGATTTATTTCACAGTAGTCTACAAGAAAGGTTGGCTCAGTAAGGAATCAAAAGCAGACCAAGCATACTATCTGTGCCCAAACCAGAAGTGCAAGAGAGTATTCAAGAAACCCGTTTGGCTAACCGACCTATCAAAAACACCGGCGGAGTCATATCAAGCTTGTCCACACTGTGGCTTGAACATCCAAGCAATAGCTTCACCGAGTTCCTTAGCTCATTCTGTGCCTGCAGCTGTGTCGAAGCCAGCTCTTCTATCCAGCGAAAGCGAAAGTCTGCAGGAGAAATCGGCGTCTGTCAAAAAAACACCTGTGGAAGACTATGTGGAATTTGACCGAGAACGACCACAGAAACCTAGACTTCAAACCAGTGTCTCCACGAGTCTGCCAAAGGCACAAGACTCTCACGTGTCAAAGCCTATATTCCAATTTTCTCAGAATCGGAAAGATACGCCTCAGAAACCACAGGAACCGCCTCAAAAGAGCGCTGAGAAAGGCTCTCATGAAAGCCCTAGAAAATGCTCCCACTTTTTTGGATATGTCAGAACGCTTCCAAAGAACACTCCCATCCCAGACGAATGCCTATGGTGCCCATCGATAGTGGACTGTCTGACGAAAGAGCCAAAAATAGAAGCGGAAGCCTAACACATTTCCCAAGCGAACCTCTAGAACCCAAGCCGTGTTTATCGTTGATAAGCGTTCCACACTTTTCTCTCCAGGTCCTTGATTAGCGAATGCTCCGTCCTGGATTTGAACCCGAGTCGGTGGCTCAAGAGACCACTGAACCTTCTTTTGGATGATTCATGGGCACTGCTTACGATCCCGAGTATTCATTTATATGCGAGGCGAATTTTGGAGTAGGTGCAGCAGTACATTCAAGAGAACAAGGGGTTGCGAGTGGGATTGGGTTGGGGTTTGATCATGGTGCTTGGAGGAATCATGACAAGATGGGACAAAAAACGAAAACCCTCATTCTAATCGCGTGCTTATTGATAGTCGCGTTTCAGCTCGACTTGTTCCTACCAGCCGCAAAAGCTGCGACTCTGAGCTATCTATACTATTTCGTGGGGCAATCACCCACTCATGGACAGAATACGGGCAATGGATATGACACCGGCAGACTTTCAGCAACTAAACCCACAGCGCTTTCAGTCCGGAATTGCAGCATATGGATTCAATACTTCTATGATGACGCCACAACTTTCAGCAACCTTGCAGTCACTTCCATCTTCTACCGGTTCTATTTCAGCAGTGGCAACCGCCAAGAAAAACTCGGATGGTACTATCGTGCTGCTCAACCAACAGGAAAGTACGGCTCAACAGTGAATGCGAGCACCACGGTCTACATGAACACGCCAACGACCAATCGATGGTACTATGGAAACGACACAACTCTCTATGTCTCGGAGGCAGTTATAGCTCAAGGGTCTTTCACAACTGCATTCACAATTAATGGCGCCAGCAGTTACGGATTTGACATCACATTGACGTATGATGACAGTTTAGGTATCGCCTACAACTATCACCATAGCAGCATTATCAATGATCCAAATGGACATGCAAGTTTCATCATATTCAACCTGCCCACAAACGCCACCCTGCAAGCAATGGATTCCGACACAGATACCCTCAGTGATTACGATGAGCTCTACACGTATTTCACAGACCCTTCAGATTCCACATCATTCGACAGCTCTTACCGAGATAACGGCAAAGCAGTTTCAGGAGACAAACGCAAAGTGTTTTTCCATGACGAAACCTCCAAGTTTGAAAAGCTAAGCGCCAGTGACACTTTAAAAGTGACGATACCCGCGAGAACGGAGCCGACTGACCCCAAAATCAGAGTCTACGGCATGCCCATCTATCAATCGGTGATAAAAGAGTTGAATTCCACATCTGTCCCAGGCCAAAGAGCTCTGCTGGTTGGCGATGCTGACAACGATGGACTGAACGAAATTCTTGTTGGGACTCCTGACGGTTATTTTGGTGTGTATGAAGCGGATGGAACTCTAAAATTCAGCGTAGATATAGGTAGCGAAGTGAATGGCATGGGTATTGGTAATTTGAACTCAACATATGCGGGAAACGAAATCTTCATTGGCGAAAACGGTGGGCTGGTCAAAGCATACAAAGGGGACGGAACGTATGCACAAATTTGGAGCGCTGATTTAGGCTCACAAACATGGGCTTTTGATGTAGGAGACGCAGACAATGATGGACAGCCAGAATTGGTCATAGGCGAGCAAGATTGGCTACTCGTTTATTCACCGAGTTTTGTTCAAGAGAAAAACATATCGATGGCTCGCGCTTATGACGTGGACATTGGAGACGGTGACAACGATGGCAAACCCGATATTCTGACCACCAAGTGGGGCGGCAACTTGGTCTTGGTTAATTCCTCAAATTCGGGTTATCCTACCCTCTGGCAGCAACAAATCGCCTCCAGTTTAACAACAGTAACCAACGTAAAAACTATTGATTTTGATGGCGATGGGAAGAATGAAATGATCGGTTACGCTGATACCGGACTTGAGATCTGGAGACGTCAAGCAGGAGTCTCCACAAGACTCTACCAGAATACTAATTTCAAGGGCAATCCTGGAGCCGTCCCTTATGCTGGAATGGCTGTTGGCGATATTAACGGTGATGGGTCAAACGAGTTGTTTGTTGGAGCCAAGACATACGGCTCTGCTCTTTCGATACCTATCGTGCATGGACTGACCAGCACTTATCAAGTTTTCTGGCAGTGGCTCAGCGGGTTCTATGTAAAAGCGATGGCGGTTGGCGATGTGGACAACGATGGTGACAACGATTTAATTATCGGACGCGGAAGTCAATCGTGGATTTTGACTTACGACGGGTTCGTCGATGATCCTTACATCGACATTCAAGGTCACGAAGGTGTAGAATGGAGATACAACGGGCTACTTGGGATGAACCTTGAGATCAGCTTAGATGCCTTAAAGGACATGATGACCGGCTTAGCCACTCAACCAACTGAATTAACTTTCAAAACCAGTGGCGCATTCATCATTTCCCTTGACCTTATTTTGGAGTCTCCAACCGCTGCCTCTGGCAAGTACTCTGTAAACATCATCGCTCTCAAGGATGGCTTACCAACCGCAACCACAGTCATAATCAACGGAGAAAACCAAACCAGCCCCACAGGCATAACCCTCTGGCAACTACCTTACGGCACATACACAATCCACATCTACGCAGCAGGAACAAACCAAACCGCACAGCTCTTGGTCAACAGCGACACAACCAAAACCTTCAACTTCATCACGCCTATCGATGTCAATAACTCGAGTCCTCTTGCCACAATCGGCGGCCTGCTCCTGGTCCTCGCCGCCTTCCTTGCAGTCTACTATTTCCTGTTCAAGAGGCGATGAGTTGTGGCAAACGCTCAAGGCGAATGCCCAAACTGTCGCAGTTCCCGACCTGCCAACTAAGGACTAAACGACTACTTCCTTAGCCTAATGATGGGGCCGTTATTAG
>Ga0315314_1002387_pt1 | contig 15567 bp, 17 predicted proteins | sample TDP9_MG_FD_203631 | JGI IMG/M metagenome (GOLD analysis project Ga0315314, IMG submission 203631) | Freshwater sediment microbial communities from Lake Towuti, South Sulawesi, Indonesia - TDP9 | ecosystem: Environmental > Aquatic > Freshwater > Lake > Sediment | place: Indonesia: South Sulawesi...
GTCGAAGGTGGATTCGGGGGGATCGTGAGCCATCAACTCAGATTCATCCGTTATGCCTGCGCCTGGGAGGTTCGTGTCAAAATAGTACTTCCAACTTATCCCGGATGGCGTCAATTCCTCCATTATCGTCATGAAATCGAAGACCTCAGGAACCTTACCGCTCACATAACCGCCGGACTGAGCGGAGATGAGGTATAGGTGGTTCGGGAGACTGTAGCTTAGAACAGAGTGGAAGAAGTTGTCGAATAGGACGTAGTTGACGCGTACGTCCAATAGTATGGGAGCATGTTGTAGTCGTAGTGGCCCATGACATTAGACGGATTGGAAATACCGCTCGCAGCCCAAACAAAACCATCCATCTTCCCATTATCCCAACACGTGTGCGCGGCCGCCCAGGAATGAGATGCGCCTTCGGCATTCGGATTAGTCTCTAGGTAAGGCTTGACGCATTGAGTGGTTGACGCATTGATTGTGAGGCACACGTTGGGCGGGATACCGTTCGCACCCGGATATGTCCCGAAGTACTCGTCGAAAGAACGATTCTCCTGTATTATGATGATTATGTGCTGTATCGGCAACGGAGTGCCAGCTACAGGGCTGATAGTCGTCATGATGAGTAGCAACATCAAAACCAGACCGAATGCTGAAGGATACAGTTTCTTGAGATGCATAGCATCGTCGGGGAAGAACTATGAACTCGTTATCGTATTTAGCGTTATCACATTAGGGGTCGTGGATCATTTCATGTGCAGTGTGTCGAAGTTTACATTGTCTGTTTCTGAATCCTGATAGGATGATCGAGGGTAATCGCAAACCTCGTGACGCATCGTCTTGCTTTCTGTATACAGACTCCTGCGGGGCGACGATTCTTTGACGGCGACGAAGGCGAGGGCCAACCTATGATGGCGCCTTCTGCAATCTTCGCCCTCGCGTCATTCTCTTCAAATCTGGTATTCGATCAACTTCGCCCTCTGGAATGCCTCCTGCAACATCGCCTCACAAATCGTCTTCTTTCGATCTCATGCCTTCTTCGCTATGAACTCTTGATCCGTGCTGAGATAACCCCGACAAGAGCTATTGGTGGAATCATCATGTCAGCATGTCTAGAGTGCGTTCAACCCACGTAACTCTGCTTACCTTGCCGGAGGAGATGCGCACCTAATAGAATGCGAATCCTGGCGGATTTGAGCGCAGGAAAGGGACTTCGCGCGAATTTTGTGGCGGGCCCGGTGGGATTTGAACCCACGACCCCCGGCTCTCATCGTTCTCGTGAGACTTAGAGGGCCGATGCTTTGGACACCCAACCATGTGGTGTGCGGGTTCTGTCCGGGCTGAGCTACGGGCCCGCTATGGGCACACCAGCCTCTTGGCATATCTAGTTTCTTGCGAACGCCTTCATAAGCGCGAGAGGAGACGGCGGATCGACGCCAAGTCGGAGGGCTATTCCAAGTAGATGGCTGGCCTGAAGGGTTGGGCCGTCTGGGCTCTTCCTTTCGGGTCATGCCTACTGTCGTCGGATTCATCGAAGACAGCGACATCGCATCTGAATTCCTTTGCCAAGAACGCGACCGCGTCTCGAAGCGCTTCTTGCTCGTTAATTCTTCCCAGCCTGCGTTTCTTCTCCAGCATTTCGGGAGCGGTGGATTGCATGTCATTTGCGAGTTTTGGCGCGAGTTTCGAGATCTCTCTGATCCTCTCTTTCAGGGCAGGATCGCTCGAGACGGATTTCATCAGCTCGCCAACTCCCACGGGACCCTTACCGGCCATCTCTAGAGCCTTCGCATAGAGCAGCCATTTCCATTCTGCTGCCGTGTAGAGGCAGAGCTTCTTCGGACTCATCCCAGTCGTCTTCAGAATTCTCGCTATGTCTTCAACGGTTGCTCGGAGGAGGCTTTCGAGTTCCTCGGCTCTCTCATCCATCACGGCCGCATCAGGAGACGGCCACTCGGCGGATGAGACGAAACTCGGCTTGTCCATCAGGCGCCAGATCGTCTCAGACATGAACGGAGTGAACGGGGCCATCAACCGCACCCGTACATCAAGCACCTGTCTCACAAGATCCGGGTTGACGCCGGACCGCGCCGACGCCCTCCTCGCGTACCAAGACAAGTCTTGCTCAAGTTCGTATAGCGTATGATGGACTGCCTCACGTACGCGGAGCTTTTCCATCGCGGCGGTTGTGTCTCGAATGCAGCTCTGAAGCCTGCTAAGCATCCACTTCTCCTCGTTGCCGTCATGGGAGGTCGGGTCTGCTGTGCGACTTACTTGAACGACCGACTGCGCGGCCAGATACATTCGTTCGATTCTCTCGCGAAGCGACTCCGCTGCCTGGTGGCTGAACTCCACATCTTGGATCAACTCTGCTGCTGAGACAGTTGACAGCCTGACAGCGTCGGCTCCGTACTGATCGATCGCGTCTCGAAGTGGTATGATGTTTCCGAAGGACTTGGACATCTTCGCGTGTTCCATCAGGACGCTTCCATTCGTCACGATCTGACGCGGCCACTTCTCGCGAGGAAAGATCGCGGCATGATTGAAGATGTAGAACGTCAAATGATTTGGTATCAGGTCTCGGCCTGAGTGTCTGGAATCGACTGGGTAGAAATATGAGAACTCGTTGCGGATCTCCTTCAGTCTCGAAGCCTCTACTCCTACAGATCTTGCGAGCCCTTCCGGGGCACCTTGTCCAAGCAGCAGATAGTCAAGGACGTCATCCGACAAGTGTTCGGGTTTCAGCTTGAGGCTGTTGATGTACTTCGCGAGCGAATAGTAGGCCATGTAGATGACCGAGTCTGAGAGACTCTCGATGATCCAGTCCGGATCCCATGGAAGCCGAGTGCCGAGTCCCGATTTTCTGGCGCAGGCCTTTTCCCTGAGCCAGCCGATCGCGTAGTCGATCTCAGTGCGAAACTCTTCCGGCAGTATGCTCATCGATTTAAGGCATTCACGCGCCAGCTCCTTCCACGCGGGATCGCCGTAGTTGATGAACCACTGGTTCTCGAACATTTTCACGACACATTGGGCGCCGCACCTGCAAGTGACGGGCCGGTTGATGATCTCGTACATCAGGTCGGCGCCTCCCTTCGGGATCAAGTCGTCGCGTACGCGGTCTCTGGCTTGTGCAACGGATAGGCCTGCGTAGACGCCCGTGTCTTTTCTCATTCGTCCGGAGTGAAACTCCTTGCTGTAGACTTCGGTAGTCGCCTCCTCGAGTTTCGGATCCGTCTGTTCTTTGATGTCGAGTCGTTTCACAACATCAACGGCTGGCGCATCCGAATATCCCTCGAGTGTGACGACGCCGATCGGCGCAATCTTGGCAACCAGGTCTCTCTCTATCCCGAACCGTTTCAGTAGCTCTGAGTTCCGCTCTAGATCGATAAGGGCCTGATAGTCGTAGGGCGCATGAGCCGGGACCGACATGACGACTCCAGTAGCGCTCTCGGGATCCACAAACCCGGCCGGGAATATCACTACGGGCTCGCCAGTCATGGGGTTTGTTGCTGATTTGCCGATCAGTTTCGCTCCAGGAATCCGCTCCACCGTTGTCGCCTTGCGGTTCTGGTATTGCAGTTTCTGGAGGCATGGTTCGCTGATTATCCAGTCTTCGCCGTCGACTCTGGCCTTGACGTAGACGACTTCGGGCTTGACCCAGATGTTGGTGACGCCGAAGACCGTTTCCGGCCTGAGAGTGGCGGTTGGAAGGTATGAGTCGCCCATCTTGAACTTGAGTAAGACATATTGTCCGATCTCTGGTTCAACATCTCCGACCGTGTCGTGCTGACCAACCGGGTTGCCGTCATTCGGACACCAGCCCACTGGATGACTGCCTTTCGTGATCAACCCTTTCTCTTGCAGTTTCCGAAACTGCCATTCGATGAATCGACTGTACGTCGGATCAATCGTGGTGAACTCGCGTCGCCAGTCGATGGAGAATCCCATGTCCCTCATGCCGCGCTTCAGTTCCTCGTGGAAATAGCGGGCTATCTCAATCGGCTCAACGAAATCCTTCAGCTTCTCTCTCGGCACGTGATAGACACGTAGGAAGTCGTCAACGAGTTCGGCGTCGCCCTTCGCGATTCGTTCCGCCATCGCAAGTATCGGCGTCCCCGTATAGTGGAACGCCATGGGGAACAGGACATTGTAGCCTCTCATTCGCAAGTATCGGGCGTGCACGTCAGTCAGCGTGTATGTTCTCGCATGTCCGATATGCTGAGGAGAATTCGGATATGGATATGCGACGGTTATGAAGAACTTCTTCTTCGACGGATCCGGGTCGGCTTCGAAGATTCTCGCCTGCTCCCATTCTCTTATCCATCTTTCCTGAATCATTTTCCAGTCGACGGCCACCGTGTTTCACTTCTTGAGATATGATCTTACGATCTTCTTCGCGTTCTTGATGACGGCTTCGGCTTTGTCGAGTTTGGTTCCTCCGCCTTGGCCGAAGTACTCTTTTCCGCCGCCTCCGCCTCCCACGAGTTTGGCCAACTCGCTCGCCACTTTTCCAGCGTGGACTCCTACCTTCATGGCGTTCTTTCCAGAGGCAACAAAGATGCGAACACTGTCTTTGACAAGAGCAACAACCAGCACGGCGTTTGCGTCAGACTGCACGACTTGATTCGACAGTGCCACGATGTCTTCCTCTTCGCCCATCTTCCTCAGAGCCGTTGCCAGTTTGATCTTTCCAATCTTCTCAGCGCGTGCTAGGAGATCCTTCGACTCGATCGTGGCGAGCTGAGTCCGGACATCTTGAAGACGTTTGCTCAGCCGTTCTCTCTCTTCAGCGATCGATTTCGCGTACTCATCCAGCTTCTCCAGTGGAGCGTCGAGCGCGGACGCGCTTCTTTCCAGTATCGCTTCCCTTTTCTGTACGGCCCTGACTGCGGCTGATCCGGCTGCGAATGTGAGCCGTTCAACGCCGTCTTGGACGCGCTCGTTCTTGAGGATCTTGATAAGCCCTATCTCACCCGTGTTCGTGACATGGGTTCCGCCACACGCTTCAACGTCCCAGTCGCCAATCTTGATCACTCGGATCTCTCGGCCTGGAACAACACCGCCTTGGTAGAGGATGAAACCGTACATCTGCTCGGCCTTCTCGCGCGGCATCCACGTCGCCTCGACCGGAACGCATTTCACTACTAGATCGCAGGCGAGCCTCTCGATCTCTGAAACCTGTTCGTCGGCAATCCTTTCGTAGTGAGAAATGTCCAAGCGCACGCTATCGACTCCTTTCTGGGCACCTGCTTGCCAAGCGTGCTGTCCAAGCACTCTTCTTGCTGCACCTAGGATGACATGCGTCGCAGTGTGATGACGCATCAAGGCCGTTCGGCGCTCCCAGTCCACTCTACCCTTGATAGTCTCACTGACCTCGGGCATCGGCCCATCAACCATATGCAATGAAACGGTTCCGACCCGTCGAACGTCGACTACCTTGGCTGCTCCAGACGCGGACTCTATGACGCCTTGGTCCGCTGGCTGTCCACCGCCTTCTGAGTAGAAGCAAGTCCGGTCAAGCACGACGTACTTCTCATCAACAATTCCGAGCACTTTTGCTTCGAACTCCTTCTGGTGGACATCCTGATAGTACAGCGGGGTCGTCTCAGGGAACCCCGCAACCTTCTCCTTCAGCAGCCTCTCTGACTCGTCTTCGTCCTTGCTGCTTGCAGTCAAATGCTTCTGAGCAACCATTCCGAAGAAGTCGCCCGGAACATTGACCTTGACACCTTCCTTTTCCGCTTCGTCCCGCACAATGTCAGGCACGAGGCCATGCGAATCGTAGAGTTGGAGCAGAGTCTCTGTGGGAATGATGTGCTCACCTTTTGCCTTCAGCTCGATTGAAATGCGTTTGACCATCTCACCTCCCCGTTCCAATGTTCTCTTGAATTTCTCTTCTTCCACATGGAGCGCTTCCAAGATCTCGCTCCTCATTTCGATCAGGTGGGGAAAATCTCCGCCCCAATGGGAGATCTGCATCTCAGCAATCTCTCCGAGCCTATCCTCGATGCCAAGCAGTCTCAACATGCGATAGGTTCTGCGAATGAGTAGACGCGTCAGGTAGCCTGCTGCGACGTTTGAGGGGACAACCCCTTCCGCCAGGAGGAATGAGATCGCTTTTGTGTGATCAGCAACCGCGGACGCCCTTTCGATAGGTGCCACGATTTTTTCTAGCTCACGCCAGTCCATCCGGAGTCTCTCCGCGACTTTTTTGCGGGCTTCGATCCGGTCGGATGTCTTTTCGATGCTCATTATGCCTGAGACTTTGGTGTTCTCGATCATGATCTTCGGGTCGATGCTCACGCCCGCAAACGCGAGTATCTTGTCCAGTATGGGGCCGTAGATGACTGAGAAACAGCTTGGCGAGCCTTGCGTGAGCCAAGCCCACCGCTCGATGCCGTACCCGGTATCAACAGTCTTGATGGGAAGCAGTGACAGCTGATCGCCCATGACTTTGTATTGCATGAAGACGAGTGTTGAGATCTCAAGACCGTTCACGCACGCTTCGAGATCAGGCCCGGCGTTTCCTCCGCCTGACCAGAAGTGCTCCTTGTACGTGACCAGTTCTGATTTGACACCCAAATTCTGTGTGAGTAGTTCGTGGTGGTATCGAATCGTCCCGTCTTTCCAGTATACTTCCTTATCGGGATAGTTGAATGCATGGTGACCGCCCATCTCGAAGATGAGGAGATGTCTTCCCGCCGTCGGCCCTACATTGTCCAAGTCTGTAAACCGTAGGCATGGTTGGCTTACAACGAGTGGGTTAGCGGGCGGGGGAATCACCCCTTCGGTCACTAGAGGCTGAAAATCGAAGATCGAGGCTCCAACAAGGTAGACATCGTCACGCCAGCGCGCAACCACGGGATAGGGCTTGATTATCTTGTGACCTCTATCCTCAAAGAACGACAGAAACGTCTGACGCGCTTCCCTGACTGAGAGGTTCTTGCGAGCTGGTGAGTTGCCGATGAAAGTGTACTCCTCACAGGGAACGTCCCCGCAAGTCGTCCGATCGGGAACCTGAGTCCAGAAGTAGCTCCCACACGCAACGCATCGTCGCCTAACGAATCCTGACTCCTTGAAGAACGGAACCGCGAACTCATTTGCGTCAATGTCCACCATGAGGTCCCTCCGAGCCAACAAGGCAGAAGATGATGCGTAATACAAAGCACTTTCTTGCTCTGCCCGATGGCTACCGGCCCAGAGCAAGGGCCAGGGCAAGTGCAACCGCGGGTAACGACTGCAAGATCTGCCCTTCCAAACCTGTGTTACCTCTCGGTTGCCTATAAGCCTGACACACAAGACATGATGTGTCAACGAATCACATCGCACCGAAATTCCTGTCATCCGTCACAGGACGGCGAAACCCACTTCTATGAATCCGTCTATGAGGAAGACTGGACCGGCGATGAAAGCAAGATTCAGCTATGTTGGGATAAGGGTAAAGGACCTTGACCAGTCCGTGGACTTCTACACGAGACTACTCGGGATGACCATGAAGAGACGCGCAAAGATCAAGGAGACAAAGGGAGAGATCGCCGAGCTTGTCAGCGATGACGAGCGTTTCACGCTCGAGCTGAACTGTTACGAGAAGAACAGCCCGTACAATACTGAGTACGCAGCCGGCGAAGGGTTGGACCACTTGGCGTTCGATGTTGAAGACCTAGACAAAGCAGTCGAGGAAATGCGATCCGCAGGACATCCTCCGACTCTTGAGATACGGACCGAGCGAAGCCGGTGGGCCTACGTTGAGGATCCCAATGGCATATGGATAGAGCTACAATAGCTGCCCTTCGCTCAAGACTGGGCGAAACCAAAGTCCCTTGGTGGATCTTGCCAACGAATAGGGTGGAACATGCACTGTCCTGCAGGAATGAACTAAAGTCACTTGCGAAGACCGAAGTGCTGGCGGATTAGCCGAAGAGCGCGCCTAGTCCCGCTAACGCCTCTTCTTCCTTTTTCTTCTCTTCTTCGGGTTTCTTCTCTTCCTTCTTTCCTGCTGCTGGAGCAGCCGCTACCGGCGCCGCAACAGCGACCGGGGCTGCCTTCGCTGCCTTGAGGGCTTCATCGATCTTGACTTCTGAAAGTGCAGCTACGAGTGCCTTGATCCTGGATTCCTCCGTCTTCACACCGGCGGCAGTCAGCACCTTCTTCAAGTTGGCTTCGTCAACTGGCTGAGCTGCTGAGTGAAGCAGCAATGCAGCGTACATGTACTTCATGACTCGCACCTTGTGCTAGGCTTCCGCAGCTACCGCTTCGCCTTCTTTTCAACCTTTTCCTGCCGTTTCTTTTCCGCTGCCTTCTTTGTCGGTGCTTTGGGTTCGCGAGGTTTCGCTGGAGTTGGCTTCTCTGCAGGTCGTCGTGGTTCGGATGGTTTTGTCTCAGGTGCCTTCGTCTCAGGCGGTTTCACTTCAGATACTTCAGCCTCGGCTGGTTTCTTCTCAAGCGGTTTCTCTTCGGGGCTTGGTGTCGGAGGGATGATCTCCTCTTGAGCGGCGGCATCGCTGTTGATTTGCGCCGCAGCGTCTGATAGAATTCTCATTCCAAAGTATGCTTGTTTGATCAAATCCTCGATGTTGTCCGAGGTGGCAAACTCCGCCTCGTTCGCCAGGTGGAGCGCTTCCCTGTATGCATTGCCTATGATTATCGGTGCTGTCTCGGGAAGGACATACTCGGTTTCGACAGCCAATGCTAGTGCGTCTCCCCAGGCTTCCGTGAGGTCCTTCTTGTACGCGTCAAGGTCGAAGGTGAGATCTTCAACCTTGAGGACCACGCCATCGTCGAAAGCACGCACTATCGACAAGCCCGCCTCCATCGGTTTCATGCCAAGCTTGGACAGCAGGGACGCAAGTTTCGGCGATATTACGTCGCCCTTCTCAGCGACGACAGTATCTCTAGCAACCCAGATGCTCCCGCCCTCAATTCGCGTTGTGACTTTCACTTCTCCGAACTCGCTGATGACAGGCCCTGGCTGTAGACCAGTGTTGCCAGCCGGGATCATGATGTCGGCGGTTGCTATGTCGCCGGCTTTGGCGGGAACACGAACCTTGTTCCTGTTCAGGAAGAGGATAAGCGCGTAGGGATTCATAGTCGTAAACAGAAGCAGGCTTGAACCGGCAAGGCCCTCAGTAAACTTGCCAATGTTGGACTTCTTCTTACTGAGCGCGTCACCCGCTTTCTTCATGATGGTGTTCTTCGCGACGAGCACTTCGGCTTGACCGCGAAGCTTCTTCCTGATCTCTTGGATCTGCGACGATCTTACCTTCTGGAGATCCGCGATCGCCACTACAGGATACTTCTCAATCAGCTCCGCGAGTCTCTGGAACAGCTCCTTCTTCCAAGACGCCACGCGTGTAATCTGTTCTGTAAGCATCAGCTAACCCTTCGTGGCCTGGACCTTCACAGGTTCGCTCATCGTGGTCTTAACCAGTACCTCACCTATGTTCTTGGCTCCGCGCTCAAGCTTTGCCTCGATTCGGCTGAAGACTGCCTGAGCGTTCTCCGCAATCCTCTCGTCAGGCATCTTCTCAGTTCCAATTCGGCATTGAACCACGGGCTGGTCTCTAACTCTGACACGAACCAGTTTCCTGTGACTTCCTATGATCTGATCGATAGGAGCGTTGGGCGGAACGGGTGTCGGCATCTTCCCTCTAGGACCTAGGATCGGGCCGATCGTCTTACCCACCAGAGGCATCAAAGGCGCCTCGGCGATGAAGTAGTCGTATTCGGTAACCAGCTTTCTCGTGGCCTTCTTATCCTTACCCAGCTTGTCCAAGTCGTCTCTTGAGAGAACCAAGTCAGCTTTGCCTGCTTTTGCCCTAGTCGCCAAGTCGCCGCTTGCCACGACGCAGACCTTCGTCTCCTTGTCGAGCGGATTCGGAAGCTCGACCGATTCATTGATCCTGTTCTCAGGCTTCTTCAGGTCGATCTCTCTAAGCTTGACAATCAGCTCTACGGAATGCGTGAAACCGTGCTTGGCCTCAGGTTTCTTCAATCCTCCCAAGGCTGTGAGGAGCTGATCCTTGGCGAGAGGCAATCGCATTTTCCTTCTGGAAATTTCCGCACGGTCATGTTCGGAGATTCATAAAAACATTTGGAGAAAGGCTGCTCGCTTGAAGCTCCCAAAGAAGAGCAGAATGGACAGTATTACTTGACGGGAGGAGCACTTCAGCATGATATTGGCCCTCTGCTGTCGATTGTGGAGGCCGTTGTCTCTAGGCTCAGCTTTATAGTTGAGATTCGGTTCCATAGGACCTTCGTTCGGTTCAAGTGAGATTCATTGATCGAAGTCAAGACCTTCAGAATTGCAGGCGAAGTGAAAAAACCGCGCACGACAATCCCGTTCGCGCTAGAAATCCGAGCTACGAAAGAACAGGATGCGATCGAGAGAGTCTATGCTGAAGTGGGAAGCAGACACAAAGCAAGGAGACTCGAGATCAAACTCAAGAAAGTTGAAGAAGTGAAGTCCGTCCAGACGGAGACTGCAGAACGTGGCAAGTGAAGACCAAGACCTTAGACAAGGCTTAGTCGAGCTCAGAATATTCGAGGGGTCAGCGCGGACGCTTCAGGCCAGACTTGACATCGTGAACGCGGCGATCAATGAATTTGCGCTTGCGTCTTCGACTCTGGAAGGAGTCAAGACACAGAAACCTGAGGCGGATGCTTTGATCCCAGTGGGCGGCGGCTCATTCGTCCAAGCAAAACTAGCCGACGCCTCCAAGATCGTGATGGGTGTCGGCGCCGGAGTCGCCATCGAGAAACCAATCGAGGACTCCATCAAAGAAATCAAGGACCGAGTGGCGGAACTCGAGAAAGCTCGAACCGCGCTTCAGGAGCAGCTCACCCAGACCCTCATCAAGATCGAGGAGAACCGAGAGAAGCTGGGCGAGATTGTAAAGAAACACGGCGGAGAATCCCTCACAATCCTCTAAATCCGCCGGATAGAGGAGCCGGAGCAAACTACATGCCAGACCGAGGTGCCCCATTCTGTTCGACAAGCTAAGATCTGGATTGAGGTCGGTTGTAGAGAAGATTGCCAAAACCGATCTTGCTGGGAAAGAGCTTGAGGAATTGTTGCAGGAACTTAAGACAACGCTTGCAGAGAATGATGTCGCCTATCCCGTGGCGGAACGTATCTGTGACGGCATAAAACAAAGAGCGGCCAGCGTCCAAGTCTCACGCCTCGGGGACCGACAACAACCCATAGAGGCCATCATTCGTGAGGTCCTCCTCGATGTCTTGAAAGAGAGCGGTGAAGCCGGTTTCTTCGACAAGATAGAAACCAAGAGAAAGGCCCGCGAGCCGGCGGTCATCGTTTTTGTAGGAATAAACGGGACAGGTAAGACCACGACCATCGCGAAGATCGCGTATCTCCTCAAGCAACGCGGGTACAGCGTGGTGATCGCATGCGCGGATACGTATCGCACAGGCTCGATCGAACAGCTCGAGGAACATGCTAGGCGGGTTGGCGTTAGAACCATCAAACATGCCTACGGTGCTGACGCCGCAGCTGTGGCGTATGATTCTATCAACCATGCGCGTGCGAACGGCATAAACACGGTCCTCATCGACACAGCTGGGAGAATGCAGACGAAACGAAACTTGCTTGAAGAGATGAAGAAGATCGTGCGGGTCGCTTCCCCCGACTTTGTCATGCTTGTCGTAGACTCATTGACAGGGAATGATGCGGTTGAACAGGGAAGGTCATTCAGCGAGGCCGTAAGAATAGACGGAATCACACTCACCAAGCTTGACGCTGATGCAAGAGGCGGGAGTGCGATATCGCTTGCGGCTGATATCAAGAAGCCCGTAATCTTTGCCGGCATCGGCCAAGGTTACGCAGACATGATCTCCTTCGATCCGAACTCGATCGTCAGTAAGATCGTTGGTTGACTCAGGGACCAGAAGGCTAGGGACGTACTGATCAATGACCGTCCTAGTGGTTGCGTCCGAAAGAGATCCTGCAGCCATCAACATAGCTTCATGGCTCGTCCGCGACTACGGTTTTGAAAAATCGAGAGATCACCCCAGTCAACACATTCTCAGGAAAGACACGGTTCTCTTGGCTCATGTCAAGGAAGAATCGATCTATGTCGAATCGGTGGACTCGTTCGCGGAGGCTGACGCGGTCATCTTCGCTTCAAAACACACGAGCGAGAAAGGTGAGCCAGGTCTGACAGTGCACTGCACAGGCAATGTTCTCGACGAGGCTCCATACGGAGGCAGACCGAGAAGTCTGGCTCTCGCGGAGCCGAATAGGATAAGGGCAGCACTGCTCTCTCTGTCGGAAAGCCGGGAGGAACTTGGACTTCAGTATCTCGTCTCACTTGAGGCTACCCACCACGGACCCACGGAACTTCGTGTCCCGTGCATGTTTGTGGAGATCGGGAGCTCCGTGAAGCAATGGGAGGATCCTGTTGCGGGAAAGGCTGTGGCCCGCGCAATCTGGGCAGCTGCAACTCACCCATCTGACGGAGCACAAGCAGTTGGTTTCGGAGGAGGGCATTACTCCTGGAAACACACCGAAACCGTCATCAAAGATCGATTCGCGCTCGGGCACATTCTTTCCAAGTACTTCTTCCAGAGCTACAACCCAGCCATAGTGGAACTAGCGTTTCGCCGAACTGTCGGTGACTGCTCTCACGCGGTCATGGACAAGAAGGGAGTCCGGGGACCTGAGCGCAGCATGCTGATCGAATTCTTGGAGAAATCAGGTCGCAAGATAGTGATGATTTGAATGAGAAACGGAACCGCGCTTGGATACTTAAATACGGCTCCCCGATATTAGGCGCCGCGTTCAAAAGAACAATGAAAATCCAGACGGAGGAAGGCGCTTGTCCGCTAGGAACTATTTGGCGTCTGTAAGAAGACTGCTTCACGTCACGACGCGTCCCAATCGGACTGAACTGTGGCTGATGGTGAAGATCTGCTTCCTTGGCATCGCCATAGTTGGCGGACTCGGCTATGTCGTTCGGATGCTCTTCCTCTTCGTCGGATTGCTTCCGACAGGACCTTGAGGTATCTCACGTTGTCCAATGAAGATCAGAAGAAGCAGAGCGTTATCTTCGCTATCAGAACCACGAGCGGGCAGGAGAGAACCGCGACTGAGCTGATAGCGTCCAAGGCCGGAATGAAGAAAGCTCCTGTCTATTGCATACTCGCGCCTGAAGTGATCAAGGGATACATATTCATCGAAGCCGCGGGAGCCCATATCGTCGATGACGTGATCTCAGGGGTCAGACACGCAAGAGCCCGCACAAAGGGGGTTGTATCGCCCCAAGCTATGGAACGGTTCATCGTCACAAAGCCGGTCATCGAAGACCTTGCTGTCGGAGATTCTGTGGAGGTTGTCGGAGGTCCGTTCCGCGGTCTGAGAGCGAAGATCACTCACGTTGACAGGGTGAAGGAGGAGGTAACGATCGAACTACTTGAGGAGGGATTCGCCACGCTTCCGATCACCGTACATGCAGACTACGTGAAACTGGTTGCGCGAGGAGGAGGTGGAGAGGCTGGGAGAGAAGAAACAAGTTGAGGCTCTCCTGAGCGGTGGTGAAGCCACAGCCGGCCCGCCGCTCGGACCGGCTCTCGGGCCGCTCGGAGTTAACGTACTCCAGATCGTGAATCGGATTAACGAGCTCACCAAGGCCTACGCGGGGATGAAAGTTCCCGTTAGGGTAATTGTGGATATCGATACGAAGGAGTTCGAGGTTGAGATCGGCACCCCAACCACCTCCGCTCTAGTCGTGAAAGAACTCGGCATAGAGAAAGGTTCAGGCAATCCGAAAGCAGAGAAGGCTGGCAACCTAACAGTCGACCAAGTCGTCAAGATAGCGCTGATGAAACTGCCAGGAAGCTATGCGCTCACAGCGAAGACCGCTGCGAAGGAAATACTCGGAACGTGCGTCAGCATGGGCATCACGGTCGACGGTAGAGACCCCAGAGATGTCCAAAAAGAGATCTCTGAGGGAAAGTGGGATCAACTCTTCAAGGCGTAAGACTCTAGGACTCTGCGCCCTGATGATCGAGACTAGTAGATTCTGAGCGATCTTGTGATCGCCATCAGCTCTGGCCCACTTGTTAACGGACCGACGACCGCTCCCTTAGTGTTCACCAAGAGGCCGGCCCTCAGATATGGCACGCCACCGTTTATTGTGCCGGTTTCCACAGGAACCTTCAATGTCTTCTCGATCACTGCTCGTTCCTCATCTTTGATGGAGGGATGCGCCAACACCCCCTTGTTGGTCCCAACCGCCAACGACCCGACATAGGGCAGTCCTGCAATCGAGCCGGAGACCACATCAACATCCAATGCTTTCCGAACGATCACTGCGAGAGATTCTGGAGCGCCGGGATGAATTATGGCACCGTTGTCATTCGCAAGCACGACATTGCCCAAGGCGGTCCATCGCTCCTGTGCGACGAGAACTCTGACTTCCAGGCTTTCTTGAATAGCCTTCAGTTCGTGCTCTCGGACAATGTGTGGGAGGACAATCCCGTTTGAGTTGGCAGCGACGAGAACGCCATCCAAGGCGCAGCCTCCTATGTTCGTCACACAAAGCTGCACGCCCAGGTACTGCCTGAACCTGTCAACCTTCCTCTTGGGCAGGCCTTGCGGGAGAATCGCAGACTTCTCGTTCGAGTGACAATATACTCCGATGTTCGGACTTCCGTAGACATCGGCTCGAAGAATCCCCAACTAGGAGATCACCGGCAACAACGAAACGAACCACAACTCTGGTTGTTCAGATCTGACAGCAGAAACGAAAGTAATCTACGCCGCCGTTGCTGGGTAAACTATGACCCTGCCTTCCTTATCCTTGACGAGACGAACCTTGATTTCTCTGGGCGGCTTCTTGATGCTTCTCGCCCAAAGCTCCTCATTTACCTCATTGCTGATCTCGACATCTTCAGTCTTCATGTGGCGCCGTACAAAATCGCGTAGCATTCGGGAGGCTCGTGGGCTGCGCTTCCCTCTCGGTGTCGCCCATACTTTCCGAAACGGGATTGTGTAGATTCTCTCTTCAACAACCTCTATCTCCTCTTCACCCTCTTCTGCTGCTTCCTCTTCTTCCGCTTCTTGCTCAGGTTCCTCGGCAGCAGCCTCCTCGAGTGGCGGCTGTTCCTTTGCCTCTTCTTCCGGCTCCTCGACTGTTTCCTTGCCTTCTTCCTGAAGAGCCTCGGAAGCAATGTCCTCCTTCTCGTCAACTTGCTCATCCGCTTCGGATGATTTCTCGCTCAACTAGATTGCCTCCTATGCTTTCAGGCCGCTCTCACGCCAGTTCTTCTTTTTTGGGTGGCTCCTGACGTGTCCTCTGGTTTTCGCGATCACCCAAGTCGGAACGGACTTTCTCATTCGGTGGCGCCTTGCAAGACGCCTCTTCTTACCGGCTGGCTTGTGTGTGGCCAACTTATGCCCTCCTGATCCTGATCTCTTTCCTTTGGGACTGAAGACGGACAAGCGCCTCTTTCAACTGTGCATCTGATATCGGCAGCTTAACTTTGCCTGTCTGCGCGAGTTGGATCAGTTGAAGCTCAAGCTGATCCGCAAAGTCAGGTTTCACCATCTTGATGTTTGTGAGT
>Ga0315314_1002389_pt1 | contig 15564 bp, 24 predicted proteins | sample TDP9_MG_FD_203631 | JGI IMG/M metagenome (GOLD analysis project Ga0315314, IMG submission 203631) | Freshwater sediment microbial communities from Lake Towuti, South Sulawesi, Indonesia - TDP9 | ecosystem: Environmental > Aquatic > Freshwater > Lake > Sediment | place: Indonesia: South Sulawesi...
TTATTTATCATTTCGGTATAATAAAAAATTGATTGAAGAAATCAAGGCTATGGAAGGTGCCCATTGGTGTGGTTATGATGATCCACCTCAAAAAATTTGGCGTCTTGATCGAAGCGTCCGAAATCTTTTCCAATTAGCCTACCTCAAAGGCGAAAATCCCTATGCTCATTATGATAAAGAATTAATTGAATATTCATATACACGGCCCTTATACGATCATCAAAAATTATTCTCTAATTTTATGTTGACTCGGCATTATTGTATCATTGGCGGTGAAATGGGTACGGGGAAAACGCTTTCTGCCATTGAAGCGATGGAACGCTCAAATCTCTTAGATTGGTGGTATGTTGCGCCCAAATCTGCGTTGAAAGCGGTTCAACGCGAATTAACGATTTGGAAATCAAAAATTATACCCCGATTTTTAACGTATGAAGCATTAGTTAAAGAAATTAAAAATTGGCCTCTCAGTTCAGTACCACACGGTGTTATTTTTGATGAATCGTCACGACTTAAAAATCCCACCGCTCAACGGTCACAAGCGGCTTATATATTAGCCCAAGAAATCAAGAAACAATATGATGATACGGGTTATATTATACTAATGAGTGGGGCTCCGGCTCCAAGAAATCCGGTAGACTGGTGGCATCAATGCGAAGTAGTATGTCCCGGATTTTTGCGAGAAGGAACACAAGCTAAATTTCGGTTACGTTTGTCTATTGTTATTCAACAAGAATCTATTGCTGGTGGTGTATATCCTCAACATTTAACTTGGCTCGATAATGAGTCAAAGTGTGCAATTTGTGGTGATCCAGAGAATGAACATTTTGCTAATGATCATTCATATCAAAAAAGTAGGAATGAAGTTGCTTTTCTCTATGAGCGTATGCAAGGCTTAGTATTAGTTAAATTGAAGAAGGATTGTTTAGACTTACCTGATAAGCATTATCGTATTATTTACTTGGACTCCACCCAAGAAGTTGAAAATATTGCTAAAACTATTGTATCGACTTCTCCGCGAGTCATTACAGCGATTACATTATTACGTGAACTGAGTGATGGTTTTCAATACGTTGACGTGGTAAGTGGCGAAAAAGAATGTAGTGTCTGTAATGGGAATAAAACAATCCAGAATCCAGTTGACAACGCTCAAATTTCATGTGACGGATGTAATGGAAAAGGTACCGTAAAAACTTATGAACGGATGACAAAATCAATTCCCTGCCCAAAAGAAGATGCATTGAGGGATTTATTAGATGAGCACAGTGATATTGGACGTATTGTTATTTATGCTGGTTTCACGGGTAGTGTTGATAAATGTGTACAAGTATGTAATGATTACGGCTGGTCTACTATTCGTGTAGATGGACGTGGTTGGAAACTATCATCAGATTTAGATGAAAATGATCCATTAGTTTTATTTCAAGAGCAATTAGACAAGTATCCTAAGGTGGCTTTTATTGGACAACCCGGAGCCGGTGGTCTCGGCCTCACATTAACGGCATCACCTACTATTGTCTATTATTCTAATGATTTTAATGCTGAAAATCGAATCCAAAGTGAAGATCGTATTCATCGTATAGGAATGGACTTGAATCGTGGCGCTACCATTATTGATTTAGTACATTTAAAAACTGATGAATTGATATTAGAAAATTTGAAGCAAAAGCGTCAACTTCAAGCATTAACTATGGGAGAATTGTCATTAAAGCTTCAATGATACTGTTTAAAGCATTATCTTGGGAAGCAATTTCTACTTTAATTATATTTGGTCTCGCGTGGATATATTTTAAGAATATGAGCGTCTGTTTACAATTTACAGTTATAAGCGTTATAATTAAATTATGGCTTTTCTGTCTCCATGAATTCCTTTGGGGAAAATATTATGATACGTAATCCAAAACAAGAAGGTACAAAATTATTTGATTGCATCCCACAAACGGGCCCATGTCCGAATAATTGTAATCAGTGTTATTATAATCGCTGTTTCTATTTACCGATTAATGAACCACATTTTCCAACATTGGAAGAAGTGGGAGATGGAATTGTTCGAGTCAATTCTGGTCACGATTCAAATATAGATCGTGACTTAGTAATCAAAATGACAAATCATTATCCTAAACGATTTTTTAATACATCAATTCCAAATTTAAATTTTCCTGCTCCTGTTGTATTTACCGCTAATCCTCGGGAAGAAATACCAGCACGTACACCGGACGATTTTCCATCTGATACTGATTTTGGAAAATTGATGTTTGTTCGTTTACGAGTATCCTCTACAAATCTTGAACATATTGTTGAAGCATTAAAAGAATGGCGTAATATTAGAATACCTTGCGTATTAACATTTATGCGATATTATGAATTAGGTAACCAATATTCAAAATACTATGTAGCACGAAAACATATTTTACATGAGTCTTGGAATCCTACCGAATATTTTATGAGAATGGTTTCGGAAATTATGTTATTAATTTCTCCCGACACATTAATATGTGGTACATTTACATCACCATTTTGTCGGGATTGCTTAAATTGTCAAACTCATTACGAACGAGTCATGGAGTATTTCAATGGATGAAAAACAAATTGTAAAATTAGAGGCTAAAATTATTGCTTTACAAGATGAAGTTAATCGGTGTAAAGCAGCATATAAAGCAGCACAACGACAAAATAGCGTATTTGAAGCCTTAGTGGATGAATTACATAAGGTCGTAGTCCCGCTCAAATCACCTAATCAGGTCGCAATTAACAAATCTCCTACTACTAAAATCATTAAAGAGACTTTGGTTGCTCATCTTACTGATGAACATGCCGATCAAATTATTCTACCACATCAAGTAGGTAATTTTGAGCGGTATGATTTAAGAATCGCTTTACGGCGCGCAGAAACATATGTGGATACATTATTGAAATTTACACAACGAACATTAATAAATTATTCCTTTGATACGTTATGGATATTCGCTCATGGCGATCATGTTTCAGGTGAAATTCATAAAGGGGTCGATCAAAGTCAATATCGAAATATGTTTCGTAATGCGTTGGCGATAGGTCAAATGCATGCTTTGATGCTCCGTGATCTTTCGCCACACTTTAAAATGATTAAAATTTTATATTTACCTGGGAATCATGGGCGCCGTTCACCACAAAAAGATTACTATGGAGCATGGGATAATTGGGATTATTTAGTCGCTGAAATTGCTAAGCTACATTCACAAAATTTAAGTAATGTTGAATTTTTGATTCCTGATGCATTTTCGATATGTGTTGATATTGAAGGTTTTGGATTTTGTATCACGCATGGCGATGAGATTAAAAGTTGGAATACAATTCCGTGGTATGGAATTGAAAGAAAGACTCGAAGATTAACAGCGCTTCACGCTGCAAAACATAAAAATGTTCATTATTATTGTTTTGCACATTTTCATACACCGGGAAATCAAGATGTATTAAATGGTGAAGTTATAATGAATGGTACATGGATGGCAACTAGTCCATATATATATGAAAAATTGTCTACTTTTACCGTACCTTCACAATGGTTACATGGTGTGCATCCTGAATTTGGAATCACATGGCGATTAAAAATGAATTTAAAAACTGAACGGGAACACCTTGGTCCTCAACGTTATAGTGTCATATTAACTGGAGAAATAGGACAATGAAAGTTTTCTGCCCTTTCTGTTTCACTCTAATTAAAGATGAAAGTGATTCTGGCTTAACTCGATCATTCTGTACAAAATGCCAACAAACTGTAGTACCGATTAATGAATATACTGTGATTACCGTCCGTTTGACTAAGATTTATTCTGATGAAGAATTTAATTGTCGCGGTACCATTGTCCCAATGGATGTAGTCGATTTGGCTCGGGATATTGATTTAAATGGTCTCCAATTTCCAATTTCTGTTCAACCGGCATTCGACTGCAAACCGCCAATTCCTGAAGAGTATGATTTTAGAATAGTAGCCGGACATCGCCGGTATCATGCTTTTAAAGTTTTAAATCGCCCTAATATTCCAGTTATGGTTAAAGTTGGATTAACTGAATTGAAGGCTCGACTATTGAATCTGGGCGAAAACTTAAAACGACACGCATTAAATTTACTTCAAGAGGCCAAAGCTATTCAGCGATTAAAAACACTAGGATTAACACGCCAGAATGTTGCGAATTCGTTAGGTGTATCCACCGGTTGGGTTCAAACTCGTTATAATTTATTGGATTTACCAACTGAAATTCAAAATGAAGCTGCGGCAGGATTCTTAAATCAGTATCAAATTAAAGAAATCTATGGATTACGTGATAATGAGAAACGATTTGCAGCAGTTAAGCGCATTAAAGAAGCACGATTACGCGGTGAAAAAGGAATTTCAGTTGGAAAGAAACCTGAAGAAAGTCCTTTTAAGAAAAAGCGTCAACCCAAAAATATTGTGCAGGAAATGATTGACCACATGGGCAAGACGATCGGCTATGGACTATATACACGTGCTTTGGCTTGGGCCAATGGTGAAATTAGTTCAGCAGAATTATATTTTGATATCAGACGATATGCACAAAAACATAATCTTGAATATGAAATACCAGTCCCCATTGAAGAAATCTCTACATAAATTATCAAAGACCGGGTGTTGGAAATGGTAGACAAACGGGATTTAAAATCCTGTGGAGGCAATCTCCGTGTGAGTTCAAATCTCACCCCGGTTATTTCACTATGATTTTCCTAGATACCGAAACTATTGGCTTTCATGGTTTTATCGCTCTTTTGCAATATGCGAAAGACAATGAAACTGTTCAACTTTATCATATTTGGGATAATCCTGTAAAAGACACATTAAAATTGTTAGAAGATATTGCAAACAATGATATTTGTGGATTTAATCTGGTTTTTGATTGGTTCCATATTGTAAAATGTTATACAACATTCTCTCTATTGGAGCCAGATTTTATTCCGATTGATGACATTGATTTAGTTGCGGTAATGGAAAATGAGGCTCGTTTTCTCGATTTAACAATCAAACCAAAATCGGCGTGCGATATTCTTCTGCACGCTCAAAAAGGACCATATCAATCATTAATGGATCGGCGTGATATTCGTATCAAGAGAATTCCAACCCGATTAGTCGAGGCTGTTCGACGAGAACTTGAAAAGAAAATCGAGTTAGATGGTATCTATTTCGCTAAGAAAAAGAAAAATCGAAATGATCCTCATTGGACCATTCGTGATACTGATGATCCAGAATTCAAAGATATTATTCTCAAATTTAATGCGACCACACGTTTAAAAGAATTAGCGAAACATGCTTTCAAATTAGATGATGATTTAGTATTATCTTTAGTGGATGTTGGAGTCAATAAAAGTTTCTCACCTGTTGAAATAGGATATGCTCCGTTCGCTTTGGCAATTGGCAAACCAGGAGATTGGAAAAAAGCCTGGCCAATGATGGTTAAAGAGCATGTGGCTCATTGGAAATACAATCCTTTGGCCCAACGATATGCCGTTAATGATGTTAAATATACCCGTGACTTATATCACTTTTTTGGTTTGCCACGATCTGGTGATGATGATAGCGAACTAGCGTGCTCTGTTGGTGCCGCTCGGTGGCGAGGATTCGCTATCAATATTGAAAAATTAAAGGAGCAACGCCAACGAGCCTTAGAAAAAACCAAAGGAATTCCTATTGCACCACGTCAAGCTAAAGCCTATTTAAGCGAGGTTATGACTGAGGCCGAACAAATAACCCTAAAAACAGGTACAAAAGCTGTATTATTAGAATCCATCGCAGGCAAAGAAGATCCAGATGGAAATTGGGATTTTTCCAAAGGATGGGGACAAGAACATCCGGCTGCTCAACGAGCGAAACAAATACTTGAAGCACGAAGAAATACAAAAGTAATTGAGGTATGTGATAAATTGATTCGGGCCGGCCGGTTACACGCCTCATTGAAAATTATTGGTACATTATCATCGAGAATGTCAGGCACCGATCGGCTAAATACGCAAGGAATTAAAGCACGCAAGGATTTTAGAATCTGTTTCCCTCTTGCCGATTTTGATAAAGGATTTGTGTTGAGTGGTGGTGATTTTGTCTCTTTCGAGATTGTTTTAGCAGCTGCGGTATACAATGATCCGCAATTGGAGGCGGATTTAAAAGCAGGCAAATCTATTCATGGATTATTTGCTGTAGAGTTGTTTGAACTAGACTATGACACAATTATGAAAACTAAGGCCACAAGTACCTATTACACGGACGGGAAGCGCGGCATATTTTCACAATTATATGGTGGTAATGAACATACATTACAAACACGATTAGGTATTTCTTCGACATTAGCACATGAAGCATCACAGCGATTTTATAAGCAATATCCTGGAGTAAAGAAAGCCAGAGACCGAATTCAACAAATGTTTTGTTCAATGCAACAGCCGGGCGGAATCGGTACCCCAGTAGTGTGGCACGAACCGCACGATTACATTGAATCATTATTTGGTTTTAGACGCTATTTTACTCTGGAAAATAAAATATGTAAAGCGTTATTTAATTTGGCGGAAAATCTACCTAAAAATTGGCAGATTCCTGGAAAAATTAAAAGACGGGATAGATTCCAAACATTTGCAGGTTCTGTCCGTTCAGCTTTATATGCGGCTGCTTTTAATATTCAAGCCTCAAATCTAAGAGCAGCAGCGAACCATGAAATACAAAGCTCAGGTGCCGGAGCTACGAAACACGTGCAAAGGAAAATTGGAGATTTGCAACCGGTCGGAGTTGGGCCAATTATTGTACAAACACTGAATGTACACGACGAAATTCACGTAGTTACAAAATCAGAATATATTGATGTTGTTTCTGAAGTAGTTAAAAATACTGTGGAATCATTTCGTAATAAAGTGCCACTAATTGAAATGGATTGGAATAAAACTGAAACCTCTTGGGGGGATAAATGACAGCTTTAGAATTTCAATTAAAACATCGGCGACATGTATTAGATTATCGCCGCCAGGAAAATATAGTACAATCTGAAACTTTTGCAGAGGCTTGGAAAATGGCCTCTCCAGTACAATTGGAGCGTATTCAGTATTTATTGAAACATCCTGATCCTATTTATTTACGTGAATTAATTTTAACTATTCTTTTTGATTTTTTACCTTCATTGTCATTACGAAAATTACGACAATTAGCAAGTTTTGCCGGTATAGCCTATTATAGTAAACAATCTAAATCGCAACTTAGCGAAGAATTACAACGAAAGGGTATAAATGATAGCAAAAACAGGTCGCGAGTCTCTTGACCAATTATTAGAAATAGTAAAACCATTATTATTAAAGGTAGGAATTAGCGAAAAACAAATTCGGATTCGTAAAGGAAAGCATCATATTGACATATTGAGTAATGCTTATGATTGGTTGCATGAATTATTTTGTTCTGTGGAGTATCGAGAAGCTCAGAAAATACGAAAGTTATGTTCGGAAAAGGTGTGGGAACATTATGATTTAATGGAAATTACCGGACTTCAAGAGCAAAAATTATGGTTACGTGCTAAAGTAGCTTTATATCGACGTTGGCATCAAAATCGTCCATCCATTTTTAACCCCGATAAAAAGCGAAAACATGCTCACACGAAGAAAACTAACTAAAATTTTACGTGACTGTATTAATGAAACTTTTACGGATTTAAATAAATTATGCTCTAATAATGATATTCCACAAAATTATTTTATAATTCGAGCTATGGAAAAAGTTCAACAGGCTTTAAAATTTGAATATCAAGATGATAAAATCGAAGTCATCGAGGGCGCTGTTTTAATGCTCGCATTCGCCATATACTATGCCGATTTACAAGACTAGGATACGAAATTTTAAAGAAGGTCCCGAAGCTAAAATTCAAAGAAGTATTATTGATTTTTTACGATTACGTGAGTGGGTGGTTATGCCAACACATGGAAATATGTATCAGAGCGGTTTTCCAGATTTATATATTGTAAAACGGCGTTATGGTTCACGGTGGATTGAAGTCAAGAATCCCGAACATTTTGTTTTTACTCCTGCTCAATGGGAAATGTTTCCTAAATTAATTGCTGAAGGTATTGGTATTTGGATTTTAACAGCAGCCACAGAAACGGAATATCAAAAATTATTCAAAAAGCCTAATCTTTGGGTATATATGGGAGGATTCAATAAATGAAAACTTTTGTAATCATTAAGCCTGATGCTATTGGACGGAGATTAGTAGGGGAGATTTTGACTCGATTTGAACGCGCCGGATTACAGATTCGACAAATGGAAACTCGACTTAAAGATAGTGTTTGGTGTGATGAACAATATCGACATATTCAATGTTTAGGAATATATAAATATGTGAATTATTTTATGACTAATACACCTTTAATTGGAATAATATTAGAAGGACATGATGCGGTCGAACGAGTTCGATTTTTGGTCGGCCAGAAACATACGCCTGGTACGATCCGCGGTGACTTTGATGACGGTCATAGAAGTTGGAAAAATTTGGTTCATGCTTCCGATAGTCCGGGAGCCGTCGATCATGAATCTACTCTATTTTTTAAAGGATAAAGTTAATGATTGCAAAAGTAATTGATTACGCTCAATTACAAATGAATGTAACGAGTGCAATTATTGAACAAGTGTGTAGTGAGGTATTAAAATATAATTTTCGTGGGTTATGCGTCAATTCAATCATGATTCCTCAAGTATCTGGGTATTTAAAAAGTGCACCTGAATTTGAAATTATTTCGACTATCGGTTTTCCCCTCGGTACCCAATCAACCAAAGTTAAAATTACTGAAGCTGAATGGGCCTGTAATCATGGAGCAACTGAATTAGATGTGGTTTGGAATTTAGGTATGTTTTTAGACGATAATTATGCTTATGTATTAAAAGAACTAAATGCCTTAGTGGCATTTGGCAAACCCGTAAAAGTTATTGTTGAAGTAGGAGAATTATCGTATGATGATTTAACTGCAGCATATGATCTCGTTCAAGAATCTGGGGCACAGTACATTAAAACTTCCACAGGTTTCAGTAAATTAGGAAATAACTTAGAAATTGTAAAATTATGGAAACAACTTGGTGATCTTAAAATCAAAGCAAGTGGAGGTATTAATACTGTACAACACGTTATCGATTTAATAAATGTAGGTGCGGATTTAATTGGAACGAGCCATGCTCCTTTAATTATGAGTCAAGATTATGCCAATCCAAAAATGCCAGAATAAAGGAAAACCAGGTTATCGTTGGGGTAAACGCGGTAAATGTTATACGTATACTCGTGGAAATGCTCGTAGTAAAAAGATTGCATTAAATAAAGTCCGAAAACAAGCCCTAGCTATAGGAGAACTTTAATGCGTGTCGGTATTTTCATTGATACTAATGACCTGTATCATAGTACACGAAAAGTATTTCCTGGTAAAAAGTTAAATTATACTGTAGTCAGAGAGCAATTAGGAAAAGTGGGTGACATTGTTAAAAATATTGTATATGGAATGCATATCGAACGTAAATCAGGCTCATTTATTTCGTGTCTTCGTCAGGTTGGATTTGAGGTTAAATTTAAGAAACCGAGTCGACTATTGGTTGGAGAAAATGAAGTTAGGATTTGTGATTGGAATATCCCTATTGTTTTGGATATTATTTCTGTATTATCTAATTTAGACTGTATCGTATTAGGCACTACTCGATATCAACTTTATCCTTTGATTCAATGGCTCCAACAACAGGGCAAAAAAGTGATAATGCTTACGCCGAAGGAGTCATTTTTAACGCAAGCCGCCGATGATGTGATTCTCATTCACGAAGAGTGGCTGGAAAAAGAGGAGTAAAATTAGGCCCCGGTAGTCCAAGTAGAGACGGCCTGACAAAGGTTGCAATGTATGGGTTCAAGTCCCATCCGGGGCCATTTTAACCATGAAATTGATTAAACAAACAAACGATTGGAACTGTATTATTGCAGTAACTGCAATGTTGTTAGATACCACTATTCAAGAATTGATTACGAAAATTGGACATGATGGTAGTGAAGTTGTATTTCCAGAATTGGAGGGGCCTATGCAGCGTCGAGGATTCCATATTCAAGAGATTATTCCAATAGTATTGGAATATGGGTATGCGATGGTTCCAATTGAAATGGAACCAATATCAACGCCTAATGGAATCAATCAATTCAAGATTCCAAAAGTAAATATTAATAAATATATGATTAATCGACCAGGTATACTATTAGGTAAGAATGTTAAATCTTTATGGTGGCATGCTGTAGCTTGGGATGGAACCTTGATGTATGATCCGGGTGGTAGGGTTGGTTACTTTAATGATTTTCAAATCTACACGTTTTGGATGTTTTACCAATATCAAATCAATTCTTAAATTACGATTTGACATCGATCGAAAATATGGTATAATTGAATGGGCACCCTACGGACTTTTGGCAGGATGATTTGATTTTGGCACCTTGATTCCGGAGTCGCAGTTATGTTGACGCTCTCAGACTCGCTGCTAAGTGATCTGCTGGATTTGGAACACTCACGCTTTGATTTCAGACTCACGGGTAGCCGATTCTTTACGCCTGATATTTCGGCATCGGCCGATTGGGACTTTTTCACGCAATGTAGCGACGAAGTACATGATTGGCTATTGGACCACGGATATACTGAACGCAAGTCCTATTCTGACGATCCCCATGCTATCATGGTACTGGAAAAAGGATGTATCGATATCCAACTGGTTGACAATGCTCTCCAAAAGACACGGATTCAGGAGGTATTACTACGTCACGACGTAATGCCGCGTTTTGGTAAAACGACGCGACAACGGTTATGGGCTCTTGCATACGCCTTGCTAAAATCAACATGAGGAGCCAAAACATGTATGTTCATCCCAATTTTAGAACCAAAAAGGATTTGAAAGACGCAATTAAAGCGGGCAATGTTGTCACTACCTTTTCTCCTGGTCCTTTTCCGTGTCCACGTAATGGGAGAGTAGTCGTGGAAGGGCCCCATTACCCAGAACCACATAAATGGTATGCTAGTGTGTTAGTCAAAGAGGGCAAGGTCATCAAAGTATTATCTTAAAGGAGACAACCAATGACTGTTATTCTAAAAGACACTCAAGATTCGATTCCTGCTTGTGAAATGCAAGATGGGGATATTGGAATGATTGTACATTGGAATCGTTTACACCCGATTTTTAATTATGTTGGTCAAATTGTTCAACGTTATGGAAGTCATTTAATCACACTAGGACAAGATTCTGCTCACAGTTGGCCAGAATATTTTAATAATCAAGCGTCAGGTGAAGAGCATAGAGTTCGGATTCTGAAATCCGGTGAAATTTTAGAAATTATAGAATCTTGAATAGGGAGAAAGGTAATATTATCTTAAAGGCGACAACCAATGACTGTTGTTCTAAAAGACAATCAAGATTCGATTCCTGTTTGTGAGATGCAAGATGGGGATATTGGAATGATTGTAAATTGGCACCATATTTATAATTATGTTGGTCGAATTGTTCAACGTTATGGATGTCATTTAATCACACTAGGACAAGATCATACTCACAGCTGGCCAGAATATTTTAATTATCAAACGTCAGATGAAGAGTATAGAGTTCGGATTCTGAAAGCCGGTGAAATTTTAAAAATTATAAAATCTTGAATAGGGAGGAAGGTAATATTATGTTAGATGACATTGATCGTGCTGCTATTCGTGAAGGAAGAGCAATAAGTCGATTACCCCGTAATCCTCGACGATCATCTTGTAACTATCGACAATTTCCTTTAAGAAAACTACCAAAGGAACAAGATGCTGATATCCTTCGCATCTTGAACATACTACATGAAACGGACCATAAGTCTCTCGGATTGGCCACCTCAACTAACATTGGAAGTAGCTAATCAATATGTCCAAGAGAAGAAACGTGATGAGTTGATTGGGGGCTATTGTCGCCGGGCTTTTTTACTGAGTGGTCGATTTGCGGCGACGTGGAATTTGAAACATTGCATTGATGATTTGGATTCTATGGCACTGGAAGGGGTTATCGGGGCCATCGATAAAATATTAAATGGGAAGGTGGTGAAGAATGTAGAAGCCTATGTAACTATCAATATCAAGAGAACTCTGTTACGGGGAGTTAGGAGTCTTCTGAGTAAGACAAAACCTCTTCCTGTAGAACTTGGTAAAAGATTCGTGGATTCCGTTGAATTGAAGGATCTCATTGATTACGGAATCCGAAGTCCGTTGGACAAAATGATTGTTGAACTCCGAGGACAAGGATACACGGATCAGCAAATCGGAGAACAGTTAGGAATTCCCTGGTGGACGTTACGTAGGATGAGGCTACAAATCGCACGTCGTATTCAAGGACAAATGCTATGAATCTGCCAACTCAAGTTCAGGATTGGCGTGAAAAATATACTCGATTGCTTAATGATCCTCCAAAAAATGGGAATATTTTGAAATCGAGTGATGATTCGGGTGTTCTATTAGTGATGGAGTTGAAGGAAGATATGCCGCCTTTTATTTTTGGAAAAGCCTATGTTCCGGACGTTGTTGGGCAAGAGTTAGGATGGTTCGCTCATGGTCCCCAGAGTCAACATTTTCATGGTTGGAAATGTATTCTGATGCCTAGGGCACGGAATGAGTTGATTCAAAAATACGGACTTCAGTGGGATCAGATATCTGTAAAATCATTGAGAGTGATTAAGGTGAGCCAAAGTGGGCGTTCTATTCTTTGTGAAATTGCCGAATATCAAGAGGAGAAGATCAATGAAACTTAGGCATCCAAATTGTCGATTCCTTTGCTTTTGGACTTCGATCGTAGAAATTGGAATTTGTCTTTTGAAAATTGTGACATTAGGATTTTTTATTTTTGAGTTTGAACACGCATATAATTTATGGATAATGGACCGGATTATTTATTTGAGAAGACAAAAATCAAAACCGGGATTTTTGATTTTTAAAATCCAACAAATCCGTCCAAAAAATCGGATGCGGACGTGGCTATTTGCTTGGAAACTATTGGGAATCCAATTGATCCGTGTGTTTACATTGAATTTTGTAAGTCCACTTTTCCGAATGGTTGATTGGAAAACACGTTTGAAATGGTGGTGGGAGTTTGTATTAGGTGCATTGGATAGTGTGATTGAGATTACTTCTTTCACTTTTTTGAGAGGACGATTCTAGTGACACTATATAAGGTGACTGTTTCAGGGAAAGTATATTTTGTAACTCTAGAAAATATTTCGCGGTTATGTAGACAATTTTTAGGATTAGAATATCGACTAGAATTGGCAACTCAAGAAGATTTTCGAGACTCCTACCTTATTCGAGTTAAACATGAAACCTGAATATGTAATGTTGGCTCAAACCTATGATGCAAATAAACATTCTGTGGCCGGTTGGTTAATGTCCATCAAGTATGATGGTATCCGGGCTATTTGGGATGGTGGAATGAGCCGGGGGAAATTGGTTGAAAATGTTCCATATGCCAATTATGTTAAAGATAAAGACAAAGATAAAGTGGCTACTGGATTATGGAGTCGGGGAGGGAAGGTAATTTATGCTCCAGGTTGGTTTTTGGATAAATTACCGACGGGAATAATATTGGATGGTGAACTCATTATTCCTGAATCCGGATTCCAGGAATTAGCGTCTATAGTATTGACAGAGAATTGGGCGGGAGAAGAGTGGGATGATGTTCAATTCATGGTTTTTGATTCCCCGCAACCCGATGTATTTTTGAGTTTGCGGAAGATTAAGGTTCGAGATTATGAGTTTGAAATCCGAGATGAATCTTTGAGGTGGTGGCTCGAACGTGGAGGTGAATTGTATCAGGATAAAAGTTATCTTGATGCCCTTAAAAGGATTTCAAAGATGCAATTAAGGGTGAATATTGTGGGGCAACATGTTCTTCCTGATATGGGAGTGAATGGATTTTTGAATCAGGAACTGCATTGGTGCGAATTAAGAGGGCAAGAAGGTGTGATGTTGCGAAATGGATATTATAAGTGGAGCCCATATCGTTGTCAATATTTGTTAAAATACAAGGTAATGAAAAGAGGCGAAGGGCGGGTTTGTGGATACAAATATGGATTGGGGAAGCATCGAGGACGAATGGGAGCTTTAATTCTGGAATTAGAAGGAAACTCTTCTCTTCTGAAGATTTCGGGATTCACGGATTATGAGCGAGATTTCCAGAATCCTGATATTGAAATCGAAGCGTGGAATAATCCTGGAGCGGAGAATTTTAGAATCCAGCACCCACTATTTCGGATCGGCGATAGGGTAAAATTTACATATAGAGATTTGACTAATGATCTCATCCCTAAGGAAGCGAGGTACCAACGATGAAGAAGCTTTTAATTTTTTTGATCTTCATTATTATTATTCTTATTGGTGGGTATGTTGTTCTCACTTTTCTCCTAATGCATGTATTCTTTTCCTTGTTACCTTGAATGGACGAATGAAAAGTTTCTACCTTTTTCTTTTTTTACTTTTTCTTTTAACATGGATTACCTTTCGCCCACTTCAATAAGTCTATTTGAACGAGATGTAGAATTATTTTATTTACGGTATCTTCGTAAAACGCGAATTCTGAAAGATATTCAGACAAAGGCTATGGCGGCTGGCGCCGCATTCGATGCCTTTGTTAAGGGATATTTGTATAGATACTTTTATGGAAATGGAAATGATTATTTTTTGAATCTTTTTGAGAAACAGGTTGATCCTGAAAATCGAGATTTTGGAATCCAGATTGGGAAAATGTTGTTTGATAAATATTTTGAGGCAGGGTGCGTAGCAGATTTAATTTTTGAATTAAAGGGGGCAGTGAAGCCACATTTTGAATTTGAACTCAAGAATCAAGTTTCCGGCGTTCCTTTAATGGGGCGGCCGGATCTATTTTTTATCAATGAAGAGGGTGGAAAAGTTGTGTATGATTGGAAAGTTAATGGAGTAGTTCAGGATTCTTTGAAGAGCCCGATGAAGGGGTATGTTAAATTAAGAGATTCCGAAAAAGGGGTGTCGATTCATAAAGATACTGTTCTATTAAAATATAAAGGAATCTTGGTTAATATAGGAATGTTTCTTGAGGAAGGGAATCGTGATTGGGCTCAACAATTGAGTATATATTCTTGGCTTCTAGGTGAAGAGATCGGATCGGAGGAGATTATTGTAGGAATAGATCAAATTTGCGGCCCTGTAAATAGATTGAGATTTGCTACTCATCGATTGAAAATTGGAAAAGGATTTCAAGAATCCTTGATGGCACGGATTAAAGAGATTTGGGAAATCATTCAAAGTGGTTGGATATTTAGAGATTTGAGTGTTGAAGATTCAAAAAGAAGATGTGAATTATTGGAGATGGATTCAGAGGAAATGGAATTAAAGGGATGGATTCAATGAAGATTGTAAAATACCATGAAAATTTCCGGTCACATTTAGAGACTATAGATATTCAAAGTCATGAATGGCCGTGGTATCCAGAAGCATGGACGGATTTAAAAGATTATAAAATTTTTGTAGCCTTCTCGGAGAATTTACCTCGGGGTTTTATAA